>Ga0126371_10002558_pt1 | contig 15693 bp, 10 predicted proteins | sample PanSoiMetaPlot_4_FD_110145 | JGI IMG/M metagenome (GOLD analysis project Ga0126371, IMG submission 110145) | Tropical forest soil microbial communities from Panama - MetaG Plot_4 | ecosystem: Environmental > Terrestrial > Soil > Tropical forest > Bulk soil | place: Panama | collected 2016-02-17 | reverse complement strand
CGGCGCCGGCACAAGGGTCTCCGGGCTGAGCGCTGCAATTCGCGCAGCCAGGTCAGCCGCTGTAGGCCGGCGTGCCGGATCTCTGGCCAGCCCGGCGAGCACGATAGGCCGCAAGGGCTCCGGCAAGGTGCCGAGATCGGGCTGGCCGTGCACGATCCGGTAGAAGATCGCCTGGAATTGACCTGTGCCGTAGGGAGGCCGACCGATAGCCGCGTAGGCCAGAGTGGCTGCGAGTGAGTGCACATCAGCGGCCGCCGTGCTGTCGCCGCCCTCGATGACCTCGGGCGCTAGATAGCCCGGGGTTCCCATGAACATGCCCGTCATCGTGAGCCGGGTCGAATCCGGCGTCTGCGCGATGCCGAAGTCGATCACGACGGGCTCGCCGTCGACGAGCATCACGTTGGCTGGCTTCAGGTCCCTGTGCACGACCCCGGCCGTATGGATGGCCGCCAGCGCGGCCGACAGACCGCACGCCAGCGACGCCAGTGACGGCCCGGCCAGCGGCCCGTCGGCTGCTACCACGTCCTCGAGCGTGCGGCCCGCCACGTACTGGGTGACGATATAGGGCGGATCGCCGTCGACATCAGCGTCGAGCACCTCTGCGACGAACGGGCTGTGCACCCGTCGCATGGTGTCCACCTCGCGGGCGAGGCGCCGCCGGGCGGTTTCCTCGCCCGGCGCTCCCTGGCGCAGCACCTTGACGGCGACCGGTCGGTCATCGGGACCACTCGCGAGGTAGACCATGCCCATGCCGCCCTCGCCCAGCAGCTCACGCAGCCGGTAAGGGCCCAGCAATTCCCCCGAGCGGGCACTCATGCCTAATAGCGTACGGCGCGATCCTCCGGCTGGTGAGTCCCTGTGTCAGGGCCCCTCGCCGCCCGCGACCAGCCGGCGCAGCGCCTCGGCCGTGGCCGCATTCTGCTCGGCGTAGCTGACCAGCGCTTTCGCCAGCTCGGCGGCCCATTGCCCCACCGAAACAGGCTGGCGAGACAGCACGACGCCCCGCACCTCCCGGCAGACTTCCGCGACCGGCGCTCCTCCGGTCAGCCCCAGCGTCAGCACCTGATCGCCGAGCCGGACAGTGATCTTGCTCACCCTGCCCGGCCTGCCCTTCATCCGGTCCGACACGGACCGATCCCTGTCCACCAGGACCGTGTCCGGCGGCAGCGACTCACCCAGCGACTCGGTCAGCACGCTGGCATAGATCGCGATATCGCTGCTGTCGGCGCGCAGCGCCGCCGTCACCATGTCCAGCGACGGGCTGCCGGCTGGCTCCATCGTCACGGCCGCATCCAGGTCGCCACTGTCCACCTCGTCCGCCTCCGCCGGCACCTCGGCACCGGTTAGTTGCCGCTGAAGCTGGCCTTCCCCGGACCATTCTCCACGAAGCTGCGCATCCCACCGTGCGCATCCTCGGTCGCGAACAGGCCGGCGAAGCCGAGCCGCTCGATCTCCAGACCCGTCTGCAGGTCGGTCCCGAGGCCGGCGTCGATGGCATGCTTGGCGGCGGCCAGCGCGACCGGGGGCCCGGCAGCGTACCGGGCTGCCAGTCCGAAGGCCGCCTGGTAGACCTCACCATCCGGCACTACCTGATCGGCGAGCCCGATGGCCAGGGCCTCGGCTGCGCGGATGAAGCGACCAGAGAAGATCAGGTCCTTGGCCCGAGCCGGGCCGATCAGCCGCGGCAGGCGCTGCGTCCCGCCGGCGCCGGGAATCAGCCCCAGGAGGATCTCTGGCTGGCCGACCTGAGCACCCTCGCCGAGAACCCGGAAGTCCGCGCAGAGCGCTAGCTCCAGCCCGCCGCCCAGGGCGTATCCGGTAATGGCCGCCACGACTGGCTTGCTGATCGCCGCGACCGCATTGAACGAGGCCTGGAGGCGCCGCGAGTCGGCAGCCATTCGCGCGTAGCTGACGTCGGCCATTTCCTTGATGTCGGCGCCGGCCGCGAACAGTTTCTCGCCGCCATACAGCACGACCGCGCGAACCCGCGGATCGGTGTCGACCTGGGCGGCCGCGTCGGCGAGTTCGGCCTGGATTGCACCGTTGAGCGCGTTCATTGGCGGCCGGTTCAGTCGCAGCGTCGCAACTGCCTGGTCGATGTCGATGACGACTAGCTCACCCATAGCCCACCTGCCCTCGCGGCCGCGACCCTGGGGGAACGACCCCCAACCTGCGCAGGCTGATCTTACGAGAGCGGGCGGGCGCGCAACCGGCCGGTAACGCAGTCAGTTCGCCTGCCCTCGCTCGGGCCGGCGAACTGACTAGCGCTCTGACCGGTCCAGACCCTCGCGATGCTGCAACGCGGCCCGCGGTTCTGGCCGGGGTACATCCCCCCTGGTACTCCCGAGTCAGTCGGCTGATGAGCGCGGCAGCGACACACCCTGCCAGCTGTTGAGGAAGCTACGCACCTCACGCTCGCTGTACCTGCGGTGTCCGCCGGGGGTGCGGATCGACGACAGTTTCCCGCCGCGCGCCCACCGGGTGACCGTCTTCGGGTCCACCCGCAGCATCGCCGCGACCTCGGCAGGAGTGAGCAGGCGGTTGTCCGGCTTGATCTGAGTTCGCACGAAGGAGTCCTCTCGCACTGGGTGGTAATGGCCTGTTAGCAGAACGTAACGATCCGTGACGGTCACAGATCGACGTCGCCCTATCACAGGATGTCACATTGCCTTTGAGTTTGCTGGCGTTCTCACACGCCCGTGCGGAAAATCCGCGACTGACCTGTCATGTCCCCGTGAAACGGCGGCCACAGCACGACGGTGACGGCTTGCCGCCACAAGCGGTCGGCCGCGTTATACCCGGAAACGGCCGCAAACCTCGCGGCCTGCTCAGCGCAGGTCGCCGTTGACCATTCCGGCCGGTGCATCGGGGAAGGTAACAAGGCCGAGCTCAGCAGGCCCGGACAGCAGCCGGTGATCCGGCAGTACCCGGATCGTGTAGCCGAACGGCCCGGGCTGGCCGAGCTGCGCCGATCCGACGTATCGGGCGACGCCGTCGGGCCCAGGACCGCCATCAAGCTTGAGCGCCACGCAGTCGGGGTCGAGGATCTCGTCCGCGTCCCCGGCAGGGCCGTAGACCACCTCGACGCGGACATCGTCGGGCGCCAGTTCGCCCAGTGCCACGCTGGCCCGCACGGCCAGCTGACCGCCAGGGCTCAGCTCACCGTGGTCGGACGCCTGGACGTGCTCGATCCGCACCCCGGCCCACCCGCGGGCCACCCGGTCCTTCCAGGCGGCGAGCTCGCGAGCTCCGCTGAAGTCGCTGTGGCCCACTGATCCAGCCGCAGCGAGTGCCCTCGACGCGTCTGCGGCGGGGTCATACAGCGTCGTGACGTACTCGCGGACCATCCGGGAGGCCAGCGCTCGCGGGCCGAGTCCCCGCAGCGAGTGCACCACCATGTCGAGCCACCGCACCGGCAGCCCGCCAGGCCCGCTGGTGTCGTAGAACAAGGGCGCGACCGACTTACCGATCAGGTCGTAGAGCGCTGCGGCCTCCAGCTCGTCTCGCCGGGCAGCGTCGGGCACCCCATCAGACGAGGGAATGGCCCAGCCGTTCTCGCCGTCGAACCACTCGTCCCACCAGCCGTCGAGGATCGACAGGTTGAGCGCGCCGTTGAGGGCCGCCTTCATGCCGGAGGTGCCGCACGCCTCGAGCGGTCGCAGCGGGTTGTTCAGCCAGACGTCGCAGCCCTGCACCAGAGAGCGCGCCAGGGCCATGTCGTAGTCGGGCAGGAACACGATCCGGTCCCGCACGTCAGCCTGATCGGCAAACCGGACCAGCTGCTGGATCAGGTGCTTGCCACCGTCGTCGGCCGGGTGGGCCTTGCCCGCCACGACGATCTGGACCGGCCGCTCAGTGTCCAGCAGCAGCGCGGTCAGCCGCGCCGGGTCGTGCAGCATCATGGTGAGCCGCTTGTACGACGGCACCCGTCGGGCGAACCCGATCGTCAGCACGTCGTCGTCGAGGACGCTGTCGATCCAGATCAGCTCCGCGTCGGACGCGCCGCGCTGGCGCCAGGACGCGCGTAGCCGCCGCCGGGCCTCGGTCACCAGCCGCGAGCGCAGCACCCGCCGCAGCTCCCAGATGCGCGCGGGGTCTGCGGCCACCCGGTCCCAGAACGACGGGTCGTCGGCCGGGTCGCCGCCGGCCGACTCCGACGCGAGCGCAAAGACCTCAGGGGCCACCCAGGTGGGAGCGTGCACGCCGTTTGTCACCGAGGTGATGGGCACCTCGTCCAGGTCGAACCCCGGCCAAAGTCCGGTGAACATGGCCCGCGAGACCGAGCCGTGCAGCCGGCTCACGCCGTTGACCCGCTGCGCCAGCCGCATGCCCATGACGGCCATGTTGAACACGCTGGGATCGCCCCCGGCGTACGTCTCCGCGCCGAGCGCGAGGATGTCCTCGACTGGCAGCCCGGGCTCTTCGGCCCCGGCGAACTGGCGGGCCACCAGGTCTCGCGGGAACCGGTCGATCCCGGCCGGCACCGGCGTGTGCGTCGTGAAGACGGTGCCCGCCCGGCACAGCTCGAGCGCCTCGTCGAAGCCCAGCCCGCGCCCCAGGTACTCGCGGATCCGCTCGAGTCCGAGGAAGCCCGCGTGCCCTTCGTTGGTGTGGAACACCTCGGGCTCGGCGTGGCCGGTAATCGCGCAGTACGCCCGCACCGCCCGGACGCCGCCGATGCCGAGCAGCAGCTCCTGATGCAATCGATGATCGCTGCCGCCGCCGTACAGCCGGTCGGTCACCTCGCGCAGGTCGGGCCCGTTCTCCTCCACATAGGAGTCCAGCAGCAGCAGCGGCACGCGGCCAACCTGGGCCACCCACACCTGGGCGTCCAGCCTCGCCTGGCCGCCTTCCAGCCCGACCGAGACCCGCACCGCGTTGTCCGCCTCATCGCGCAGCAGGGTCAGCGGCAGGCCGTTCGGGTCGAACGCCGGATACCGCTCCGTCTGCCAGCCTTCGCGCGTCAGCGACTGGGTGAAATAGCCGTGCCGGTAGAGCAGGCCGACACCGATGAGCGGCACGCCAAGGTCACTGGCCGCCTTGAGATGGTCGCCAGCCAGGATGCCGAGCCCGCCCGAGTACTGCGGCAGCGCGGCGGTGATCCCGTACTCCGGCGAGAAGTAGGCGATCGCCCCGGCCGAGTTGCCTGGTTCCCGCTGATACCAGCGCGGCTCGGTCAGGTACTGGCGGAGGTCGTCGTTCGCCGCGCCGAGCCGGGCCAGAAAGTCGCCGTCGGCGGCAAGCTCGGCAAGCCGCCCAGGCGGGACCGTGGCCAGCAGGGCAACCGGGTCCTGCTCAGCCAGCTGCCGGTTCGGAGGATCGATGAAACCGAATAGCTCCCGCGTCCCCGAATGCCAGGACCAGCGCAAATTCAGCATCAGCGCCTGCAGCGGGGCGAGTGGCTCCGGCAGGGCGGGGTGGATCGTAAACCGGCGGATAGCTTTCACGCAGGGACCCTAACCCACCCGCGGAGATGCCCGGACACCCGCAGGCCCGGTGCAGGTACCCCGGCCGCGTATCGATGGCTGGCTGATGGGGTAATTTTCCCCACGTGATCGGCAGAATCCCGATTCTCGATGTGCAGCCCGTCGTCCGGGTGCCCAATGAGCTCGGCCCGACCGCCCCGGTCAAGGCCGTCCCCCATGAGGTTTTCCAGGTCACCGCCACTGTTTTCCGCGAGGGGCACGCGATGCTTGGCGCGAGCGTCGTGCTCATCGACCCGGCCGGCGAGGAGCAGTCCCCGGTCCGCATGCGCGAGCTGGCCGACGGCAGCGACCGGTACGCTGCCGAGGTGGCCGCCACCAGCCTGGGGCTGTGGCACTTCGTCGTGGAGGCCTGGGGCGACCCCTACGCCGGATGGCGGCACGACGCGGAGATCAAGATCCCGCTCGGCCAGGACACTGAGCTGATGCTCGCGGAAGGCGCACTGCTGCTGCAGCGCGCGGCCGCCCAGATCAAGATCCCCAAGACCATGCCGCCCGCCGATGCCCGCACCGCCCGGGTCGCGAGGACCGCCCTGACGACCGCGGCCCGGCGCATGGCCGATGCCGACATACCGCCGCTCACCCGTCTCGCCGCGGCCACGGGAGCCGAGACCAGCGCCGCGCTCGCCGCGTTCCCTCTCCGAGATCTGCTGACGCGAACGGAAAGTTATCCGGTGATCGTGCAGCGGGAGCGCGCCTTGTTCGGTGCCTGGTATGAGTTCTTCCCGCGCTCGGAGGGCGCGGTGCTCGACCCGACGCACCGCACCATGCCGAAGTCCGGCACCCTGCGCTCGGCGGCGCGGCGGCTCGACGCCATCGCCGACATGGGCTTCGACGTGGTGTACCTGCCGCCGGTGCACCCGATCGGCACGACTGCGCGCAAGGGCAGGAACAACACGCTGACGGCAGGTCCCGGCGACCCGGGCTCGCCGTGGGCGATCGGCTCGCCGGACGGCGGTCATGACTCCATCCATCCCGACCTCGGCACATTCGAGGACTTCGACGCGTTCGTGGCGCGGGCCCGCCGGCTCGGGCTCGAGGTCGCGCTCGACCTGGCGCTGAACGCCTCGCCTGACCACCCGTGGGTCGAAAAGCACCCCGAGTGGTTCACGACCAGGGCGGACGGCAGCATCGCCTATTCAGAGAACCCGCCGAAGAAGTACCAGGACATCTACCCGTTCAACTTTGACAACGACCCCGAGGGCATCTACGCCGCGGTGCGGGCGGTCGTGCAGCAGTGGATGGACCACGGTGTGCGGATCTTCCGGGTGGACAACCCGCACACCAAGCCGTTGCCTTTCTGGCAGCAGCTGCTCGCCGACGTGGCGCGAACCGATCCTGATGTCATCTTCCTGGCCGAGGCCTTCACCCGGCCGGCCATGATGGCCGCGCTCGCGGCGATCGGCTTCCAGCAGTCGTACACGTACTTCACCTGGCGGAATACCACCGCGGAGCTGATCGAATACGGCACCGAGCTGGCGGGCCCCGCAGCGGCTTACATGCGGCCCAATTTCTTCGTCAACACGCCGGACATCCTGAACGGCTATCTGCAGCACGCCGGGTTGCCCGCGTTCGCAGTCCGGGCCGTGCTGGCCGCCACGATGTCGCCCTCCTGGGGCGTCTACTCGGGCTTCGAGTTGGGAGAGAACATCCCGCTGGTGCCGGGCAGTGAGGAATACCTGGACTCGGAGAAATACGCCTACCGGCCGCGCGACTGGGACCGGGCGGCACGACTCGGCCTCACCATCGCCCCGCTGCTGACCAGGCTCAACGCCATCAGGCACGCGCACCCGGCCCTGCATTACCTGCGGAACCTGCAGTTTCACTACAGCGACCAGGCCGACATCCTCTGCTTCTCCAAGCACACGCGGGGGGAAAGCCGCGGCGCGGCGCGCCCAGGTGCCGGCACAGTTCCCGCTGGATCCGACATCGTTCTCGTCGTGGTTAACCTGGACGCAAACAATCCGCACGAGGCTACTGTCTGGGTCGACACCGAGTCCCTGGGGCTGGATGCTGCACAGGGATTCGAGGTCACCGACGAACTGACCGGGCAGAGCTTCCGCTGGGGTCAGGGCAATTACGTCCGCCTCGATCCGGCCGTCGCTCCCGCGCACATCCTCAGCGTGACGGCGTGATGCCGGTGGCGCCGCCGCGTGGCGGTGTTGTTCAGTAGAGAAAAGGGAACGTGGCCGCCGGGAATTCGGCCGTCAGCTGGCCGGGCCGGCCGGGTGCGGCGGAAGCTCCGGGCGGCCAGGACGGACACGGTTGACCGGGCGAGGGAGCAGGAGTGGATCACCAGTCCGGGCGCGCAGGCGAGGCGAGCAGGGCGGCGGCCGAGACTGCGCCGTTGCGGGACTTCCAGGCTGTTGCGACGGAGCCAGTTCCCGATTCGTTCTCGTTCGAGACCCCGCGCGATCCGAAGTGGTTCCAGCGCGCCGTCTTCTATGAGGTGCTGATCCGGGGCTTCAGCGACTCCAACGGCGACGGCACAGGTGACATCCGTGGCCTGATCGAGCGCCTCGACTACCTGCACTGGCTCGGCATCGACTGCATCTGGCTGCTGCCCATCTACGCCTCGCCACTGCGGGACGGCGGCTACGACATCTCCGACTTCACCGCGATCCTGCCGGAGTTCGGCACCATCGGCGATTTCGTCGAGCTCGTGGAGCAAGCACACGAGCGCGGCATGCGGGTGATCGCGGACCTGGTCATGAACCACACCAGCGACCAGCACCCGTGGTTCCAGGCGTCCCGGTCAGACCCTGACGGGCCGTACGGGGACTTCTACGTCTGGTCCGACACCGACGACCGGTACCAGGAGGCCCGGGTCATCTTCGTTGACACCGAGCAGTCGAACTGGACCTACGATCCGGTGCGCGGCCAGTACTACTGGCACCGGTTCTTCTCCCATCAGCCGGACCTCAACTACGAGAGCCCGCATGTCCAGGACGCCATGCTCGAGGTGCTGCGATTCTGGCTCGACCTCGGGATCGACGGGTTCCGGCTTGACGCCGTGCCGTACCTGTATGAGCGCGAGGGCACCAACTGCGAGAACCTCAAGGAAACGCACGAGTACCTGAAGCGCGTCAGGGCCGAGATCGACCGGCTGTACCCGGACCGGGTGCTGCTCGCGGAGGCGAACCAATGGCCGGCCGACGTGGTCGAGTATTTCGGCGACGCCAGCGTCGGCGGCGACGAGTGCCACATGGCCTTCCACTTTCCGCTGATGCCGCGCATCTTCATGGCGGTCAGGCGGGAACAGCGCTACCCGATCTCAGAGATCCTGGCCCAGACGCCGCAGATCCCGTCCGGCTGCCAGTGGGGCATCTTCCTGCGCAACCACGACGAGCTGACGCTGGAGATGGTCACCGACGACGAGCGTGACTATATGTACGCCGAGTACGCGCGAGACCCGCGGATGAAGGCGAACATCGGGATCCGGCGCCGGCTCGCGCCGCTGCTCGACAACGACCGGGACCAGTTGGAGCTCTACACCGCGCTGCTGCTCTCGCTGCCTGGCTCGCCGGTGATCTACTACGGCGACGAGATCGGCATGGGTGACAACATCTGGCTCGGCGACCGGGACGGCGTCCGAACGCCCATGCAGTGGACGCCGGACCGCAACGCGGGCTTCTCCCGCTGCGACCCGGCCCGCCTCTACCTCCCGCTGATCATGGACCCGCTGTACGGCTACCAGGCCCTCAACGTGGAGGCACAGGAGCGCAGTCCCGGCTCGCTGCTCAGCTGGACACGCCACATGCTCGACATCCGCAAGCGGCACCCGGTCTTCGCGCTCGGCGAGTTCCACGAGCTCAACTCGTCCAACCCGAGCGTGCTGGCGTTCGTGCGGGAGTACCGGGCGTCGGACCCCGAGGGCGAGGCGGACCGGATGCTGTGCGTCAACAACCTGTCCCGGTATCCGCAGCCAGTCGAACTGGACCTCCGCCGGTTCGCCGGGTCGGTTCCGGTCGAGACGACGGGCGGTGTCGCCTTCCCCCCCATCGGGGAGCTTAGCTACCTGCTGACGCTGCCCGGCTACGGCTTTTACTGGCTGATGCTGAAGCCGCCGTCCGCGTACGGCCCCTGAACGTCACACCGGGCGTGAAGGGGCCAACGCCGCCCATACAGGGGCAGCAAACCGCCCAACGTAGCCCGTAACCCCGGGCTGAACCCGGCCCGATTTAGAGTGAACGGGTGCACGTCCGGGCAGTAGGTGACCGTGTCTGACCACGCTGCCCGGGGGGAATCGGGGGGTCGTCCCCTGCTGGACCTGCTGGCCGCCTGGCTGCCCCGCCAGCGCTGGTTCCCTGGCCGCGGCACGCGCCTGGCCGGGCTCACCCTGATCTCGGACGTGCCCCTGCAAGACGGCTACCCGGCGCTGCGGCATCTCATCGTGGAGGCCCAGCTGCCGGGCGGCCGGGCCCGTTTCCAGGTCCCGGTCGGTTACCGGCCCGAGCCCGACCTGCCGCCGTGGCTGGACGGCGCCCTGATTGGCCACCACGACGGGGTTGCCTGCTACGACGCTCTGCACGACCCCGAACTCGGGGACGTCCTGCTGCGCGGCATCAGCGACCAGCGGCTGGCCGGCCGGCTCAGATTCGTGCGCGAGTCCGACGGCCCTTCGCTGACCGGGCACTCCCGCAACGGGCGGCTTCTCGGGGCCGAGCAGAGTAACACCAGCCTCGTCTTCGATAACCGGGTCATCCTCAAGGTGCTGCGACGGCTGTTCCCCGGTGACAACCCTGACCTCGAGGTCGCGGACGCGCTGGCCCGGCTCGGCTCCGCGCACGTCGCGGCCCCGTACGGGTGGATCGAGGCCGACCTCGACGGAGAGCGGGTCCTGCTCGGCGTGCTGTCGCAGTTCCTTGCCGACGCCAGCGACGGCTGGTCGCTCGCGCTGGCGAGCCTGCGCGAGCTCCGGGCCGAGCCCGCCGAGCCCGGCTTGCCCTATGCCGACGAGGCCAGGCTGCTCGGCATCGCCACCGCCGAGCTGCACAAAGACCTCGCCAGGGCGTTCGGCAGTCGCGCGATGACACCGGCCGAGCTGACGGCCATGGCCGACGACATGCATCGCAAGCTTGCCGATGCCGTCGACCTGGTCGGCGACCTGCGCCGCTACGAGGCACGGATCAGTGCTGCCTACGACGCGGTCGCGCAGCTCACCACGCCGGTCGAGCTTCAGCGAATCCACGGTGATTACCACCTGGGCCAGGTCCTGCGCGCCAGCCACGGCTGGGTCGCCCTGGACTTCGAGGGCGAGCCGGGCGTGCCGCTCGAGGTGCGGCGCGCGCCGGCCCCGGCCCTCCGTGACGTGGCCGGCATGCTCCGCTCGTTCGATTACGCAGCGCGTCACGAGCTGGTAACCGGGGATACACCGAGCGCCGCTGACGCGGCTAGCGCCTGGGCACGGCAGTGCGAGGACGCCTTCTGCGCCGGGTATGCCGCAGGTGGCGGTGCCGACCCGGCAGGACACGCCACCCTGCTGCGCGCACTCACACTGGAGAAGGCGGTCTACGAAGTGGTCTATGAGTACCGGCACCGGCCGTCCTGGCTGCCCATCCCGCTCGACTTCGTGGCGGCGGCATGACCGCCGATACTCACCACGTTGATCGGGTCAGCCTGGCCGAGATCGACCGGCTGCTGGCCGGGCACCACTACGACCCGCACGCGATCCTCGGCGGGCACCCTGGCCCCGACGGCGTCACCATCAGGGCGCTGCGGCCCCTCGCGGAGACCGTCACACTTGTCTTGCCCGGTGGCAGCCGCGTCCCGATGCGGCACGTGTACCAGGGCGTCTTCTCGGTGACCGTGCCCGGCGACACCGTGCCCGACTACCGGATCGCGGTGACGTACCCCGGCACCGAGGAGACCGTCGGCGACGACGCCTACCGGCATCTGCCCAGCCTCGGCGAGGTCGACCTGCACCTGATCGCCGAGGGCCGGCATGAACAACTGTGGACCGTCCTCGGCGCCCGGCTGCGCCAGAACGTCGGCGCCACCTCGTTCGCAGTGTGGGCTCCGAATGCCCAGGGCGTCCGGGTCATCGGTGACTTCAACCACTGGGACGGCCGGGCCCACCCGATGCGTTCTCTCGGTGGCTCGGGCATCTGGGAGCTGCTCATCCCTGGTGTCGGAAATGGCGCCACGTACAAGTACGACGTCTGCGGCCCCGACGGCAACTGGCACCGCAAGGCGGACCCGCTGGCTCGCTGGGCCGAGTGCCCGCCGGCCACGGCGTCCCGGGTGTTCGAGTCGCAGCACACCTGGGGTGATGCGCAGTGGCTGACCCAGCGGGGCCAGCGTGACCTGCTCACCAGCCCCATGAGCATCTACGAGGTGCACCTCGGATCGTGGCGGCCGGGCCTCGGCTACCGGGAGCTAGCCAGTCAGCTCACCAGCTACGTCACGGAGCTGGGCTTCACCCACGTGGAGTTCCTGCCCGTCGCCGAGCACCCGTTCGGCGGCTCGTGGGGCTACCAGGTCACGTCCTACTACGCGCCCACGGCGCGGTTCGGCACCCCCGACGAGTTCCGGTACCTGGTCGACTGCCTGCACCAGGCGGGCATCGGCGTTCTGCTCGACTGGGTGCCCGCGCATTTCCCGCGTGATGTCTGGGCGCTGGCCCAGTTCGACGGCACGCCGCTGTACGAGCATCCCGACCCGCATCGCGGCCAGCACCCGGACTGGGGCACGCTGATCTTCGACTACGGCCGTCCTGAGGTGCGCAACTTCCTGGTGGCGAACGCCCTGTTCTGGCTTGAGGAGTTCCACGCCGACGGGCTGCGCGTCGATGCTGTCGCCTCGATGCTCTATCTCGACTATTCGCGCAAGGCCGGGGAGTGGTCACCGAACGCGCTCGGGGGCCGGGAGAACCTGGACGCGGTGTCGTTCCTCCGCGAGGTCAACGCGACCTGCTACAAGCGCGTGCCGGGCATCGCGATGGTAGCTGAGGAATCCACCGCGTGGCCGGGCGTGACGCGACCGGTGCACCTCGGCGGGCTGGGCTTCGGCTTTAAGTGGAACATGGGCTGGATGCACGACACGCTGAGCTACCTCAGCCGCGACCCGGTGCACCGCACCTACCACCACGACGAGATCACCTTCTCGATGATCTACGCCTACAGCGAGAACTACATCCTTCCGCTCTCCCACGACGAGGTCGTGCACGGCAAGGCCGCGCTGCTGCGGAAATTCGCGGGGGACGAATGGCGCCAGTTCGCGGGGCTGCGCTCGCTGCTGGCCTTCCAGTGGGCCCACCCGGGCAAGCAACTGCTGTTCATGGGCTCGGAGTTCGGTCAGGGCGACGAGTGGTCGGAGCAAGCCGGTCTCCCGTGGCACGTGCTGGAGTACCCCACGCATGCGGGCGTGCAGCAGCTCGTCAAGGACCTCAACGCGGCCTACGCCGCCCATCCGTCGCTCTGGCAGCAAGACAGCTCGCCTGCGGGCTTCCAGTGGATCGACGCGAGCGACTCGGCCGGCAACGTGCTGTCGTTCCTGCGTTTGAGCTCCGACGGCAACGTGGTTGCGTGCGTGGCCAACTTCGCCGCCATGCCGCACCACGGCTACCGGATCGGCCTTCCGTCGGCCGGCCCGTGGGCCGAGATCGTCAATACTGACGCGGAGATCTACGGCGGCTCCGGGGTCGGCAACTACGGCGTCGTCGAGGCGACGTTCGAGCCCTGGCACGGCCGGCCTGCGTCGGCGGAGCTGAGCATCCCGCCGCTCGGCGTCTTGTGGCTCACGCCGTTGCAGGCCGACACGACCGACGCCTAGCATCGCCGGGTTGGTGGACAATTGAAGTCATGGAGCCGGGCAGCCGCAATCGTGTCTTGATCGCGCTGAGCGCTGCGACGCGATGGGCGAGAGACTATTCCAGGCGCTGGCGCTGGCGTCCGCCTGCAGCAGGCGTCCGTGAACCGCGCCGCCCGAGGCCCACGCTTCCAGCAGCGGCGATCGCGCTTGCCGAGCCGCGCACCGGCCAGCGCCGGCGGATCAAGCTGACCAGGCGCAACGTCGTTCGCTGATCGATCCCGCCCGCTGGCCGGCGTCAGTCGACCTCAACTATCCGCGCCGAGACAAGCGAGCCGGAGTCGATCTCCAGCAGGCCGATTGTTCCGTGGGGCTGGCGGCGCCGGTCGGTGGGCGAGCCGGGATTGAAGATGCGGAACCCACCGTTGCGCGCGTCGAGCGGGATGTGGGAGTGACCGTAGACGACAACGTCTGCATGCGGGAACGTGGTTCGCATCCGTCGCAGCCGCCCGTCAGCCGCGCCAGCGTCGTGGATCATCGAGACCTTCAGCCCGGCCAGCTCCGTTTCGAGGGTCGGCCGCGCCCCCCAGGCGACCACGTCAGGTGCGTCGTTGTTGCCGACCACCGCGTGCACGGGCGCGTACCCGGCCAGTTCGTCGAGCACTGAGGCGACGCAGACATCCCCGGCGTGCAGGATCGCATCCGCCCGCCGCAGCCACGCGGCGACGGCGGGCGGGCAGGACTTCCAGCGCCGCGGCGCGTGGGTGTCAGCGAGGACGACGACCTGCATCTGTCCATCGTGACCCGGGTAGTGACTGCCGTGATGGATGAGCTGCTGAACGGGCAGGAGCCCGGGCCGGCCGTGCTGGTCGCGTCGCGAGCGGCAGCCGCAATCGAGCCGGGCCGGGTTAGTGCCCTCCTCACCGGCCGTGAGGAGATCGCATGACAGCGTTTCGGCCAGGACGAGGCGCGCCGCACAGGATCATCGGTCCCCCCCAGTCCCCTGCTTACTGGCTCGAACCGTACCGGCGTGCGGCCACCGACAGCACAGGCCAGGCACAGCTACGCCTCGCCCTGGCTGGCCGGAAGTCAACCCCAGACGGCCGCCCTGCACCATCCCCGAACTCATGGATGCACGGCGAGCGCTGACACCCTAAACTGCCCGCGACCACATCAGCGCCAGCAGCAGGATGCAGCGTGACGCGCGACTTTGCCCATGTCACCGGTCCGGACGGGACGGTGACTCCCATCCCGGACGGGACCCGGCTGGTGTTCGGCCGAGGTCCCGACGCCGACCTCGTCATCCCGGCCGGGCTCGGGCTGTCGCGGCGTGCTGGCGTGATCAGCGCGGTGGGCGGCGGTGCCTGGGTTGCCAACATCAGCCATACGCACGCCCTGTACGCAGAAGGCGATGGGTACCGCGTCCGCCTGCCGCGGCTCGACGCCGGCGGCGAGCCGTCCAAGGGCTGGTTTCTGCGCGAAGGAGCGGCGCTGGTCGGCTCGCGCTCCATGCTGGAAGAGGGCAAGCCGATACGACTGGTAGTGGCGGCCAGCCGGCCGCAGGACAGTCAGGTATCCCCGCCGGGACGGCCGGAAGGCGAACCGACGCTGCTGCCGTTCTACCTCGACCCCAACACGAAGCTGTTCCTTGTCGCCCTGCTGTGGTGCAGGCCATGGCTGGTCGACCCGGCGCGCGGTTCGCCGCTGCCCCGCACGCCCGAGATCGCCCGGGCGGCCCTCGAGGTGACCGACGCCCATCACGAGCTCACGTGCTTCGACACCGATCCGGCTTTCCGGGACCGGCTAGCCGCGCGCGTCGGCGAGCACGTGAAGGTCCTGCGCCGCAAGCTGCTCGACCGGGGCATGGTCCGGCCCGGTGTGCGGCTCTCCGATGAGGTCGCCGTCACGGCGCTGATCGAGAGCGGCATCGTCACGCCCGGGGACCTGGACTTGCTCCACGATCCCGCCTGGTGCTCGCGGCAGGAGGATCTGTGGTGGACGCAGGTCAGGTGAGCCGCCTGCGTCAGGTCACCTCGAATCTGGCCTCCGCGCTCGCACCAGCGGCGTCGGTCACCCGGAGCGTGTAGGTGCCGGCCGCCGGGAGGCCGGCGAAGAACTCGTGACCCTGGTTGATCGCGTAGTTAAAGCTGCCGTCCTGGTCGGCGATCGGGTGCACCGGCGAGGTACCGACGCCCACCAGCGTGATCGTCACCGGCTTACCCGCCGGCCACCACTGCCCGCGAACGACGAAAACGGTGTCTGGATCGCCGGCTGGCTGGCTGACACCGATCGCCGGGATGCCGGGAGCCGCATCGGCCAGCGTCCGGAACGGCGGCGGGTTCTGGCCACCGCCGGACCCGCCACCCGGCGGGGGCGGCGCCGCGATGACGGGCCCGAGCTGAGACTGTGCCGCTCGGCCCGAAGCTCCCGCGCCGGAACTGCTACTCGTCGCGGTCGGGCG
>Ga0126371_10002557_pt1 | contig 15694 bp, 16 predicted proteins | sample PanSoiMetaPlot_4_FD_110145 | JGI IMG/M metagenome (GOLD analysis project Ga0126371, IMG submission 110145) | Tropical forest soil microbial communities from Panama - MetaG Plot_4 | ecosystem: Environmental > Terrestrial > Soil > Tropical forest > Bulk soil | place: Panama | collected 2016-02-17 | reverse complement strand
GGCGAGCGTTTCGTGGTGTTGCTTGGGTACGAGAAGGCAATGCCCGTGAAATAGGGGGCGCGAATCGAGAAATGCCAGCGACGTTTCGTCTTCAAATACAATGCTGGCGTCCGCTTCCCGTGCGACGATCGCGCAGAAGAGGCAACCGGCATCCTTGCCTTCGTGCCGTTCCGATTGCACTTAAGCAGCTTACGAGGTTCTCGGCGCAAACCCAATCAAAAGATCCACTACGAGTGAGAGGCTGCGCCCGTCTCAGCCGCCTTTACTGCGGCCACTTCGCTTCCGGGTCGAAGTTGATGATCGTTTGCGGCGGCACCGTCGGAATCTCGGGCCGCAAATAAGGTTTTGCGGCGGCCACGTGGCAACTGTAGCAGGCCTCCAACATTTTCTTGTACGAGGTGGTGAACGCCGCCTCATCTTTCTTCGCGATGGAATCCGTCAGTTCCTTCAGCGCGCCATCGCTGATTCCCTCGAACATCGCCCGGATATCGATCGAGCCCCCGTCAGGATTCCTGCGCACCGGCCGTATGCGAATGGTCCACACGATATGCTGCCGGGCCTCGTTCAAAAAGAAATCCGCAAGCGGCCAGTTTCTGTGTTTGCCCGCAAACCACAGGTTCGCAAACTGGTAGCCCACGTCGGTCATTGTATGGGATTGCGAGGGGACCACTTCTTTCAGATGGGCAATATCGGCTTGCATGGCCTCCAGGTCCGGTGCGCCCTTGCTTGCGTCTTGCGCCAGCGCCGCCTTCGGAAAAACGATATGGCGAATACCGGCAATCATCAGGCCGGCGAGCAAACCAGCCGCAAAAATTAATAGTCCCTGCACTCTTCTCGTTTTGAACACGTCGATACCTCGGCTGCCCAGTAGGCGCCGGAAACATTACCGAGTCCGCGCCGGAATGTCTAGCTTTCCGGAGCTTGATGGTTTCCGGCAGAATGTTGCGAAAGCGGCGGAGCTTCGGCTCACGAAAGCTTGCGCAGCCCGCCCGGTAGCGCCGATTCCGTTTGCTCGAGAGCGGTAATCCGCAGGCCGACACCTATGCGACCCGAGGCCGCGCGGTACAATCCCATGGCATGGTCGAAATCGGTCTGAGCGATCGTCTTTTTATCCTCACCGGCGCCGGAGTGAGCGCCGAGAGCGGCATTCCCACCTTTCGCGACGCAGGAGGACTGTGGAGAAATTTCCGTTTTGAGGAGGTGGCCTCGCCGCGGGCCTGGCGACGTGATCCGCGCCTCGTGTGGGAGTTTTATTCCATGCGCCGGCGCCGAGCTGCCGCGGCGACGCCGAACCCGGCGCATCGGGCGCTAGCCGAATTCGAAGTTGCGCTCGGCGACCGCCTGTTTCTCTGCACCCAGAACGTGGACAATCTCCACGAACAAGCTGGCAGCAAACGCGTCTTGCACATGCATGGCGAACTTTTCAAGAGCCGATGCGACTTTTGCCGCCGCGAGCCGTTCGAGGACGCCGAAACTTACGAACCGCCTGCCGAACTCCCGCGCTGCCGTTGCGGGGGGCTGATCCGCCCGCACATCTGCTGGTTCGGAGAAATGCCCTTCGGCCTGGACACAATTGCCGCGGCGCTCGACGGGTGCTCCGTGTTCCTGGCGGTCGGCACATCGGGCGTCGTGGAACCCGCCGCAAGCTTTGCCGCGCGAGTCCACGGCCGCGCACGCACCATCTACCTCGGCCCGGAACCGCCAGCGAATCGCCACTCGTTCGCCGAATGCCATCTAGGCAAGGCCGGCGAGTTGTTGCCGGAGCTCTTGAAATCCACCCTTCGCTGATGCGTTTCCCACCGGCCCTGTCGAGCCATTGCAGAATCTAATTTTGGCGAAGATCCTCGACGCCTTGCGCAAGCTTGGGCCATCGCGTATCATCATCCCGCGGGGTGGAGCAGCCTGGTAGCTCGTCGGGCTCATAACCCGGAGGTCGTTGGTTCAAATCCAACCCCCGCAACCAGGAATATTAAACAAACAGAACGGCTTAGCGCTTCGCAATCGCTAGGCCGTTTTTATTTTGCGTCCGTTTACGTCCAGAATTAAGAAATTTTGCCACAAAAAACGCCTCCGGTAACGCACAAATCCCGCAAACGGCCCTGGATCTCCGAACGCCACCCTCATGAAAAGCGCAGCTCTTTTACGATCCGCTGGAAGGACGGCGGTCTCGGCAATCCCGAGCGCGATTCGTGCTTTTCACCCTACCACGGACATACAAGGGGGTAATCCGCAGCCAGGTGAAACTCAACCGGGTAAGACGGTTGAGCGTTGTTCGGGTGTGGTCGCCTTACCCGGCTGTCTCGTGTCACAAGGATTGCCCCATTTTCAAGGCTTCTGAAACTAGCCTAGCTTGTCACTCGATACACCCAGACGCCGGGTAAGACTTGAGAAACGCCTTCCCCACTTTTCTTACCCGGCCTAACTCGGCCTAGTTCTTTTGGCAGGTTCCTCTCGCGGATCGCTTTATTTAGCCTTTTAGTGACCCCTAAGTCGAAGACCGGGTAGGGTCACCGCAACCAGGCGCTTCGAAGTGGCCTTACCCGGCGAAATCCTACCTGCTACCCACCTTGCTTAGCCGCTGTTACTCTTCAGCAGCTTCAGCTCCTCGATATCCGCATCCGTCCACCGGTTCCGCTTGTCAGTGACCCGAACGGAAGCCCGCGCCAGGCCATCACGGAACCACAGACTGCTGAATTACAGAAAAGCCAGTATTGAGAACTTCGTTGATCTTAAGCAATCTCACGTAACACTTCCCACCCTCCCAGGGTTAATTGAAATGGACAAATCCATCTTTGGAGCTTTGACCGCGGAATTCGAAGAACTCAATAAAGAATTCAATCGCGCCAGCGATTGGTCGGCCAGGGCTGTGATTCTTGAACGTATGGCAGTTGTTGTCAAACAACTCGACCGCTTGGCCGAGGCTGACTTTGGTTCGTTTATGACTGCAATTTCGGAATCTGACCACTCGCAATCCGAAATGCCTCCTCAACGTGCCCGTACCCTAATTTATCGATTTTGAAGGCTTCAACGGGTGAGGCTGCAAAGGGGGAAGAGACGCGGCGCGAGAAAGCCTTTCGCATCCCGGTTCTGGTTCTTATGTTGCGAAATTGCCGGACGGAATTGCAAATCGGCTTTCTTGTTGGTGTCAAGCCAGAAGGACGGCAATCCTATCGACCAGTTCGATGGGTGAGCAGGTTTTCGTCAGAAACGCATGTGCACCTGCTTTCTCTGCCTGCTTCGCCACTTGGTCAGAATCGTGCATCGACAGAATTGCTATTTTTGTCGGAACTCCAAGGTGACGAATCTGCTTTGTAGCCTCAAGGCCGTTAACTACGGGCATCGAAATGTCCATCAAGATTAGATCAGGCTTCAGACTAAGAGCCTTCTCGACTGCCTCCCGACCATTCTCAGCTTCCCCGCATATCTGCCAGTGACCATCTAAGATTTGTCTAAGGCCTGCTCGCAATATTTGATGGTCATCCACAAGGAGAATTGTTTGAAGGAGGCTGGGCATTTATCTGGGCCTACAAAACGATTCTACGCGTTCGATTTCGCACTGCAATACCGTGATTCTACGGGGGACCGACGTCCAAAAATACTTGTACCTTGAAACCGGACAGCGGCGTATGTTCTATACCTTGCCCGCGCTGCCTCTCTGGGCAACCGGTTTCCTGTGAGTTGAAGCGAGCGGGTAAGCCTTCCGCCGCGAAGGAGCCGCGTTATGCCAAAGTTCGATATTTTCTCAGGACGACAGGACAAGGATGCGGTTTGGATTGAGGCGGTTGAAGGTCTTGCGCAAGCCCGTGGGCGATTGGAACAGATTGCCGCAGAAAAGCCCGGTCGATACTTTCTTTTTTCCTCCACCAGCCACGCAGTGTTGGCGATAAAGCATACCTTCCCGAAGTCAGAATCAGAAGAGAAGTCCAAGGGCAGCGCGGCCTGATGGTCCCGGCATTGGGGCATTCTCCGCGCCTTCCTGGCAATTCTCGGCGATCACTAGAGTTTCAAATTACGTCCGGCTTTTCCACGGGTAGTCTGCTGAGGATGTCATGGATTGGTTTGGCGGTTGGGAACCTGCGCGATACCAAGATGCTCGCCGCAATCAGAATCGTTCTTTTGCGTCCCTCGTCCACGCCGGGAGCATAGATCAGTTGGGGTTAAAGGCGTAGTCCCAAAACCCGAATGGTGGTAAGCCAGCTTCAATTGTCTGGTCTCTGATTCTCGAGTTTCGCCAGATACTGTTTTGCTTCTATCATCTGTTGCTTGTCTTGATTGACCTTTAAGAACTGTTGGATCTCACCCACTGCCGCGGCCAAATCGCCCTTGGACTCGTAAATCTCCGCGAGCAAAAAATGGATTCCTGCCTCGCGGTGTTCAATATCGATTTCCTCCGCTTGACGTGCACTCTTCTCGGCCTCCGACAGTTGATTGAGGTTCAGATAGGCCATCGCACGATAGAAGTACGTGTATACGTCGCAAAATGGATTTTTCAGCAGAGCCGCTTTCGTAACATCCAATATCTCGCTCCATTTGCCGCTGTGCGCATCGAGTTCGGCAAGGCAGACATAGGGCGGCAAATAGGTCGGATCGGTTACGTTCGCGCGCGAGCAGGCTTCATGGGCTTTGTCGTTTTGCTGCTGGGCTGCCAGAACCTGCCCTAATATCACCCACGCTGCGACGTAGTTCGAATACGAGTCGATGGCGTGGCGTACGTGTTCTTCTGCATCTGCGAACCTTTTCTTTCGAAAGTCCTGGCAGCCTTTCTCAAAATCACTCCGTGCCTGGTCTGGGACCTGGAGGCGCAGCACGCTTACGGTTGCTCCGCGAATCTGGTCGAGCGCCCAGGGGAGGCAGGCTTCATCCTCGGGGACGTGCGGTTTGGGGTCGGGAAGAGGCCGGCTTACCAGCGGCCGCATGATCTGCGCGCCAAGGGGGAAAGCCAAGCCGATCGTAAGCACCCCAAAAACGAAAGCCTTTCCGATTAAGGTCATTTGTTACATTCGAATTGTATTTCGCCAGAACTCACAACTATTAGCATTGTGTCAGTAGACACAGAGCTGGCAGCCTGCTTTTTTCCGACGAGGTTCGTAGGTCTCATCAGGGGACTACTTGTAAGGCTCTTTAATTGTGCGAGGGCTCGCCGATTGCCAGGGAAGCAGCAAACATCTCTGCTTCCGTGTTTTCCTAGCTTCCATGAGTTCCTGATCATTCGCACTGCCTTTTCAGCTGAATCTTTTCGCCGCGCGTGGCAGAGGAGTGTGGCCCATCTTTCTAGCCCGAATTGTTGGAAGACCAGCCTATAAACTCAGGCGAATAGGCATAAAAACAATCTGTCAAATCTGCTAGTTCGAGGGAGGGCATTTACCTACGGGAGCATTGAAAGCGCCCGTCTGCGGCGGGTGGCCTGTTTACTTCGCCTTCGGCTTCCGACCAGGTTTCAGAGTGCCTTTGAGGTTTCTGGCTCGCTCGATATCAGTCTCGGTCCAAAGAAAAATGCAGTTCTTACCGACGTTGATCAATTTTGGTGCAGGTACCAGGTTTGAGTTTACCCAATTGTGTAACGTTTGATACGAAACCCCGACCTTACCTGCAGCCTCCTTGGTCGTGTAGGTCCTTCCCTGCATCGTTGCGGTTTATATGCCATTTACTTGATGCATGTCAAGTAGTCGAAGGCGGTTAAGCCAAAACCTTTCCGCGAATCGACACCCGCTGCGTTCACACATCGATTGAAGGCCTTGCTCTTCGAACAGCGGTCGTAGCGAGCCGAGGCACAGTGGAGACTCTGAATTAGCGTACCTTTCTTGGCCCTGGCACATACGGTCGGCAGCCCAGAGTAGCCTCAAGAATACGGAGCTCTCTGCCAAAATCGTTCCAGTACTCGGTACTGTGCCAACAGCTCTAATTCTGAGCCTAGACAAAATGGACCTCCTACCTATTTCAGCAAAATGCTCGCTCCCGCAGACTCTCCCTTGCAAGTCGCAAAGGAGACTCAATGGCGTCGAACAAGCAACTCGCAAAGTGGCTCGGACGGTACGCAGCGGCTGTAGTGCTGGGCATGATTTGCATCCCAGGCCTTGCGTCCGCGCAAGGATTCATCGAGGGCTCGGTCTACAAAGGGATTGTTTCCAGTTCAGCGGCGTGTGGGATTGGCATTGGCGTGTCAGCCAACCGCTCGCAGGCCGCCGCCATCGGCCTTCCGATTTTAATCGCAGGCAACATCGTCAGCTTTCGTCTGCATCCGCATCATCCGAGGCTTGCAGCTTTTGTGCAGCAGGCCAGCGGACTAGGTTGCTTGGCTGGCGGGCTCACTCGCAGCGAACACAAAACCACCTCAAATTCGTTCGCCAATTCTCCTTCGCAGGGAACTAATACTGCCACAGGCTCGAATGGCGGGTTGAACGGGCCCTTGAACGTGCCGCCCGGAGGCGCATCGGGTGGCGGCTCGTCCGGCTCAAGTGGAGCATCGAACGGCGTATCGAGCGGCAACGGCGGAAGCACCGGTTCGAATGGCGGAAACGGCAGCATTGGCGGTGGCTCGACTGGCAGCGGTTCGACTGGCGGCACAGCTGCAGGAACTGGCGGGCAGGGCGGGAGCGGAAGCGGCAGTGGAGCTGGTGGTTGCATAACTGGTGCTGTATTCGACTGCGGGGTTGGCAATAGCGGCACTAACACCGGCGCTGGTCAGGGAATCGGAATCACGCCCCCCGGGCAGAATGGCGGAACGCAGGCTCCCGGCGCAGGCGGTTTGCCTCCGGGCCAATACTAATTCCGAACGGATAAGGAAGGCGCGAGCATCACGCCGGGTAAGGCTCATAGGAGTAAGCCTCACCCGGCCGTCTCTTTTCAACGGTCGCCCACTTCCTCAGGCTACTTTCAGGTGTAGGTGAACGCCGGGTAGGATAACGGCGACATGACCGCTTACTAAGCGTCCTGCCCGGCTACTTGTTCATTTGTGAGTTCTGCCGCGTGATGGCTTTGGTTTACCGCTCCTTAGCCGCGTTGGCTGACGCTTGCTGATATCTGCTCCGTGCCGCTCTCGGCCTCGGGCTCATGCTTCCAGTTTACGCGAAGGGTTTCAGCCGGGTAAGACCAGTGGGGTTCCTACCCGGCTGTCTCTACTCAAATGGGGTGGTGCGGTTAGGCGAGACTATGATCGGGCTCGGGACGGGCGTCAATACTGAGAAGTTCGTAAGCTTTACGCGGCGCGTCCAATACCCGGATTACCGCATTTTCAAGCCGCCTCAGCTCGCGATACTTTCAGCGTAGGACCAGGTACCAACGCCGGGTAGGGCAGGGTTTGCATCCCGTTCTGCCCGGCGAATCTTTTCTCCCATCGACAAGGAAGCGCCCGAACCACGAACCAAGTCTTACCCGGCTATTGGTACCGACTTTTTTCTCCTGGCCAACCCGAGGACAAATGCCCAAACGAAAAAAAACGACTCAGTTGACCTGGATACGCGCAGGGCAATTCGCGTCGATTACAAGGGCGCTCAGGCTGATGAAACGCCCGACGCAGAAGAAGGCTGCAAAGTACTCGAAGCGAGTCAGGTAAGCAGGCAAACACACATCGCCGAGGGGCGTCGCGCATGTCTTGCACCGAATATGATCAGCTGTTAACGAACTTGCTTGGCGTTCTTGAACGGATCACGAAATTAACGCAAGAGGAACGCGCGGTCATAAACACAAACTCCTACACAGGCAAGACAACCAGGAGTCTTAGACAAAACCTACGGCGCTAGGCCGTCTTCGTCCTTCGCCCGTTTGCATCCACAATTTCAAGGGTCTTGCCCCAAACAATGCGTCCGAGTTGGCTTGCAGCATCCAAGGAATCCTGCCCGACAACATGCGTATAAATTCCGAGCGTGACACTCGGGTCCCCGTGCCCGAGTCGTTGCTGCCGGACCTTCATCGGAAGATTCAGGCGGTCCATCAAGACGGCGTTAGCGTGGCGGAACGCATGGAAGCCGTTGCCCTTCGGAACCTGAATGTTCAACGCCTTCAGTAAAGATCGGAAGCGCCGCTTGCGTTGCATGTTGGCATCCCAAGGCGTGCCATTCTTGGTAGCAAACAACAGCCGATTGTTGTTCGGGTGCCACGACCGAAGAAAGCCGCGCAGGTGCTCAATGCATTGTGGCGACAAATGGACGACACGGACGCTGTTGGCGGTCTTCGGACCAACCAATTTCCCGCGCCAAGCGCTCTGCCGCACAACAAGCAAACGGCGCTCTAAATCAATGTCGTCGACCGTTAGACCGCAAAGCTCTCCGACCCTGAGGCCGGTTTCGGCCAGCAAACCGTAAAACGTTCGGTGCGGTTCCCGCGCAGCGCCCACGATCTTTTGCACGTCTTCCACGGAGAAAAAAAAGCGTTGGGCCCGTTGCGTTTTTGGGTAGACAAGACCACGGAAAATGTCGTGCATAACGTACCCCCAGGCAGTTGCGGACCGCCAAAGACTCTGCAAAGTCACGACAATATTGCGGACTGTTTTGGGACTTGCCGTAAGGCTGGCAACGAACCGTTGCACAAGCTCAGGCTGGATATCCTTGAGCTGATATGGTCCGAAAAACGGGTTCAAGTGTTTGCGTAGGTGTATGCGGTAGTTTTGTGCTGTCGAGGCCTTCAATTGCCCCAACACGGTGGCTTCCCACTGTGTTCCAAACTGAGAGAATGTTGCGGTTGGACGAGGGCGGTAAGACAGGCTGTTAATGGTTGCAATCCGCTCGGCCATTGCCCGCAGAGCCAATCTTCGGGTGGGATAGTCTTTCTTTGTGCCCAGAAATTCCTGCGGTCGACGTCGTCTTAGCTGGCCGTCCTTAATGAAATACTCCCACCATCGCCAATACCATTTCTCTCGGATTAGAAGTAACTGCCCTTTCTGGTAGTGTCTCCGGGCCAAATTATTTCCTTGTTCAGCAGACAGTCGCGACGACTCTCTACCGCTATCCGGCCCAGACGACAATCGTTTTCGTGCTTGCGATTCGGTTTTGGGCACGACGATCGGCAGCAGAGGAATGTCGTCCCAGTCGAACGTGACCTGGAATTGCCGATTTGCGATTATGACCAGCTCTGGCAAAGCAGCTCCTTGGCGTCGCAGTCAGAGATCCCACCGTGTCTCAATAGCCGGCTTCGACGGCCCAACCACCGCAATAAAGAACGGCACACAATCGTGAACCTTCGAATAGAGCGTTTCCGTGCACTTCCTGCGGGTTAAGTAAGAGAGCGTCTCCCATTCTGTAAGCTATGGCGATCCGATACCTCGGAAGTATTAGTGCACCTCCAGTAAATTCGCCCAGCGGCAGCAAGACACTCATCGCGCCTCGCAAATTGCCGGTATCCGTATGAGGTCTAGTCGCAAAGTTCTTGCCGAGATAAATCGTGCTGAAGGCCGTTTGCCACAGCCGACAACTTGGAACCTTGTCGATCACAGCCCGCTGGAATGCATAGAGGTGCGGCATGTGTTTTGCGTATAGCTTGTCCGCATGCTCGATGAGCTCGCGATGCGATTCAAGCAGTTCGGGATGAGCTTTGGTCAGCGCGGTCTTCCGGCAGGTTTCGGTGTCCGTTCCAGCCGCGAAACCGAGCATGTCATATCGGCCAGCGCGTTTCTTGAGAGCATCCAACACAGGTTTCCGGATCTTACGGGAAACGCTGGTAAAGCCAGCCGGCTTCGGACGATTTATTGGTAGCTGGTTGACCGCCGGATACCAATCCTCGAATGCAGCGATACAATGCATGGGCGACATGCTGCGAAAGAGGAACTTGGCGACGATGCTCTTCCGATCTGGCGCGAAAATCGTTGTGTCCTCAGAAATGGTGTACTCAATAGGCGTTAGGTCTGGACGCTGCTTTTCCCGGCCTCTCACTTCTTTCTGGTAGTCACGCGGCAGGTAAAGATTCTGCATCGGAGAACCCATACTCGCGCCTTACCTGCCGCAAAAATTCCAGGATTTGGCGTTCGGCGGAAGGCCAATGTGGTGATTGGCACAGTCGATTCGTCGCAGCTCGTTCAGCACTGGTCATGTGGAGGCGGAGTTGATAGATTCCATCTGAGTTGGTGCCCTCACGTTTCGCCTTCACGCGTTCGGCCAGCTCTGCAGAGGCACGGCCGGCTTGGGCCTTCTCCACGGCTTTGACCATTTCCTGGTCTTCTGCGTCTGCTGGTGCCGCGGAGTTCGACGAAAATTTTTCGTTGAATTTATCGGCTTTGCGCGCCATTGCCATGTAGTTCTGCGCGGTCCTGAAGGTGATGCCCTGCGGGGCAATAGTTTTGCGAAAATACACTCCGTAGCCGATGCGTTTGAGAATGTTCCTGATCCGAATAAGATCTCGACCAACTTCGAGATTTGCTTCTCGGCCTCTCTTGAACCACATCAAGGCATCCTCAGTCAGTTCCTTAACGTGCTGCATCCTCGCTCGGTCCAATAAAGCTTGCTGTGCTTTTCTGGCAAGTCGTTTCTTCTTTTTCGTCTCGAGATTCTGGACTTTCAGGTCACCTTTGTTCTTCTCCGCTACCATTTTCCCTCCACGCTGCTAAAACGATTTGAGATACGGGAGGGATGTTCTCAAGTGCGAGGCTTATTGCAAATCTACCTGTTTGGTACCGAGCGGGTAAACTTTTGCGGACACCTAGGCAGGTTTGGCCTGGTTTTTCTTCTTCAGAAGTTGCCTACCGATGCTTACGTATTTGTTGATCGTGTTCGGTTCGAATCGTTTGGGAGAATCCTGTTGCTGCTCGTACATAACAGCAACGGTCAGCTGCCACGCTTGCCAGTCTTCAGCCAGGTGAGATTTGGATTTGACAAGGCTGCTGTTCGTTGGCAGGTGCTTCAGAGCAGTTCCATGAATCACGTGGCGGAGCCATTTATATTTGAGAGCCTTTTGTGCCGCCTCTCCAACTACCTTGTCATCCTGCGAACCATGTTTGTTGACAAACTTTCTTAAAGCGTTGACCTGTGGCTTTAGCTTCTCGTATTGCCCAGCGAATCGGATCGCTTCTCTATGTTGTCGGCGTCTAGATTTAGGATAGCCCCGTTTGCCAGTCGCTATTTCACGCAGCTGCCGAATTTCTTCTTCGATCCCCGGGTCGGATTTTGCAAGTGCCTGAGCCTGCTCAACTAGAACTAAGAGTGCCCTTTCAAGCAATTCATGAACGTATTGGTGGAACCCACGTCGGATGCGTTTACCTTTTGGGGATTCGCGTCCGACGTACGCCCTGCGAAGAACCCTGGTCCAGGCCTTTTTGTATTCTTTTTTAGCCCCACGCAAGAATCGACGCATGCAAGGGTATTCTTCCTTGAGCGCTAGCGGAATGGATCCCTCGCAGGTGAATACGAGCTCTAACGAGTCTGGTTGTTGGCGAATAGCACTCAGACTGGGCCGTTTGTTGAGCGCGCGTCGGACGAGACCACTCATTCGGTCTTCCTATGCATGTTAGAAGGAATCATTCCGCAGAATAGCAAATGGATTCTTATGCGATCTTCCGTGCGCCGAAGCTGTTTCCAAAGTGTGACACGTGCTGGGTACCGGAAAATCGGACCTAAACGCAACCAATGCACCACGTACCTGGCAAATGAGCAAAAACGTGCTGAGAGCGCATTTGTCCTGCACAACTCTCGTGCAAGCCGATCCAGCTACAAAATCCCTGCACGCAGGCTGCGAGATGACAGTTTCCCGGGTGTTTTACGGGAATTTTCTTAACTGCGAACGTTTCTCCCAGCATTTAAGTGGCGCGCCGGTTTTTCTCAGAAAAAAGGGACTTCTGCAAGGAAATTAGTCGGTCATCGGTTGCAAAGACGAAATTGCGGAAAAATATTTCGGTACTGGGTTTCCAGTTTTGGATGTTTTCTGAGCTCGCAAAACCGGCTCGCTCAAAGCGAGAGGCAGGTCTCGCAGCCTCCCGGCTGCTCCTCCCACCTCTCGCTTTGTCAAACCCCTCTCAGGACCTGCAAGCAAAACGAGATTCCAACCGTCTTCACAGTCAAAAACAAAAACGGTTTTGCAGTGAAATGGCCCCGGAGCGAGCGCCATCGTGTCGATGGCGGAAGCGTGAGGGGCCATTTCACTGGCCGCGTAGCGGCCACTACTTTCAGTGCCCTAGTCCCCTATACCCTATGTAGAAGGGTATTAGGGCACTAAAAAACAGAAGTAACAGTGCCCTGAAAGCCGAATACCCTAGGGGCGGGCGACCGGGGCATTGAGTGAAGTATGGTCTGCCCTGCCCTATAGATCCTCCCGACGCTTCAGTACGACATATGTCTGTTTGCGGTTTAGCCCAACACGGATCTTCCACTCCTTGCCCGTGTATTTGTTCAACAACTTCTCTGCCTTGTTCCGGCCAATTCCGAGCTTAGACTTGGCCAAAACAGCAAGTTCCCGTTGCGATGCATTGGGATTCTTCTTGATGATGCCGCGCATTTTCTCGATCCGGATTCTCAGCTGGTGCTTCCGGTTGTCTTGCAGAAGGCGGAATCCCGTAACCTGCTTGCTCCCTTCCTTCTCTCCGATTACCGGCAAAATTGAAAAGCGCCGCTGTCCTCCATGGCGCTTAAGGAAAGAATCAACGCGGATAATCTGACGGTCTGATTGCTTCTCGCAAACGAACGTGTGCATCACGTCCACTTTGTCTTTAATGTCTGCGCCACCATAAAACGTCGTCGGATCGTACTTTAGCGTGTGAGCGAGAACCACAATTGTTGCCCCGATGGCACAGAGCCGCCTCAGCTCTTGGAGAATTGGTGTAGTTTGCCCAGTTGTCTCACCGCCTTCTCCTGGTTTTAAGAACGTTGTCCAGTGATCCAGGATGATCAGTGGCTTAAATCCGTCGGCGACGGAGCGCCGGACGATCTGCCGCAGCCTTGCCTTGCCGACACGTGGCACCGGTGCTCTGCCGTAAATGCTCCACAGAACGAGGCGCTTGTTCGTCTCCAAACCCAAGTTCATGGCCTTGTCCCGTGTGGCTAAAACATCCTTGGGATTTTCGTTATCGAGATACAGCACGCGCCGCTTTATTGTTGGTCGGCCCAAGAACGGCTTTCCTTTACTGATTGCATTGCCCAAGGCAAGAAAAAACGTCGACTTAAAGCTGCCAGCATCACCAGCTACGAACGCAATGGAGCGCTCGGGAATAAAACTCTTCCAGAGCCATTTGGTCTTCGGTGCTTTGGATGGATGAAATCGGGGCAGGTTCTCCCAGCTGTATTTATCCTCTGCCTGTTTTGCCATCGACCGGCTCCTTTCGCCTTGCAGGATCAGGGAGCGGGGGCGTGGCCTTGGCGAAAGGAGCCTGCCGCGGGCGTTGCGGCCCATTGGAAGGTTTACGCACGCCCCCGCTTTGATCCCACACTCCAAGTTACTTCGCGAGTCGACAGGAATTGGTCGGGGAAAATGCCAAATTATTTGCGGGCGAGGAGCAACCTGAATTTAGGTGCAGGCAGCCGTTACTTGACGATATGAACGCCGCAGGCCGCTACGCCGATCACGAATCGTCATGTTCTTTCCAGCGCTGGCGTTCCGAGGTAGTCGATGACGGTTGTTGGAGACATGTTTCACTCGGTCAGGAGAACCTGTCAAAACTGACAGGACCAGCAAATCTGCATCCTGATATCTTGACGAACTGAATCGGAAAAAACCGTGACGGAAAACGCTGCAACGCGAATTTTCCACGGCGCCAAAACTTTTTACGGGCTTTAACTTCCTGGCAAGTCCTATGTTTTCGTCGTGTGGAACCGGAGGCAGCAGAACTGAGAGGCAGGGCAATGTGGCAACGACCAAGGCGAGGGTCTTCTTCCCAACGAACAATCTTGAAAAGAAATTGTCTGTGTTCTGTGCTTTGCTCTTCCTTCTTTGTGTTGATCTTCGCAAGTGGCGCGAAAGCGCAGGATCAGAATAACCAATTCATCCTACCGGCAGGAACACTGTTGCGATGCACTTTGAACGAACCTAATTTTTCGTCCAAAACCGCCGAAGTAGGCGACCCGGTAATATGCCCTTTGGCGGGGGTGCTCTTGTTTGGCCACGCAGCCTTTCCGCGAGGAGCTTACCTTGGCGGGCACCTCGAGGCGGACAAAGACCCGGGGCATTTTTTCGGGAAAGGATACCTAAAGCTGGAGTTCGATCGCATTGGGTTGCCTGATGACGAGCTGCCGGCGCCGGGCAAAATCGTCGCTGCGAGCGGATTTAGAGTTGACCGCGAAGGGAAAATCGTCGGGCACGGGCATGCGACGCGGGATATGGTGGAATGGATGATCCCGCCGCTCTGGCCTCTGAAGGTGTTGACGCTGCCAGCGCGCGGGCCGCGACCCAGGCTTAGGCCCGAAGAGCGATTGACCCTGCGGTTGATGGAGGATGTTGAGATCCCGGTAGAGCCGCAGGCAGGACGACGCTCGTTGAGCAAGTACTCGTCGGAGAACTCGGCGCCGCGGAATTCAGCGACATCGAACCGCCATATTGCTCCGCAGCCTCCTGCACCGGTTGACCACAACCCGCCCCCAAAGAGCACTGCGGAAGCCACGACAGTGACCAGTGCCTCATCTCCTTCATCGACAACCTCCGGAAAGAGAACATCGCAAAGCGTGATCGTCATGCGAAATGGCACCAGCTATATCGTTAGTTCTTTACGCGAGGACGCAGGGCGTTTGAATTACACGCTGACCGATGGAACAGCGGGCGTGACGAAACTAGATGAAGTCGATTGGACAAAAACCCTCCAGAGCAACGCCGAAAATGGGACGGTGCTTGCTTTGAAGAGCGAGAGTGGAGCGCAGTGAACTCTCCGCAGTCGCATAACTACCAGGCTCTGACCATGGGACGTGCCTCAGTCACGGTAATGTTTTTATTCGTTTCTTTCCTCTGGTTCGTGACGAATCGGGCAGCCGCTTCAGGTGCAGCACCGCAGGAGGTATCCCCTTCGTCCTCTTACTATGTGCGCAGTGGAACTGCTTTGCAGACCGTTGCCGGCGATCCAGCCCGGGCAAACTACAGAGAGTGGCAGGTCTGGCTTTATCCGCAAGCGGTGCGTGTCTCGGAAAGGGGCGCGGGACTCGTTTCCGTTCGCTGGGGGATTATCCAGGGAGTGTCGGCCAGAGCAGTCATGGAGCAGCTTGCTGCCTACCAAGAATTCGAACGCGCGTACACGAATTTCTTCGGAGCGGATTCGTGGGGCGCATTCACCTTTTCTCATGTGATCGGGCCTGTTGCTGTATCGGAAAAGAATCAGGGAGATGATGCCGCTGCTTTTAGTTCGAAAATCGACCTGGCGAGCCGGCGGCTAGGTTCGGTGGTTGGAATGTTGCGTCCCTCTCTTGAAAACGGAGAACGGAGCAATGAGTCCGCATCGACAGAGCAATATTTCAAACAAGTACGCGACTCGATGCTGGACATAGCTCGTTTTTACGACAAGCTCTCGCGAGTGCCTACGCAGCGTAGCTATCTGGATCAGGTATTAGGGCGCCTTATGCCCGGCGTGAACCAGGTAGAAAGCGGGGTTCCACGAATCACAGCCGTGCTGCCCAGCGTGAAGCTACCAGTTAGCAGGAATTGGATGACACAAACTGAAAACGCTGGCAGGGACGGAACCATTACAGTGACGATCACGGAAATTGGTTCCAGCGCATGGGTACAGGAGAGTTGGAGTGGCGGAGATGGCAGCATGTCTGGCACGAACGTCATCACGATCGTGCCCTATCAAGACATTGGG
>Ga0126371_10002556_pt1 | contig 15696 bp, 24 predicted proteins | sample PanSoiMetaPlot_4_FD_110145 | JGI IMG/M metagenome (GOLD analysis project Ga0126371, IMG submission 110145) | Tropical forest soil microbial communities from Panama - MetaG Plot_4 | ecosystem: Environmental > Terrestrial > Soil > Tropical forest > Bulk soil | place: Panama | collected 2016-02-17 | reverse complement strand
CGGAAAAGATCGTTCATCGAGACATCAAGCCCGCCAATATTTTCATAAGCAAGCGCGGACAGGCAAAAATTCTGGACTTTGGATTGGCAAAGCTCACCGGGGAGCAAACTTCCTCATTCCACAAGACCAGGGGGAGGGGAGGGATCACTCTTGTTATCAAATCAGCATCCCCGGCTTGAATCCGCTCGAAAAAGGGAACGTCCTGCATGCGAGTGGCTGGCCCTGCGCGCTTCGCCGCCTCTGTTTTCCTTCACAACAACTGGCCTGGCCGACGCATCCAACTCAACCGTATCATTGACGACCACGACGCAACCATCAGTTTGCCGGTCCTCGATGATGCCAACTCAACCCGGATCGCGAATCATGCCACTTATGCGTCTCATCTTCTCCGATATTGATGGCAAGTCCGTAGCCCTCCCTCTTCGTGCACAGCGAACCGTTTCCTTGGACCTGAACCGCGCGGCCCTCGGGCCTTGTGCCCACCATCGCAGCCTCATCGATTTCGCCTCCATTTACGAAAATCCACTTGGCAAAGACGTATGGGATCCGGAGGACTTCGTGCTCGCCGAGGAAGACGAAGACGCAATTGATCCCGACGCGGAAGAATCGCTCGACATCGAGGACAATGACGACGACGGAGAAGAAGAGAACGAGGATGAAGATTTCGACGACGATGAAGAAGACGACGACAGCAACGAGCCCGAAGACGAAGAGGAGGACGGACCGCCCCTCTATGTCGAAACCAGCCTTCTGAATCTGTGCGAGTTCACCCTTGAGAGGACAGCCGCCAGCAATAATTGAACGCCAATGACGAGCAAGCGGACCTCTTTCCTACACAAGCACTCCCTCAGCCTGATGGCACTGGGAGTTGTTCTTCTTTGGATTGTTTTGTACGCCCGTTCTGATCCGTCGACGCATCTTGGATCGTTCTTCGGAAATGCCATTGCAGACTGGACCGGGGTTTGCGTCACGGTTGTCATGACGAAGTATCTCTATGAGAAGGGCTCCAAAGAAAGCAAGCAGCCGAAGAGGAAGCTGGCGTCGCGCCTGTTGGAGCTGCTGCGTGAGCACTCGCTGACGATTTTTCTGGTGATCACCGGGCTGGCTTGGCTCTTTGCATTTCGCGCGATGAACGCCAACAGCAAATGGGGCCAGGTGGTGGGCAACATCGTGTCGGAGTGGACGCAGATTCTCGGGCTCGTGCTGATGACGAAGCGGTTGATCGAGGTGGGATCAAAACCGTAGGAGATTCGTGGACGGGGTGGTCGGGATATCTGGAGATCGGATGATCGAAACCGTTGAGGAACAGCCTTTTAACCGCTAAAGAACCCAGGGAAACGCGACGCACGGACAAGAGCCATCAGCTACCGCACGGCGCTAAACGGACGGATGGCTGAAAACCAATTCGAGAACGCCGGCCTCAACCGAGCCCATGAAATCAGTGGTTGGCAAAGGTCCGATTTTTTAGGTTAAATAGGCGCGCCGACGTGGAGTGTTCTGAGAGCTACGTTAGCGAACGCGCCCGGTCCTCTGTAGTGTGGTTCTCTCCACCCGGGCGCGGCTCTTTCACGTAAAAATTTCCTTACATTCAACGGCCTGCTTGCTGGAGAACGCGCGCCAGTAGCCTGATCTGGCGTTCGCATCGGCGAGCGTGGGCGCGCACTACTCATACGGAGGTAGTAATAGCGGCGAGCGGAGGCAGACAATCCGAAGCTAGCCAAACAACACTTCTTGGAGACCTGAGGGCCTAAAGGGGGAAGCGGGCCAGCGGTCTCCCTTTTTCGCCACCGCTTCGTCGCTGGAGGCAATCATCATGAGTCTGGAACAGCGCACGCGAACGCAAGAATTCCATATGCTCACAGCCACGGGATGCGCTCCCCGGGACTTGCTTTTGCACGACGAAATGAATGCGTGGACCGCATATTGGACGGCGATGACAAAGAAGATTTTGCTGCGACCGGAAATCGACCGCCTTAAGCAAGATGCTTTCAACACAACCACGGCGTTGAAGAATCACAGCCAGAGTTGCCCGCTTTGCCAGAGATCAGAACGGCGGCGATGGTTTTGGCCTGAGTAAGAAAACAAGTTGGGCGACGTGCCGGACAACGATCGCCGCTGTCCGGCACGCAGGCATCCTGCTACCTGTTTTTGGATATGGCCGACATGAATTCTTCGGCGCGGCTTTGGACTTCGCCTTCGTTCAATGTTTCTTTCACAGTGGCGAGCGCCCAAACGTGTCCCCAGGGGTCGCCTACCCAGGAGTAGCGGTCGCCAAAGAACATGTCGGTAGGCGGAAGCAACGGAGTTCCGCCGAGTTCCACAGCTCGAGCGAAGCTCTTGTCGACATCATCCACGTACATTTCGAGCACAACGCTGGTTCCTCCCAGTGTTTCGGGCGCACGCGGACCCTTCGGGTCCTGACCAGGCAAATCGGTGAGTTGTAGATACGATTCCCCGATCTTGAATTGCGCGAAGATTCCCGGCATGCCTGGCATCGGCGCCTGATAAAGGACCTTGGCGCCGAACGCTTTCTGGTAAAACTCGAGCGCGGCGCGGGCGTCGCGCACCATGAGATATGGAACTACTTGACGGTTGTTTGGTCTTCCTCCGTGGATGGCCATGTCACGTGTCCTTTCGCTTATCGATTTGTGTCAAACGCCAGACGTGTCCGGAAGGGTCTCTGACGTCGCGGAACTGCGCAGCCCATGCGGCGATCTGTTCGAGCGGTTCGGGGTCGAGCCGGTAGTAGCGGTGACGGCCAGAACGGCGCCCGGCAATCAGCCCGCTCCGCCTCAGCACAGCGAGATGCTTTGAGAGCGATGGCTGCGTGATACGAAAAGGCTCGCACAGTTCGCGCACAGTGAGCTCGCGCTCGTGCAGCCGCTCCAGGATATTTCTGCGTGTCGGGTCGGCGACTGCCCGAAAGATCGCGTCGGTTCGTTGGCGGCGCATGCGGCGAATAATACATAGCTAAATGGCTATGTGTCAAGCTGGGGAGTTCTTCGGCCGTAAAGTGCACTTCCCTGCTCGCGGCTCAGGTGTCGCCGAGCGCGCCCGACGCAGTGATCGATGCTGACGACAGTTTTAGGTCTAGTGATTCTCGTTTTTTCGGGCGAGGCTGATAAACTTTTCTGGCGACCGTATTTCAGAAACATCAAGGAAGGAACCAAGGGAACCGTACATGGCGAAGAACCATTACTCCACCAAGCCGAAGCGCCGCAATCGCTCGGGGAAACGCAAGGACAGTCAGCGGATCGCCGCAAATATGGCCAAAATCAGGGAACGCGAACGGAGCTCGGGCCGAACACAATAGGGAATCCCTTATATCCCGTGCGACACTGGCAAGCCTGCAGAAAATTCTGCTGAGTGAAGGGCCTGAATGCGCCGGCAACCAGTTGCTGGCGCACTCTGCTTATGGCTATAAGATCCAGTTTTCCTCTGCGTTTTGATGATTCATCACCCAGGTTGGCGTCCAAAGAGCGGACGCGAACCTGGGGCACCAACGCCACGTAGCCCGCCGGACGGGCCGACGATTAAGGCGAATTGCCTACCACGTTAGTACTCTGGCGGTGCAGTTCCCTCCGCACTAGGATGTAAAACAGCGAACGTAACGCAATCTATCCCCGGTTGGTTGCAGTCCCATGTTTGAGAAAAATTTAAAAGCAGAAGGCCGGCTCGGCCTTTTCATCGTTGCCCTGTTTGTTTTGATGATCGCCGGCGTTGGATTTCGCTGGAATCCGGCGGTTAACGCAGCAAAAAGTTTTCTCTCGCCTAGGCCGCGTCTGGTGGTCCTCAACATCGTGGGCGCAGCATTCGATCAAGTGGACTTCGAAAAGACGTTTGTCAGCGCGCCGGAATGCCGCGGGCTCACCTTATCGCGCGGCTCGGAGGCGCCAGACGGAGCCATCTACATTGCCGGTATGGTATTGCTCGACGGATGGAAATGGTCGGTCGATGGCTTCACCTTCGAGGCGCCGCCGGCAGATGCTGCCCGAACCGTTTGCGCCCTCGCCAATCATCGGGGCGGGCACCCCGCGCGCTAGTTGTAAAACACGCGGGCATCATTCCAGTTTCGTATCCGTTATCGCCGCATCGATCTGAGCGGGAGAAATGGGTCGTTGCTATTTCGCCAGTGCCTTGCGAAGTTGCTGGACGCTTTCCTCGACGCTTGATCCTGCTGTATCAATCGTGAGGTGTGCACGTGCCCAGGAATCGTAGTCGCGCGCAACAATCTCCTGCCATGTCGGCAGTCTGAGTCCTGCGGCCTCAGCAGGTCTTGTCTCCGCCCGTAGACGATGCAGTTGTGGATCAGAGCACGTGATCTCGACTTCGATGACGGATGCCCCAGCCCGATCCGCCACACCGAGCCACGCATCGCGAGTCAGCTGGAGAGGATTTACAGAATCTGCAATGACGGTCTGTCCGAGACCTAGGTTGTCCTCTGCAATCGAGTAGCCGACACGATAGCCAGTATCGTCTACCGAATTGCGAAGCGCACCTGAATCTCGGAGCGCTTGCTCGATCGAATCAATGCGCACATAAACCGCGCCGATCTGCCGCGCCAACTCCCGAGCGATTGTCGTCTTTCCGGTGGCTGGGAGTCCGGCAAAGACGATCAAGGTCGAAGACATTTCATGCCGATAGTACGCTGTTCTTGTGCATTCGTGTGACAACGAGCATCGGGTCTAGGACGAGTTCGCTGATGATAACTATTAGAGCGGGCGTTGTAGGCAGAGTCCAACACCGGTAGCCTGCCATCCGTCCGTGATGGCTCACGCAATGCGGCACAGTTTCGTTTAAGGATTTCGCGCACAGGAGTGTGCGCGCCACGTCGGCTGGAGAGTCACGAGCACAGGAGAAAAGGTATGCACTCCATCAAACAGACAGCGAGGCTCGCAGGGTTACTGTATCTGGTAAATGGGATCACTGGATTTTTCAGCATTGTCTACATCCCCCGCAAACTGATCGTCGATGGAAACGCGGCGGCGACGGCCAGCAACATCCTCGCTTCCGAGACACTTTTTCGCGTTGGCGTCGTCTCGGAACTGATTTGCGCGGTCGAATTTCTCTTCCTCGTCTGGGTCCTCTATCGATTATTTGGCGGAGTGAACAAAGCGCAGGCATCGCTGATGGTAATCCTGGGAGTGGCCTTCGTTCCGATGATGTGCGTCAACGTGCTAAACCAGGTTGCCGCTCTCATCTTGTTGCGGGGTTCGGATTTCTTATCCGTATTCGACAAACGTCAACTCGAGGCTATGGCGATGTTGTTTCTCGATTTGCATCGCTACGGGTATGTGACCGGGTGGATCTTCGGCCTTTGGCTCTTCCCTTTCGGGATTCTTGTCTTTAAATCCGGTTTCCTTCCCCGCATCCTGGGCGTCTTGTTAATTGCCGCCGGTTTCGGCTATCTCGCGGATTGCCTTACTCCGCTACTTCTGCCGAGTTGTGCGACGGTCGTCGGCAAATTCGCCGGCATCGCGCTAATGGTCGGCGAACCATCGATGATCTTGTGGCTGTTGATCATGGGTGCCAGGGACCAGCCACTGGAAGCCATTGGTTAAAAGTGATCCAGCTTGCTGCCGCAATGGTTATCGCGGGACAGATTCGCAGCAGGGTTCCGGCTGACTCAGATATCCCAACCGTTGCCAGTAGAGTCGCCCCCGCCATTGCCCCAACTCCGCAACGGTCGGGCTCCTTCTGCATCTCGCTAGTCTCCCCCATCCATTCAACCTGCAGGAGCGTCCGTCCCGTGACTCACGCTCAGGGCTCTCGACTTTCCTGGCATAGAATCACGATTCCGCGGACGAGCATGCTCATGGAAATCGGACATGTGGAGGCAATCTTCCGGTATCCCGTGAAGTCGATGGGGGGCGAACCGCTCGAGGTCGCCGACCTCGGCTGGCACGGCCTCGAGGGCGACAGACGCCTGGCGTTCCGGAGGACTGAAGATCGCAGCGCGTTCCCATGGCTGACGGCCAGCAAGCTTCCCGAGCTGCTGTTGTTTGCTCCGCAGCGTGGTGAAGATGGTGATCTTCCAACGCACGTTCGCACTCCGGATGGCGTTGAGATGGCTGTCTTTGGGGAGGAACTGGCCTCGGAGGTCGGACGCCGGTACGGGGCTCCGGTAGAGATGATGCAGATGAAGCATGGCATCTTCGATGATGCGAGTATCTCGGTGATTGCGAGCGACACCATGCGCGAGATCGGACGACTCGCGGGGCGGAACCTGGATGTGCGGCGATTTCGTCCGAATGTCGTGGTTCGTTTACTGCGCGCAGTTCCCTTTCAGGAGGACGAGTGGTTGGGCGGCGTGCTTTCGTTTGGCGAAGGCGGCGACGCGCCCGCAGTCACCGTGACGATGCGCGACCTGCGCTGCTCGATGGTGAACCTCGATCCAGACACGGCGCGTCCGGCGCCAGAGGTGATGAAAGCGATCGTGCGCGCGAATGACAACAACGCCGGAGTCTACGGAGCCGTGACTCGCGTCGGCCGGTTGGTGGTCGGACAGAGCGTGGTGCTGTCATCTCCACAGTCAAGGTGAAAGTGCGGAGGCAAAATCTCGGACATGCGGGCACGAACTGGTGGAACAGTCGAACACGTGGAATCGATCGATGACGTGTGCGGATAAGGACACCCGTCGCTCCATTTCTAAGATGTGAGCATGGAACGAAACTGCTCCGTGGTGGAGTGGGAAAAGTCGGATTCCTCCAGCCAGCCGGAAACGGTGCCGGCCAACCGATCGAGTTGCGACAATAACGGACCGTCAGGACGGCAAGGAGCACTCCAATGAGTAGAAAGGATGCCGAGGACAGCGCCTGAGCGGCCGATTAATGGCGTCGATTGAACGGCACGAACCCTGGCGTCGAGCAAGACCTCCAATGCACCCGGATGAAAAACTTCGCTCGTCGTTACGTCTTCGACGATGACCCTGGCGCGAGCGTTCAAAGCCGCGCCACATGCGGCTTCCTCTTCACGGACACAATCAAAATAGTCAAGGAAGGGCCGGTCGAACCCGTGTTGCGCCACAATGCGCAATGCTTGGCGGGACGAATCGAAGACCTGGATGTTGGCTTTGGACGCGTTCGTGATCCGAAGCGCGTCTTCGACGATCCAGTTCAGGATCGCATCTCCACCGCGCTGCAAAACATAGGCGTGGCAGTCACCTGCGGTGAAAGCAATTCTCTCGCTCAACGTGCGCAGCATTGTACGGGTCTGGGAGATCAACACGTTTGACTGGCGAATCGCTTCTCTTGCCCGGACCTCGAGTGAGAAACCTGCTAGTTGATTGGATGGCACGGGGAACTCCGCCGTACACGGAAAGCTTACCACCGTATTTTAACGACCCGGATGCATCCGTTAATCGAGAGGTGCCGCGCAAAAAGAATTCCGCGGGATGTCTGCTAACCTGTCGCGCATGAAATCATTGCGAATGGCCGTGGCTGGAGTGGTTGGGCTGTCGATTGTGCTGTTCTCCTCCTCAGGCGCGCTGGACATATGGGATAAGCAGCCCCAGCACGGAACCGATGCGCGCGCCCGCGAGCTTATTCAAAAGTTGAAGCTTGACGTGCTACCGAAAGAATCCGGCTATCTCGGCATCATCGGACGGTCGGCGCAGATGGTGAGCGTCGATGGGCGCAGCCTCGCCGTGCAAAGTCAGAACTACTACATGCTGACGCGCGAACGGCCTATCAACTACCTGCACTGGCTCGCGCCGGACGACACACACATTCTGATCGAGGGCGGTCCGGCCGATTACTACATCTTTCATCCCGATGGGCGCGTGGAAAAGCAGACGCTCGGGACGGACCTGGATGCGGGAGAGCAGCCGGTGATTGCCGTCCCGGGAAATTGCTGGAAGGCGCTCCGATTGCATGAAGGCGTCGCGTATGCGCTGATGGCGAATACGCTCTCGCCGGAATTTACCCCAGACCGGGTGCGGATTGGTGAAAGTGCGGCGTGGGTGAAACGGTATGCAGGCGCGGCGCCGTGGGCAACGCCGGAAGTGTTGCGCGAATTGATTGGGCCGAATTGGGTGGGGAAGTAGAGACGAAGTTTGAGTTTAGGTTTCGAGTGGTGAGTTTTGCCTGGGTTCGTGGCGGAAATTCCCGTCGAGGACCATGGTGGTACGAGGGTAAAAAGGGGTCCTTCCACCTCGTTCGTCTGATGACTCACTTCGCTCAGGATGACAAGCAAAAAGTAGGTACTAGCAAGACGTCATCCCCGCATGAGCACCTAACATGAACAGAGTCGACCGCACCGCATGGCTCACTGTTTCGTCGCCATCTTCGCCGGGAGCGGAATCTCGGGAGTCTCGGCGGCCCAGGCGATGGAGACGACCCACCAACGTGTTCCGTCGTTGATTAGTTGGAAGGAGTTGATGCCGCGTTGAAACGGCTTCTCGCCAGGGTTGTGGCGAGACTCGTAGCTGCTGAAAACCTGCGTCATCCCACCGAAGCGTTCGGGTTGGTTGACGATCGCGTTTTCGTAAAACGACTCGCGCGTAAAGATCACTCCGGCTTCACGGATGTAGTCCTCGACACTCCACGAGACGATGAAGGGTGATCCGTCCTTGCGTTTTCCTGACGTCGTGAAAAGCGTCGTGGGCAGGCACAGCGAACGGAGGCGGTTCCAGTCGCGTGTGCCGACCGGCCCGGAGATGACCTCGTAAATGGCATGCATGATGGCATCGACGGAGCCGACGTCGTCGGGCTTGGCCGGCGGAACCTTGGCGGCAAGTTCGGCGGGCGTCATGAGCGGCGTTTGTGGCTGTGCTTTTGCGGCGGGCGGTTGCTGCGGGGTGGAGTCTGATTTCTGGGCGGCGGCCGTAAGGGTGAGTGCGAGGATGACGGCGATCGTTAGGAGCGTGCGCATGAGCTGCCTTTCTGAAGGATGTCGGCTGCGAATCGCTCGGAGTGTATATCACATGCAGGGACGCTGGCGTTTCTTGAACAACAAGTTAAGAGCGTTTCGGTTTCGAGTTTCGTCGAGAACCCCGCAGGACAGGAAGCTACTATCAACGGTCGGATGTTGTGTCATGATGCGGCGGAAATGGGAGTCGTTGAAATGCCTTGGCCTGCCGGTGGTGATGTCGAGAAGCAAGGGGTCCTTCGACTGCGTTCGTCTGGCGACTCACTCCGCTCAGGATGACAAGCAATGAGGGGTTCGAGGTTTCGGAGGTTCGAGGTTGCAGGGTCTCAAGGTCTAAGGCTTTCAGGGTTTCGGGCGGCAGTGACAAACCGCTGGTTCCACCCTCCAACTCAACCCACTCAGACGTTTTTCGCAAACTGCTACAAAGACAAGTCTGCACAACAACTTCCAAGTGGTTCCAAAGAAGGCAATTATTTTTTCAGCCGCTGAGTAGATTTGACCGTGGTTTGCGCATGCATAGGTAGCAGGAGCAGTTTTCCCCCGGATTGTGGGCGCGGGGGCGAGACGCTACCCCGAGTTTCTCGACTGCTTCGGAACGAAACCCAAATCCAAGGAGTTGACCTATGCGTGGCTTGCGACTGTGTGCAACGATCCTCACCCTGGTTCTGCTCGCGGTGGCCTCGGAAGCGCAGGATCTCCACATAAAAAAGAACGTGTCGGTGGGCGGGTACGTGGCATCGACAATGGAAACGTCGATCAAGGGCGCCCGGACGCGGGATGTCAACCAGACGCCGGCGGGGAGCACCATCACCTTGCGGCAGTGTGACCTGAAACAAACGGTCACGATCAACGAACAGGCTCAGACCTATTACTTGGCGAAGGATCCGCAGGATGCGGCGGCCGCGCGGGCAGCGGCACTGGCCACGGGCGCACCGGTGGCGGAGTCGACGGGAGGAAAAATCACCGTGACGTCGACGGTGACGGACACGGGCCGAAGCCGGGTGAGAATGCAACCGCCAATGGGTCGAGTACACCGGTGGTGAACGGGAAGGTGGGTTTTATGCAACCGGCCGGCACACAGGCAACAGCGTCGTGCACGTGGAAGTTTGGCGAAGGCTCGGCCGTACCTGATCCGCCGCCGACGGTTGCCGCGCAGGCCACACCCACTCCGGGCAGCGCGGGAGGTACCACGGCCCCACCTACGGGACAGACTTCTTCAAATACATCCAGCTGCGTGAGCGCTCCGCGAGACTTGGTGACCACAGCGGTTGGCGGGAATGTAACGATGAAATGGTCAGCGCCCGCAACCGGGGTCGCAACGAGCTACATCATCGAGGCCTCAAGCCAGGCGGGGGGGCCTGCGAACCTCGCGAATTTTAATACCGGGAATAACACTCTCAGTCTGAATGTCCCGAACGTACCTGCGGGTTTACTATGTACGTGTCCTGGCGATCGCCGTCTGCGGAAACAGCGGTCCTTCGAATGAAGTGCAGCTGGTTGTCACGGACGCGGGAGCCTGTCCCAGCGCCCCGCAAAATTTGCGGATATCAGTATCGGGACACACTGTCACCTCCAAATGGCAGTGTCCGGCCGCCGGTACCCCAACGAGCTACGTGGTACAGGCCGGGAGTGCACCGGGCGGGGCCAACCTCGCAAACTTCGATACGGGTAGCACTGATCCGACTCTCGTCGCTTCGAACGTGGGGAGCGGTTCCTACTACATACGCGTCTACGCGAAGAGTGCCAATTGCGCAGCCCCGACGTTCCTGGGTCCGGCGTCGAACGAGGTGCTGGCGGTGATACCGTAGCTTGCATGCCGGGCGAGTCACCGAAGCAAATCGTGTTGCCGGGCCGCCGGAGTGAGTTCTCGTCTTGAGAGCAGAACCGCTACAACACAGAGCATGCTGACCAACAACGGGAACCAGACCGGCGAGATCCACGGGATAGGAATCAGGAAGAGAACATCTGGGTCGTTCAGTGAAGATGGCCAATGGACGGTGCCGTACAACGTTGCGTAATACGCGAGATCCCAGATGGCGAATGTCCAGAGAAACGTGGCCCAGCGTCTCATCCGGTCAGGTGTAGTCAAGAGCGCAACCGTGACGAGCATAACCATGGTTGCAGCCTCGCGACATACCTCGACTTTCCAAAGTGAAATCGGAAGAACTGTTGGTTCCAACGTAGCCGGGTTGAAGCTTTTTGAGAACCGCGCCACGTCGAGGAGGGACGGGCCGTAGCCAGCTACCAGCGCGAGGATGGCGCGGAGATACACAACTACTGCTCCTTCCACCATTCCGAAAGCTGCCGCGAAAAGAACCGATGCGAGGAGATGTGCTCTGGTGATTGCGAGGGCTTGGCGCCGGCTAAAAAAGTAGAAGATAAACGGTACTGCGATTAACAAATTGACCCACCAGGGATGTGCCATACCGGAGACTCCCGCAGTAGGATAAACAACCGCAAGGCAATCGTTATCGTGACGGTACGCTCTTCGCTCGACTAGCGGTTCACGAAAAAAGTGCGATACGCTTAACCGATTCGCTAGTCATTCAAGACACTCTTGACGGAGATGACCTATGCCAGGTGCACGGCTTAGATACACAATCAAGTTCGTCGCCGATATGAACAAAGCTGTCAATTTTTATCGCGATGTACTGGGCCTACCAATGAAATTCGAGTCGCCCGGTTGGACCGAGTTCGTGACCGGGGAAACGACTCTCGCGCTGCATCCGGCATCGGACAAGAACCCGGCGGGCAAAGTGGAATTGGGTTTCACCGTTGCCGATGTGGAGGCTTTCTATCGTGACATGAGCGCCAAGGGCGTTCACTTCAGCATGCCTCCCAGCAAGCAGGATTTTGGAGGACTCCTTGCGCAGTTTGTCGACTCGGAGGGCACAGCCTGCAGTGTAGGTTCAGAAGCGGCCTAAGGTTGAACTCCGTCACTTTTGGGAAATTTGGCGGCCGCTGATCAGGGCGTTTTGCCTTCGATCATCACTTCAGCGGCAAGACCGCAATGCGCAAAGGTTCGAGTTTCGAGGGATCGATGATTCGCCCGTCATCGAGATTTTCAATGCCTGTGTTTGCCATGAAGTAGAAGTTGTCGTTGAGAATCGCGCCGGTCGTGGGATTGCGAACCATTTCTGTTCCGCGCTCGAGCGTCTCGTTTGACTTTACTTCGCGCTGATCCGGTGACAGTTTCCAACGCATCACGCGATAAGCACCGGTACCATATTCAACTCCCAGGAGATCACCCTTGTACCAATACAGGCCATCGATGCCCGCCATGGTGTCGTGCGCGAGAGGCTTCAGGTCCTGCGCTTCGTGAGTTCGCAAGTCCATTCGAATGACGCCCAGGTCGTCAGCGACAAAGAGGACGGTGCCATCGCCGGAAACGTTGATGCCGTTTGGCTCGAAAATAGGCCGACCGAGTTTCAGGTCTTCAAATTTGTGCGATTCTCGATCGAAACGAAAAACGTGATTGCCCTCCGTATCAGTTACGTAGATCTCACTGCGACCACGTAAGACAAGATCATTCAGAACGTGCGGCCCGGGAGTCGCTGGTTTGTAGCGCTCGATCAGTTTTCCCTGAGGGTCGAAGTGCACAATCTCGGAACGATCTTTCTTTCCCGGATCAGTGGCACACCACACACTGTGATCCGCAGAATCGACATGCACCCCGCCGACGGGCATGAGATCGTAGCTTCCTTCCTTCACAAAGTCGATAACCTCGCCGGTTTCGGAAACACGCACGATCTTGTTGTGGTACTCGCTACCCATGTAGAAGACGCGCTTCGAAGCGTCGACGGCCAGACCTTCGGGAAAGAGATCGCTCTGCGCGATGGTGAATGCCACCCGTGCCCGGCGCACGGGAGGAGTTTGCCTCCGGACGCGCTCGACACGAGCAAGATATTCAGGGTTGGTGTGGAGTGCCGAAAACGCCGTGTCACCCGCCGGGTCGAAGCCGGCGTCCAGTGCCATGCATTGCTTCAACAGATCCCATGCTTTCGCCTGATCTCCGAGACGGGCGTAGTCGTGTGCCAGCAGGAAGAGAACGGCTCCGCGGTCCGATGCGCGCGGCAGGATCTGTTCCAGCGATTTGATTTCGTCGCGCAAGCGCTGAGAGACGCCGGGTGAAAGCGAAGTCTGTGGCGTAGCGTCCGTGCCGGCGCGAGTTGATGGCGAAAATGCAAGCAGGAGAGATGCGAGTGCGCATCCGATGATCAGGCCGAGTGTAATCCGCGCTTTCAGGGTGTCTGGTCTCCGATCATTTATAGACGTTGGAATCGAGCCGTGGGTGAGCATTGGGAAGCAACCGCGGGCAAGATGCCCTCGGGACAGCCGGTGAGACGCCGGCGCTACAAATGTGGCACTTCAACAATTTCGCGCCCACAGAAGTGTGCGCTGCCAAACGCATATTGTGGAGACTGCGCTCCGCCAGACAGACAGAGAGCGTCTTCACCCTCAACGCGTCGATCGCGTTTGTTCGGATGAGTTTACGTTGCCTACTCTTGACGCTCGTCTAGAGCGGGCGGATACTTGTGCGCGAGGCCGGGTCTTATGTTTGACGGTCGCTTCTCTTCGGTTGTTCTCCTCTCGGTTGTTAGCGCGTTGACACTTCCCTGCTTCGGGCAATCTGTAATCTCGACTCGTTCCGGCATCCTTCATTTCTTTGAAGGCACTGTCTACCTGGGCGACCAGACGCTGACGGCGAGTCCGGGAAGATTTCAAAGTGTGCCCCAAGGCGGCGAACTCCGGACGACAGAAGGCCGCGCTGAAGTTTTGTTGACGCCGGGCGTTTTTCTTCGCATGGGCGAGAGAAGTGCGATTCGCATTGTTGCGAACGAACTCTCCGACACTCGCGTCGAATTGCTCGCGGGATCGGTCATCATCGACTCGACCGAGCCAAGCTCAGGAACTTCGGTGACGCTCATTTATGAGAAGTGGAGCGTGCACTTCCCGGAACAAGGCGTCTTTCGGATCGATTGCGATCCGCCGCGCTTGTGGGTGCTCGAGGGGAAAGCAGAAGTTTCGACCGATACTCACGATCCGGCGCTGCTCGTTGGAAAAGGAATGGACTTGCCACTTGCCGCAGTGCTTGTGCCGGAGAAATCGACCGACCATCCTCAAGACGCGTTTAGCACCTGGGCGGAAGGACGCCAACAGTCAATTTCGACGGACAACGCGATCGCAGCGAACATCCAGGATCCTGCTTCGATCGACGCATCGACTGCCGGAGCAGGCGGCGGGTTCACGTACTTCCCGGCCCTGGGAGTTCCTCCAGCATCGGCGGGCTTTTACAGCACGAATGGCTACCCGGACCCGTATCAGCCAGGATTCAGCTCCATCTATCTTCCGGGCTACGCGTTTCTTCCTCTGCTCCTGGGACTAGGACGAGGTGGCGGCGGAGGAATGCCGCCAGTTCGTTTTCCAACCCACCCAATTCCGGTGGGCGGGTTTCCGACGAGCCCCGTGCGTCCGATTCCTCCGAGCCCCGGGCATCCATTTCCCACGCACCCGGTATCGCCTCACCCCATTGGCACGGTTGGGATGCATGGAGGCGTTCACCGCTAGACGCGCGAGTCACTTGGCGGGCGCGTAATAGCCGTGTCGCCAGTGCACTTTGAGGGAAGAGCCCAGAAGTGGCGGTTGCGAAACCTGGACTTCTACCGTGCGGTATTTTCCATCTCTGATTTTGTTGCGGGGGTAGTAGCCGAGAACGTACTGATTGCGCAACTCGACCGCAATGCGGTTGGCGACACTCGGCATGTCGGCCGGGAGGGCCGCGGCGAAGGCCCGTCCACCGGTCTGGGTTGAGATTTCTGATAACAAACGAGGGCCGGAGATTTCTTCGGGGCTCAGGCCCAGGAAGACCGGTTCGAAGACACCCATCGCGTAAATTTGCACGTCGGCTTCGCGAACCAGGGACTCGATCTGGTCTGCCGTGTAGTGGCTGCGGTTGTCTCCCCCGTCAGAGACAATCACGATGGCCTTGCGGGCATTCTTTGCTTTTTTCATTTCAACGAGGCCAGCATCGATCGCATCGAGCATGGCGGTAAGACCGCGCGATTGTGCATCTTTGAGGGCATTGCGAATGTCGTCGGCTCGACCCGTGAATTTGACCGACAGCTTGGCGAGATCTGAGAACTCAACGAGGAACGCTTCATCGTCTTTGCTCAGGGCATTGAGCAACTGGGTGGCGGCATCGCGAGAATTGCGCAGCTTGTAGCTCATGCTGCCGCTCTCATCGAACAGCATGCCTATCGAGAGAGGTGCGTCCTCGCCAGAGAAGTTTGATACGTTCTGCTCGACACCATCTTCGAATAAATGGAAGTCTTCTTTGCGAAGGCCGAGAACGAATCGGTTCAACGCATCGGTGACCGTTACCGGAATAAGGACGAGGTCGGTGTGGGCACGGAAGGTTGCCACCGGACCTTGCTGAGAATCGGCGCCGGAAGCGGCCGGCGAGGACTTTGCTTGGGACTGTGTTTGTGCGAGGCCCACGCCTGTGAAGAGCGCGCAAAGCGCGACCGCGGCAGCGCCGACGCAACGGAAGCAGGCCAACGTTCTCCGCTTCACTGCTGAACTCCCCACTTACGGATACACAATACTCGATGCCGAGGAAATCGCGCGACCCGCGGCCTCCCGAGAGCTACTGCCGTACTGCAATTTTACGGCGGAACGAGAGCGATGAGGCGTCAGTTTCAAAAACTCCGTCTGGAGTTTTGACCGAGACCACGTGGCAACGGAAGGAATTGTTACTGTATGGCTGGCGTAAAGCATTTGAGATCATCCAAGATGTGAGGTCATTCGTCGTGGCAGGAGGGCGCTATG
>Ga0126371_10002555_pt1 | contig 15701 bp, 11 predicted proteins | sample PanSoiMetaPlot_4_FD_110145 | JGI IMG/M metagenome (GOLD analysis project Ga0126371, IMG submission 110145) | Tropical forest soil microbial communities from Panama - MetaG Plot_4 | ecosystem: Environmental > Terrestrial > Soil > Tropical forest > Bulk soil | place: Panama | collected 2016-02-17 | reverse complement strand
TCCCGGTGCCAGGTATCTCCTTCGACTGCATTTCGTCGAGAACACCTTCAATGCAGCCGGCAAGCGTCTTTTCAATGTTGTGATCAATGGCGAACAGGTGATGACAAACTTCGATATTTACACTACTGCAGGCGCGATGAGCAAAGCAGTGGTCGAAAACTTCATAGTGACGCCTGACGAGAACGGCATCGTCTCGCTGCGATTCGTACCAGGAGCCGCAGACCAGCCAACCATCAGCGGCATCGAGCTGCTTAGGAAAGCGTCCGATGACGAGGATTCCGAGGATGCTACGGCCACGGTTGTCACCGGCAGCAGCGGAGGAACCACTGCGACAATCGCCATCAATGCGGGCGGTCTCCAGGCGCCCCCATTCGTCATGGATACAGACTTCGATGGAGGCAGAGTCGGCAGCTCGACTACTTCAACGATCGACACCACCGGGCTCACAAATCCGGCTCCACAAGGGGTCTATCAAACTCAGAGAGTGGGCACATCGACGGGACTCGGATCGTTTGGATATTTCATTCCTGGTTTGATACCGGGAGCTACTTACAACGTGCGGCTGCACTTCGCTGAAACTTTTTTCACCAAGCCTGGGAGCCGCATCTTCAATGTGACAATCGACGGACAGACCGCTCTGAGCAACTTCGACATCTGGGCGACAGCCGGCGCGACTAGGAAAGCAGTGATCAAAGAGTTTTCCGTGAAAGCCGATCGGTACGGTTTGGTCATGCTGCAGTTCCTGGTCGGGTCCGTGAATTTGCCCAGTGTTCGGGGGGTCGAGTTGCTCGAAACTTCACCTCCGCCTGAAACTAAACACGAAGTCGACGATTGACGATAGAACTTGACGTGGAATCGGGCATAGATTTTCGGCCACAAGACGCATGTGGCAAGACGATTCCGTAGACTCCATCATCAACACGCTTGTTTACTAAATTGCGCTAAAGAACGTCCAAGTTCCCGCCGAGATGCATCCGTAGCCCACTGCCACGCCTTCGGCCTTCGCCGCACCGACCAGCCCATAACGAAATAGCCGCAGTTGGTGCAAAGTGGCTGAAGACGATTGGGCATGCTTGAGCGTTGACAAAGGGAGGCAGTAACCGCGTCATTTTGAAAATGAAGACAACATCAGCAACAGCCGTGGCAGCGGGCTTCGCTCCGAATCCCGTCGACACCTTCTTTTGCGATTATCGTTACCAACACCAGCGCCGCGACCGGAAAGGCGGGAATTAGCTCCAAAAGGGAACTTTTCAAATTGGGAAATATTACTAAATAGTTAACTTTGACGTTACGCTAAATTCTCGGATATCATCACCCGCTTGTTGACGTGCCTTCCTGGTGCATTGTCAGGAGTCCCTCATGCGGCCAGCTTCGCGGGTTCTCTTCCTTTCTTTAGTTGTAGCGTTTTCCATCAACCTAGCAGCGCAACAAGCGGATCTGAGTGGAAGTGGGATGCGTGATCGCACTCCACAGTATGTTCCCAACCAGCTTCTGGTCCGCTACCGGCCAACGACTGCGCAAATGTCTACTTCGCAATCGCGGACGAACGTCGCCGGCAAGGTCATGAATAGTTTTGCGAACCTGCCAGGATTGCAGCTGATACAACTCGCTCCCGGAGTCGATTTCAATTCGGCACTAGCGTCGTACCGAAGCGATCCGTCGGTGCAATATGCCGAGCCGAACTACATTCGCAAGACACTTGACGGTCCGCCCAATGACCCGTATTTCCACGACCTGTGGAACATGCACAACACCGGGCAGCCGATATTGTTTCCTTACCCGCCTTTCATCGGTCCCAAAACGGCAACGCCGGGCGCGGATATTCACGCACTCGAAGCATGGAACATTACGACTGGCAGCAGTGACGTTGTAATCGGCCTCATCGACACTGGCCTCGACGTCAACCACGAGGACCTTACCGCCAACGTGTATCGCAACGAAGCCGACTGCAACAACAATGGAATCGACGACGATGGGAACGGCTACGTGGACGACTGCAACGGGATCAACACTCTAGATAACAACAGCGACCTGACCGACATCGTGCACCACGGCACGCACGTCGCCGGCATCCTGGGGGCAGTTGGCAACAACGGACTTGGCGTGGCGGGTGTGAACTGGAAGGCGAAGATTCTCACCTGCAAATTCCTCGGGCTCGATGGCGGCACCGATGCGGGAGCGATCGGATGCTTCAACTACATGGCCGCGATGAAAGATCGTGGCGTAAACATTATCGCGACCAGCAACAGTTGGGGTGGATACGGATATTCGCAGGCGCTCTACGACGCGATTGATGGCATGCGCAAGCGCGGGATCCTCGTGATCGCTGCGGCAGGAAATTCCAACAGCGACAACGACGGAACGTACCCCTTGTATCCCGCCAGCTTTGCCATCGACAACATCATCGCGGTCGCGGCCAACGACTTTACTGACACCCAAAGCTATTACTCCAGCTTCGGGGCACATACGGTATCGATTTCGGCTCCCGGCGACGAAATCCTGAGCACCACTCCCGACAACACTTACAGCGTCTTTAGCGGTACTTCCATGGCAACACCGCACGTCACTGGAGTCGCAGCGCTGCTTAAAGCCCAAGACCCAACTCGGGACTGGAAGGCAATCCGCAATCTCATTCTCGCTGGTGGCGACAAGCTGTCGACCGTGGCGGCGAGCGTCACTCAGAGCAGGTTGAACGCGTTGAATTCGCTAACCTGTCAGGGACGCACAGTGAGCGCGCCATTACAACCGCAATCGACTAAGGTTCTTGCCAGCTCAGGACAGCCGGTCGAGATTTCACTACTGAACATCAATTGCGCGTCGCCTGCGGGACCGACGACGTTAACGGTTACCCCAACCGGTCAGCAGGTTAGCTTGCACGATGACGGAGCTACTCCCGATCAAGATGCGGGTGACGGCATTTTCTCCGGGCAATTCACACCTGCACACTCCGGACTTTACGCCGTGGCCTTTCCCGGCGGGCAGCAAATCCAGGTGGCCGCGGACCCGTATGCCTTTGCTTCAACACCGTTTCAATACCGCTCTTTCACCGGCACGAATCTGAAGCTGACCGACGATGGCACGGCATTCGTGCAGTCGCCATTTCCGATTTCTTTTGCCGGTGGAGCTTACGAAGGCGCGTTAGTGAGCGACAACGGTTGGCTTAGTCTGGACAGCTACGCCCCCTCTGTCCCATTAGCGCTGCCTTATTCCTATGTGAATACTTTGATCGCCCCATTCTGGGACAACCTTGTTCCGACCTCTACGGGGAACGTCTATTGGACGGTGAATGGAACCGCTCCGAATCGGGAATTGGTGATCGAGTGGCGCAACATGTCCCATGCAGGTTGCAAGACTGATGGAACGGAGACCGTCTCGTTCGAAGTAGTGTTCTTCGAGAACACAACCGATCTGCTGTTCAACTACGCCAAAACGGCATTTGGAGGAAGCTGCACCGCGAGTGATAACGGCGCCACGGCCGGAGTTGGAGTGCAGGCTACATCTAAGGTCGCTCAGCAACTGAGCTTCAAATCTCCCAGTCTTATAGCGAACTCGGCTGTAACCTGGAAATCGACGCTGCCGCCCAATGTTGTCCCGAGCATTACCGCGGTGTCTCCGAAGTCCTGGGTTACGGATATCTCCGACATTTTTGTAGAGCTGACCGGCACACGCTTCAACTACACGTCCGTTGCGCTCGTAAATGGAGTGCCGGTTCCGACATATATCTTCAGCTCAACGGATCTGCTGTTAATTATGCCGGCTTCGAACCTGACTACGGCGGGCACGACGCTGCAGATATCGGTATTCAACGGAGCTCCAGGAGGAGGTCCATCTCAGGCGATTGCGTTTCCGATCAATGCGCCAGACTTCACGCTCTATGCCTCCACGTCGACTGCAACGGTGAAGATTGGGCAATCGACCACCGCTACGATCTACGCAAATCCCAATCCCGCATTCCAGGCGGGCATCACGCTCTCGTGCAGCGGGCTCCCGGCAAACGTAACCTGCAGCTTCGATCCCGGAAGAATCCTGGCGGATGGATTCGCGGTGGTGACGTTCACGGCTAAAGCCGCATCTTCGGCTGCGACGCTGCCCGTGAATGCTTCACTCGCCACGTTGTTTCCCATCCTGGGACTTCTATTTGTAGCGGTGCCGAAATCCGGGCGAAGGCTCTACAAGCGCATAACGCGGGGGTTGTTCCTGCTCGCATTCGCACTTATGCTCGGATGTGGAGGAGGCGGCGGAAGCTCTTCGGCGCCTTCGGGCTCCCTGAGCGGACCTTCAACAGGTGGGACTGGCGGCACTACAACCACCCCAACTGCGACCACCGGCAACTTCAGCGTTACAGTGACTGGAAGTTCCGGATCGATTCAGCACACGGTGAAAATGAATTTGACTGTAACGCAGTAGGGAATTCTGCAATCGTGTTGTCCGGAAAGAGACAATGGTTTCGTCCGCGTATACGTCAGCAACAGTTGTGACCGCGGTCTTCGCTTCGGATTCCGTCGACGCCTTCTTTTGCGAGGATCGTTACCAACGCCAGCGCGCGCGACCGGATTTCGCGATCAATCTTTTCAAGACCGATCGTCTGGTTGCGTTTGTAAAGACGATCGATACGGCTGCTCGATTGGATGAACTCATGCCGTTGCTCAGCAAGTAGAGATCCGGCAGGCTCGTTGTTGCGAGGAGTTGATTTGAAGAAATACAACATCGCTGTCATTGAAGGCGACGGCATCGGGCACGAAGTGATGCCAGAAGGGCTGCGTGTTCTGGAAGCAGCCGGCAGGAAGTTCGACCTGAGCTTTGCATGGACGCACTTCGATTGGAGCTGTGAGCGCTTCGTGAAAACGGGCCGCATGATGCCGAAGGACGGTCTCGATCAGTTGAGAACCTTTGATGCGATCTTTCTTGGAGCCGTGGGTTTTCCCGGCGTTCCAGATCACGTCTCACTGTGGGGGCTTTTGATCCCAATTCGGCGCGGCTTTAAACAATACGTAAATTTGCGCCCAGCGAAACTTCTCCAAGGAATTCAGTCCCCAATCAAGAACTTCGAACCTGGTGATATCGATTTTTGTGTCGTTCGGGAGAACAATGAGGGAGAGTACTCACAAATCGGAGGCCGGCTTTATTCCGGAACGGAGGAGGAATTGGCAGTTCAACAGACCGTGTTTACAAGGCGTGGATGCGACAGGGTAATCCGTTACGCATTCGAGCTGGCGAGGACACGGAAGAAACACCTGACTTCGGCGACGAAATCGAACGGAATTGTCTATACAATGCCATTTTGGGATGAGCGCTTCGCAGAGATTCGATCTGAGTTTCCGGACGTTCAAGCAGACCAATTTCATATCGACATTCTATCGGCTCATTTCGTTCAACGTCCGGATCGGTTCGATGTGGTAGTCGGATCAAACCTCTTCGGTGACATTCTTTCCGATTTGGGGGCGGCGGTCGTGGGCTCGATTGGCATTGCACCATCCGCGAACCTGAATCCCGAGCGTGAATATCCTTCAATGTTCGAGCCGGTGCACGGATCTGCTCCCGACATTGCTGGGAAAAAGATCGCTAATCCCATTGCTCAGATTTCTTCTGGAGCCATGATGCTCGAACATCTCGGGGAAAACGAGGCGGCTCAAGAGGTCGACCGCGCGGTAAGAAAAGTGCTCGCTCAGGGCGGCCCAAAGACTCCCGATCTGGGAGGAAATGCAAGCACTCCCGAAGTCGGCGAGACCATAGCGGCAGAGATTTCGCTTTCGCAGCACATTGAACTGACTCACTAGCCTGGAGCAGCAGTAATGAACCGAGATTCGGCCCCACGAATTCGCACAACCGCTAAAGTAGCGCGCCGAATCCTGCCTTTTCTCCTCCTCCTTTATGTCGTTGCATTCCTCGATCGAGTAAACGTTGCTTACGCTGCGCTGGAGATGACACAGGACTTAGGCTTCAGCGATCAGGTATTCGGTTTTGGAGCAGGCGTTTTCTTTTTGGGATACGTACTCCTCGCCATTCCTGGAGCTCTCGTCGTTGAACGTTGGAGTGCGCGGATCCTGATCTCAGTACTATTGGTTTGTTGGGGGTTGGTAACGATAATCACGAGCCTGGTGCACACCCCAGCTCAGTTCTACACGCTGCGACTTCTTCTCGGCGCTGCCGAGGCCGGATTCTTTCCCGGCATAATCGTCTATCTTACTCATTGGTTTCCCGCTCGCGATCGTGCAAAGGCAGTAGCTGGCTTCATGATCGGTATACCTATAGCCAGCATCGTAGGTTCGCCCCTAGCCGGCCTGATCCTTCGCGTGCATTGGCTCGGATTCAACGGGTGGCGTTGGCTATTTGTTTTAGAGGGACTGCCAGCAGTTCTGCTCGCTGTCGTTACTTATTTCTACTTGACAGATCGTCCGCAAGCGGCTCGTTGGCTGACCGACGGCGAGCGCGAATGGCTCGTCGATGCTCTCACCGAGGAGAACAGGATGAAGAGAGCTTCCTCTCCTGCCTCAATTAGCCACGTGCTCCTCGATCCCAGAGTGGTCATGCTAGGAGGGGTATACCTCCTCGGCGATGTAGGGCTCTACGGCTTCACGATTTGGTTTCCTACAATTCTCAAGCGGGTCTCAGGATTTTCGACTCTCACGGTTACGCTCGTTGGAGTATTTCCGTATCTGGCTGCTCTATTCTCCGACTTGTTAGTCGGATGGCACTGCGATAAGAGCGGTGAGCGACGATGGCACACAGCCGTGCCGCTGTTTCTTGGAACGGGAATTCTTTTTTCAGGACTCGCACTTAACCTTGCATTGCCTGTGCAGATTATTCTCTTTTGCGGACTGGCAGGATGTTTGCATTGCTGGCAACCTTGTTTTTGGTCACTGGCAACCGCTCTGCTCGGAGAAACCGCCGCCGCAGCCTCAGTAGGCTTCATAAATTCAGTGGGGCACGTCGGGGCATTTACCGGCCCATTCCTGATTGGCTACTTGCACACCCACTATCACTCCTTTGTTCCGGGATTGGCCGTGCTATTAATCTGCCTATTTTCTGCGGGGATGTTAGTGCTTTCTGTCAAAAGACCACTTCGGATGTCGATTACAGAAGTTGAATACGCCGGTCCTGACAGTTCCCGTCAGGGAATGATGTCGGAGTCAGCTAGATCATAAATCGTCTACAGTCCGTTTGCCCGCATCCTAAACTGCTCAACCTTGTCCGCGCCTCTGCTGATGGCTGTCACAAATGGCAGTGGGAGCGGTCACGATTCCGTTCCTAAAATTGAAGTACTGCCATGGTGGACAACACCTGGATAAGAACTCCGCAGCAGTGTTGGAGGAGATATCGACGCGTGTTGAGAGCTGCTAAATGAGGAGGCTATGCCGTCTTCGGCACCGTCGATGATTTTGGGAACATTGGTCGGCTCAATCATCGGTTTGGGCCTTTATACCTTTGTCTATGCAAAGGGATATTCCTATCTAACCGACGATCCGAAAGCCTGCGCCAATTGCCACGTAATGCAGGACTACCACAACGGTTGGATTAACAGCAGCCACCACGCAGTCGCGAACTGTAATGATTGCCACGCACCGCATAATTTGGCGGGTAAATACGTTGCGAAAGCGAGAAACGGGTTCTTTCATTCCCTTGCATTTACTACAGGCAGATATCCGGACAACATCGAGATCACCAGCTACGACCGGCGTATAACAGAAGGAACTTGCAAGACGTGCCATGCTGAGCTGACATATTCGATTCTCGGCGTACACCGCGGCAGCGACATTTCCTGCACAAGCTGCCACTTCAACGTCGGACATTCAGCGGCGCCCTTCTCCTTCAGCTCTGCTTTGTCAGCGCAAACAACGGGAGACGGCGAGGTGTCTGCTCCTCCTGGCCAGGTAAATGAACATGCCGAAAACAAACAACGCTGATCCTGCGCCCTACCCCCGGCGCATGGTACTTCTGACTGCAGTGCTGGCGGCCGTCGCAGTGATTGCCGTTGCCGCATTGCTGGTAAATATCTTCGAACGCAAGCATGAAGCGCGGAATCCATACGTGCGCGTGGTCGAGCTCAACGATCAAATAGACGATCCAGAGGTATGGGGACAACAGTTCCCGATGGAATACGACTTGTATAAGCGCACCACCGATATGGAACGGACCAGATATGGCGGGAGTGAGGGCATTCCCCATTCGCCCACGGAGAGCGATCCCAGAACAATTGTTTCTCGATCAAAGCTCGAAGATGATCCTCGCCTGAAAAGGATGTGGGCGGGATATTCCTTCTCGGCGGACTATCGCGAGAAGCGTGGCCACGCTTACATGCTCGAAGATCAGACCTTTACTTACCGGCAGCAGGTTACGAAACAGCCAGGAGCATGTTTGAACTGCCATGCATCCTTGTATACGGCCTACATGAAGCTCGGTCATGGCGACGTTACGAAGGGCTTCGAAGTACTGAATCAAATGCCCTATGCAGAGGCGCGCGCGCTGGTGAAGCATCCTATAGCGTGTATCGATTGCCACGATCCAAACACGATGCAATTGCGCATTTCCCGTCCAGCGTTCATTGAAGGCTTGCGAGCTCTCAAGGCTTCCCAGGGGATTCAGAATTTCGACGTAAATAAGGATGCGACGCGCCAGGAGATGCGCTCATATATCTGCGGCCAATGTCATGTGACTTATTACTTTCGTGGCAGCGAGAAACGTCTGACGTTTCCTTGGCCGAATGGCATGCAGTTGCAACAGATTGTGGCTTTCGAGAACCAGGATGGTGTCAATGAATGGGTCCACAAAGACACAGGCGCGCCCATGATGAAGGCGAGGCATCCTGAATTCGAGACATGGAGCCAGGGAATTCATGCACGTTCAGGAGTCGCTTGTGCTGACTGCCACATGGCTTATATGCGCGAGGGTGGTCAGAAAATTACTGACCACAATGTTCGGTCGCCGTTATTGAACATCAACCGCGCCTGTCAGACATGTCATCGCTGGCCAGAGCAGGAAATGAGAGACCGAGTCGAGCAAATTCAAACACGGTTCTATGAAACACGCCAGATCGCGATGGATGCACTGATGGACCTGATAAGCGACATCAAAGCTGCGAGAGACGCAGGCGCGACTGACGAAGAATTGAAAAATGGGCGTCAGGCGCAGCGTACCTGCGGGTTCTACATCGATTTCCTGGTGTCGGAGAACTCGATGGGCTTCCACGCCGATCAGTATTCCGTAAAGTCTTTCGCTGAGGCGATTAATACGTGCCGTCAGGGACAGCTAGCCTTACGTAAGGACGTGAAATCCAGAAACGTATTGTTCGCGCAAGCAAACACAGAAATTAAGCCTTGATCTCAGTTCGCATATTCTCGCAAGCGCGCTGGCACTCACAACTCGCGGAACTCGGGAGTCGCTCGAACGCCGGTGCTGACAGTTCGCGTCTGGGAATGATGTCGGAATCAGCTGGAACGTACCTCATAAATCTCCTACAGTCGGTTCGTTCGCCCTCAACATACGTTCCGGTTTGCCCGTTATTCACCCTCAATGGGATTGCGAGTCCAAGCCGCCTCCCAGATGACGAGCTATTTCGGCCGGAGCTTTTCAGCGCGCCAGCCTAGTACTTCAGCGGTGAATATCGATCCGTCGGGTGCCAGAGCGATTTCGTGGGGATCGAAGTGAGGCCCCTGGCCTGCTTGCGGTCCGGTGAAACTGCCCACCACTCTGCCCTGCGGGTCGATCTTCAAGATGCGCCCGGCTATGGCGTCGCCCATATAAAGGACGTGGTCCGGCGTGATGACAAGGCCAAAGGGATGCCCTAGGCTCCATTGCCGCAAGAACTGGCCATTTCGGTCGAAGATCTGGATGCGTGCATTCTCACGGTCGCCTACGTAGACTAGGTCACCATCAATCACAATCGTATGGGGAGTGTCGAACTGTCCCGGCCCGGTACCCTTCATTCCCCAGCCAAACAGCGGTCGGCCGTACTTGTCGAACTTCAGGACCCTTGAATTTCCATAGCCATCTGTAACGTAAATGCTGCCATCTCGGTCCCAGGCAACATCGGTCGGCTGATTGAAATGTAATACATCATCTCCAGGAATCCGCATTCGCCCCAGCGCAAGTAGTACCTGCCCTTCGGGACTAAGCTTCAGAACCACATGCGAACCGATATCGGTGGTCCAGATGTTGTCCTCGTGGTCGACGCGAACCATGTGCGCTGTCACGAACAGATCATCGGCGATGCTGCGTATAAATTTGCCGGAAGAGTCGAATTCCATGAGTGGATGTTTGCCACGATGAAAAATGTAAATGTGCCCTTTTGAATTGACGGCGACTCCAGCTGGCTCGAGCAGATGCTCCCCCGGTGGTAGTTGGAAAAAATCGGGGATCATGTCGTAGTTCAGTTTCGGAAATGGCTCCGGAAGCTGAGCGGAGGCCAATCCGGACAGGATGCAGAACCACAGCATTTTAGAGAACGAATGCAGAATGAGGCGCCTCATGCAGTAACTCCCAGATGTACGATTACCGAATTATCTCGTTTCACACATTTTGGGCATAACGAGAAAAATCTGTTCAATGCCGATGCGAATCTGATTTGCCTGGCAGGGTCAATTGTGAGCGTGTGGTCGGCTATTCGGAAACTGGGATTCCCGGATTGGTAAGTTCCGTATAGCCTTCATCCGGGAGCCGGCAACAACAGCAGCGCTGCCTCTTAAGGAACCCGCGTCAGAGGGGTTACGTACATGGCTTTGTGGCGTCCAACAGAAGCGGATTGCCCGAATCGCGCAGTTTATTAAGTGAGGGTAACCGGTGGAAGCATTCACTGAGCAGATCAGACAAGTCCTGCGTCGGCTGCGGCGCACTCCGATGTTCACGTTCGTCACCCTGATCACCTTGGCTGCGGGGGTGGGTGCCAATACTGCCGTCTTCAGCGTGCTCGAAAACGTGTTGCTCAAACCTTTGCCATATCCCCATTCAGAGAAGTTGGTGGGCGTTTGGCACACAGCTCAAGCCTTCCCTAACGTCGACTTAAACATGGCTCCTTCGAACTATTTTATATATCGGGAGCAGAATCGCACCTTCGAGGACGTGGGTCTGTATAACGGCGACGCCGTCAGCGTGACCGGAGTGGGGGAGCCGGAACAAGTGCGCGTACTTGACGCGACTGACGGTGTACTTCCTATTTTGGGCATTCCTCCGATGTTGGGACGCGGGTTCGATCGCGCCGATACCTCGCCTGGGAGTCCCGATGTTGTCATTCTGACTTACGGTTATTGGAAGCGTAAGTTTTCCAGCGATCGATCAGTCATCGGGCGAGCAATCACGGTCGACGCCAAGCCAAGGCACATCATCGGCGTGATGCCGGAGAACTTCCACTTTCTGGACTGGCAAGATTTCGGACTCATCCTTCCGCTGCAATTTGATCGCAACAAGACGATGCTCGGCCAGTTCAGCTTTGAAGGCGTGGCCAGGCTCAAACGCGGCGTGACCCTTGCGGATGCAAATACCGATGTAGGACGAATGCTGCCCATCGTCTGGGGTGCTTTTCCTGCACCTCCGGGTTTCAGTTTGGAATTGTTCAAGCAGGCGCGCGTCGTTGCTAACGTTCGTCCGCTTACTCAGGATGTGGTCGGCGATGTAGGTAAGTTCTTGTGGGTGCTGATGGGCAGCATTGGTATCGTGCTGTTGATTGCCTGTGCGAATGTTGCGAATCTGCTGCTCGTCCGGGTGGAGGGGCGACAACAGGAGCTCGCAATCCGCGCAGCTTTAGGCGCCAGCCGTGCCCGCCTCGCCGGGGAACTGCTGTTGGAGAGCGTTGTGATTGGGTTGTTGGGCAGCGTTGTTGGCCTCGCGGTGGCTTGGGGCGCTTTGCGCCTGCTTGCAGCCATGAGTCCGGCCGGCCTTCCACGCCTTCACGAAATTAGGATTGATACCGTCGTGCTGATTTTCAATCTGGCCGTCTCATTGATTGCCAGCCTACTCTTCGGTTCGATTCCCGTTCTGAAATACGCAGGAGCGCGGATGGGAACAGGGCTGCGCGAGGGTGGACGCACTCTGAGCCAAAGCAGGGAGCGGCATCGTGCACGTAATAGTCTCGTCATTCTTCAAGTGAGTCTGGCGGTTGTGCTGCTGATCTGCTCGGGACTGATGATTCGTACCTTTCGCGCACTGACACACGTGAATGCCGGATTCAACGATTCCGCACAAGTACAGACCTTCCGCATCACTGTCCCCGAAGCGGAGGTCGCAGATCCGGAGAAGACGGTCCACATGCAGGAAGCGATCCTGCACAAGCTCGAATCCGTTCCAGGTGTTTCGTCTGTGGCTTTCGCGCAGTCCGTGCCCATGGATGGAAATCATTGGGGAGACCCGGTGTACGCCCGCGATCGTCATTACAACGAGGGCGAGCTACCAATTCGCAGACTTAAATTCGTTTCACCGGGACAGTTTCAAACGCTACGGATCCCGCTGCTGGCGGGCCGCGATTTCACATGGGCTGACGTATACGAAAAGATTCCGGTGGCGATCATCTCTGAGAACTTTGCCCGCGAGTACTGGCACGATCCCGTCGGAGCGCTGGGCAAGGAAGTCCGCATAAGTTCGAAAGACGACTGGCGCCAAATCATCGGGGTAGTTGGAGACGTCCATGATGACGGTATGAACCAAGATGCGCCGGAGATCACATACTGGCCTACGTTCATGACTCACTTCGAAAGTGAACCGGTGAGCATACGCCGGGGGCTCTTGTATGTAATTCGCACTCCGCGCGCCGGATCGGAGAGTTTAATGAACGAAGTACGCCAGGCAGTATGGTCGATCGACGGAAATCTGCCGGTGGCCGATGTTCGTGTCCTCGATTACTTTTACAACAGGTCGATGGCGCGTACCTCGTTCACATTGTTAATGCTTGCCATCGCAGGCGGTATAGCGTTGCTGCTGGGCACAATCGGTCTCTATGGCATGATCGCGTATTCAGTGACGCAGCGAACCCGCGAGATCGGTATCCGAATCGCCGTTGGCGCACAACAAAAGGAGCTGACAGGAATGTTCGTCCGCCAAGGGCTGCTTTTAGCCGGTGCTGGCGTTCTGTGCGGGATCGTCGTCGCAAGCGCAGCGATGCGACTGCTGCGAACACTGCTCTTCCACGTGAGCCCGATGGATCCTCTTACTTACATCTTTGTGTGTGTGGGGCTGATCGGCACATGTGCGCTGGCGAGCTACCTTCCCTCGCGCGCCGCCTCGGCGGTGAATCCGGTCGAGGCACTGCGGGCGGAGTAGTCTGGCGACCAGTCAGTGCTGCTTTAGTCCTGCGGCAGAGATCCTTGGCCAAGAATTAAGATCGCAAAAAAGTAGATTCGTGCTCCCTGTTCTTCGCTTGGCGCTCCCTGTTCTCTTGCTGATCCTTCCCTGTTCTTTTCTGCTAACTGCAGAAAAGATTGCTGAAACAGGCCTGCCATGAAAATTACTGCGCCGATGCAGTGCGTTGTTGGAGTGTGAGGGCCACCGTGTAGCCTAAGCGTTCTAAGCGACGGACCAGGTTCTTGGTGATGCTGTGTTTCTGGAGCTTGTGAGGTAGAGGTCTCCTAAGTCGTTGTAGCCGACATCATCACCCGCTTGTTGACGTGCCTTCCTGGTGCATTCTCAGGAGTCCCTCATGCGGCCAGCTTCCCTGAGCTCAGCACATGTCCCGTTTTGGGAAACGATAATCATTAGGAAACGACTTTCGTGGCGGACTTCTAGTGCCGCGCTAGGGAATCGCATTTGGCAACCGAATGGGGATTCAGAGTTCCTGGTCACTTCTTCAGCACGAGCCTACGCACGCCACCTCTTCAAGCTGCTGGAACGCGTTTCCGCGAAGACTAGCTCGATCCCACAACAGGATCGAGGGAAACTGATCAAGTTCCCAGTGAACGAGAAGAAGTCAGCTTGATCAATTCGCGTCACTCGGCAGTAAGCGGCATGATTCACTCCACCAGCGGCAGACACAAGGGGCCAACCGTCATGATTGGCCAATTGTTAATCGGACGGATCGCCTGCAACCCGCAATGCCAAGCTCGCACAGCCCAGGAGATTCGCAGAGTCTCCCAATTTACTCACAACTACTTTGGTCTGTCGCGCCGCTAAGGGTTGCGCTCGTAAAGACACGATACTTCTCACAGAATCGAGAAACAGATCGGCGGCGCCTGCGATGCCCCCGGCAATAACGACGATTTCCGGATCGAAGAGGCTGACCAGATTTGCGACGCCATAGCCCAGAAACGTTCCGGCTTGCGTAAAGACTTCTAGCGCCAACCGGTCTCCTTGGCGAGCGGCGGCTGCGACTTCATGCGCGGTAATCCTGGCGGGGTCCAGCTCCGAAAGAGTGCTTTTGCGTCCTGTCCTTAGAAACTCCTGAGTAGCTCTTGAGATTGCTGGGCCTGCGCACAACGATTCCAGTTCTCCCAGTTGTGATGCGCGGAAGTTTTCGTGACCCGTAACGATAAGCCAACCTGCACATCCGGAGAGTTCATGCGCACCGCGCACGAGTCGCCCTCCGCTGAGAATGCCGGCGCCAATCCCTGTGCCAATGATCAGCATGATGACATCTGACTTTCCTTTCGCGGCCCCGCGCCAGCTTTCGCCTAAGACTGCGGCATTCCGGTCGCTCTCAACAACCACGGGAATTCGCAGCCAACGTTGCAAGCGACCGGCTAACGGCATCCTTTTCCAGCCGGGTAGATTTGGAGCCCAAACTGTTCCGTCTTTACGGGCGAGGCCCGGGACTGCAACCGCCGCGGAAGCAAATACCGCGCTGGGACATCGAGGACAGGAGAGTTCCTTGGCAAAATTAAGAATCTGTGCGACGGGTGCAGATGCAGAGCTGAGATCGACGGGAGCAACCCGCCTGTCGACGATTCGACCGTCCCGATCGACGATTGCAGCGGCACACTTTGTACCCCCAAGGTCCGCCGCAAAGACATAGTCAGACAAGGCAAATCCTTCCGAAACGCCACGAAATATTCACAAAGCTGTGCCTTCGGCATCAGAGGCTGCCGCTGAACGGGACTGTCTCACGAGAATCGCGGAAGCGCAGCAGATACCCAAAGCTCCGATCAGAGGCACGATCATCCCGATTCGGACTGTAAATCTTTGGGAAACATGACCTACGGCCCAAGGAAATGTCATGCCTCCCACTAGCGCAATCGAAAACAACAGTCCAAACACTGTACCTGCCACCACAGAGTAACGATCTCCAGCGATGGCCAAGGCAGTAGGAAAAATTGGGCCATGTGACAATCCGATGAGCCCAACTCCCATACTGAGCTGGAATACCGACTCAGCAGACAACAGAATTCCGCATCCGATAACCGATAGCACAGCGCTCACCAGCACCAGATGTGACTTCCCGATTACACGCAGCAAAGATGCCGCTAATATGCGACTCAACATGAGCGCCGCCCAGTAGGCTGCAAGTACTAGCGTTGCGCTGCGACTGGAAAGCCCGCTCGCGTTCGCGTACGTGGAGGTCCATCCGCTGATCGAAGCTTCGTTTCCCGATTCGAACAGCAGGAGCAAACCGATTAGCCAGACCCCACCGTAGGTTGCGACTCGCAGCGTTTCTCGCCAGGAAAAGGCCTGCGCTTCTGTTGGAGCGGGAAATCGCAGCAGTGCGTAAGCAAGCGCACACAGACCGGACAGAAGCGAACAGAAAATGAGCAGGCGCACCACCGTCAAGTGGCCTTCAAGGCTCGCCG
>Ga0126371_10002554_pt1 | contig 15701 bp, 16 predicted proteins | sample PanSoiMetaPlot_4_FD_110145 | JGI IMG/M metagenome (GOLD analysis project Ga0126371, IMG submission 110145) | Tropical forest soil microbial communities from Panama - MetaG Plot_4 | ecosystem: Environmental > Terrestrial > Soil > Tropical forest > Bulk soil | place: Panama | collected 2016-02-17 | reverse complement strand
CTGCATTGCAATGGTGATCCGGTGGAAATGACGGCAATCGCGGGCTCGATCGGGCCTTTGACCCCGGCGGCGCACCGCCGGCTGGCGCGCGGCGAAGCGCGGCGGCGGGCGGCCGATCAGGGAACTACGGCGTTTGATCGCGCGGCGGCTGCGGCTCGACTCGATGCCTTGCTGGAGGGCCGCGCATGATCTCGCCGCAGATGGCCGGCTTGCTGCGCGAGATATCGGTGCTGGCGCTCCCTGCGATTTTCGCCATCACGCTGCACGAAGCGGCACACGGCTATGTCGCGCTGCGTTGCGGCGACGATACAGCGCTGCGCGCGGGCCGCGTCACCTTCAATCCGCTGCGGCACATCGACCTGTTCGGCACCGTCCTCATGCCGGTGCTGCTGTTCCTGCTGACGCACGGTCAGTTCCTGTTCGGCTACGCCAAGCCGGTGCCGGTCAATTTCAACCGGCTCAATCGGCCGCGCCGCGACATGGTGTGGGTCGCACTCGCTGGACCGGCGGTGAACGTGCTGTTGGCGATCGTCTCGGCGTTGCTGTTCTGGTTCGCGCCGCATCTGCCGAAAGCGTTTCAGGAATGGTTCCTGCTCAATCTGACCAATTCCGTCGTCATCAACATTATTCTCGCCGTGTTCAACATGATTCCTTTGCCACCGCTCGACGGCGGTCGTGTTGCGGTCGGCGTCCTGCCGGATGCGCTCGCCTTTCCGCTGGCGCGGATGGAGCGCTATGGCATTCTGATCCTGGTCGGCGTGCTGATCCTGCTGCCGCTGATCGGTGCGCAGATCGGCATGGATTTGAACGTCGTCGGCCACGTCGTCGACGGACCGGTCAACTGGATACTCGGCGCGATCAGCAAGCTCACGGGCATCGGATGAACGACGTCGAACCCTTCGAGATGGCGAAGCCCGAGCCGGTACCTGGCGCCGATCTGGTCGTCGACCTCGAAGGCTATCAAGGACCGATTGATCTGCTGCTCAACCTGGCGCGCGAGCAGAAGGTCGACCTGTTGCAGATTTCGATCCTCAAGCTGGCGGATCAGTATCTCGCCTTCATCTCGGCTGCGCGTAAGCTCCGGCTCGAGATCGCCGCCGATTATCTGGTGATGGCGGCGTGGCTCGCCTATCTCAAATCGCGGCTGTTGCTGCCGCAGCCGCCGATGGCTGGCGAGCCGACCGGCGACGAACTGGCGGCGGCGCTGGCGCATCGGCTCAAGCGGCTCGAAGCGATGCAGCAGGCGGCGACGCGGCTGTTCGCCCGGCCGCTGCTCGGCCGCGACGTGTTCCTGCGCGGCGCGCCCGAAGGTTTGCCGCGCACCTATCTGCCGGTGTGGGGCGACACGCTCTACGATCTGCTGAAGGCCTATGGCGACCAGAAGCTCCGGCACGAGGTCAGCGTTCTTCAAATCGCGCCGACCGAGCTTTATTCGATGGACTCGGCGCTCGAACGCATGGCGCGCTTCCTCGGCCATATGCCGGAATGGCGCACGCTGATGAGCTTCCTGCCGCCCGATCTCGGCGACGGCTTGGTGCGCCGCTCGGCCATCGCCGCGACCTTCGCGGCAAGCCTCGAGCTGGTGCGTACTGGCAAGATTTTGCTGCGGCAGGACAGCGCTATCGGACCGATCTATCTTCGTAATCCGTCTTCTGAGGCCTAGACTAGATGAGCACCGACCAACCCGATCCTCGCGCCGACCACCTGCGGCTGCTCGAAGCGCTGCTGTTCGCGTCGCAATCGCCCGTCGACGAAGCGGCGATTAAGGCCCGGCTGCCGGAGGACGCCGACATTCCGTCGCTGATCGCCGAGCTGGCGGAGCATTACCGCGGCCGCGGCGTGAACATCGTCGAGGTCGCCGGCGGCTGGACCGTGCGCACGGCGCCCGATCTCGGGCCGCGCCTCAAGCTGGTGCAGAAAATTTCGCGCAAGCTGTCGCGTGCAGCGATGGAGACGCTTGCCATCGTCGCCTATCACCAGCCGGTGACACGCGCCGAGATCGAGGACATCCGAGGGGTCGTCGTCTCGTCAGGCACGCTGGACATGTTGATGGAGATCGGCTGGATCGGTCCCAAGGGCCGCCGTCAAACCGTCGGCCGGCCCGTCACCTGGGGCACGACCGACGCATTCCTGCTGCATTTCGGTCTCGCCAGCGCCGGCGACCTGCCCGGCATCGAGGAGCTGCGCGCTGCCGGCCTGATCGGTCCGCGGCCGGAAATGACGCTGAGCGAAACTGGCAAGCTCGCCGAATTGCCGGTGGAAGGCGCCGAGACAGCGGCCGACGAAGCCGAACAGGCGGCCGAGGCGGAAGCCGAAGCCGAGGCGGCCGCCGAAGAGCTGGGACGCGGCGCCCAGGACTGACATGTTCGATTTCGCCTGGTCCGAGCTCGCGCTCATCGGTGTGGTCGCCCTGGTGGTGATTGGCCCGAAGGACCTGCCGCGCGTGATGAAAAACGTCGCGTTCTGGGTGCGCAAGGCGCGCTCAATCGCGCGCGAGTTCCAAAATAACATCGAGGATATGGTGCGCGACGCCGAGCTCGACGACGTCAAGCGCGATCTCGATGCCGCGACGCGCTTCAATTTCGACGAGGAGATGTCGAGGACCATTGATCCGCACGGCGAACTCAAGCAATCGCTGCTGACGCCAGAGGCGGCCAATCCGGTCGTCGAGCCACCCAAGCCGCCGCTGATTGAAGCTGCGCCCGAGACGCCACCGGCTGAATCGGCGCCCGACACAACGAAGCCGTCATGACCGACGATCCGCGGGAAGACGAGCTCGAAAAGGGCAAGATGCCGCTGTTCGAGCACCTGGTCGAGCTGCGCAAACGACTGCTCTATTCGATCATCGCGTTCCTGATCCTGCTGGCGCCGTGCTGGTACTTCTCGCGCGAGATCTACGATTTCCTGGCGCGGCCGCTGGCGATGGCGCTCGCCGGTCAAACCGGCCGGCATTTCATCTACACGGATTTGACCGAGGCGTTCTTCACAAACCTGCGGGTCGCGGTCTGGTCGGCGTTCTGTATCGCCTTTCCGTTCATGGCGACGCAGCTTTGGCTGTTCGTCGCGCCCGGCCTCTACAAGAACGAACGCCGCGCCTTTTTGCCCTATCTCGTCGCGTCGCCGATCCTGTTCATCATGGGCGGCGCGCTGGTCTATTTCATCATTTTCCCGGTCGCGTGGCGCTTCTTCCTCAGCTTCGAGCAAGCCGGGGGCAACGGCATCCTGCCGGTCGAGATCGAGCCCAAGGTCAGCGAGTACCTGACGCTGGTGATGCGGCTGATGCTCGCCTTCGGCCTGGCGTTCCAGCTGCCGGTGCTGTTGACGTTGATGGCGCGTGTTGGCTTGGTGAGCGCGGCTGGCCTCGCGTCGAAGCGCCGTTATGCGATCGTTCTGGTGTTCATCGCCGCCGCCGTGCTGACGCCGCCAGACATCTTCAGCCAGGTGTCGCTGGCGGTGCCGTTGCTTGTCTTGTTCGAGGTTTCGATTGTCTGCTGCAAGATGGTCGAGAAGAAACGCGCCGAGCGCGAAGCCGCTGAAGAGGCCGCGCTCGGTCTCAAGCCAAAAACCAAGGCCAAGACCTGATGCTCGATATCCCCTGGATCCGCGAAAACCCGGACGCGTTCGACAAAGGGCTAGCGCGACGCGGCCTATCGCCGCTGTCGGCCCAGGTGCTACACCTCGACAAGCAATGGCGCGAGGCGCAGACCGCCGCCGAGCAGAATCAGGCAGCGCGCGGCAAGCTCGGCCAGGAAATGGCGGCGGCCAAGGCGAAAGGCGGCGACGCGGCGGCGCTGATGCGCCAGATGACCGAAAGCAAGGAGAAGCAGGCGTTCCTCGATGCCGAAGCTACGCGTCTGCGCGAGGCGGTGGATGCGGCGCTGGCGCCGCTGCCCAACCTGCCGGCCGACGACGTGCCCGACGGCAAGGATGCGGCTGACAACAAGCTGCTACGCGAAGTCGGCGCGAAGCCTAAATTCGCCTTCAAGCCCAAGGACCATGCCGCGCTCGGCGAAGCGCTCGGCGGGATGGATTTCGCCCGCGCCGCCAAGATGTCGGGCGCGCGTTTTGTCGTGCTGTCGGGCGGCGTGGCGCGGCTCGCGCGCGCGCTGGGCCAGTTCATGCTCGATCTGCACACGCGCGAGTTCGGCTACACCGAAGTCGCGCCGCCGTTGCTGGTACGCGACGCCGCGGTGTTTGGCACCGGCCAGCTGCCGAAATTCGCCGACGATTTGTTCCGCACGACGAACGGCTTGTGGCTCGTGCCGACGGCTGAAGTGTCGCTGACCAATCTCGCGCGCGAGGATATCGTCGACGAAGAGAAATTGCCGCTACGCTACACGGCCTTGACGCCGTGCTTCCGCTCGGAGGCCGGCGCTGCTGGCAAGGACACGCGCGGCATGATCCGCCAGCATCAATTCGACAAAGTCGAGTTGGTGTCGATCGCGCACCCCGACAAATCGAACGAAGAGCACGAGCGTATGACCGCGTGCGCCGAGGAGGTGCTGAAGCGCCTCGGCCTGGCCTATCGGGTCATGCTGCTGTGCGCCGGCGACATGGGCGCTGCCGCGCGCAAGACCTACGACATCGAGGTCTGGTTGCCGGGCGAGAGCGCCGGCGCGGGCGCCTACCGCGAGATTTCGTCGTGCTCGAACTGCGGCGACTATCAGGCGCGGCGCATGGATGCGCGCTGCAAACCCAAAGGCGGGAAGGGGACCCGCTTCGTCCATACGCTCAATGGGTCCGGCCTCGCCGTCGGCCGCGCGCTGATCGCGGTGATGGAGAATTATCAGCGCGCCGACGGCTCGATCGCGGTGCCGGCTGCGCTCAGGCCCTATATGGCCGGAATCGAGGTTATCGCCGGTGGCGTTTGATTTTCCGCTCGACCTGCGCCGCACCCGCATTCTGGTCTCCAACGACGACGGCATCGAGGCTCCCGGGCTCAAGCTGTTGATCAAGCTGGCGCGGTCATTTTCCGACGATGTCTGGGTGTGCGCGCCCGAGGTCGAGCAGAGCGGCGCCAGTCACTCGCTCACCATCGCGCGGCCGCTGCGCATCCGCAAACTGGGCGCCAAGCGCTACGCCGTCGATGGCACGCCGACCGACTGTGTGCTGCTGGCGGTCAACGGCTTCATGCGCGACCGCAAGCCGGACTTGATGTTCTCGGGCATCAATGCCGGCGGCAACATGGGCGAGGACGTGATCTATTCCGGCACAGTCGCCGCCGCGCTTGAGGCGACGTTGCTCGGCGTGCCGGCGATCGCGTTTAGCCAGCACGCGCCCAGTGGCACCGATTTTCAGTGGCTGACCGCGGCGAAATACGCGCCACGCGTCGTCCGCCGGCTGGTCGCGGAAGGCTGGCCGAGCAACACGCTGATGAACGTCAACTTTCCCGATGTGCCGCCGTCCAAGGTCAAAGGCATTCACGTCACCGCGCAAGGACGGCGCAAGATCGGCGATAATCTCGTCGAGCGCCTCGACCCGCGTGGCCGGCCTTATTATTGGATCGGTCCGATGCGCGACGAGCAGCGCACCCGGCGCGGCAGCGACGTCAAGGCGGTGGTCGATGGTTATGTCTCGGTGACGCCGGTGTTCTTCGACCTCACCAGCCGTCGCGTGTTGACGCGCTTGCGCCGGGCCTTTCGATGACGACGGATCAGCATAAAGCCGAGATCGCGCGCCTGATCATGGAGCTGCGCGCCGAAGGCATCTCCGATCAGCGCGTACTCAACGCCGTCGAACGCACGCCGCGCGAGTTGTTCGTGCCGGCGACGTTCCGCGAGCAGGCCTATGAGAATGTCGCGCTGCCGATCGGCCACGGCCAGACCATCAGTCAGCCCTATGTCGTCGCGCTGATGACCCAGGCGCTCGATCTCAACGACCGCCATAAGGTGCTCGAGGTGGGCACCGGCTCAGGCTATCAGGCCGCGGTGCTGGCGCGGCTGTGCCGGCGCGTTCTCACAATCGAACGGCACCACGTGCTGCTCAAGGAGGCCGAGGCGCGTTTTGCCAAGCTGCGGCTGCACAACGTGACCACGCGCTTCGGCGACGGCACAAAGGGCTGGCCCGAGCACGAGACTTTCGACCGCATCATGGTCACGGCGGCTGCGCCGGAGATTCCAGAAAATCTGCTCGAGCATCTCGCCGAAGGCGGCATCCTGGTGGCGCCGGTCGGCCCGGCCCGGCGCGATCAGAAACTACTGCGCGTGCGGCGCAAGAACGGCGAGCTGGCGGTCGAAGATCTTGGCGGCGTCCGATTCGTGCCGCTGGTTGCTGGATTGCCGCGGGCGCGCGAGGGTCTGTCGCGGCCGCCGCGCGCGTCATAAACTGCGCCCATGAGTCTGCGCGATCGGCGACGGCGCGCTTCGATAGTTGTGTTTGCACTGGCGCTCGCCGGTTGCCAGAACGCGCATGTGCGGCTGGGCGCACCGCCCGCGGCTGAATCGTCCGCGTCGTCGGTCGCACAGAATCCGCCCGTGCCGATGCCACCCAATCCGGGCAACATTCCGGGCGGGCAGGTCATCGTGCAGCACAACGAAACGATCTACGAGGTCTCGCAACGGACCGGTTCGCCGGTGCGCGATCTGATCGATGCCAATCATTTGCGGCCGCCTTATCGCCTGACGTCCGGCCAGACTCTCGTCGTGCCGCGGACGCCGACGCATATCGTGCAGCACGGCGAGACGCTGTACTCAATCGCCGATAGCGAAGGCGTCGAGCTTTATTCGCTGGCGCGCATGAACGAACTGACGCCACCGTTCGCCATGACGCCGGGCCAGGTGTTGAAGCTGCCACCGGCGGTGACGCGACCGCTGGCGCCGCCGGCGCCGTTGCCAGCGCCGCCGCCGGGCAAACCCGAGATCACGGCGACGCCCCTCGCGCCAGTGGGCACGCCGGCGAGCCGGCCGCCCGGACCGCCGCCGCAAAAGCCCGAGGTCGCGAGCTTACCGCCGTCGGCGCAGACGCCAGCCACCACCACGCCGCAACAGCCGCAAGCGGAACTGCCGGTGGTGCCGCCGCGCACCGGCCGGTTCTTGTGGCCCGTACGGGGTAAGGTCATTGGCCATTTCGGCACGACGGCGGCGGGCATGCATAACGACGGCATCAACATCGCCGCGCCCAAAGGCACGCCAGTGCGCGCCGCCGACGCGGGTGTCGTCGCTTACGCCGGCAACGAGCTGCGCGGTTACGGCAATCTAATTCTCGTCAAGCACGCCGGCGGCTGGATGACCGCCTACGCGCACAACGGAACGTTGCTCGTGAAACGTGGCGAGGTGGTGAAGCGTAGCCAGGAGATCGCGACGGTCGGCTCAACGGGCATCGTCAGCGAACCGCAGCTCCACTTCGAAATCCGCCGCGGCACGCAGGTGCTCGATCCGACGCAATATCTGGCGGCGAGCCAGGCAAGCGTGGCGCGTTAGCGCGTTTCGAGCTTTTTGCCGAGGCGGCCGGCAAGGTCCTGAATGTATTGCCACGCCACGCGGCCCGAGCGCGCGCCGCGGGTGATCGCCCATTCCTGTGATTCCGCCTTGAGCTTGTCGGCGGGATAATCGAGGCCATAACGCGCGGCATAGCCGCGGATCATCGCCTGATAAGTTTCCTGGTCGCAGGCGTGGAAGCCCAACCAGAGGCCGAAGCGATCCGAGAGCGAAACTTTTTCCTCGACGGCTTCGCCCGGCATGATCGCCGTCGAACGTTCGTTTTCGATCATGTCGCGCGCCAGCAAGTGGCGGCGGTTCGACGTCGCGTATAGCACGACGTTGTCTGGCCGGCCTTCGATACCGCCCTCGAGTACCGCCTTGAGCGACTTGTAGCTGGCATCCTGCGCATCGAACGATAGATCGTCGCAAAACAGAATGCACCGCCGCTTGGTGGTGCGGAGCTTCGACAGCAGAACGGGCAGGGACGGGATGTCCTCGCGGTGGATCTCGACGAGCATCAGCGTTCGCGGCCGCTCCTTGTTGACCGTCGCGTGCACAGCCTTGACCAGCGACGACTTGCCCATGCCACGCGCACCCCACAGCAGCACGTTGTTAGCGGGCAGGCCCTTGGCGAAGCGTTGCGTGTTGTCGAGCAGGATGTCGCGCACGCGCTCGACGCCTTGCAACAGCTCGATGTCGACGCGGTTCACCGTCTTTACCGGTTCGAGCCACTGGCCTTCGGCGTGCCAGATGAAGGCATCGGTGGCCTCCAAATCGACCGGCGGATAAGCCCTCGGCGCGAGACGCTCGAGGGAGTCGGCGATGCGTTGCAACAGCGTGTCGTGGCTCTTGTCGGCGCTCATGGAAGGGGTGATAAGCCTTTGGTCGAGAGGGAAAATTTCGCCGCGACCCTAAGCGCGCGGGCGCGCGCCGTCAACAGCGCCCTCGCCTTGCGCTTTCAACCTAAGTCCATTACCAATGCGCTCCACATCGCGCGGGAGTTCGATATGTTCTTGATTTCGCCGGCCTATGCGCAGGCGGCCGGAGTCAGCAGCGCAAATTCCATCATGCAGATGGCGCCGCTGGCCCTGATCTTTGTCGTCTTTTATTTCTTCCTCATCCGGCCGCAGCAGAAGAAGGCGAAAGAGACCAAGGCGATGCTCGAAGCCATCCGCCGCGGTGATCGCGTCGTCACCGGCGGCGGCATCATCGGCACCGTCGCCAAGGTAGTGAACACCGACGAGGTGCTGATCGACATCGCCGACAACACGCGCGTGCGCGTCGTGCGCAGCACCATCGTCAACGTGCTCGCCAAGACCGCGCCGGCGGCCAGCGCCAAGGATAACGGCGGCGATGGCGCCGATGACGGCGCGGCCAAGGACGAAACCAAGGACAGCGCCAAAGCCGGCGGCTAGCGTATGCTGTATTTCCAGACGTGGAAGGTCGCCCTCATCCTGGCGGTTTGTGCGCTGGGGGTCATCTTCACGCTTCCCAATGCCTTCACGACGCAGACGGTGGAGAGCTGGCCGAGCTTCCTGCCGAAGCATCAGGTAAGTCTCGGCCTCGACCTGCGTGGTGGCTCATACCTTCTGCTCGAAGTCGACACCGCGTCGGTCGAGCGTGACCGGCTCAACAACTTGGTCGACGAGCTTCGCACCGCGCTGATCGCCAGCCATGTCGGCTACACCAATCTCGGCGTTGCCGGCGATCACGTGTCGGTCAAGCTGACCGACGCATCGAAGTATCAGACGGTACACGACGCCGTCGTCAAATACGATCCCGATCTTCAGTTCACAACCGAAGCCGACGGCACGGTCACGCTTAAGCCCACCCAAGAAGCCGTCCAGAAGCGGCAACAATCGGCCGTCGATCAATCGATCGAGATCGTCCGCCGCCGCATCGACGAAACCGGCACGCGCGAAGCGACCATCCAGCGTGAAGGCGACAAGCGCATCCTCATCGAGTTGCCGGGTGTCAGCAATCCCGAGCATGTCAAGGCGCTGCTCGGCAAAACCGCGCGGCTGACCTTTCAGATGGTTGATTCGAACGCGTCGGCCGACGAGGGGCGTGCGGGCCGGGTGCCCCCGGGCGACGTCTACCTGCCGGCGTCGGAAAACCGTCCAGGGCTGCCGACCGGCTACGTCGTCCGTCGCCGCGCGTTGGTGTCGGGCGACATGCTGACCGACGCGCAGCCGACCTTCCAGGAAAACGAGCCGGTGGTGTCGTTCAAGTTCGATTCTGTCGGCGCCCGTCGGTTCGCGGAAGCGACCAAAGAAAACGTCGGTAAATTATTCGCCATCGTGCTCGACAACAAGGTGATCAGCGCGCCGGTGATCCGCGAACCGATCCTGGGCGGACAGGGCGTGATCAGCGGAAGCTTCACGGCGCAGTCGGCAAGCGACTTGGCGCTGTTGCTGCGCGCCGGTGCGCTGCCGGCGCCACTGACCGTGATCGAAGAGCGCAGCGTCGGCCCTGATCTCGGCGCGGATTCGATCCGCGAAGGCACGACGTCGTGCATCGTGGGCGTCATCCTGGTCGTTCTGTTCATGATCGTGTTCTACGGGCTGTTCGGAATCTTCGCCGACATCGCACTGTTCTTTAATTTGTGCATCATGATGGCGGCGCTGACGCTGCTGGGGGCGACGCTGACGCTGCCTGGCATCGCCGGCATCGCGCTTACCCTGGGCATGGCGGTCGATGCCAACGTGCTGATCTACGAGCGCATCCGCGAGGAAGTACGCGGCGGCCGCTCGTTGATCTCGTCGCTGCAAGCCGGCTTCGAGCGCGCCTTCGGCACCATTCTGGACAGCCACGTCACCACGCTGGTCGCCGGCGCGCTGATGTTCTGGCTCGGCTCCGGTCCGGTGAAGGGCTTCGCCGTGACGTTGAGCATCGGCGTGTTGACGTCGCTGTTCTCGGCCATCCTGGTGACGCGCCTGCAAATCGTCACCTGGCTGCGTCGCTTTAAGCCCAAAGTGATTCCGATTTAGGTCCGCGCCGATGTTCCGCCCGCTCATTGTCATCCGTCGCATCCCCAACATCGATTTCATGGGGATGCGCATGTTCGGCTTCGCGCTATCGGCGATAATGACGATCGGCTCGATCGTGTTGTTTGGCGTCAACGGCCTCAATTACGGCATCGATTTCTCTGGCGGCATCGTCATCGAGGCGCGTACGCCGCAGCCAGCAGATATCTCGGCGATGCGCACGAAGCTCGACAACCTCGGCATCGGCCAAGTGGCGCTTCAGGGCTTCGGCGGCCCCAACGACGTGATGATCCGCGTCCAGCGTCAGCCGGGCGGCGACCAGGCGCAGGAAAATGCAGTCACCAAGGTGAAGCAGGCGCTCGGCCCCGGTGTCGATTATCGCAGCACCAACGTTGTCGGGCCGACGATCGGCGCCGAGCTGATCCGTGCCGGCACCATCGCGACGATCCTGGCGCTGGTCGCTATCGCGATCTATGTCTGGTTCCGCTTCGAATGGCAGTTCGGCGTCGGCGCGATGCTGTCGACGCTGCACGACACGATCACGACGGTCGGGTTGTTTGCGCTGTTGCAGGTCGAGTTCAATCTGACGACGTTGGCGGCGATCCTGACCATCGCCGGCTACTCGATCAACGACACCGTGGTGATCTACGACCGCGTGCGCGAGACCATGCGCCGCTACAAGACGATGGGTTTCTCGACGCTCATCAATAAGAGCCTCAACGAGACGCTGTCACGCACCATCCTGACGGTCAGCACTACGGCGCTGGCGGTGTTGTCGCTGTTCTTCTTCGGCGGTCAAGTGCTGCACGGCTTCTCGATTGCCATGTTGTGGGGCATCGTCGTCGGTACCTACTCGTCGCTCTTTATCGCCGCGCCGATGCTTTATTACATCCGGCCCAAGGGCGTGCACGGCCGTGGCGGCGAACCCGCGCCGTCGTCGACGGCCGCGGCCAATCCGTCGCCAGGGACCAAGACCGGCGCGCCGTGACCGATGTCACGCCCCTGATCCCCGCCGGGCGCCAGGTCGTCGACAGTTACGGGCGCAACGGGTTCCATGTCAGCGGCGTCGCCTACGAAGGCGCCATCCTCGTCACCGCAGAAGCCACCGTCGCATGGTCGGTCAGTTCGCTCGCCGAAATCACGCTCGACAGCTTCAGTGCGTTGTTCGACCGCGGCATCGAGATCCTGCTGCTTGGCTGCGGCGCGCGCATGGCGCCGGTGCCGCCAGCGCTGCGCGCCGCGCTCAAAGCCGAAGGCATGGTGGTCGACGCGATGGACACGGGCGCCGCGTGCCGCACCTACAACGTCCTGCTCGCCGAGGAACGGCACGTCGCTGCAGCGTTGTTGCCGGCCGGTTAACCGCGTTACCCGGAGGTCATCGCGCATGACCGCGGTGGTTAGATCGCAAACATCAACATCGGCGTCGCTCGCGGCGCTGGTGCGGCGGCACGACCGCGACCGATTCGCGACCGCCATGTTCGCGCCCGAGCATCGCCGCGAAAACCTGTTCGCGCTCTACGCCTTCAATTACGAGCTCGCCAAGGTGCGTGAAAGCGTGCGCGAACCGATGATGGGCCGCGTTAGGCTACAATGGTGGCGTGACACGCTTGCCGAGATCGCCGCCGGCCAGGCACCACGCCGCCACGAAGTGGCCGAGCCGCTGGCGCGCGTCATCCGCGACCATCATCTGTCGCAATCGACGCTCGCGCGCATGATCGATGCGCGCGAGCAGGATCTGTTGCCGGATCCGCCGACGACCCTCACGCAGCTCGAAGACTATGCCGAAGCCACAGGCGGCGGCCTCAATGAGCTGGCGCTGCAGGCCTTGGTGGTGAAGGACAGCGAGGGCGCGGCGCGTCACGTCGGCGTCGGTTACGCGCTGGCGGGCATCTTGCGCGCCACCGCATTCAACGCGCGGTTCGGCCTCTCGCACATTCCGTTGGAACTCGATCCCGACCGGCGTGCCTTGGGCGGCAAGGCAACGCCGGCTTTACGCGACGCGGCAGCGACGATTGCCAAGGCCGCGCACGCCCGATTCGCCAAGGCGCGGTCGCTGAGCGAAGATATCCCCGAGGCGGCAATGCCGGTGCTGCTGCCCGTTCTCGCGGCAGAGCGCTGGCTCGGACAGATCGAGCGTGCCGGCTACGATTTATTCGCGCCGCGCATCCTGCGGCCCGACCCGTGGCGCGGGCTACGGTTGTTCCTGGCGGCGCGGCGCGGCCGGATTTAAGCCGTCTCAGGCAGCGTCGCGGTGCAGTGCGGGCAGCGCGTCGCCTTGAGCGCGATCGTCGAAATGCAATAAGGGCATTCCTTGGTCGTCGGCGACGGCGGTGCCTGGCCCGGCGAGAACTTGGCAGTCACCTTGTTGATCTGCTTCACCAGCAGGAACACGGCGAAAGCGACGATCACAAAGTTGACGATGGTGTCGATGAACGCACCGTAGTTGAGCGTCGCCGCATCGGCCGCCTTGGCGGCGGCGATGGAATCGTAGTGCGTGCCGGTCAGGCTGATGAACAGGCTCGAGAAATCCACCCTACCGAGCAGCAGGCCGATCGGCGGCATGATCACGTCGCTGACCAGCGAGTTCACGATCTTGCCGAACGCGGCGCCCAAGATGAGGCCGATCGCCAGATCGACGACATTGCCGCGCATGGCGAAGTTACGGAATTCCTTGAGCATCGGGGCCCCTCCACAGTTTTGCCGTACTAGCTTGGGCGAAACCGCGCGGCGGCGCAATCGTTGGCGGTGACGACGCTGGAGGACTACGCCCGCTTGCGCTTCTTCTCGGAATTTCGTGCGAGATAGGCTTTGAGATAGTTGCCGGTGTAGCTGCCCTTGGCGGCGGCGATCTGTTCCGGCGTGCCGGCGACGACGATACGGCCGCCGCCCGAGCCGCCTTCGGGCCCGAGATCGACGATCCAGTCGGCGGTCTTGATCACTTCCAGATTGTGCTCGATCACCAACATGGTGTTGCCCTGGTCGACGAGCGCATGCAGGACTTCGAGAAGCTTGCTGACGTCGTCGAAGTGGAGGCCGGTGGTCGGCTCGTCGAGGATATAGAGCGTGCGGCCGGTGGCGCGCCGCGCCAATTCCTTGGCGAGCTTGACCCGCTGCGCCTCGCCGCCCGATAGCGTCGTTGCCGGCTGGCCGATATGGATATAGCCGAGGCCGACGCGCTCCAACGTCGCCAGCTTCTCGCGGATCGACGGCACCGCTGAGAAGAACGCCGCGCCTTCTTCGACGGTCATGTCGAGCACGTCGGCGATGCTCTTGCCCTTGAATTCGACCTCGAGGGTTTCGCGGTTGTAGCGCTTGCCCTTGCACACGTCGCACTGGACGTAGACGTCCGGCAGAAAGTGCATCTCGATCTTGATGACGCCGTCGCCCTCGCACGCCTCGCAGCGGCCGCCTTTGACGTTGAACGAGAAGCGCCCCGGTCCATAGCCGCGCGCCTTGGCCTCGGGCAGGCCGGCAAACCAGTCTCTTATTGGTGTGAATGCTCCCGTATAGGTCGCCGGATTGGAGCGCGGCGTGCGGCCGATCGGACTTTGGTCGATGTCGATAACCTTGTCGAGATGCTCGGCGCCGTCGATGCGGTCGTGCGCGCCGGCCTGCTCGCGCGCGCCCATCAGCTTGCGCGCCAGCGCCTTGTAGAGCGTGTCGATCACCAGTGTCGACTTACCGCCGCCCGAAACGCCGGTGATGCAGGTGAGAGCACCAAGCGGAAATGCCGCCTTGATGTTCTGCAGGTTGTTGGCGCGCGCGCCGACGACGGTCAGCGTCTTGCCGGTGCCGTGCCGGCGCTGCGGCGGCAATTCGATGCGCTTGCGGCCGGTGAGATAGGCGGCGGTGACGCTGTCCGGGCTTTTCATCACCTCGTCGGGCGTGCCGATCGCCACCACCTTGCCGCCGTGAATACCGGCCGCTGGCCCCATGTCAATGAGATAGTCGGCGGCGCGGATCGCCTCTTCGTCGTGCTCGACCACGAGCACCGTGTTGCCGAGGTCGCGCAATCGCTTGAGGGTCGACAGCAGCCGGTCGTTGTCGCGTTGATGCAGGCCGATCGACGGCTCGTCGAGCACGTAAAGCACGCCGGTGAGGCCCGAGCCGATCTGCGATGCGAGCCGGATGCGTTGGCTTTCGCCGCCCGACAGCGTGCCCGAGGCGCGCGACAGCGTCAGGTATTCGAGACCGACATTGCGCAAAAACCCCAGGCGCTCGTTGATCTCTTTGAGGATGCGCGCGGCGATGTCGCGCTGTTTCGGCGTCAGGTCCTGGCTCAGCGTGCCGAACCACTCGCCGGCGTCGAGGATCGACATGTCGGCGACCTGGCTGATGTCGCGTTTGCGGATCTTGACGGCCAACGCTTCGGGCTTGAGCCGCTTACCTTGGCAGGCTTCGCACGGCGCCGTGTTCTGGTAGCGCGACAGCTCTTCGCGGCGCCAGATGCTTTCGGTCTCGCGCCAGCGGCGCTCGATGTTCGGAATCACGCCTTCGAACGGTCGCGTCGTCGAATAACTCTTGCGGCCATCGTCGTATTTCATGGTCACCGGCTTGTCGCCGGTGCCGTAGAGGATCGCTTGGCGCACCTTGTCGTCGAGATCCTTCCACGGCGTGTTGACGCTGATCTTCAGGTGACGGGCGAGGCTGTCGAGAGTCTGGGTATAATACTGGGTCGATTGCGTGTTCCACGGCGCAATGGCGCCTTCGCGCAGGCTCAGCCGGTCGTCGGGCACGATCAGGTCTGGATCGAAGAACAGCTTGGTGCCGAGGCCGTCGCAGGTCGGACACGCGCCGAACGGATTGTTGAACGAGAACAGCCGTGGTTCGATCTCGGGAATGGTGAAGCCCGAAACCGGACAGGCGAATTTCGCCGAGAAGATGGTCTGCTTGCCGCTGTCGGCGTCCTCGGCGAGGGCGATGCCGTCGGCGAGCTTGAGCGCGGTTTCGAGGCTGTCGGCGACGCGGTTGCCGAGATCCTTGCGCACGACGATGCGGTCGACCACTACCTCGATGTCGTGCTTGAGCTTCTTGTCGAGCGCCGGTGCCGCGTCGATGTCGTACATTTTTCCGTCGATCTTGACCCGCTGGAAGCCGCGCTTTTGCAGCTCGAGCAGGTCCTTGCGGTATTCGCCCTTGCGGCCGCGCACGATCGGCGCCAGCAGCAGCAGACGCGTACCTTCTTGCATCGCCATGACGCGGTCGACCATCTGCGACACGGTCTGGCTCTCGATCGGCAGGCCGGTGGCGGGCGAGTAGGGCACGCCGACGCGCGCCCAGAGCAACCGCATGTAAT
>Ga0126371_10002552_pt1 | contig 15708 bp, 15 predicted proteins | sample PanSoiMetaPlot_4_FD_110145 | JGI IMG/M metagenome (GOLD analysis project Ga0126371, IMG submission 110145) | Tropical forest soil microbial communities from Panama - MetaG Plot_4 | ecosystem: Environmental > Terrestrial > Soil > Tropical forest > Bulk soil | place: Panama | collected 2016-02-17 | reverse complement strand
TTCCCGCGCGATTCGTCACCCCCTATTGTGACTCTCGTCACAAACAGGGGACCCGAGCCGTATCGGCTCAAGGATCTCAGCGCATCAAAATGAAGGTGGAGGTTGCTGCTTGCGCACTATCCTTATTATCGTGACCCTGGCATCGGCGTCTTGCCTGGTGGCGACGGCTCCCTCCAAGACGCCCAGTTCGGAGTCTTCCGCCTCGCCAGATCATCACCTTCGCCTCTATCACACGCACACCGGCGAGCGCATTGACGTCGTCTATCGCCACGGTGACACGCTGCTTCCGGAAGCCGAAGCGCAACTCGATCATTTTCTGCGCGATCATCGCACCGGCGAAATAAAGCACTATGATCCCCGCCTTTTCGACATTCTCTCCGAACTCACGGAATCTGTGGGCCACCCCGGTGCGGAGATCGAGATCATCTGCGGCTATCGCTCCTCCTGGAGCAATGAATTCCTCCGCTCAAGTTCGGCAGGCGTAGCCAAGAACAGCTTGCACATGCAGGCGCACGCGATTGATATCCGCATCCCCGGCGTCACCACCATCGCGCTGCGTGACGCCGCGCTTGCCCTGCACAAAGGCGGCGTCGGTTTTTATCCGCGCTCCGGCTTTGTCCATGTAGACACCGGACGCGTCCGGACGTGGTGCTATGGGTGCGGGTATACAGCCGCGGCGGTTCGCGACTGACATCACTTGTAAGAGTCGTATGCCTGGTTGAAGAGCTTTTCCAGGCTGGCGTCGTGTCCGTAGATATCGTCGAAGAAACGCACCTGCCCTTGCTCAGGTGAAATCGCCGTTCCGTAAACGATCAGCACCGGGATGGGCTTGGTCAGATTCACTTGTTCTTGCTTCTCCGCTTTAAACGCCGCATCCACGCGGTCGCGTGTCCAGCCTGGATTGTTGCGCAATACGTAGGTGGCGAGCGCCGCCGGGTCTTCCACACGCACGCATCCATGACTGAAATCCCGACGGCTTTCGGAAAACGCCGCCTGAGACGGGGTTGAATGCAGGTACACATTGTTATTGTTAGGGAAAATAAACTTGATCAGTCCGAGCGCGTTTTTTGGCCCAGGCTTTTGCCTCACCGTTAGTTTTCCGCCGCGCAGTTGCGCCAGCACCTCATCGTTGACGGCCGCGTCGGTTACAACCTCTCCCGAATAGGTTGTCACCTCGAAGCCATTCTTTTGCAGGTAGGAGCGGTCTTTTGAAATCTTTGGAACCATTTCGTTGCGCAAAATACTCGGCGGGACATTCCAATACGGCCAGAAGATCAAGTACTTCATGTCTTCTTCCATCACCGGCGTTTCCGTGCTTAGAGCCCGGCCAACGACCACCGGCATGCTGACAACAATCTTCCGATTCTCGTCGTAGCCACGTAGCAGAAACTCCGGAATGTTCACTACAATTGGTGGCTCGTCGAAGTTGTGCGGAACCCAGCGCCAGCGTTCGAGTGCCAGCTTCAATTGCTCCACGCGTCGGCTCATCGGCACATTCAATGCCGCAATCGTTTGCGTTCCCAACTTTCCCTGGGCTTCCAGTCCATGCCGCAACTGAAACCGCTTCACGGCGTCAACAACGTCTCCTTGATAAACGTGCGGATCCGCCCCCAGTGACGCGCTCGGCGGCGCATCCCCAAGAAACTTCAAGCGTTCCAGCAACTGAGGCAATGCAGCGTACGGCTGGCTCGGCGCAACCGGCTTTGACACCGCAGGCAGATTCGCCGGTTTTTCATCTGCCTCCAATTGCTCATACCTCTGCAGCCCCTCGAGCACCCGGTGGTAACCCTGATACGGTGGCTCAATCCTCGCGAATGCGTCGCCGACGTTGCTCGCCGGAACGACCTTCTTCAACAGAAAATCGCAAAGGTCGTACTCGTTTCGCTCCGGCTCGAAATCGGTATGCAGCGTGCGTGGATCCAATTTTCCCAGGTGCAGATCCGAGGCGTAACGCATTGCCGACACCGTCAGCGAGACATCGAAATTCACCAGCGACGTTTCGCCTTCCAGCGCCTTCAGCCGCCCGGCCCAGCGCTCGCCGTCATAGTCCCTGCTGTCGAGACCTTTCAGGCCTGCCTGCTGCAAAACCTGGATGGTGTCACGGGCCTGCTGCGTTGGTTTCCCCCCGCGGCTCCAAGCGAGCGCGTGACCATCCTTGTCATAAAACTCGCGAACCTGCGCCGCGTAGCCGGAAAAGTTGGGCCACTGCAATTCATCCAATCGAGTTTTATCGAGCAGCGAGCTCAGCAGTGCCTGACCGCCGGGCGACAGTGCCTCCGGCGCAGAGTTCGCTCCGGAAGGCACCAGTTGCTGCAATCGTCCGGAAACCGTGTTTGACGGAGCCACCGAACATCCGGCAGTCGCAATCAGGACGGTAAGCAGGACACTGTTGACTGCGGCAGACATGCGTTTCATGGTCTTGACCTGGTGGATCGGGGCGGATCGCCTTGTGTCAAAGCCGATCAGGAGTGTATCCGGAGCACCGCCGCCCCGGGAATTGCGTCGTTCTTCAACGCATTCAAGGCGACGTTGGCTTCCTCCAACGGGTACACGCGCACGTGCGTTTGCACAGGAATCTCTGCGGCCAGCCGGAGAAACTCTTGTCCGTCTTGCCGCGTGTTGTTGGCTACGCTGCGAATCATACGCTCTTCATACAAAAGTTGGTAAGGAAATGAGGGGATATCGCTCATGTGAATCCCGCCTAGAATCAAGCGGCCGCCCTTGCGAAGCGCGCCCAATGCTGCAGGCACGATCTCGCCTGCCGGCGCGAAGACGATCGCCGCGTCCAACCTTTCCGGAGGAGCATCAAAAGTGCCCCCGGTCCACACCGCTCCCAACTCTTGAGCTAGAGTCCGATGGCGAACGTCACGAGTTGCTGCATACACTTCTACTCCCCAATAGCGCGCCACTTGTATCGCCACGTGACCAGCCGCGCCAAAGCCGTAAAGCCCCAACCGCGCGCCGGTCTTCACGCCACTAAGCCGCAAACAGCGATAGCCAATGATTCCCGCACAGAGCAGAGGAGCGGCTTGTTCCGCAGGCAGGGCCTCCGGCATCGCATAGACAAAATCCTCCGCTGCCACCAGGTATTCCGCGTACCCGCCATTTACGCTGTATCCCAAAAACTCCGGATGATCGCAGAGATTTTCTTCGCCGCGGCGACAGTATGCGCACGCCCCATCTGTTTTATGCAGCCAGGCCGCACCGACGCGCGCACCGATGGCGTAGCGATTCGCTCCCGCACCTTTTGCCGCGACGTTCCCAACCACCTGATGCCCGGGGATGACGGGTGATCTTCGGGGAGCGAGCTCTCCCTCGATGACATGCAAGTCTGTGCGGCATAACGCGCACACTTCCACACGCACCAGGATCTCGCCGGGCCCAGGGGCAGGTTTTGGAACCTCGCCACATTCCAAAGGATTGTTCTCTACCGCAGAAGGTGTGCGCAGGAAACAAGCCTTCATGCTGAGCCCTCTATCAGGTCTCCCCCGCACACCCAGAGTCAGGAGGCCAACACACGTGTTCCCCAAACCATACACAAAAGGCGCGCGGAAGAAAAGGCACACCGCGACTTTGCCGGCGCCTTATTATTTTGGTTCTGGCCCCGCCTTGCGCTAGTCTAAAGTGCTTCGATGACGGAGGTTTCATGCGCCCGCTAGGCGTCACGATTTCAGCCTGGTTCGAATTCGTGCGCGCCGCTTTGATCAGCCTGGTCGGACTGGCCTTCAGGTTCGTAGGCGGCGCTTCGCGACTTCCCACGGTTGCGGCCGGGCGCAACATACTGGCAAGCCTGCTCGCCGGCTTCGGAAAACTCATTGGGATCTTTTTGTTAATTTACGGCGCTATGCAATTGGCGCTTGGCCCCGGATTCTTTCTGCGTCAAAATCGGGCGCGCCTGCTCACAATGATTTTTTGCGGGTTCGGTGTTTTGATTCTTCTGCCGCCTCTGATTCACTTGCGGCTGATGTCTCTGCGGTTCGGCCTGCTGCCGTTAGCCGCGCTTATCTGTCTGGTACTGCCCGAAACATGCTGCTACTTTGAACAAAAGGAGAGCCGCGCGCCGAACCCGGCCTGATGTTTCACGCCGCATGGCCGGGATTTGCGCGATCAGCCCGATGACTGAATTCACACCAGAAATGTTGATGTTGGGATTTATCTCTTACATGGTCTTCCTGTTTTCGACCACTTGTCACGAGGCCTCACATGCGCTGGTGGCAAACCTTGGCGGGGACAGCACCGCCGCACTGGGCGGGCAAGTCAGCCTCAATCCGATTCCGCACATTCGGCGGTCGCCGTTCGGCATGGTGGTTTTTCCACTTCTAAGCTTTTTCCTATCCGGCGGTGGAATGATCGGTTGGGCCAGCGCTCCCTACGATCCCCTCTGGGAACGCCGGCATCCACGTCGGGCCGGGTGGATGGCTCTGGCGGGTCCTGCGGCAAATTTCACACTGATGCTGTTTGCGGTGATTGCGCTGCGGGTTGGCCGAAATTTTCACATGTTCTATCGTGACCCGGTAACCGGAGCTCCGACCCTCTTGGCTACTACCCTTTTTGTGATGTTCTCCTTGAATCTGCTGCTCGGCACGTTCAACCTGCTGCCGGTTCCACCGCTCGACGGAAGCGCTGGGATCATGGTCCTGATGAGTGAAAACACGGCGCAAAGCTATTTGGACAAGATTCGCGGCAGCAATTTCGCGATGGCGGGAATTCTGGTGGCGTTGCTGATCTTCCGGCAGGTCTATCCGTTTGTGCAAGCCGCGGCCATGCGAGTGTTTTTCTAGTCGCCGGCCGGATCTAACGAAACTCCTTAAACTTTCCCTTGTTCCTTTCGATTGCATGGGTCACCGCCGCCGTTTCCCTCCTGTCACCGGGAACGGGCCCTCCGCATTGCTGCGCCACAGCTCCACGTTAGGTTCTGACTTTGGTTCTTCGCTGCGATGGTCTGCCACACTTTTCTCCTGCTACACTCAATCGGAATCCAGTCGTAGAAAGCCAGCGATTGACGACTTCGAAGGAGCGCTCTGTTTGGACGTTTCCGTCATCCTGCTCACCCGCAACACCTGCCGACAAACGCGCGAAGCCATTGATTCGGTGCTGACCTCGCCAAACTCGCTGAGCAGAGAAATTCTGGTCGTGGACAACGCTTCGGTCGACGAAACCCCTCAGCTTTTGCCGATTGCCTTCCCGCAGATCCGCTATTCACGAATGGAACGCAATCTTGGCTTCGCCCGCGGTGTAAACTTCGCTGCCCGGGAAGCGTCCGGAGAGTTTCTGCTGCTGCTCAACTCCGACGCCCGGGTCGCGCCGGACGCTCTTTCTATCGCCGTAAACTGGATGCGTTCACATCTCCGCTGCGGCATCGCCGGTGCGCAGCTGTATCACCCGGATGGCCGAAAACAAAATTCCATCGCCAACTTCCCTTCCCTGGCCACCGAGCTCCTGAATAAATTCCTGCTGCGGACGCTCTGGCCCAAGCGATTCCCTGGAAAGGAGCAGGAATTTCCGGAACCGGTCGAGGTGGAGTCGGTGATCGGGGCGTTTTTTCTCGTGCGCCGCAGCGTTTGGGATCAGTTGAACGGCTTGGACGAGCGCTTTTTCTTTTTTCTCGAGGAGACCGATTTCTGCCTTCGCGCGCGGCAGGCGGGATTCTGTACGTTCCACCTGCCGCAGGTACGCGTCTGGCATGGTCAAGGCCAGACAGCTCGGCAGAATCTGCCGGCAGCACGCATCGAATACTGGAGATCGCGGTATGCCTATTTTGCGAAGCACAGGTCACGGCTGACGCGCCTGATCCTGCGTTGTGGACTATTGTCACGGCTTGTTTTGGACTCGCTCGTTAGCGGGCTATGCACAGCGGTCACACTAGGACAATCGCGCCGCTGGAGGGAAAAGTTCTTGGTCCATTGCGCGTTGCTCTGGTGGCATCTGCTTGGCTGTCCTCTCGAATCGGGCCTGCCGCGCTAGGCAAACCTCCTGCTGTTGCCCGGTTTAGCAGAGTGGCGCGGCCCACAGTGGATTCGTGTGCGATTGCACGAGTGGGCTTTGCGACGATTTGATCTTTCTTTCCTGCGAAGCGATCCCAGCCGCGTTTTCTCGACCGGTCAGCCGGCTTGCGCGACTTTTTTGGCCTGTTCGGAATCGTAACTCTCTCCATAAATTGGGGGAACTTTGCCGCCCATGGCCCGCAAATAGGCGGAGAGCTGTCCGCGATGGTGGATGGCGTGGTGCAGGTTGAACTCAAGGTAGGCGACGGCGGGCAACTGGAAAGCTCCGCGGAAGTCGAGAATCTTGGCGAGCTGCTCGCCGGTCAGGCCCGAGAGATCTTCAAAATTTCTGGTGAAGGAAGCCTCGTACCATCTAACGATGTTGTCAGGGGTCAGGCCGTTTTCGGGGCGGGGGATGGGGTTGAAGTCGAAGGCCCCGGCAACGATGCCCCTCGAGAAGCGGTGTTCGGCTGCGACGATGTGCCAGGCAAGCTCGGCGGCGGTTCTGGATTGCGGGTCGGGTCGATAGTCGGCGTTTGCCGCGGGGATCGCGGCGATGACGGCGGCGGTCGAACGGTGCTCGTTCTTAATCGCGGGAAGATGATATTGCAGGAGGAATGCGGCTTGGTCGGGCCGAATGGAGATCATTTTAGAGGTTACCTCGCGGGTGGAGTGAATTGCGCCCAGTAAGATGCGAGGTGGTTGGAATTTGGTATGAGATAAACGGAGGAAGTTCAGGAGGTAAAGGGTCAAAGAAAGCGAGGCCTGTTGTCCGAGATCCGCATTCCAAACAACATTTGTATGAGAGCTTCCCGTTTATGGAAGCGCGATGCCTTCGGCCTCGTGCAGCCTTACGGTCAGACACCGCCGACCTGCAATGCGATTGCCTCTCCCATGTCCCGTGTCGTCGAATTTCCGCCGATGTCCGGGGTACGAACTTTGGAGGAAGCCAGAATTGCCGCAATCGCGGATTCAATGGCATCGGCAGCTTCTGCCTGGTCTAGATGACGCAACATCATGGCGCCAGACCATATCTGGCCAATCGGATTCGCTATTCCCTTCCCGGCGATGTCCGGAGCGGAACCATGAACCGGCTCGAACATGGAAGGAAACTGCCGATCCGGATTCAGGTTTGCGGAAGGAGCAATTCCGATTGATCCGACAACGGCAGGTCCCAGATCCGAAAGTATGTCTCCGAACAGATTGGAGCCCACGACCACGTCGAACCAATCGGGGTGCCGGACAAAATGAGCAGTAAGAATGTCGATGTGGAACTGGTCCACGCGCACGTCCGGGTACTGTTTGGCCATCGAATGGAAGCATTCATCCCAGAAAGGCATGGTGTGGATAATCCCGTTCGATTTGGTGGCGGAGGTAAGATGCTTATTTCGTTTGCGGGCCAGGTCAAATGCGAAACGCAGAACGCGGTTCACGCCGCGGCGGGTGAAGACGGTTTGCTGCACGACCGTTTCCTCGTCGGTGCCCTCATACAAGCGGCCGCCAATGTTTGAGTACTCTCCTTCGTTGTTCTCGCGGACGATGGCGAATTCGATTTCGCCGGCTTTCCAGTGTTTCAACGGCGATTCGATGCCTTCAAACAGACGCACGGGCCGCAGATTGACGTATTGGCGGAAAGCCCGGCGAATCGGTATGAGCAGGCCCCAAAGCGAAACGTGATCCGGCACACTCGGATGGCCCACTGCACCGAGAAAGATGGCGTCAAACGGGCGCAATTGATTCAGGCCATCGTCTGGCATCATTTTGCCGGTGCGGACGTAGGTTTCGCAGCTCCAGTCAAACTCATGCCATTCACAGCGAAAGCCAAAACGCTTCCCCGCCGCGTCCACGACGCGAATGCCTTCCGGTACAACTTCTTTCCCGATGCCGTCGCCGGCTATCACTGCTATACGAAAGGTTTTCATTGGGCGCAACTCATTCTCCTCGAGCGGCGAACATGGCCTGCACAAAGAGACCAGCTACAACAAAGGCTTCGGACTGCCGGTATGGGTGAAGGTGAAGAGGTCCGCTTTGGTGGTGGCGGGAGTGCGGGAGAGATAAGTGGAGATGCCCCGGAAAATGGCTTCAGCGATGCGCTGGCGCTGATGTTGGGAGGGATCGAGGAGGAGGCGCTCGTCCGCGGCGTTGCTGACGAAAGAGATCTCGGAGAGCACGGCAGGCATGTTGGCTCCGGTGAGGACCAGGAACGGAGCGTGCTTGACGCCGCGGTCGGATTCCTGGCGGCTGACAGATTGGAGTTGCGCGGCGAGGGATTGCTGAATATCAGACGCGAGGCGGCGGGATTCGACCATTTTGTCAGTGCGCGCGATTTTGCGAAGCAGATCCGGGAGTTCGTGGAGCGAAGATTCGGAGGAAGCATTTTCGCGAGAGGCAAGGTCACGGGCTTCGGAGGAGTCGGCGAGGCTAAGGTAAAAGGTTTCCGCCCCGCGGATGTAATGAAAGTCGCTGGAGTTGGCATGCACGGAGATAAACAGATCCGCGTTCGCATCGTTGGCGATGGCGGTGCGCTCTTCGAGCGAGACGTGGCGATCGTCGCTGCGCGTGTAGACGACTTCCGTGCCGGGAAGATTCTCTTGAATAAGCTGGCCGAGCCGAAGGCCGACGTCGAGGCAGAGATCTTTTTCGAGGAGGCCGTGGTGGCCGGCAGTGCCGGTATCGTAACCCCCGTGGCCTGGGTCGATGGCGATGCGGCCGACCTTGAGGCCGAGCTCGCTGGCGAGGGAGAATTGCCGAGAGGAAACGTCGGCTAGAGCGGGTTGAGAGGCAGCAGGAGAAAGGGACGCGCTTGTGAGATCGAAATGAGACGGATTGCTTGCTCCGCGGGCGAGTTCGCCGTCCGTAGGAAAAGCGGCCGCGTTCGCGGTTGAGTTCCCGGAAGCCGGCGAAAAATCAGAAATTGCTGGTGGGTGGCTGGCAGCCGAGGCAGCCGAAGTGGGTGCGACCCCGGGAATACGCCCGGCCTGGTGCTGCACGAGGGTCTTGGTGGCGGATATTTTTTGGCGCAGGGATTCGCTGACACGCGAGATGGCACTGTGCGGAAGCAGCAAACTTCCGGCAAGAAGAATGGTGATTCCTGTGCCGCCGCGCGTTCCCCAAGCTTTCCACGATGAGCGCCTTCCGCTTGGATAGGTGAGATTGGGCAGCGGCGCGATCGAAACGACTCGGGGCGGTTCCGGCGCGGGAACTGCCGGCGCGGCGATGGCCGGAGGAAAGACCGGGTGCTGCGAGATTTTCGGAACGAGTTTGAGGCGATTGATGGCTTTGGCAACGAGATCGGCGGCAATGAGCTGACTGTCCGCTGCGTAGCCTTCGAGCAAAGAACGAAAGCAGATTTTGTTGATGTCGCGGGGAACACCGCGACTCTGTTCAAAGATTAACGCCAAAGCGGAAGAGTCGAACAATGAGTCACCCGCATATCCTGCAGTTTTAAGGCGGTGACGGATGTAGCCGGCGGTATCTTCCGCAGAGAACGGCTCGAGATACTGGACGACGGTAAGCCGCTGAAGCAACTGTGCCATGTTTCGCTGCTGCAGTTTTTCGCCGAGTTGCGGCTGCCCCGCCAGAACGATCTGCATGAGTTTGGCGTGGGTGGTTTCGAAGTTGGAGAGCATGCGGATAGTCTCAAGGACGGAGTCCTGGAGATTTTGCGCTTCGTCAACGATGAGGACGAAGCGGCGTCCCGCAAGCATTTCTTGAAAGAGGATCTCGTTGAGCTTGTTGTGCATGGCCACGAGGCTCAAGCCGCTGAATTCGACTCCGAGCTCGCTCATGAGGTACTGAAAAAACTCACGGGAGTCGCACTGCGTTTGAAAGAGGAAGACGCCGCGGGCAGCATCGCGCATACCCTCGAGGACTTGTTGGAGAAGAGTCGTCTTGCCCATGCCGGGTTCGGCGATGAGGGCCATGAAGCCGCGATCGGTGAGAATGGCGTCGGTCAAAGAGTCGAGCGCGGCACAGTGCGTTTGGCTGGGATAGAGATACGCCGGATCAGGCGTGACGCCGAAGGGCTGCTGGCGCAAGCCGTAAAAGTTGAGAATCATTCCCTTCCCCCCGGATGGACACTGGAAGTTTACGCGGAGAAGGTGGGGAAAGAAAAGTTCAAAGGTTCGGACCTACAGCCCTCCAGGAACTCGTTATAGTCCATGCCGTTAACGCTAAACAGATTGCTCGTCCCGAAAATCCCGTTGGCCGCGAAATTCCCGTAGCCGCTGGATGTATTCATCCTTATCTGAACCTAAACAATTCGGGAGCGACGAATTTGTCGCTGGGCAGAACGAGGTGCAGGAAGTCAGCGTGGTGACAAACGGATATGGGGGTAAGTTCGGCGGACTGGCCGGATCGAACGTGAACATTTCCACGCGCAGCGGCACCAACCAGTTCCATGGAGATTTGAGGTACTTCTGAGACGGACGGACGATGAACGCAAACAGCTTTTTCAACAATGCGAGTGGAACCCCGCGATCGTTTGTGAACGCTAATCAATACGGCGCGGATGTCGGCGGCCCGATCATCAAGAACAAGCTCTTCGGATACCTGAACACGGAAGGACTTTACCTGGTGATTCCGACATCGGTGAAGGCGGTGGTCCCGACGCAGCGATTTGAGGATGATGTGCTTGCCAGCCTGCAGCAGTCGGGGCTGGCCAATTCTATGGCGTTTTCGCAACGCCCCTGACCTTGGCTACCAATCCGAAATGCAGCGGACCGAATTCGGCAGTACCCACTTGCATCGCCAGCGGGTTGTATGGGCCCTCGGCCAACGGATTCGGAACACTGGGGAGGAACTCGCTGCGCGGACCGAACTATTTCAACAGCGACTTCGCCACCATGAAGTTCGTACACATTTCGAAGTGGGAGCAAGCGAGATTGGGTTTGGGTGCGCAGTTCTACAATGTGTTCAACCACGCGAACTTCGATGTTCCCGTCGCAAACGTGGGCAGCAGTGCGTTTGGCCAAATTATCAGGACGGTGTCCGGGCCAACTTCGCCGTTTGGGGCCGTGCTAGGAGCCGATGCATCTGCCCGCATCATTCCGCTCAAAGCGCAATTCAGCTTCTAGGCTAGGGGAGTTGAGGAGGGGCGACTTCCCGGCTGTCCCCTTTTCTCTTCTGGCGATCCTTGATTGTCGCAGCCAGAACCGGAAATCTCAGAACTGAGACGTCAGGGAGCGAGAGGCTGGGAGGGCCGACCGCGGCGGTCTTTTCAAAGGCCGCGCAACCGTTTGTAAAGGAACACAAAGCAACTAGTTTCAGTCACATACAAGATGTTTCGAAACAGGGAAAGTGATCCACACCGTGTCCGACTGTGGAAAACGGCTTGCTGGTTTCTCTTACATCTCGAAGTATGGCAAGGGCAGGTGTGGCCTGTCCGGCGTCGGGAAGGTCGGCAGCACTATGAATAAGAATAACAGGATGATTCAGGGGATCGTTGCGGCGGGAGTGCTGGTGGTGGCCAGTGTGAGCTTGGGGGCGGCGCAGGAGGTTGCGACCAGCCGAAAGGTAGTGAAGACCGTGGTGGCGCAGTACCCCTCCGTGCTGAAGCGGCGCGGAATTGGCGGGACCGTGAAGCTGCGCGTGCTAGTGAGTGCGAATGGCACCGTGAAGGACGTACAGGTACTGGGAGGAAATCCGATTCTCTCGGACTGTGCATCGAAAGCCGTAAAGCAATGGGTGTTTGCGGCAGCGGAAAAAGAAGAGAGCATTGAGGTCTCGGTGGGATTTGATCCGAATTCAACCGACTGAGCGGATCGACAGATCTTTACCTAACCCGGTCCAAGGCCCGGTCACGCCTTTCCTACTGTTTGTGTGCCTTGGGTGCAGGACTAGAACTGTACTGCACACAGTCCTTCGGCGCGGGCAGCGCTGGCCTTCTGTACCGTAGACAATTCGCCGGCACATCCTTACTGTAGCGCCTGGAGGGCACCCACCAGCCGCCCGGGTGAAAATCCGGGTAGAGCAAGACCTCCTTAGAAGTTCAAAGAATAAAACGACACGGCGGCAGGGGCCAAGGGCCTTCGGCAGGTACCAGGCTTGCGTGAAGGTGTGTTTTCGCGTTTGGGGGAAACGCCGTGGAGCGGGGAGATTATGAACCGTTTGACGAGACTTGCGGCGAGTTGCGCAGCGATGTGGGGATTTCTTGCTGCGGCGCCACCATCCGGTGCGCAAGGGCCGCTGGTGACGGCATCGGGACCGGAGATCGAGGCTCACGGTGGATTCGAGTTCCTAGGACAGCAGGTGCCTGGCGCTTCAAGCGTGCCGATGTATGGCGTAGATTCGGGTTTGACCGTGGGGGTGTTCCGGCATTTGGGCGTGCGGCTGGATTTGGGCTATGCGCGCGCCAACAACGTATTTGATTCCGGCCATCACAGCGACATTTTGAGTTATATGGCCGGACCTGTATTTTACCCGGTGAGAAAAAAACACGTCTCGCCCTACGGCGAGCTGCTTCTGGGAGGCGCACGCGTGACCGGCGCAACTCCGGACGGTCAAGGCGGATTCATTCGCGGGTACGCAAATCAGTTTGCATGGGCTGGCGGAGGAGGCGTCGAGCTACGTCCGGCGCGGGAGTTTGCGGTACGGATTGGCGCAGACTACATGCGCACGAAATATTTCGATCCGAACCTCGGTTTGGCTGGACAAGGGAATCTTCGGGCGGTAGTGAGCTTTACATATTATTTGGGTGGAAGAAGAAGGTGAGATAAAGCCTCGCAGAGAACCCACAGGACCGCCGCGATACCAGCGAAGAAGGGGCCGCACCCTCCGCTTGCGCTCAGGGGAATCAAAGACAAGTTGTTCGCGCTACAATCCTTGCCTATTTTCGACAGTTTGTGCGGAGCGGTGGGCCGTGTTCATCGGACGCTTTGCGGTCGGGTTTGCGGCGAAGCGGGCTGCGCCACGGGTTTCGCTGGCACTGCTGATAGCTGCGGTAGCTTGGGCAGACATTTTGTAGACGGCTTTTCTGCTTCTGGGAGTGGAGCACGCACGAATTTCGCCGGGGGATACGAAATACACGCCGCTGAATTTGTACGATTATCCGTGGTCGCACAGCTTGCTGATGCTTGTGATCTGGGGCGCGCTGCTGGGTGGAATCTATTGGCTGATCGGCAAGGATGCAGCGGGAGCGTGGGCTGTAGGCGCGTGTGTAGTGAGTCATTGGGTTCTCGATTGGGTAACGCATCGGCCGGGCCAAACTTCGGATTGGGATTGTAAAATTCGGTGCCGGGAACGATGGTGGTCGAGATCGCGATGTATGCAGCCGGTGTGTGTGTCTATACGCAGGCAACACGGGCGAAGAACTGGGTAGGGAGATACAGTGCGTGGACGTTTGTGGTGGTGTTGCTGCTGTTGTTTGTGGCGGACCGATTCAATCCGCCGCCAGAGAGTATGAAACAGGTTGCACAGACGGGTGCAGTCGCGACGTTGATTACCGTTGCTTGGACTTGGTGGTTTGATCGGAATCGTGAGGTCCGCAGGGAAGCATGAGAGAAAGAAACAACGCGGATGGCAGCCAGGAGACGCAGGTCACTGGGTGGTGCCGGAGAAAATATTACAAGGATTGCTCGTAAATTCACTGAGAAGGAAATGTCCGATCGTTCGATCGGCCATTTCCTTCTTTGCAATGCCATCTGGATTTAGAACAGGTTCCACAGGAACTGGTTGTAGACCTCGTGGTGATACTGGACTTCGGGGGCTTTGACAAAGGTCCCGAGGGCGCGTGGGCAACGATCGGCGGAGGCGTACTTGAGATCTGCGTAACGGCTCTTGACGTCGGCTCCGAGCAGTTTGGTGGTCCATTCGGTTTTTTGGAAATTGTCGAGAGCCGTGTAGATGTTGTCCGGGAGATAGCGCTCGGCCTGCCGAAGATTTTTTATTTTCGAGGTTTCGCCATCAAGACCGGTCTTGAAAATGGAATACATCACGAGGTAAGGGTTGGAGTCCGGCGAAACAGAGCGGACTTCGACGCGCATGGATTTTTCGTTACCGATCGGGATGCGGATCATGGAACCTCGATCGACCGGCGAAGCCTTGATCTGGTTGGGCGCTTCGAAGTGCGGGTCGAGACGCCGATAGGCATTGACGCTGGCGTTGAGCAGCAAGCAGATGTCGTTACCGTGTGTGAGAATGCGATCCACGAAAGACCAGCCGAGTTTGCTGAGTTTTTCCTCGCCCTTGGGATCCCAGAAAAGATTCTTGCCATTTTCGCTGACGGAGACGTTCGTGTGCATACCGCTGCCGTTGACGCCGACAACCGGCTTGGGAAGGAAGCTGGCGGTTAGGCCCATCTTGTTGGCAACCTGGCGGCAGATCAGCTTGTAGAGCTGAATCTGGTCGGCGGCGTTGACCACTTCCGAGTAGCTATAGTTGATTTCGAACTGCGACGGTGCGACTTCGGGGTGATCTTTTTCATTCTGGAAGCCCATGGCTCGCTGCACTTCGGCGGTGGTGTCAATGAACGTGCGGAGCGGATCGCCTGGGAGCGAGTGGTAATAACCACCGGTGTTGACGTACTCGAACTTGCCGGTTTCATGGTAATGGCGTTCGGCGTCGGGCCCCTTGAAGAGGAAGCCCTCGATCTCGTTGGCAGCGTTAAGCGTGTAGCCCTCCTTCTTATGCTGCGCTTCCGCATACCCCTTCAGCACGCCGCGAATGTCGGCCGAGTAGGGCGAGCCGTCCTTGTCTATGACTTCACCGAAGACCAGGACTTTGCCACCGCCGAAGAAATCGGAGGGCGCCCAATAGAAGGAACCCCAATCGATCCCAAGCCGAAGGTCGCTCTCGCGCTGCGCGGTAAAACCGCGAATGGAAGAACCGTCGAAGGTGAGGTTGTCCCAGCTCTTCAGCAGAAATTTCTTGTCATAATCGAGCATGTGTAAGCGGCCTTCGAGATCGCTGAACAGGACAGTGACCGCCTTGATGCGCTTTTCTGTGGTGAGGTACTTGAGGCGTTCTTCCTGGATTTTGTGAACGGGAGTGCGATTCTTGCGCTGCTCTTTGGCCTTCAGATTGAGTTCTTCGAGTTCTTCGTAGGTGAGAGCCAGAAAATTCCGCAGTTCTGTGGACATGAATCTCCTTCAATTTTGGAGCGCAGGGTACCAGATTGATGAATTGGGAATGGACATCCCTAACGCATGTAAAGGTAGCGCGAGGAGAAATGCAGCGTCAAATGGAAAAAGGAATTTCCACAAAAGGAAAAATGAATCGAAAAGATTCAAAAAGTCGATAGGCAGGTGTCTGAGCGCGCGGAAACAAAAGCACAAGAAGGAGATACCACGAGCGCATACTCGAGGAGGTTGCATCCGGCCTGATCTTTTGGGCTCCAGAGGGAGCTTGGGGCGGGCTTGCACCCTGATTGGGACGGGAGACCGAAGACTGAGTTTAATGCACGGCGGAAAAAACAGAGAGAAAGTAAGGTCTGCATTTGCAATGGAATCCAGGAAAGGGGGGCTGGCCACCGATCTGGCACACAGTGAAGGAAGGGGCAGTTCGTTTCGAGCGAGCAGTGCAGGAGGCAGCAAATAGCGCAGAGTCTGTAAAGGATGAGAAAGAAACGGGCCCACGGGTGTTGCCGGCGGGCCCAGAGTTCTTTTTGCGGGCGGGCCTAGCGGGTTGCGTCGGAAGCCGGCGATGCATCGTTGCTGGCGGAGATGTAGGGAACCGTGATTGTGCTGTCAAAGCGAGCGAGGAGTCCGGTTTGCTCCGGCATTTCCAC
>Ga0126371_10002551_pt1 | contig 15712 bp, 14 predicted proteins | sample PanSoiMetaPlot_4_FD_110145 | JGI IMG/M metagenome (GOLD analysis project Ga0126371, IMG submission 110145) | Tropical forest soil microbial communities from Panama - MetaG Plot_4 | ecosystem: Environmental > Terrestrial > Soil > Tropical forest > Bulk soil | place: Panama | collected 2016-02-17 | reverse complement strand
GAAAGAAAATCGAGATTGAGCTGCGCGCTGGATCGGCGGTGTAGATTCCGCCGCCGCGGTCCACAGCGATGGCCGTCGGCAGCTTGATCCAGTCATCCTGGAACGAGAGCAGTGGTGTTCCCTGCGGCGCGAATTTGTGCACGAAATGGCTGCCGGCGTCGGAAATAAAAATGTTTCCCAGCGCGTCCACAGCGATGTCAGTGGGCTGGTCGAGGTGGCCCGGTTCGCTGCCCTTCATTCCCCAGGCGTCCACATACTGAAGGGGCGGCGGAGGCGCTACGGCTGCTTTGGCCGCCTGAGCCTGCGTACTCATCTTTGTGCAACCGGTCAACGCGAACAGCGAGATCAGAGTTAGCAGGCACGAAGTTGCAAGGGGGTACGATTGATTGCGCATTGCTAATAATTTAGTCCCATCATTGCGCGGAAGCGCTGGCGTCTGGCGGAATGTGCCGGATGGTTAACCCGCTCTTTTTCTCTTTCCGCGGTCCGCTCGGTCGCTTCAGGGGAGCCGCACCCGGTTCGCGCACTCTGCGCACGATAGTTTGATGCATGCGATAGAGCCTCTGTTCGGAAATTCCGTTCGACATGTTGTTAAAGCCGAATGAAACGTCGCCCCCGGCTGTTTCTGCCGGCGTGAGTTTCACCGGCAATCGGCCGCAGACATCGCTTTCGACAAACGCCGTTTCATACCGATCGCGCTGCTTGCCCCAGGTGAAAACCCGCATCATGGTGAAGTCGCAGGCCTGACCCTCGGCTCCGCGTACTCCCACCACCAGATATTGCGGTTTCAAGGCCCCGTCGGAGTCCGGAACGCGGTCCAACTCGAACCAGGCCACGATGCGCATGGCCGCCGCGCTGGCGTAGTCCGGCAAGGGCGCCGGGACGTCCAGATCGATGAACCGACCCAGAATCCAGCCACTCAGTTGCGTCTGATCGGGCAGGTGCGCGCGCACCAGCCACCAATCTTCTTTGCGCGCATTGGTTGAACCTCCGCCAATGGCCGCTCCGTCTTGATCCGCGGTCTTGCTAATGCCCGAAGCCGGCATTTCCAATGCGCGCCGTTCGAAAAGATCCACTGCGGCGTTCTTGTTTACCTGACGAATTCGCGGAGTGTCGCGGCCGGGATCCAGATGCATATTGCTCAGCACCCGCGTGTGGCCACGAGCTTCAACTGGCATCGTGACTGTCGCGGCATTCAACTCCTTCGCCTTGTTCCAGAATTCCGTGCTCAGCAGGTCGCTCTCGTTCACCCATCCTGTGGCTCCCGATACTGTGCGAACTTGCACCTGATCGCCGTAGCGGCTCATCACATCCACCCGGTCCCCGAAGTTCACCGTCGCCACCGCCGAACGCACTTGCGCCGTGGTGCTCCAGATCGTCACTTCCCGATTTCCCGCATAAGCCGATTCCAAGGACGCTTTCGCGCGGTGCAGACGGTAGTACAAGGCGCTGGCAATCGCCACCACCACGACGAACCCAATTAAGAGCTTGCGCATGAGTGCCCGTTCCGGGTGGGCTTTCTTTTGTGACGGAGCCTAGCCACTATTTTCGAGCTCGCAGGAAAAGAAAAATCTCCGGGAAGCACAGATTCTACACGAGCCGCCGGACAGGGCGCGAAATGGAAGCCACAAAATTTGTCGCTTGTGTCGAAATAATTCGCATCTGAAATCCCATCCCGAGGTGGCCAACACCAGGCACGAAATATGCGAATCTAGGCGCCCTGCGGGGCCGCCGGCGATGCGCCCGCCCGGGCCGGCTGCGTCGCTGGATTCGGCGCCTGCGGCATGACCAGCCACGCGATGACGTAAGCCGCGATAGCGGGCACCACCGGCACCGGCACGATCACCAGTACCAGCCACACCAGCCGCACCACCGTCGAATCGATCTCCAGATATTCCGCGATGCCTCCGCACACACCGCCAATCTTGCGATCGACCGCTGATCGCAGCAGCCGCTTGCAGGCGTGCGTGGCCACCTGCTGCCGCGCCCCGCAGTAATTGCAGAAATTCGAGCTATCCTCAATTCCCCTCTGACAATTGGTGCAAATCATTCGCGTGCCCTCCCTTGAACACAATGGACGCACTTTCCTTCATTGGGGTTGTGCCTCGGCGCCACAACCTCGAACAGGGTCCGACCTCCCACAGTTCCCGTGCCGTCTTCCTTTCCACTTGTCACGCTCGCCGTGCTCCGCATAGGCTGGAAACGAGGCGGAAGGTCCTATGGCCTTGTTTGATCTACCCCGTGTTCCCGAACCCGAGGTGATGGACGATTCATCCGAAGTGGAGGCCTACGCTTCCGCCGCCGCGCAGACCTTTCTCGATAAAATTGACCGGACCTTTGTCGAGCACGCATTCCGTCTGTTGGGAGGCAAGGAGCGCGGCAGGGCGCTGGACATTGGCTGCGGTCCTGGCCAGATCGTGCTCAAGCTCGCCCGGCGCCTTAAACTTTGGAAGTTCGTGGGCATCGACCGTTCGGCAGCCATGATCAAAGAGGCCTGCTCGAATCTGGCTGAGGTTGCGGAAGCAGCCGGCCGCGTTGATTTTCATATCGATAACGGCAACCATCTCGCTTTTCCCGATGCTTCATTCGATCTGGTCATGTGCAACTCGGTGCTTCACCATCTCGCCGAGCCAAAGAATCTTCTCGCGGAAATGGCGCGTGTGGCCAAGCCCGGCGCCGCCATCCTGCTGCGCGACTTGCGGCGCCCTGGAATGCTCGCCTATCCGCTGCACGTCCGGTGGCACGGCCGTCGCTATTCCGCCGCCATGTACAAACTTTACAAGGATTCTGTTCGCGCCGCTTACACTGTATCGGAGTTGGAATCCCTTCTCGCTTGCTCTCCTTTGCACGGTGCTCACGTCTTTACCCACCATTCGACGCACCTAGGCATCGAGCGCCCTCGCAGTTCTCGATCTGGACGTTGACTCAGGTCACGCGCACTTCATACCGCCGCGTCAAGCAGGCCGCTCACCGCCTTGCGCTGTAGCCGCTCCAGCCTCCGCTCGAATCGCGCTTGACCTTGCGCGTAAGCGCCCGAGGCGATCAGGCCCAGCCGGTTTGCGCGACGAAGGTCCGCCAGCGCCTTGCGCACCAGTTCCGCGGCTCGCTGCGGGGTGCGGGCGCGGCGCTCGTAATGGATCGCAAGCTGTTCGTAAGCCTCAAGCCCCTCGCGCGAAGCGCCGATCATCTTTTCCCACAGCTCGCAGGCGAGCGCGTGATCCCCCTCGCGTTTTGCTAGTCGTGCCAGAGATCTCCGCGCCGCGAGAGCCGTGTCGCCGGGCAGTTCCGACGCGATCGACCGTTGATAAAGCTGCTTCGCCCTCGCCCTTTCGCCGCGGCGCTCGCAAATCCGCGACACGCCAAAAAGCTCGAGCGCGTCCCGCCCGTGCGATTCGGGATCGCTCAAGATGGCCACCGTCCGGCTCGCCAAACCGGCCAGCCCGCGCAGGTCCATCTGGTTGTGGTGGAAAATCGGTACCAGCGGCTCGGGCGAGCCACCCCGCAAATAATCGAAGTAGATCTGCGGAATCAGCTCCGACATTACATCCGCGCCGCGGTTCCATTGCAGGACGTGCCGCTCGAGTTCCGGCAGTCGCGCCGAGCCGATTCTCAGCCGCCACAAATTTCTCGCCGGGTGCAGAAAATCCAGATGGGCGCGCGGCGCCGGCACGCGAATCTTCCGGGTCATCCGGTAGCGCGTCTCGAGCAGCGGCCAGTCAAACGACTTGCCGTTGAAGGTCACCAGCACGCGCCGCTCGGCCATGCGCTCCGCCAGCGCCACCAGTGCCGAATGTTCCTCGCTATGCTCGCGCATGAAGAACTGCTCGACCTCGAGTCCGCCTGCGTCCCACCAAGCGATGCCGATTAGGAAGGCAATCGTTCCGGTCCCACCCACAACTCCCGTGGTTTCGGTATCGAGAAACAGCCATTGCTGCGGATCGCAAATGCAATCTGGAGCCTCGGGCGCGAGCAGGCGCAGCGTGGCTCGGTCGAACCGGCCTTCCGGATTCTCGCCTCCTGTCGCTTCGGAAAACCATCGCCGCAGTGCCAGATGCTCGCCAAATCGATTCCGCTTCGGTAGCGCGCCTAAAATTTCCGCCAGCCGCTCCGCACCCGCGGGAACGTCGGGAATCAGGCCGCGCCACTCATTGGCTGGGGCTGCGGGCTGCATTCCGGCGGGCCGCTGCAGTGCCTTCACTCTCGCAAACCGATCCAGGGCTGTGGCACTCATATTTCAACGGTCCTCATTGGAATCCTCCATTCTCGCGTCCATTCCCCGCGGCGCCGAGTCTGCGCAAAGACGCTCCAAAATCGCCAGCGCCACCTCCTTCGTCCGCTCGTGCTTTTCTCCCGCCGGCCCCACACACGAAGGGCATCCCTGGCCGCAGGGACATGCACCGATCAATTCGCGCGTGCTGCACAAAAGCAAGTCATGCACGCGAAACAGCGGCTCGCTGAATCCGATGCCGCCCGGATAGGCGTCGTAGAGATACAAGTTCGGCTCAAAAAATTCTCTTTCAGCCGAATCAGTCGTTGATGCGGAGTATTCCTCCCAGTCTGGCGTCACACCGGGACTCGCCGGCCGCTCGCCCACCGCTGTTCCCAGGTCGCGGCGGTCGCACATTAACAGCAGCGCCGCCATCGACTCGAGCCCATGTAGCAGCCCGAAAATACCGCTCTGGCGTTCGGACAGCGCAAATGGCAACTCCGCCAGCAAGCGCCGTTCGAGCGTGATCCAGAACGCGGTTGTGTGCATCTCGTTTTCAGGCAGTTCGAGCTTCCCTGTGCCCACGTTTTCGTTCGTGAAAAATTTGATCTTCTTGAACCCGACCACCTGCGAACGCACCAGCACATCCCCATGCGCGCGCGTCGCCGGCCCGGCGATGCTCTCTTCGTTCGCGACTTCCAGCACCCGCACTTGGGTGTAGCGGATCGCATCGGTGTAGTAATCCACGCTCACTGGCTTCACGTAGGCCTTGCGCTGTTCGAAATCGAGGCGCTCCACGTGGTATTGCTGGCCCTGGTGGATGTAGATGGCCCTGGGATGCACGGTGGTCAGCGCCGAAGAAAAATCCACTTCGCCAATCACTTCTGCGTCGTTCGCGCCATTCCCATGGGTCTCGACGATGACGAAATTGTCCGACGTCACCGCACGCAGGCTCACCGTATCGGCCGGATAGGCTTCCTGCACCCAGTGCCAGTTGCCGCCGCTGCGATGCAAATAGCCCGCCTCCTCGAGTTGCCCGCAAAGCGCCGCTAGATTCATGCCGCCGAATCTCTCCTCCGGCGAAAGCGGCAACTCGAATGCCGCGCACTTCAGGTGGTTTATCAGAATTTCCAGATTGTCCGGCTGCACGAAAGCGTGCTCCGGCGAGCGGCCGAAGAAATAGTTGGGATGCTGCACGATAAATTGATCGAGCGGCGCGGACGACGCTACCAGCACCGCGCAAGACGTTCCGCTGCGCCGGCCCGCGCGCCCGGCGCGCTGCCACGTGGAAGCGATCGAGCCCGCATAGCCGGCCATCACGCAGGCGTCGAGCGATCCGATGTCGATACCCAATTCAAGCGCATTCGTGGCCACTACGCCGCGAATCCGCCCTTCTCGCAGGCCGCGCTCAATTTCCCGCCGCTCACCTGGCAGATATCCTCCGCGATACGCGCATATCGGTTCCGCTTGCCCCGGCTGGGGGTGCTTGGCCTGCTGCAAATAGGTGAGCAGCACTTCGGTATGCAGCCGGCTGTTCGCGAACACGATGGTCTGAAGCTTCCGCCCCAGCAACTCCTTGGCTACGCGCGTGCTCTCGTTCAGAAAGCTGCGCCGAATACCCAGGTGGCGGTTGATCACCGGCGGATTGTAAAAAACGAACACCTTTTCCGCCGCGGGCGCTCCGTTTTCCTCTACTACCTCCACATTTTTCTCGATCAGTTGCCCCGCAAGTTCGCCGGGATTTGCGATCGTCGCTGAGCAGCAGATGAATTGCGGCTCCGAGCCATAGAAGCGCGCTACCCGCACCAGCCGCCGCAGCACATTCGCTAGATGGCTCCCAAATACGCCGCGGTATGTATGCAATTCATCCAGCACGATGTAGCGCAGGTTCTCGAACAGCCGCACCCATCTCGTATGGTGCGGCAGAATTCCCGCGTGCAGCATGTCCGGATTCGAGAGGATCACATGCCCGCGTTCGCGAATCGCCTTTCGCGCATCGCTCGGCGTGTCGCCGTCATAGGTGAAAACGCCAAAGCAGTCCTCGAGCCGCTCCGCCAGGTCGTGCAATTCGGCGAGTTGATCCTGCGCCAGCGCCTTGGTAGGAAAAAGATAGAGCGCGCGAGTGTCCGGATTTTCCAGCACCGCGTTCAGCACCGGTAAGTTGTAGCAAAGCGTCTTGCCCGAAGCTGTCGGCGTGACGACTACGAAATTCTTGCAGGCTCTGGCCAGCTCCGCGGCGCATGCCTGGTGCGAATAGAGGTTCTCGATGCCCTTGGCCCGGTAGGCTGCGGTAAGCTCCGGCCGCACCCACGCGGGTATGGGCCGGAACTGTGCCGTCCGCGCCGGAATGTGCTTTACCGCGGTGAGCACCTCGTCGGCACGATAGCGCTCCGCCAGCGTGCCCAGCACCTCGTGCACGGTTTCAATCGTGTTGCCTCGGGCCGCTTCGCCCAGAGTCGCCGGCGGCCATGCCAAACCCTGCCCCGCACGGGGCATACGCAGCCTCCCTTTGGCGTCGCAGTTTGCTAGGCGTGGAATGCTTCGCCTTTTGTTCGCCCACCCTAGCACGCGCACCCATGCTGGCGCAAGGCTCGATTCAGAGTTTTTTTGGAGTTTTCCGAACGCCCTACTTCTTCGCCGACCGGTACAGGATCACACGCACTTTCTCCAGCGTGACCAGGCCGCCCCCGATCATTTCATCCAGCTGCGGCAAAATCTGTTCGATCCGTTCGCTGAACTCGACCACCTCGATCACCATCGGCAGGTCCTGCGACAGCCGCAGCACTTTTTCCGTGTGGTAAATGCTCGAGGAGCCGTAGCCGCCTACGCCGCGCAGCACCGTCACGCCGCTGAATTTTTCCTGCCGCAACAGGTCAACAATCGCCTGATAGAGCGCCTTTCCATGCCACTGATCGGATTCTCCGATATGAATGCGCATCAGCGTGCGTTCCCCTTCGAATCGTTCGTGTTTCACCGCCGCCATGCCGCCCTCCTTTGCCAATATCAGATTCTTTCTCCGATCCGCATGCCCAATAGCACGGCGATCAAGCCTCCCGCCACGCTCGAAACCAGATAGATGCAGGATCGCAGCCACTCTCCGTCCTCGGCCATTCGCGCCATCTCGAATATGAACGTCGAGAAAGTGGTAAATGATCCGATGAACCCCACGGTGATTCCCACGCGCCAGTCGCCAGGAATGCTCAGGTGCGCTAGCGCATACTGCGCGATGCCGCCGAGCACAAAGCACCCCAGCAAATTCACCGCCAGCGTCCCGGTCGGAAAAGTCGATCCGGTGCGCTGTTGCAAGAATCCCTGCAGCCAATAGCGGGCCAGCGTGCCCGCCATACCAAACGCCACCAAAAGCGCAATACGCAAAGGTGCCTTCCTTTTTCTCCGCGGCCCTGAAAACAAAAAGCTCCTGGACGCCGGCGGCGGCCAGGAGTCATCAGTCCCTTGCGGACGGTTCAGGCGAACTCCATCGCCTCGAAATTGTCGGCGAGGATTTTAACACGCGCGCCGGCCCCCGCATCGGCCCCTTTGCTCCTGGAGCAGCATTGTCCATCTTTTGAGATGTAATTCACTTGCAAGCGAGCTCGCGCTTGACACAATGAGTTCGCGTCGATATAGAACACGTATGCCCCAATCCATCCTGATTTTCGACTTTGGTACCAATGAAGAGGCCGCCCAGCAGGCGCGGCATAAGGTCGAGTCGTGGCAGCAAGCGTTGCGGCTCGGTAAAAAGATGCTTTTCAAGTTCGAGCGCGAACAATCCGCAGAGGGACCTGACAACGCGTTGGCAAACGCGAGCGCGACCGACGAAACTTTGCCGAAAGAGAAACCAGTCACGAAGAAAGTGGCCAAGGCGAAAAAGGCTTCTAAGCAGGACGAACCCGAAGCAGCCGGCGACGGAAGCGGCCCCGCGCCAGCGGCGCGCGTCCGCTTGCTGATTCGCATGGCTTTCTCCGGCCACGAGAAGCTGCTCCAGCAGCGCATGCTCGACCGCTTCGCCGGTGAAGAGCCCTTCAAGTCGGCTCAAAGTGAAACGATTCACGAGGCTGACGCGAGCTTCGACGCATCGGCGGAGCTATTCGATTCCCTGGATTAGTAGCGAAATCGAGAGCGATCTGACGGCTCGCTTCGGTCGCTCAGGAAGATGTCGCCAATCCCCAGAAACGAAGATGGCGCCTCGAATCCCGCCGCTCTGCTGAAGTTCCGCAATTTTCTATTCGGCTTCCGCGACGCGCCAGGGTGACGTACCCCTCCATTCTTTTATTTGGTCGAGAGCCCAGGCGGTCGTTTTGTCCGTGTGGCACAGGTTGCAGGGGTTGGGAATCTTGTATTTGTCGGTCATGGCCGGGCTGATCACCTTGAACGTATGCGCGTGGACCAGGACTCCCGGGATTTCCGCCTGGATCGCCGGCATGTGGCAAGCCACGCAATCGCTGCCCGTCGAAGTGGGCTTGTGGTGGGTGTGTTCTTCGAGTGTCGCCGCCCGCGGGCCGTTCAGCCCGCCGGGAGTATGGCAGTCTTGGCAAATGGTGTTCGCGGGCTTGCGCAGTTCGGCGTAATTGCCCGTTCCGTGGACGTCATGGCAACTGAAACAGGTCACTCCACGGCGGTACATCACACTCTGCACGAAGTCGTTCCCCTGCATGCGATTTTTGTGTGCGGTGCCGTCGGGAAAATGCGTGAAGCTGGTCTCGCCCAGGGTGTGATCCTCGAGCTTCCAATAGTCGCTCAAGTTCTTTGAGGGATCGTATCCCACGGCCCAGTCGTAATAGCGGCCTTCGATGGGATTCTTCAGAGGACGGCCCTGCGAGTGGCAGACGATGCAGGTGTCGCTGGCATGCACGAAATCCATGCGGGCTGGATTCAGGATGTTTCGCGGCGTGTGATGGGCCACGTGCTCACTGCCCGGCCCGTGGCATCGTTCGCAGCCCACGTTCCATTCGGTCACACTGTGATCGTGGATGTTGTAGTTTACCGAGTGGCAGCCGTCACAGGTTGGTCCGGTGGGCCGCTTCATGTTGTCAGCAGGATAAAACGGTTCCCACCAATCGGTGCCAGGCGCGACAAAATAGGGACGCCAGGCCTTATGCATCACATCCCATTGCGCGCCCTCGGGGAAATAATCATTTCCCACCTTCGTAAAATAGCGCTGCTTCCAGATGCTGCCGTAGACAAAGGCAATGTCTTCCTTTTTGAACTTCACCACCGGATCGGGCTTGGACAGATCAGGGATGATGGCTTCGGGATGCTCGCGCGGATCGCGCACAATGTTGGCCATAGGCGTTTTCCGCCAGCGCTGGTAGATGTCCTCGTGGCATTTCTCGCAGGCTTTCGATCCGACGTAGTTGGCTGAACCAGACGAACCTGTCGCGGAAGCGAGCTCCGGAACGAGGCCACCGGTGGGACTGAGATGCCGCAGGTAAAGCACGATCGACCAGATCTGCTGGTCCGTGAGCAGGCTTTTCGAGCCCGGCATACCCGAGGGCCACAGCCCGTTTTCGATAATCCACTTGAGCTGGCTGTCGCTATAGGCCTGCACTTGCGCCGACGCCAGCGACGGGGCCGGCGGCGACATGTGAGTGGCGAAAGCAACGCCCATGCCGTTTGCGTCGAGCCCATGGCAGGAATTGCAATAACGCGAGTAGGTCGCGCGTCCGAAATCGAGATTGGCCTGCGTCGCCGCTAGTGGATTTGCCTTGTGGCTGTTGGGCACGAGCAGCCACCGTTTTGCCCACGTGACCGTAGCGGTCTCAAATTTTCCTGGCGGCGTCGCTCTGCAACCAATGAGGAGAGAGGCAACACAAAGCATCAGCGTCTGAGCCAACCATCGTCTGGTCATGTGGTGAATGCTACAAGCGTCTCCCTGAAAGTTCGCTGAAAGGAGTCCCGAGAATGCCACCCCAGGCACGATGGGTGACGCGAGTGACGCACAGAATTTTGTAGTAAATCATCGGGCTCAGCAAGAACCAGGCTATTCCACCCAATCGGCGATGAAAATATTCGTTTCATGCGGCGCTTTTCCGTTGCGATTGGAAGCCCAAACGAGGTGCTTGCCATCGGATGAAAACATGGGAAAGGCGTCAAAGTCGGGATAGTACGTGACGCGCTCGAGGCCGGTGCCATCCTCGTTGACCAGATAGAGGTCAAAACCCGTTTCCGCCTTCTGGTCTTCCATGTTCGACGCGAAAATAATTCGCTTCCCGTCGGGCAGCCAGTAAGGGCCAAAATTGGCGGCTCCGTTGCGGGTGATCTGGCGCTTTCCCGAACCATCCGCGTTCATTGTCCACAGTTCCAGATGCAGTGGCTGCACCAGTCCTTGCGCATACAATTCCTTGTACTTCTTGATCTCTTCTGGCGTCTTGGGCTGCTGCGAGCGATAGACGATCTTTTTCCCGTCGTAAGACCAGAAAGGTCCGCCATCGTAGCCCAGTTCGTGTGTGAGCTGTTTCACGTTCGAGCCGTCGGCGTCCATGGTGTAGATGTCCAGGTCGCCATTGCGCGTGGAGGTGAACACGATGTGCTTTCCATCGCGCGAGATGGTCGATTCCGCGTTATATCCAGCGGCCTTGGAAAGGGGCCGAAGGCCGCTGCCGTCGGGATTGGCGGTGTAAATCGTCATGGTGTTGTTGATGGGCCACACGTAGCCCTGCGAGTAATCGGGTGGCGGAGGGCAAGCGTCGCTGGCGGCGAAAGTCGATGAATAGAGGATCCGCGCGTTGCCCGGGAAAAAATAACTGCACGTGGTGCGGCCCTTTCCATTGCTGATCATCCTTGGCGATGCGGCGGTGTGTTTCGGCCCGAGCGTAACCGTATAGATCTGATCACAGGGAACGTTCGGGCCAACGGGAGCCCCGGTCTTCGGATCATAAAACTGTCCCATATGCTGGAAAGATAAGTATTTGTCGTCGGCGGAGAAATAAGCCTCGGCGTTTTGCCCCCCAAACGTGATCTGTTGAATGTTCCGCAGGTGTTTCTCGCCGGGATAAACGAGTGAGGCTTTGCTGGTTACTCCCACGGGAGCCGCGACCGCGTTCATGTGCGTGATTGAGAGCGCTATTGCCAACGCGAGTGAGGCCGCGGCGAGAACAATTCCCGCCACGTGCATACGCCAGGAGTGTAAGCGGAACGTCTCGTGCATTTGCATTGCGTCACCTTACCGCCGCTGCTCGAGCGTGACCGGCACCGTCAGTTCCTTGCCGTCGCGCTTCACGCTAACCTGCACCACGTCGCCGACCTTGCTGCTGCGCAGCGCGTCGGTGAAATCGTAGAGATTGGTGATTTTCTTTTCGCCGAACTTCACCAGTACGTCGCCGCCTTTGAGTCCAGCCTTGGCTGCGGGCGAGTTGGGCTGCACATCGCTGAAGCGCACGCCGTTATCGGAAGAGCCAAAATCCGGAATTGAGCCAAAGTAGGGGCCGTACCCACCTCCTCCGCCGCTGGTCGCCACACCTTCATGCGGGTTTTCGCGGTCGGCTACCACGATAAACGCCGGGCGCTGGCTGTTTTCGTCAATTTCCAGCGCGACTTTGGCTACCAGATCGACCAGCTTGGCAGCGTCCGCGGCGTTGATTTTGTCCCAGGTGTCGGAGGGCCGATGGTAGTCCGAGTGCAGCCCCGAGAAAAAAAATAGTACCGGGATGCGCCTGGCCACAAAGGAAGTGTGGTCGCTCGCACTGTATCCGCCAGGGGAGTTCTCCACGTGAAAGGGGAAGCCTTTCTCGGCACTGGCCAACTCTTCGGTGAAGCTCGATCCAGTGCCAACTCCCCCGATGTAAATCTTGTCGTTGCGGATGCGGCCGATCATGTCCATGTTGAGCATGGCCACAGCCTTGTTCAGCGGCCGGGTCGGCTCCTTCACCCACTCGGCGGATCCGAGCAGGCCCAGCTCTTCGCCCGCGAATGATTCGAACAGAATCCCACGCGGAAGCTGCCCTTTGAGCGGAGCGAGCATGCGCGCGAGCTCGACCAGTCCCGCGGTGCCGGAAGCGTTGTCGTCCGCGCCGGGATGAATCTGTCCGATCTGCGACGGCGCCAGCGAATCGTAGTGGCCGTAACCCAGATGATCGTAATGCGCGCCGAGAATCACATATTCGTCAGTCTTGCCGGGCAGATAGGCCAGCACATTTTTCACCGTGGCCCGCGTGTTTTCGATGTTTACATCCAGCTGTAATTGCAGCGTGTTCGGGAACGCAAAGGAGGCTGGCTGGCCCGACGAATTGATCTGGTCTTGCACGCTTTCAAGCGATTTCCCCGCCACCTGGAACCATCCCTGCGCGATTGTATTCTTCACCTGTACGAGCAGGATGCCGGCATTCTCTGGGCCGCTAACGGTGCCAAAGCGCGTGAGCGCATCTTCCTCACCGCTGCCCACCTTTCCGTTGACAATTACCACGGCCTTGGCCCCATGATTGCGCGCGTTAATAGCTTTGGTAATCAGCGCGGCATGGCGGGTCAGCCCCTGGTTGCCGGCCTTTGCCGCGAACCCAGAGGGTTCGTAGCGAAGTAGCACGACGACCTTGTCTTTGACGTCCAGACCCCGGAAATCATCGTAATTGAATTCATCCGCCGTGGCGCCGTAGCCGGCGAAAACCACCTGAGCCGAGGCCTGCCCGCTGGCGGAAAAGCTGAAGGGCACAAAATCTTCGTTCAGTTTGAGCTGCTGTTTGTCGCCGGAAATTTCTTGCACCACTTCATTGTTGCCGGCCAGCTTGGCGCCGGTGATTACGCTGAAAGGCTGAAAAAAGCCGCTGGTTCCCGCGGGCTCCAGACCAAAGCTCCTGTAGCGCTCAGCCAGCAAGTCGGCGGCGCGATTGATGCCTTGCGTATCGTCGCCGCGGCCTTCCATCGCCGGGGCTGTCAGACCCTTAACGGTGTCGAGATAGCGCGTCGAGTCGGCGGGAGCGAAAGCGGGCATGCCGCTGGTTGGCGGCGCAGCGCCCGTTGCGGCGGTTGGTGCCTGCGCGAAAATTGCACCGGCGAGCGCGCTTGCCACCGCGACCGTAAAAGTCAGCCCGATTGCCTGCCGCCTGGGTCGCAAACGCCGGAGCAAAGAGCCTCCTGTCCGAAGCGATGTCACTTGCGAGGATTGGCACATGAGCAGGCAGAATCGTATGTTTTCGGGCCTTTCCTGTCAAATGACGTCCAGCTAGAAAGGTGATGCCTCGTGGCGGTCGAGATAGGAACTCAGCGAAAAGCCGGGTTTGCTGAAAAGCCGTTTCGACGAATGCTGGCAAATTCGCGCAATCGTTCCGCGGGGCGTGTCGCGCCATTCCTGCGAACCGGGCCTGCTGGTCCGGATCAACCATCAAAAGTATTGGAGTAAGAAGAATGCGAACGCGTCCAGAAAGTTCTAGAAAAGGTTGGTTATTGCGGGGCGGGTGCGGCGCTTTAGAACTTCGCGATAGCTGGTGCGCGCGAACTTCACCAGCACAAATAGGTAGAAGGCACATGCAAGACCGGCTGCTGAGCCCAATGCGATTGCCATAGCGCCTCCCAGAAGTCTAATCGCTACTCAGTTTACGAAGTGTTGATGGTCGTTCCTATCCGGGAAACCATGTATGACTTTCGGCCACGTTTGTGTATTCGGCGTAAATCAGGAAACGACGAACCGATCCTTCGGCGTAAGCTCGACGGCGTGAATTTCGTCAAATCCTTCTTCCAGCTTTGGGCGCTGAAGCTTTCTGAAGGCTGCGGCAACGCCTGCGGCCGGAATCCGCTCCTTCCCTTTGCGCAGATTATTCCTGCGCAGAGCCTCTCTCAGAGGCGTCGCGAAAAAATAGGCAATCACGCGGAATCCTGCGGCTTGAGCGGGCGCAATGTACCGCGCGCGGTCGGCGGCCGTGGGGTTGGTATTGTCCACGACGAATGGTTGTTTTGCCACGATGCAGGCTTCGAAGATCAGTTTCTCGCGATGCCGCGTTCGCAGCATGTCCAGATTGATGCGCACATGCGTTTCCGAGAATCGTTCGCGGTAAAATGTGCTTTTCCCGCTGCCCTGCACGCCAATGAAAATAATAGCTTCCACGCAGAACCTATTCGCCCGCGAATGACGTAGCGTAGACAGGAAGTTTTGGCAGCTTCGGAGGCCGCGGCCCGTGGCGCACGGCCGTCGCCACCGGCACGTATGTCAGTTCCTGGCCGGAACGCGCGCAGCGCAGCATCAGCCCGCCGCGACTCATGTCACCGCGTCCCGCGAATTCAGCTGGAAACATCAGGCGTTCACCAAATACGGCCAGCAGTGGATCCACATATTTCGGAGTAGCGACGCTGCCCAGCAGCACCACCTCACACTGCGGCCCCAAGCGCTTCAAAAGCTTTCGCGCGTCGCGTTCCAGCGGTTCGCGGTATCGTGCCTCGTTTGCTTCGATCGGTACCAGGGAGATTTCGCGGAGCTGCTCGATGGTGAACAGCTTTCCCGGAGGAACCAGCCCGCCGCCCGCGGTGATTACCAAACTACCCGGAAGACGATTGGTACTCGGAGCGAACGCCCGTGCGTAGGCCAGCTTGCCTCGGAAATATAGTCCGCTGATGAAGCTGAAAATTTCCCCAAGCGGCAGGCCTTCCTGGCGCAGCCGCGTGGCGAGCGCGAACTCAGCGCGATCGTTTAGGATCATTTTGGCGCGCAGACCGGCGGCCTTCGCCGGAGACAGCAAAAACAGTCGGCGCGGCACGGTGGCCGCCGCAAGTTTCTGGCAGCGGAGCGCCGGCGCAGCCGTTATCATCACGCGTCGGGTTTTGCGCTTTTCTTTTTTCAGCATTTCACGAAAGGGGACACCCTGCGGCTATAACCTGGCCAGCAAGTCTGCGAACTTTCTCTCGATCTTGTCGCGCAGCTCTGGGCTGGACCGTGCCACTGCCGGAAAATCCTTCAGACGCTCGAACGGCCGGCACGCGTCTATAATCGCGCGCGAATTGTGCGCAGTTCCCTTGGCAATGCGCGGATCGAGCGGGCCGCTCCAGGCCCGGCGAATGATCTCAATATCTTCGGCTGGGTCGCAACGCGTGCAGACCGCCCACATCACGTCGAACAAGTCTGTCGGGTCCACATCGTCGTCAACCACCACTACGAACCTTCCCAGGTAAGAGCCTGACTGGCAACTCGCAGCGAGCAGAGCCGCCTGGCGGGCGTGTCCCGCATAGGCCTGCTTGATAGCGATCACGTTGAACATGCGTGCCCCGCCGAATTCGTGGCACCATACACCGGTTACTCCGGAGAGGCCCGCGCGCTCGACTTCGTCCCAAATCATACCGGCCTTCGTAACGCACTTGCTGAATGAAAAAGTCGAAGGTGGTCGCATCGGGCTCGCGATGGTGAGAATGGGGGCAGTGCGATAGTAGACGCGCTTCACGTGCACCAGCGGCTGCGGGCTCTGGCTGCTGGCGTAGTAGCCGGTAAATTCGCCGAACGGCCCTTCAAGCGCCGTCTCGTCGGCGCGCATCTCGCCTTCAAGCACGATCTCCGCCTGCGCCGGCATGGGCAGGCCGTAAAGCTCGCTG
>Ga0126371_10002550_pt1 | contig 15713 bp, 16 predicted proteins | sample PanSoiMetaPlot_4_FD_110145 | JGI IMG/M metagenome (GOLD analysis project Ga0126371, IMG submission 110145) | Tropical forest soil microbial communities from Panama - MetaG Plot_4 | ecosystem: Environmental > Terrestrial > Soil > Tropical forest > Bulk soil | place: Panama | collected 2016-02-17 | reverse complement strand
CGGGATCTTCTGCACGGCAGGCAGCAAGCTCTTGAAAGCCTCTACACGCCCGTGGGCGGAGCGCATATCGAATTTTGTACGCGCCCGATCCGCCAGCCAGTGAAAGTAGCCGGCAGCCGCACTCAGCTTGGCGAGGTAGGCGTCCGCGCCGTTTTCCTTCACATATTCATCAGGATCGAGCCCGCCCTCCAGCGCCAACACCTTCACGTCTACGCCTTCCTCCAGCAGCATGGGAATGGCGCGTTCGGCGGCATTGGCGCCCGCCGCGTCCGGGTCGAAATTCACCACCACGCCATCGGCGTGCCGCCTCATTGCCCGGACCTGCGCCGGCGTTAAGGCAGTGCCGCAGCTCGCCACCACTTCCCGCACGCCCGCGGCATAGGTTCCGATCACGTCCATATATCCTTCTACCAGCACGGCCCGGTTGAGCCGGCGCATTTGTTCTTTAGCACGGTGCAGGTTGTACAGGATGGATGTCTTACGGTAAATCGGTGTTTCGGGAGAATTTAAATATTTTGGTTGGTCGTCATCGCGCATGGCGCGCCCGCCGAAGGCGATGGTTTTTCCGGATTCGTTATGAATCGGAAACATGAGCCGGCCGCGGAAAGCATCGTAAAAGCCGCCGCCCTCCTGCCGGCGCCGGACCAATCCTGACGCCTCCAGCGATTCCGGCGCAAACCCGCTTTCACTCAGCCGCCGGACCAGCGTCTGGCCGGACGTATCGGCGAAGCCTAATCCGAATGCTTCAATCATTTCCGCTGCGACGCCGCGACGCTCCAGATATGCGCGCGCCTCCACGCCCTGAGGCCCATGCAGATTCGCCTGGAACGTCTCTGCCGCGATCGAGTGCATCTCCATGAGCGCCGCGCGCAGCTTGGTCTCCGCGTCGGAATAGTCCGAACGCTTGGGCAGTGGAATGCCGTTGCGTTCCGCCAGCAGCTTCAACGCTTCCCAGAAGGTCAGCCCTTCGATCTGCATGACGAAGTTGATCAAGTCGCCCTTGGCGTCGCAGCCGAAGCATTTGTAGAACTGCCGGACTTGATGGACGCCAAATGAAGGCGTCTTTTCCTGATGGAACGGGCACAAGCCGGTGTACCGCCCGGTCGTGCCGACGCGGCGCAGCCGGACGTATTCGCCGATCACTTTGACAATGTCAACGGAGGATTTGAGTTGCTCGGCGAAGTCCATCAGGCCTGCATTCGCTATGGTAGCGTGGCCGTTGCAAGGATGGTTGCGCCGATGCTGAGGCGCCGGCGCCTCTATCAAGGTGACCACTTGACTGGTGGATTGACGGAAAGAGTCTTCTACGGGCGATCCCGTGATCGAGCGAGTGCAGGTAAGGTGCAGAGAATTCGGCAGTTGGACGCTGCCGGGTAGGTTTCAAAATTCTGCATCGGCGGCGCGTGGGGCAGCGGATTTGCCGCCGAAAACGGCTTCCGCGAATTGCGGAGGCGCGCAAGGCGCCGTTGGCGCGGGCGGTTTCGGAGCCGAGTTTCGTGATCATCCGAGGATAGGATCGACCGGGAATCCGTTGAGTTTGGGTCGCGGGGAGGGGCAAGTGTTGGGCCAAAGAAAAAATCTATTCAAATTTGATGGCGACCCAGTTTGGCGCTTTCGGGGCGGGGACGGTGGAATCACGAACCTAAGGCCCCGCTGACCGCCTCTCTTCCGATGCCAGTGCCTCGTCGAGCAGTGTGCGGGCGTACCGTTGTGAATGCGATTGTGCTTGGTGAATACGATTGTGCTTGCAGCTGGCTGCCCTCATCTCTCCATCCGAAGGTTTTTGTCTGTTGTGCGCCGGCTCGAACGTTCTAAGGTTGAAGAGACCAAACGGGATTGAACAGAGCCTGAGACAGGAGAAGACAATGGCTGAATTCGAAAGGAATAAGCAGACGGTTGTCGCGTTCTTTACGCGCGCCTTTAACGACCATGAGCCGGCGGATGCGGTTGCTCGGTATGTGGGATCCCAATATATCCAGCACAATCCCGACACGCCGGACGGCGCCGAGGCATTCGTGAAGAATACCCAATTCATGATTCAGCGATTCCCCGGCTTGCGCGTAGAAATCAAGCGAGTAATCGCCGAGGGAGATCTCGTCGCCGCTCACAACCTGGTCGCGAGGTCTCCCGAGGACCGTGGAATCGCCGGAGTGGACATCTTCCGGCTGGAGAACGGCAAGATTGTCGAGCATTGGGATGCCCGGCAGCCCGTGCCGGAGACCGCCGCGAACAACAACACGATGTTCTGACAATATTCAAAAGGGGGAACACGCCTTATGAGTGACTACATTTATCTGTATCGGGGAGGCGAAACCGCGCGATCTCCCGAAAGAATGCAGGAAACCATGCAGAAGTGGCTGGCCTGGATGAAGATGCTCAAAGACCAAGGTCACCTCAGAGATCCGGGCCACCCTCTTGAGGGCCGTGGAAAAGTTCTGCATGGCAAGCAGAAAACGGTCACAGACGGTCCTTTTGCCGAGCTGAAGGATATCGTTGGCGGATTTACAATCATTGCCGCCGATGACCTCGATCAAGCTGTCGATCTTGCGAAAGGCTGCCCCATATTCGAGGACGATGGTATCGTCGAGGTCCGCCCGATCTTGGAGGTCAGCGTCTGAGCGCGCTTAGCGAGCACCTGTTCCGGCGTGAATCCGGACGAATGGTAGCGACTCTGACGCGGATCTTCGGCGTCCATAATATCGCCCTGGCTGAAGACGTGGTCCAAGATGCCTTCTGCCGCGCTCTTGAAGTGTGGAAGTTTCGGGGCGTACCGGAGAACCCCGCCGCTTGGTTGATGGCGGCCGCCAAGAACCGCGCCCTCGATGTCTTGCGCCGCGAGCGAACGGCTAGAACGTTCGCGCCCGAGTTGGGAAGGTTGCTCGAAAGCGAATGGACGGCCGCCTCATTGATCCGTGAGTCTTTTGGAACCGAGCAGATGAAAGACGACGAGCTTCGGATGATGTTCTCCTGCTGCCATCGGCGGCTACCTGAGGAAGCGCAGGTCGCGCTCATCCTGAATATCCTTTGCGGGTTCAGTGTGTCTGAGGCCGCAGAGGCATTTCTAACCAGCCGCCTCGCCATGGAAAAACGGATCTTCCGGGCCAAGAACGTGCTCGCGCAGTCGAAGAAGCTGTTTGACATCGCAGGCCGGGATGATTTCAACAATCGTCTTCCCGCCGTTCAACGAGCCCTCTATTTGCTGTTCAACGAAGGCTATCATGGCGCATCCCCCGATTCAGCCGTCCGGCAAGATCTGTGCCGAGAAGCGATACAGCTCACGAGCGGCCTGCTCGAACACCCTTTCGCCGCGACGCCAGCGACCTATGCCCTTGCCGCTTTGATGTGCCTTCATGGGGCGCGTCTGCCGGCGCGAGTTGCAGCGGGCGACCTTGTCTCACTTGTGGAGCAAGACAGGTCGAAGTGGGATCTCCCACTTGTCTCTCAAGGGCGGCAATACTTCGAGCGGTCCGCGGCAGGCGCCGGCCTCACGGAATATCACGTGGAAGCGGCGATTGCGTTCACGCATGCGATGGCGCCGGGCGCCGAGGACACAGATTGGGGTCAAATCGTTTCCCTATACGATCACCTCATGTCCATCCGCCCATCTCCGGTTGTAGCACTGAATCGAGCCATCGCGGTCGCGCAGCACCAAGGACCTGAAAGGGGACTCGAAGAGATTCGGCAAATGGCCGGTCAGGAACGCTTGAGAAGCTATCCCTTTTATGAGGCGGCAATCGGCGAGCTCGAACTTCGCGGGGGCCGCGCCGAAATCGCGGCGGCTCATTTTCAAGCGGCACTGGCGCTGGCGCGCAATTCGATGGAGGCACGATTTCTCGAACAGCGTGTGATCGAGTGCAGACATCAGTTTGGACCGCGAATCAAGACATGAGGAAGCGCGAAGCGCTGAGTATGGTTATTCCCGGGAGGTGGTAAATGGCAGCAATGCAGAGTTCAACTTCACAGATGCGGACGCTCATGACCGGCATCGCGATGGGAGAGTCGCCGCGCTGGCATGGACAGCGTTTGTGGTTTTCAGACTGGGGAGCGCAGGAGATTGTCGCTGTCGATGTCAATGGGGATAGCGAAATCGCCGCTCGCTTGCCGTTCGCGCTGCCATTTTGCATCGATTGGCTGCCAGATGGCCGACTGCTCATCGTTTCCGGACGCGAGGGCCTCGTCATGCGCAGAGAGCGCGACGGATCGCTGGCAGTCCACGCTGACTTGCGCAGCCTGTCTCCCAATACTTGGAACGAGATCGTAGCCGATGGCCGCGGCAATGCCTATGTCAACGGCGGTCCAGGAATCGCACTCCTCGCGCCCGACGGCTCTATTCGTGAGGTCGCTGACAGCCTCGCCTTTCCCAATGGAATGGCGATAACTCCCGACAACTCGAAGTTGATCATCGCCGAGTCCCATGGAAAACGACTCACTGCCTTCGATATAGCCACTGACGGCGGCTTGTCGAACCGTCGCGTTTGGGCCGACCTCGGCAGCGGTTTTCCTGACGGCATCTGCATCGATGCCGATGGCGCAGTCTGGTACGCCGACGTTCCCAACAAGCGCTGCGTACGAGTCCGTGAAGGGGGTGAAGTGCTCCAAACGATCCATGTCGATCGCGGCTGTTTCGCTTGCATGCTCGGAGGCGCGGACAGGCGGACGCTATTTATTCTAGCGACGGTATGGCGCGGCATGGAGAAAACTAGCGAGGTTGCGCTGGAGCGAACGGGGCAAGTGTTGACTGTCGAGGCGCCGGCGCCCGGCGCCGGCTGGCCATAGCCGAAAGAGCTGGCCGGGGATGAGGCTCTCGTCGAGACGTAACGAAACCTCGACCCTCCGCAGATCCAAAGAAATCCGGACCAGCAATTCCGCCAATGACCGTCAGCCGAACTTCTCAAGAGTGGATTCGCAGCAGTTGCCGCCGGTTGATCAGCTTCTGGCTATCGAGAACGTCAATGATGCTCTCAATACCCTTTCATCTTGGCAGCGAGGATTGGCCGCTCCACGCTATCGCTTCCGGGCCAGCGTCACTCCGTCGCCTAGCGGCAACATGCTCAGCGATACGCGCTCGTCCCTGAGCAATTTCTTGTTGAACGCCCGCAGTGCGATTGTGTCGGGCTCTTGATTCGAAGCGTCGGCGACGCGGCCGGACCATAGGACGTTGTCCGCCATGACCACTCCTCCGGGGCGAAGCAGATCGAGGCAGCACTCGTAATAGTTTTCGTAGTTGGGCTTGTCCGCGTCGATGAAGGCGAAATCGAACTTGCCATGTTCCCCTTTCGCGAGCAATTCGCGCAGCGTCTTCAGCGCCGGCTGGAGCCGCAGGTCGATTTTATGATCTACTCCCGCCTCTTTCCAGTAGCGCCTCGCGACGGACGTGAATTCCTCATTCACGTCGCACGCCACGATGCGGCCTTCGGCCGGCAGAGCCAGCGCTGCCCATAGCGAGCTGTAGCCGGTAAACACTCCGATTTCGATCGTCCTCCTCGCGCCTAACAGTTCGACCAGCCAAGCCATGAACTGGCCATGCTCCGGGGGAATTTGCATGTTGGCTCGGGGATGGCGCGCGGTCTCTTCGCGCAGCCGGCGCAGGACTTCGGGCTCGCGGATTGAGTTGCGGTGCAAGTAATCCAGAATCGGTTGGGGAATGGAAAGATCGCCGGCCATGTCAGATGTAACCCTTCCATTTATAAACCAACAGGCCCATGTATTCGTAGGTCGCGTGGTAGGAGATGTCGAAGGCGGGATGGCGGAAGAAATGGAAGTGTTTGGGGGCGTAAAATTCGGGGACCGGAAAAAGGACGCCTGCACTCCCAGCTTGCGAAACACGCCTCGCCTGCGCGGGACATCCATCTGAGAGGTCACCACCACCACCGACCGCCAACCCCGTTGCACCATGATTTGCGACAAACCCATGGCGGACGAGTGAGTCGTCGGCGAGGTTTCCACAGTGATGACCTCCCGTGGAACGCCTGCCTCGAGCAACAGGTTTTCCTGAATCCGCGCCTGAGGATCGCCGCCAGCGCTGACGATCACGGGAGCATAGTGTTGCCGGTACAACTTCAGGGCGCCCCAGGTGCGTTGCGCCGCATCGGGCTTCACCCAAATCCAGATCGATGGCGCCGCTTGACATTAGCGCAATGGCGTCGCTCCTTTCGGGATCGGGCTTCACATAAAGGGGAGCGCTCTAGAGATCGGCCAAGGGAGTCGCGGTGAATAGAGTGTACAGTCCAGCCAAACCTACGGCCAGCCACTTCAACACCCGCATCATATTGGCAGTATAGCCGTAGTGTGTGCGGAACTTCCTGATTCCCAAGGGTTTGGAATGATGCCAGAACTTTGGGAACGCAAGTCGCAGCGAGTCCACCATACGCCCACTCAAAGCGCGGTTGGCACGGCAGTTGCGTATCTTCACCACCGATGGGCGCCCAAATGGCTCAAGCTGTGATTACGGTTGAAAATCTCGAAGCGGCGGACCACGCCGCCTGGGACCGCTTTGTCTCTGACCACCCCCTGGGCAGTCCGTTCCATCTCATCGCGTGGAAGGAGAGTATTGACCAGACGTTCGGCTACAAGCCGTTCTACTTGGAGGCCAAACAGAGAGATGAGATTTGCGGCGTTCTGCCTCTTTTTCTGACGGGCGGATTCCTCACCGGCAGACGCCTGATCTCCTCGCCTTTCGCGGTCTACGGCGGCATTCTGGCCGATTCCAGCCAGTCGCGATCGCTTCTCTTGGAGCGCGCCAAACAACTTGCGGCCGATTTGGAGGTCCGCGATCTGGAACTGCGCAACGCCTGGGAGGACCAGTGCAGCGAACTTCCGCGATTATCGCGCTATGTCACGTTTACGCAGCAGATCGGACCGGAGGAAGAGCCCATCCTGAACACCATTCCGCGCAAGAGGCGCGCGGCGGTGCGAAAGTCTCTTCAACAAAGCTTGGTTTCGCGGCGCGAATTCTCGGATACCCGAGCGTTCGAAGATCTTTATTCCAGAAATTTGCGGCGGCTCGGAACGCCGCGCTTCCCGAAGAGTCACTTCAGGACGCTCCTCGAGAAATTCCGGGGCTTGCGCGACATTCGCGAGGTCGTGCTGAACGGAAAAGTGGTCGCGGCCGTGTTCAGCTTCTATTTCCGCGATCAGGCGATTCCCTACTACGGCGCGTCGGATCCCCAATACAATGCCGCTCAACCGAACAATTTCATGTACTACGACCTGATGCGATGGGGCGGCCAGAATGGCTATACCGTTTTCGATTTCGGCCGCAGCAAGCGAGTCAAGGGATCGTACGACTTCAAATCACATTGGGGCATGGTGGAACGTGAATTGCCCTATGAAGTGCACTTGGTGAAAGGCAAATTTTTGCCAAATTATTCTCCGGCGAACCCCGCGTTCCGGCTGCCGATCTTGTGCTGGCAGAGGCTTCCTTTAGGCTTGACCAGAACACTGGGGCCGTGGCTGATTCGGCATGTCCCTTGAAGTTCAAACAGGCGGATAGCTCAATGGTAGAGCGCCTCTATTAAACGCAGAGGAGGTTGCAGCGTTCAACTCCGGCTCCGCCTACCAAAACCCGGCCAAACCGCCGGCTAAAACAATGGACATCCTGTTTCTCTCCCATTGCGTTCCCAACCCTCCGGACAAAGGCGATAAGATTCGCGCCTGGCACGATCTGAACGCATTGGCGGCGAATCACCGCGTCCATCTCGGGTGTTTCGCGAAGAATGCAGACGAGGTCGCGCGGGCGCAAGAACTTAAGGATCGCTGCGCTTCGGTTTTCGCAGAGCCGGTATCGCGATATGCCGCGCTAGCCGGCGCGGCGCTGCAATTCGTCGTGGGCGGCTCTATCAGCACCGCGTTCTATCGCAGTCCCGGCATGCGGCGTCATATCGAATCGCTGCGGCCGCGCCTGGGAGCCACTGTTGCGTATTCTTCCGCCGTGGTTCAGTTCGCGCCCATCGGCGTCCCGTTGTGGATCGACATGGTCGATGTCGACTCCGAGAAATGGCTCGAGTACGCGGAAAGGCGCTGGCCCGGAGCCATCTATTCGATCGAAGTAAACCGTCTACGGGCGCTCGAGGCCGAATACGCCCGGCGCGCCGAATGCGTTTTCGTCACCACGCCGCGCGAGCGCGATTTGCTGAAGCGAATCGCCCCATCGGCCCGCTTAGAGAGCGCCATCAACGGAGTCGATTTCGATTTCTTCAATCCTGCCGCTTGCTCCGCCGCGCCGGAATTGAAAAACCAGCGATATGTCGTGTTCGTGGGGCAGATGGACTACTTCCCGAATGTGGACGCTTGCTGCTGGTTCGCGGATTCGGTTTTCCCGAGTCTGCGAGCGCGCTGGCCCGACATCGAGTTCCTGATTGTGGGCCGGAGTTCGGCCCGGGCCATCCAGCGGCTCGGGAAAGAGCCGGGAATAACGGTGACCGGCGCGGTGGCGGACGTCCGCCCCTATCTGGCTTGCGCGCGGGCCATGGTTGCTCCGCTGAGAATCGCGCGCGGCGTCCAAAACAAGGTTCTGGAAGCGCTGGCGATGGGCAAGCGCGTGTTGGCCTCGCCCGTAGTGGCCAGCACCTTTGGCGAAACGTTGCCCGAAGGCGTAGCCGTGTGTGAATCGGCGGAGGATTACGCCCGAAACCTCACGGACTCCGTGAGTGGGCCGGCATATTGCGATCTGGCGATCCGGGATCGCGCGAGGACCTGGTTTTCCTGGGAGACGAATCTGCGGCCCTTGGTAGAAGCTGTGGAACGCACGCCGGCTGGAGCGATGGTTTCGTGAAGATTCTTTCCCATCACAGAACCAGGGCGACCGATGCGCAGAAAGTCCATATCCTCGAGATGATTTCCGCCTTCCGATGCCTGGGCCACGAAGTCACCGTGGCGTCGCTGGTGGAAACGGAGAATCGCGCCGCCGAGCCGGAGCGTGAGGCCAAGGAATCCGCCTTCAAGAAATTGCTCCGGGCGCTACCGTTCTCCTCCGAAGTTAGCGCCAGCGCGCCTTGCGCGGTTAACAGCCGCGCGGACGTGGTCTGAATGTAGGAGTGAGCGGATGTAGGCAAAGGCTTTGGGTAGAGAATACCGTCTTGGTATTCGCAATTCGGCTTTTCGGTCCTAGTTCAGACTGCGGCATAACCGCGGCGCCGACAAATCCCAAACCCCATTGAGAAGGCGGGACTAGCGAGCTTGAGTTTTCAAGAACGTTCCTCGCTCCAGCTCTGTGAACGCCTGTCGAAGCTGCTCTTGCGTGTTCATCACGATTGGGCCATACCACGCCACGGGTTCTTCGAGCGGCTTGCCGGAGACGAGCAGGAAGCGGATGCCATCCTCGCCCGCATGCACGGTCATGTCATCGCCATTGTCGAAGAGGATCAGCGAGCGGTTGTCGGCTTCCACGGGAGGGACCGTGTCTGACCATCCCACCGCTTCGGTCGGCACCGCCAGCGGGCTGGAGGCATTGCAAAACTTCCCGCTTCCGGCGAAGACGTAGGCGAAGGCGTGGCGGGAGGTCTCGACTGGCAGCGTCTTCGTTTGGCCCGGCGGCACGGACACGTCCAGGTAGATCGGGTCGGCGGCGACTCCTTCCACTGGCCCCTTAGTTCCCCAAAAATTTCCGCAAACGATCCGCACGTGGGTCCCATCGTCGTCAGAGACGACGGGAATATCGCCCGCTTTGACTTCCTGGTAACGGGGCGCCGTCATCTTGAGCGCGGACGGAAGGTTGGCCCACAACTGAAATCCATGCATGCGGCCTGCCGCGTCTCCCTTGGGCATCTCTTGATGAATGATGCCGCTTCCCGCGGTCATCCACTGCACGTCGCCGGCGGAGATCACTCCGGAGTTGCCGATGCTGTCGCCGTGTTCCACCACGCCTGCGAGCACGTAGGTGATGGTTTCAATGCCGCGGTGGGGGTGCCACGGAAAACCGGCGAGATAATCTTCGGGGATATCGTTGCGGAAGTCGTCAAGCAGAAGGAACGGATCGAAATCGCTGGTGTTGCCGAAGCCGAACGCGCGGCGCAGATGCACGCCGGCGCCTTCGAGCGTCGGCTTCGGTCGGCTGAGTCGTTTAACCGGTCGAAGAGACATACATATTTATATTGCCATTAGGAGACTTTCCGCGAATTGCCATTCCCAGTCGATCCATTGAGCTACGCAGCGGAAACCGGCGCCTTCCGCCATGCGCACGACCTCCGGCGGGGAGTACTTGTGGCTGTTCTCCGTCCAGATCGTTTCTCCTTCCTTGAAACGGACCGAGAGCCGCACCTTCCGGATCTTGACGGTCTGCGGTTGCCTGGAACGTAGATGCATTTCGACGCTTCGAGTTTCGGAATTGAACCGCACCCGGTGCTCGAATTGGGCCAGGGGAAAATCCCCGTCGAGCTCGCGATTGATGCGAGCCAGCAGATTCAAATTGAACGCCGCCGTGACGCCCAAGGGATCATCATAGGCATCCAGGAGCTGGCGTATGGGCTTTTCCAAATCGCTTCCGAGGAGCAGGGAATCGCCGGGCTGAAGGATCAGCCGGATTTCCCGCAGGAAATTGGCATCGGCCGGGTGGCTGAAGTTTCCGATCGTGCTTCCCAGAAACAGCACTAAAATGCGCTGGCCCAGCCTGCGCCGGGCAGCCACTTCCAGCAGCCCGTCGAGGTATTCGCGCTCCAATCCGACAATGCCGACCGAATCGATATCGGCCAGCTCGCGCTCGCAGGTACGCAGCGCCGAGGGAGAGATCTCGATCGGATAGTAATAGGTGTGGCGGCGGCGCGATAAAGCCTCCAGAATCCAACGCGTTTTCGAGCCGTTTCCGCTGCCTAATTCACACAGGACGACGTCCCCGGCGATTTGCTGCACGATTTCCTGCGCGTGCGCCCGGAGAAGGCGCTCGTCGGCGCGCGTCAGGCCATATTCCGGCAGCTCGCTGATCACTTCGAAGAGTTTGGAGCCAACCGCGTCATAGAGATATTTGGAAGGCAGCTCCTTCTGCCCTTCCTTGGTGAGACCGGCGCGCACATCGGCGGCGAATTCACTTACAGCGCCTGCGGCGATTGCATTGGTGAGCATGTCCATTCCCTCCCCACTCGGGGACTGAAGTCCCCGTTGCAGGCTAAAGCCTGCTCCACGCTATTTCATTTCGCGCAGCGGAAGCCCGCGTACGCGTATTGATAATGCGCCTGGAACCAATTCCTGAAAGAGCGCCGCAGCATGCTCCGCTCGGTGCGCGCCGAACCGCCTTTCATCACATAATGCAAGCCGTCAAAGAAATTCGCCGAATATCCGAGGTAAAACGGAAACGGCTCGAAACCCGGGAATGGCTCAAACACACTCGCCGTCCATTCCCATCCGTTCGCCAACATTCCCTCCACTCCGAACGCGCTGCGTCCTCGAGGAAATGCATTCACCGGAGAGGGATCCCATCGCCCAAGTCCGAAGTATCCGTGTTCGGATTGCGGAGGCTCGGTTCCCCAGGGAAAAGGGCGCTCCTCGCCGGAAAGCGTTCCGTACGCCGCGCGATGCCATTCCTCTTCGGTCGGCAGTCTTTTGCCGGCCCATGCCGCGTAGGCGCTCGCTTCCGCATGGCTTACATAAACGGGCCAATGGAGGGGCAGAGGGATCTCTTCGAACATGCCGCGGTAAGCCCATTCGGCCGCCTGCTTTCGCCAGAAGACAGGATGCTTGATTCCCTGCCGCTGCTTCCAGGTCCAGTTCGCGTCTGTCCATAGCCCGCGATCGCCGTACCCGCCGGCGCGGAGAAACTCGAGAAACTCGCCGTTGGTCACTTTATACCGGTCGATAGCGAAGGCGGCCACGTCCACAGGATGAGCCTGGAATTCGTTGTCCCATCCGAAGCTCTCCCGGCAACGGGGAATCCCAAGCGTAACTCGGCCGGCCGGGATTTCGGCCATGCCGCCTTGGTGCGCACCCGATTCCGGAGGCGCCGTCTGGGACTGGCGCAGCTTTGCCTCCATCGGCGACTGATGCAGCATGTAGGCGAGCGTTTCCACGTGCATTAGCCGATGCTCAATGGCCACATTCATCAAGAGATCATCCGCCCCAGCGGCCAAGCCTGTATCCAATTCCGTCCGCACGCGCCGGACATAACTTTCGACTTGCGACTGGGTGGGCCAGTCGCCGGGCTGATCCGATGGCAACCCGCCGTCGACTGGATCGATGCCGAAGGCGAAGAGGCGATCGAGGCCGGCGTCAAACGCCTTCAGTCCGGCAAGCTTGGGATGCAGAAGATTCCAATCGAACGCCTCCAAATGGCCGAGGTAAAAAATAATGCGGTGGCGTTCGGGGATCGGGCGGTCATAGATGGCGTCCGGTTTCACTAGCTGGAACAGCCGATCCGATTCCGCGCGTGCAGCCGCCAAACGCGCTGATAGCGTTGTGTGAGACATGTTGTGCTTCGTTATTTATGCCGGCGCCAACGGTTTAAGCTCGCCGAGCATGGTTGGGATCAGCTCCGATACGGTGGGATGAATGTGCATCGCGCGCTGAATTACCGTATACGGAGCCTTGGCGTACATCACGTCCAAAACTGAATGAATCACCTCATCCCCCCCCGTTCCCAGAATGGCCGATCCCAGGATCTTGCCGCCTTCGGCTTCCACCATGATTTTCATAAATCCCAGGGTCTCGCCCTTCTCCACCGCGCGGCCAACTTTCGTCATCGGCCGTTTCCCGATCAACACTTGTTTGCCGGTTTGTTTGGAGTGCGAGAGTGCGTCCCTTTCCGTCATTCCCGCGCGCCCAAGAGGCGGATCGATGTACAGGTTATAAGCCAGGATTCGATCGCTCACTCGCCTGGAGTCGCCATCGAGAAGATTGGCCGCGACAATCTCGAAATCGTTGTACGAAGTGTGCGTGAAACCTCCCTTCCCGTTACAATCTCCCAGCGCCCATATCCCGGCTACGTTGGCGCCAAGCTGATCGTCCACCGGAATATAACCGTGCGCGTCTGTCGCCACTCCGGCTTTCTCCAAATCCAGATCGTCCGTGTTCGGCCTGCGCCCCGCCGCCAGCAACAGATGGGAGCCGCGGAGTTTCGTTTTCCGGCCGTCCGTTTCCAGGGTCACGATGATATCATCTCCATCCTTTGCGAGCTCGACGCAGTGCGTGCAGAGCCGCACGTCCACTCCTTCCCGCTCCACAATTTCCCGGATTGTTGCCGATACGTCTTCATCCTCGCGCGCAAGCAGCCGCGGGCCCATTTCCACTATGGTGACCTCGCTGCCAAAACGGCGGAACATCTGGCCGAATTCCAACCCGATGTAGCTGCCGCCCAGGATCACTAAATGAAGCGGGAGGAAATCGACCTCCATCATGGTGCTGTTGGTCAGGTATTGGACTTGCTCCAAGCCGGGAATACTCGGGATGGATGCGCGGCCGCCCACATTGATAAAGATGCTTTCAGCCGCCAATGTTTCACCGTTCACATACACTTCGTGCGGCGACTGAAATCGAGCATGCCCCTCATAGACGGTGCAATTCTGCATCGTTTTGAGATACTTCTCCACCCCCGTTCGGGATTGACCGGAGATTTGATCTTTCCGCGCCTTAACCTGTTTCATATTTACGATTACCTCACCCGCGATTTGGATTCCGAAATCTGCGGCGCGATGAGTCATATGGGCAGCATAGGCGCTGGCCACCATCGTCTTGGTGGGGATGCACCCGGTATTGACGCACGTTCCACCGAATTTTCCCCGCTCGATAACCGCAACTTTCTTACCCGCGGCCGTCAGGCGGCCCGCAAGGGCTGGCGCGGCCTGCCCTGTTCCGATGATGATGGCGTCGTAGGTGGAGCTCATGTTTTCCAAGCATCTCACGGCGCGCGAGAGCAGGCTCGCCGGAGGTCAGGCGGCCGTGATATTTGAACTCTTCGGCTTGTTTGGCGAGGTCGCGGCGGCGCATCCAGAGGGTAAGTTGGGCATTCGAAAATTCAAAGCCATCTTGCTCGGGTTGCCAGGGCTGGTTCAATGCTTCCTTCAAGTTACGGATGTCGGCCGCGGCTTCGAGCGCTTTCTTTTCCGCTTCGGCGAGTCAGCCACGATCTCCTAATGCGCTCGAATCAAACGCCTAGTCATGAAACTCGTGGGTGCGCGTGAAATCTCATTCGTGGCCGATAGCAATTCAAAAAGGTATGACTTCCGGCGAATGACGAGCTATGCGGAAGTTGGTGCTGTTCAGGCCACAGCGAGTCGTTCAAACGGTGGCTTGGAAGTGGTACTAAGCCATGCCGGTGGTAGCGGTTCGGTGTTCCGACGCTGCGATTGATATGGATCAACTTCGTCCATCTCTTCATGGTGTCGCTGCTGCCCTTTGCGAGCTCATGGATTGCGCGGACCCGGCCCGCATCTTCCCCTGTGGTGTTTTACGCAGGGCTCTTCGTCTGCATTGATATCTTCTACATCTTCTTCGAGCGCGAAGTGTTAACGCGCACGGACTCGACGGACGTGTCCGCGCGTATGCGGCGCATGGCGCGGCGCCGATCAATCATTGTTCTTGCGAGCGGCTATGCTGGTTGCGTTCGCTGCGCCAGGGATCGGCTTCGGTCTGATATGCTGCGCCCTGGTCCTCCATTTGCGGCCGGAGGCCGCGCTTGGCAGTTGGCTGTGACAACCCGTGAAGGCGTGGGACACCGCCCGGCTCGCCTCTGCGGTCGGTCATAACGGCAGCCGTTCCAAGCTGCGCCACATACACAATGCCCTTGCGTTGTTCATCACAAATCGATGACAACGCTGCTGACTCGGCTAGAGCAGCAAACGAGAACGTTGCCGAGGATACTGGCGAGGTGCCTGTAGAACGCATACTTAACGCCTTCCCCGATGTGCTCGTCGGGCTCTCGGTACGTCACGAGTGGGGAGTCGAGGATGACGAAACCGGGGTGGGGAAAGTGTTTGCGGTTCGTTTCCTGTAGGGCACCGATCATAAACGCGGCGTATGCGATAGCGCGATATACGCAGATCGATTTTCCGGACACAAGGGGATCGAGTTTTCGGGCCATACGAGGTGAGAAATAGTTGACGCACGTCAGCGCTTAGAACGATGCAACTCCCTTCAAGTTTTTGAATAAGCTTTAATAAAATCTTCGATCATACTGTTGACTTGTTCTGGCACTTCCAACGTGGCGAAATGACCTGAGCCCACTGTTTTGCCGATAACGAGCTGCGGACAAAGCCTAGAAAAAAGAGGCAAGTCGCTATAGCAGCCGCCGCTGTCTTCAATGTACAGAATAGGTAGTTTGCAAGCTGAAACCCGCTCACGCGCAACTTTATCCCAAGCAAACATCGCTTCAAAATGCGCCACCCATTGCTCTTGAGGAATTGCAAAAAACGTTTTTTCGACGTGAGATTTAAAGCGATCAGAAGGCAAGCAAATGTGATCAATGAGTGATTGGATAGCGGCACGATAGCTGACGCTTCTGAGACCGCGAAGAACTGTCTCCTCATCCTCCAAGGCCGCTTTAGGAAATAATACTCCCGAGCTGATTAATACAATAGCAGTTGGCAGCATTGAGTGTTTGGCTGCAAGCTCTACAGCCACCATGCCACCCATGCTATGGCCAATAATAATTGGCGATGTTATTTTTAGCGCACGGCAAAGACAGGCAACGTCATCAGCATATTGTGCAATCGTGCCGTATTTGATGGGCTTATCGCTCTTTCCATAACCTCTTAAATCTAGATTAATAGCGGTACCACGACGTGCAAAGAAAT
>Ga0126371_10002549_pt1 | contig 15714 bp, 10 predicted proteins | sample PanSoiMetaPlot_4_FD_110145 | JGI IMG/M metagenome (GOLD analysis project Ga0126371, IMG submission 110145) | Tropical forest soil microbial communities from Panama - MetaG Plot_4 | ecosystem: Environmental > Terrestrial > Soil > Tropical forest > Bulk soil | place: Panama | collected 2016-02-17 | reverse complement strand
TGGTGATCCGTGATCACCCTAGAACAACTGCCGCTGGTGCGGGTTTGTGCCCGAGGTAACTTCTTGCTTGGCTCTGTGTCTTTGCCCGCATCCTGAGACCTTTTGGTTTTCACAGGGTCACTGAAACGTTCTCCACCTCTCCTGCACTATCCATATGTGGAATGCATCGCTCTCGGTTGAAGTGGTGACCCACAGCTCAGGGACCCAGCCTGGTAAACCGCTTGGTTCGGGTTTCTCTAAAGTGCCGGACGCGGCCGGGGGGAAGCGCATTCGGCACTTTTTGAAATCAATCCCCGGTAGCGCCTCTAATCCGCCCAACGGAGCTTCCTCTCTAGTGCGCAAGGTACAAGCTAATTCGTCAGTTTTCCGCCACTGCAGTGGACTGGCCCTGGTCAAACGGCAGACCCCTGTAGCTGAGCACACAATCTCCGCCTCTTCTCCGGTGCTACACTGTCAGCCACTTCAAAGCACCCGGGGCAAGCTCTTGCAGTTTCAATCGTTTGACGAGTCGTATATCAACCGCCTCCAAATAGGAGACTTTCGCACACAAGAGCATTTCTCGAACTATTTTGGAGCGCTGATAAAGATCAAGCTGGGTTCGCGATTGAACTCCCGGGAGGCGATCGAAGATTTACGTCAGGAGACGTTCACCAGGTTTTTCTCTGCTCTAAAGGCAGGCAAGATCCTGCAGCCGGAACGGCTAGGGGCATTCGTAAATTCTATATGCAACAACGTCCTGATGGAGTACTACCGCTCTTCCGGCCGCAGTACTTCGCTAGACGATGAAGATGAGAAGAACTTTCCAGCCGCAGATTTCGATCTTGTGGAAACGTTGCGCGCCAAGGAACGAGAAAAGAAAGTTAAAGCAATCTTGGAAGAGCTTTCGGAGCGCGACCGGCGTCTCTTGAAAGAGGTCTTCCTCGAAGAGCGCAATAAAGATGACGTGTGCCGTGATTACGGGATTGATCGTGAATACCTGCGGGTGCTGTTACATCGCGCCAAACAAGCGTTTAAATCAGCCTATCAACGCCGGACGGGAGAAAATCCCCCAGATTATTCTCTCGCCTGACGAGGCGGAAGGAACGCCATGGAACTGGAAATGAGGGGGTTAACCATGGACCACAATGAAGTGGTTCGACAAAAATTGACGGAAAAGTATCTGCTCAACGAGCTCGAGAGCGAGCAGCGCGATGAGTTCGAGGAACACTACTTCGAGTGTCCCGAGTGCGCGCTCGATATCCGCGCCGGTTCGGAGTTCGTTGAAAGCAGTAAGGTTATCTTGGGCCATCTTGCGGAAGAGGTAGCGCCAGTGGCCAGCGTACCCCGCCAACCGGCCCGTGGTAGCTGGTGGGGGTGGCTACGACCGCAATTCGCCGGAGCGGCTGTGGCCCTTCTGATTGCAGTAATTGGTTACCAGAATCTGGTCACGCTTCCCCGGTTAAGGGGAGTACTCCGGCATCCACAGACCCTTCCCTTCGCAGCGGTGGCCGTGGGGACATGGGGCAGCGCTGGGCCGACCGTAACCGTGTCAAAAGACAGCAGCTTCCTTATATTTGTGAGAATCCCATCGGACGGCAGCTACACCCGTTATATTGCGGACTTGTATAACCCAACGGGAAGACTAGAATATTCTCTCACTACTCCGGCCACCTCCGTTCAAGACCAGTGGCCGGTGCTGATTCCGGGGGGCAATCACGAAGCGGGGAGCTACCGCATTTCGGTCCGCGGCGTTGCGGGATCAGGTGAAGTCAAAGAAATCGGAAGTGCACCTTTTACACTGCAGACTGAGAAGTGAGTCCAAAAAGCGGAGCGTGCAATATGGCAACGATGACAGAAGTGCCAGACACGGTCGACAGAGAGACCCCTTACCACGACTATCATGCTGAAGCGCACGTCCTCAGCGGCCACCTTAAGCGTCCGATCGACCAGAAAATCGAGCATCAGGCTCAGATCCACCTGCATGATCGCAGAGGCGGTCACTTTACCCGCTTCACCGAAACGGTGAGCGTCGAAGGCCTGCTCTCGTATGCGAAGGGCAAGACCCGTGTCTCGGGAAGCCGCAGCCCAAAGCACAATGGCTGGGTGACCCTATCCACGTCGGTCATCGAGGGGCTGAATGCTTTCGAGGTGATCACCGCAGACCGGATCGTCGCGCAAGTCTCAACGGATCATCCATATCGAGATGGCCATTATCCGCATGTGACCTTTCTGGGATCACAGTTCACCAATTTCCGGGTCAGTGGATTCGCGGTGAAATTGAATCTCAATTTCGGAGTGTGTGGCAGCAGGCCCGCTGATAATCGATCGTACTTGCGCGATCTTACGTTCCTTGAGACCGTCCAGCGCCAGACTGAAACGATCGCAAAAGCCGACGGACTTCCAAAAGAACTGAAGAGCCGATACGATGAGAGACTCGTCAACATCCACAAGCTCATTCGCCAGAGCAGCGAAGGCGTGTGGGAAAACGACGAACCTCGAGTCATATGCTCGCTGGTCGAGAGCATCGGCGAAATTCCGATTCCGGGTGTGACATCGTACAGGAACGTCCTGGTGATTCCAGAATTTGGATCGGTTTCTTTGGGCGAAATCGTCGTGGGCGAGAAAAACTACGAGGGCAACGCGTTACCGAGCGTTTACTTCACGCTGACTGGCATCAAGATGGACATGGGTTGCGTCGGCGACGGAACAGCCATGGCGACAAGGGTCACCGCCAACGGAAATCACAGGCCTTAGAAATAACTCTCTTCTTGCTCTTGGTGGGTGCGCTGCTTTCTTGTAGCCGCGGCCGCGCACCCGATTCTGACCTGGCAAAAGCCAACAGCGAATTCCTTCAGGGTGATCTCGAAAAAAGCCAGCAAGATGCTCAGCGGGGATACCAACGCTATCGAAGGCAACCGGAATGGGCCTGGAAATTCAGGGTCCTCGAAGCGAGAGCTGCACTGTGGCGAGGAATGCATCCAGATGTATTAAGGATTCTCGACACAGCGGTCCCCTCGGTCCAAAGCGAGATTCTGATCTCCCAGCTCTCGCTGCGCGGCATCGCCAATGCGTACACGCACAATTTCCCTGAAGCGGAACGCCTTTTAAATGAGGCAACGCAGTTGTGTGCTGATCAACGTAGTGCGAGTTGCGGAGAACTCGTGCAAGGCCGCGGGCTATTGGCGAGTCAGCAAGGAGAGTCTGCAACTGCCGAGGATTTCTACCAACAGGCGCTGGCCTTCGGTCGTTCTCATCAAGACTCATTCCTTGAGTCCTCTGCGCTGCTGAACCTCGCCGCCGAAGCGCTCGCAGAGAGTCATTTCGACGAGGCGATTGATTACTCCGAGGCATCCTTGCGGATCGCCCAGATCGAACACGCTCGCGTTCTCGAGCTCGCAAACCAAGCCAACATCGGTTGGGCGGAATACCGGCTCGGCGACTCTGATCGGGCGTTGGTTGTTTTCCTGGATGCAGAAAAACTTGCTGCTGAACTCGGCGATGTTTCCGACCAGGAAAATGAGCTTACCGACCTCGGTTACATCTACATGGATGAAGGCAAGCTGAATCAGGCCAATGAGTCTTTTCGTAAGGCCCTTGATCTTGCGAAGAAAAATGACCTCAAAGAGCATGTCTACAACGCGCTGCGAGTCTTGGCTCGCCTGTCCTTGCGGAGGGGAGATCTAGAGAAAGCGAGCGACTTTGCGGATCAGGCCCTCGATCTGGCACGAGAAACGAGCGATCACACCGACGACCTCTACCCTCGTCTTGTTCAGGCGCAAATTGCCTCAAAGCGAGGTGACACCGCCAACGCCGAAACAACTTTTCGTCTAATCGAGCGAGACCCGCAGTGCCCGGTTTTTCTGAAGTGGGAGGCCGAGCATTCACTGGCCCAACTCTACGAAGGACAGAATCGAGCGGAGCAAGCTGACCTCGAGTACCGCGCAGGAATTACAAGCTTTGAGTCGGCACGTTCGACCGTTCGGCACGAAGACTCAAAGATTTCCTTTCTGACCAATGGCGCCAGCCTCTACGACGATTACGTTCGCTTCCTCATTGCTCACCAAAGGAACGCAGATGCCCTCAAGTGGGCCGACTTTAGTCGAGCGCGCGCATTGGCGGAAGGTTTAGGCGTGCTCGCGAAAGACCTAAGAAGAACCGCAAATGACTCCACTGCGTCGGCGCCAGACTTGAACCCGCAGGCCGTCGCTCGCCGCACAAAGGGAACCCTACTCTTCTACTGGCTAGGAGAAAAACAGTCGTACCTATGGGCCACCGACTCGACCACCACGCATCTTTTCACCCTTCCTCGCCGGACCGACATCGAGGCGGCCGTGCAGCGCTATCGAACGGCCCTCAACGGCCCGCAAAACGTTCTCGAATCCGGCGGCGAAGACGGACGCGCCCTGTACCAGATGCTGATCGCTCCGGCCCAGTCGATGCTCCGCCCAAACGCCAAGGTCTACATTCTCCCCGACGGCAGCCTCAACAACCTGAACTTCGAAACGCTGATCGTGCCTTCTCCAAATCCACACTACTGGATCGAAGACGCCGACGTAATCAACGCCAGTTCATTGCGTATCCTGGCCGCGTCGCGAGCTCCAACCAAAAACCACGCCAACCGCCTTCTGCTAATCGGCGACAGCGTTGCGGTCGGCAAAGACTACCCGGAACTGCCGAAGGCGGCCGATCAGATGGCGAGTGTCGCCAAGCATTTTCCCGCCGAGCGGCGGCGGATATTCAGCCGGGAACAGGCGAATCCAGCCGCCTATCTCCAGAACAATCCCGAACAATTTTCTAATGTCCATTTCGTGGCGCACGGAACCGCCAGCCGTCTCAGTCCACTGGACTCCGCGATCGTACTCTCCGGAGACGCTGACAATCCCAGTTCCTTCAAGCTCTACGCTCGCGACATTGTCCATCACCGTTTGAAAGCCGACTTAGTAACGATCTCCGCCTGTTATGGCGCAGGCGAGCGCCAGTACTCCGGAGAAGGCCTGGTCGGTCTTGCCTGGGCCTTTTTGTATGCAGGCTCTCACAACGTAATTGCTGCCCTATGGGATGTCGCTGACGCATCAACCTACCAACTGATGGATCGCTTCTACGACGAACTCTCCAAAGCAGCGTCCCCAGACACCGCACTCCGGGCCGCCAAACTGTCCCTGCTTCGGGGCAATGCCTTCCGCAATCCCTTCTATTGGGCGCCCTTCCAGCTCTATGCCGCCTAGAGTGGTTTTAGAAAATAGTGTGACCTCCTTCTGTGGCCCAGAATAAAATCATGTTGAGCGGAGCCGGAGTGCAGCCAAGCGGAACTCTGGCGGAGTCGAAACACCTCTACCTTGACCAAGTGCTGCGGTCAGGGATTCCTCGCTGCGCTAGGAATGACAGTTGTAAGCGATGGACCTTTAGACGACATCAATTTCTACCCGCTATAACTCCCCCTCTTCGAAGCGCCTCCCTCCGCATATAATCCTCTGCCATGCAACGACTCACGCTTACGATTTTCTTGATCCTGCTCCTGTGCGGTCTCAATGCGGCCCAATCACTCACGCCCAGCGAGATCAACAAGGTTGACGAGGTCTTCAGCCAATACGCCAAGCCCGACTCACCAGGCTGCGCGTTGGGCATCTACCAAAATGGCGCAATCGCCTATTCACGCGGTTACGGCATGGCAAGCCTGGAGTTGGGTGTCCCGATCACGCCACAGACGGTCTTTGACATCGGCTCAACCTCGAAACAGTTCACGGCATTTTCCATCCTCTTATTGCAGCAACAGGGCAAGTTGTCAGTGAACGACGACATCCGCAAGTTCCTGCCCGAGATGCCTGACTACGGAAAGCCGATCACTCTTCATCACCTGATGACCCACACCAGCGGCCTCCGCGACTATGCGGGATTGTTCGACCTAGCCGGTATCCCTGAACAGAATCTGACCAACGATCAGGATGCCGTGGACCTCATCGTCCGCCAAAAGGCTCTCAACTTTATGCCCGGTGAGGAGTGGGACTATAGCAATTCCGGATTCTTCCTCCTCTCGCAGGTCGTGAATCGGGTGACGGGCAAGACTCTGCGCGACTTCGATCAGGAAAACATCTTCAAGCCCCTGGGCATGACAAGGACTCAGATCTTCAACGATCACACGCTGGTGATTCCTCATCGCGCAACCGGCTATAGCTACGACGACGAAAGAAAAAGCTTCGGCGTCGAGATGTCGAATTTCGAGCAGACCGGAGACGGTTCGGTGCAGACCAGCGTGGAAGACCTTCAGCGCTGGGACGAAAACTACTACACCGCCAAAGTCGGAGGCACCGATCTAATCCATGAAATGCAGATCGTTGGCAAGCTGAACAGCGGGAAAGAGCATAACTACGCCGCCGGCTTAGAGATCTCTACCTATCGCGGCCAGCCGGTGGTAAGCCACGGCGGAGCATGGGCGGGCTACCGCGCCGAGTTGATGCGCTTTCCCAAGCAGCACACCTCCATTGCGATTCTGTGCAACGTTGCCCAATCCATGCCAACGGTGCGGGCCTACCGCATTGCCGATGTAATCCTGGCCAACGTACTTGCTCCTGTTCCGGCCGCAGACCAAAAGGACGACCAAAAGAAAGACGCCGCCGTCGCCGTTCCTCCCGACGTGCTGAAGGGATACAGCGGCATCTACAAAAACTCGAAAGACGAATATCAGCGAATCGAGTTCAAAGATGGCAAGCTCTGGCTCGCAGAATACGGGCTCGAACTAATCCCTAAATCGCCGACTGCATTTCGAACCAATCTAGGGGCAGGCACCATTTCCTTTTCCAATAATGGGATGGTGTTTGCTCTGGTCGAGGAAAATCCGTCGGAGTTTAAGAAACTCGAGACGCATGTGCCGAAGGATCTGGCGCAATTTATCGGCGACTACTACAGCGCCGAACTGGGCACCATCTGGGAATTACAGCTGAAGCATGGCCAGCTCACCGCCCACGTCAAACACAGCGATTCCCCCGCCATGACGCTTTTCCCGGTTGATGACAATACCTTCACTCTAGAGGGTGGGTCGCTGAGGTTTGAAACCGACGCGAAGCGTGCGTTCCTCACAGTCTCGCGCATCCGGAATATCGAATTCGTAAAGCAGGAATCGTCATCACCGGCAAAATAGAGGGCAGCCGCTCTTGGAGCGGCCCAGAAGCCGCGCACCTATTCAATTCCAAGCTGGTGCTGTATCCGCTCGAGAGGCACTCCTTTGGTTTCCGGAACCATCGTCCAGACCCAGATGAGCTGAAGCACCATCATGCCGGTGAAGAATGAGAAAACATAAGCGGGAGGAAATATGGACACCATCTTCGGGAAGAATGTGGTGAGCAGTGCGGCGAAAATCCAGTGTGTCGAACTGCCCAGCGTCTGACCTTCGGCGCGATGGCGATTGGGAAATATCTCGGAGATGAATACCCAAATGACCGCGCCTTGTCCGACCGCGTGGGCGGCGATGAAGGCAAAGATACAGACCGGAACAATCGAATAATGTTCCGAAGAAAACGCCCAGGCCACAAGCCCCAGCGAAATGATGTAGCCGAATGAGCCGATATACAGCAGCGTACGCCGGCCCAGCCGGTCAATGAGCCAGAGACCGACAAAGGTAAATACCAGGTTCGTGATTCCGATGCCGATCGATTGCAGCAGCGCGGCCTGCTTGGCCAGGCCAGTCAGTTCGAAGATCCGCGGAGCAAAATAGAGGATCGCGTTGATTCCTGACATCTGATTGAAAAACGCGATGAGGAATGCAAGCAGAATCGGTTTCCGCAGACGTCGTGTCCAGAAATGTCCGGAGGAGACTTGCTCCTTGGACGCGGCTGCAATCTCGTCGGCTTGTACCGCGATTTCTGACTCCGATAGCTCCGGTTCGCTGCGCCGTAAAACGTCCAACGCAGCCTCACGATCGCCTTTCTTGCTGAGCAGCCAGCGGGGACTCTCAGGCAGGCCAAAACAGAACACTGTATACAATAGAGAAGGAAATGCAGCGACCCCGAGCATCCAGCGCCAGGCATTTTCTCCGAGACCCGCTAGCAGAGCGTTGGACACGAACGCGATCAGAATGCCAAACACGATATTGAATTGGAACATGCCAGCAAGGCGGCCGCGATGCTGTGGCGGGGCAATCTCCGAGATGTACATCGGGGCCACAACAGTCGAGATCCCAATTCCAAGTCCGCCCACCACACGTGCGGCGATAAACGTCACCACATTGGTCGCAAGCGCCGAACCTATCGCTCCCACAAGATAGAGCAATCCGATCCACAGCAACGTCAGCTTGCGTCCGTAGCGGTCCGCGGGCCACCCGCCAATGAGCGAGCCAACCACAGTGCCGTAAAGAGCCGAGGCCATGGCAATTCCGTGCACTCCTGGGCTGAGTTCCCAAAGCGCCTGTATTGTTTTTTCCGCACCGGAGATGACGACCGTGTCGAAGCCGAAGAGAAATCCGGCCAGTGCCGAGGTAAGCGACCAGAAGAAGATGCGACCGTTCATAGAAGGGCGCAGCTTACCACAGAAAGAGCACTGCAATGTGAGGATTCGACAACCTGGTGTAGTGAGTCAACAAATCGACATTCATGAGTCGTCGGTGCGCCCTGTGATCCTCTGTGCCCCTGGTGGTTAACGCTTTTGACCTAATCGTCGACCACTGCGAACTACGCAGACCGAGACGCAATACGTAAGGCATACCGTTCCGACGCACTACCCTAGTAACCGTTCATTCTTTCACCAGCGGAAATCCTTTTTCCCGCCAACCCCGCACTCCGCCGTCCATCGAAATGACATTCGTATAGCCCATCTTCTGCAGATTGTCTGCCGCCAGCGCCGACCGATAACCGCCCCCGCAATAGAGAATCATTTCTCGATTAAGTTCGGGGACGCGCTCTTCAATGTCGCGCTCGATCACGCCTTTGCCCAGATGAATCGCTCCAGGAAGATGATCTTTCGCATACTCGCTTTCTTCGCGCACATCAACGAGAAGGATCTTGTCGCCGCGGTCCATCCTCTTCTTGACCTCGTCGACATTGGTCTCGCGTACGCGACTTCGGGCATCGTCGACAATCTTCAGGAATCGCGGAGGATGTTGGTGAGCCATCAGATTCTCCTTTGATCAATAGGTAGCCACAACATAGTAATCCGAGCATGGCCTGTGCAGCGAGGGGTCGCCATCGATTAGCATGATCGCGTGCCTGGGAGGACCGCATCACGAAAAATCGGCCTGGCCCGCGCCCTGTCAAAGCTCGGCTATTGCTCGCGCTCCCAGGCCGCTGAATTAATCCGCGCAGGACAGGTCCGTCTGAATTCAAAGGTTTCCCGTGATCCCGAAACGCCGGTGCGACTCCAGTGGGACAAGATCGAAGTCGACGGCCGTGCCGTCGAATCCGAGCGAAGAGTCTACTTGGTAATGAACAAGCCCCGCGGTCTGGTCACGACCGCGAATGACGAGAAAGGTCGCGAAACCGTGTATTCGATCCTTCAGAGCTCCGGCGAGGATTTACCGTGGGTGGCCCCGGTCGGAAGGCTCGACAAGGCCAGCGAAGGATTACTACTCTGGACGAATGATTCGGAGTGGGCCGCTCGCGTGGCTGCGCCCGAAACGCACCTGGAAAAGACCTATCACGTGCAGATCGGCACGCTAGCTGACCAGAATTTCGTTTGCACCCTAACGCGAGGCGTGAGAACAAAACAAGGAGACCTGTTGACCGTCACTCGGTGCAGGGTTATCCGCGTGGGCGAAAAGAACTGCTGGCTCGAAATCACTCTCGATGAAGGCAAGAACCGTCAAATTCGCCGCATGCTCGAAGCCCTCGGCGTGGAAGTGTTACGGCTGGTGCGAGTGGCGATCGGCCCTCTCGAACTCGGCACACTTGCGAAAGGAACCTATCGGCGTATGCGGCCTGACGAAAAACAATCGATCGACCGCGCCACGACCACGAAACAACGAAAACCGCATCCTCAAAACACCTCGGCATGAACGACCCGACGTTTCTATCCGCAGCCGAGATGGCCCGGCAAATCCGCGAGAAGAAAATTTCTCCCCTGGAGCTGGCCGAAGCGCATCTCGTTAAGATTCAGCGCCTGAACCCAAAGCTGAATGCGTATGTGCACGTCGACTCGGGCCGGGTTCGAAGCGAAGCGCGTACGGCAGAAGCCTCTTTGGCGAACGAAGCCACACTCGGCCCTCTGCACGGCGTTCCGATCAGCATCAAGAGTTCACTGGACGTAGCTGGCATGAAATGTGAATCCGGCACACGCCTTCGCGCGGGTTATACAGCAAAGAGCGACGCCCCTCTCGTTGCGCGTCTGCGACAAGCGGGCGCCATTGTGCTCGGCGTAACCAACACCCCCGAGCTGCTGATGGCCTGGGAAACCGACAACCTTCTTTACGGTCGCACCAACAGTCCGTGGGACCTCGTCCGCACGCCCGGTGGTTCCAGCGGCGGAGAAGCCGCAGCCATAGCCTCCGGGATGTCCGCCGGGGGCGTCGGCAGCGACGGAGGAGGCTCCATCCGGGTTCCCGCGCACTTCAGCGGAATCTGCGGCCTAAAGCCGACTCCCGGGCGAATTCCATCCACCGGACACTTCCCCGAGTCCGGCGGACCATTCGCCCTGATCGGCGTCGTCGGCCCAATGGCGCGCACCGTCGCCGATCTCAAGCTGCTGTTTGAAGTCATGCAAGGCCCGGACGATGGCGACACCTGCGCCGCGCCAGTGCCCCTCCGCTGGCCCGCCCACTCAGAATTCCGAGAGCTGAAGATTGGCTACTTCGAAGACGACGGCCGAACACCGGTCACACCGGAAATCCGGCAGGCGGTTCGAACGGCAGCCGGGTCCCTCTCTCGGGCCGGGTTCGACGTCGAACCCTTTCGTCCCGAAGGTCTCGAAGAAGCCCGCGAACTCTGGCGCAAGTTCTTTGTGAAGACCGGTGGAATCGTCATCAACCCCATGTTTCAGCGACGCGAATCCGACCTGAGTCCGATCTTGAGACAGTTCCTCGAGTGGGCAGAGCAAGAGCCGGCAACGAAAGACGACACATTTCTCCATGCATGGTTTGCGCGCGACGCACTGCGCGCCAAGTTCCTGCCCCAGATGCAAAGGTTCCCGATTCTGGTTTGTCCAGCCGCGGCGATTCCTGCCTTCCACCACGGCGAGCGCTCCTGGTCGATCGACGGCACCAGCGTGCACTACCTCGATGCCTGGAGCTACACCGAGTGGTTCAATTTGCTAGGAAATCCCGCGGCCGTGGTGCCAGTGAGCCAGTCGTCAGAAGGATTGCCCATCGGAGTGCAGATCGTAGGCCGGCCATGGGAGGAAGAGCGGGTGCTCTCGGTCGCGGCGGTCCTTGAGCGGGAATGCGGGGCCTGGCGCGTACCTCCAATTCGCTGAAGCGCTTACGAGGCCGAGTAGTATTTTTTAATTATTTCGTCTCGCGCCTGCACTCGATAACTTGGACATTACGCTCGTCGGCCACTGTGGGGTCGACGCTGCTCCATCCTTTCGTAAACGCAACGTGATGCCAACTCCTGGGGGAATCGCTGGTCGGCTTTTGTGGTGGCTGATGGCCTTTTTAGCCATTTCCGCTGCCTACCTCTACACCTTCCCACAAGCTAACATCCCCTACGCCGGAATCGTTCTACTCCATGCCGTGGCCGGCGTGCTCGCTACGATCCTCTTGCTGCTCTCGCTGATTCGTCTGCTGCGCACGGGCAGTCTCGCCTGGCGTGCAGGATGGCTTCTCATCGCCGGCGGTGCCCTAGTCGGGATAGTTCTGATCAAAACCGGTACACCTCGCAGCCAATGGAACAAGCTCTACCTTCATATCGTGGTCTCGGTAGCTGGCGTCGGATTGCTGATTGCTGGTTGGCTCGGTAATCGTGCAAATGAGCGCGTGGGCAACCGGCCCAATCCGGCTTCACGAATCTTGCGCGTTGTTGCTTGCCTCGCGGTTTTGGCCGGGGTTGGTTTCGGCGCGCGCTACATCCGCGACAGCTGGCAAACTCGCAATCGTATCCAGAATCCCGCCATGCCTCCCGAGTCCATGAACGCCGAAGGCGATGGACCCGAGGGATCGTTTTTCCCCAGCTCCGCGCAGGTCTACGGCAAGCGGAAGATCCCCAGCAAGTTCTTCATGGAGTCCGACTCCTGCAAGCGCTGCCACGAAGACATCTACAACCAATGGAACAGTTCTGCGCACCACTTTTCCTCATTCAATAATCAGTGGTACCGCAAGTCGATCGAGTACATGCAGGACACGGTCGGCACCAAGCCCTCGAAATGGTGCGGGGGATGCCACGATCCAGCCGTGCTGTACGCCGGCATGATGGACACTCCAATCAAGCAGATTGTGCATCGCCCCGAAGCCCAAGCCGGACTGGGTTGCATGATGTGCCACTCCATCGCCGACGTGAAGAGCACCATGGGCCAGGCGGACTTCTATCTGGAATATCCCAAGCTCCACGAATTGGCCGCCACGAAGAACCCAATCGCCCGTGAGTTGCACGACTTCCTGATTAAGCTAAACCCCGAGCCGCATCGCCGCGTGTTCCTCAAACCTTTCATGCGCGATCAGACGGCCGAGTTCTGCTCGTCGTGCCACAAGGTGCACCTCGATGTGCCGGTCAACAGCTATCGCTGGTTCCGCGGCTTCAATGAATACGACAACTGGCAGGCCAGCGGCGTATCGGGGCAGGGAGCGCGGTCTTTCTACTATCCACCGAAGTCGCAGCAGTGCGCCGATTGCCACATGCCGCTGGAGTCGTCCAAGGACCAGGGAAACATTAACGGCTTCGTACATTCGCATCGCTTCCCAGCGGCCAACACAGCCGTGCCCACAGCCAATGAGGACGCCGCGCAGCTTAAGTTGACAGAAGACTTCCTGAAAAGCGGAGCATTAACGGTCGACATCTTCGCCTTGTCTCCGGCGCAAGCTCCGCTGAAAGCCAACGCGTCAACGCAGTCAGATCTGTCCACCACATTTGCAGTTGGCGAAGAAGCCGAGAGCAAAGTTACGGGCGGGAGTGGAGGAGAGGCGGAGCCGGTTACAGCCCCGCTGAATCGTGTGCAGCCCGCATTGCATCGCGGAGACACAGTGCGCGTCGATGTCGTCGTGCGCACAAAGAAAATCGGTCACTTCTTCCCCGGCGGCACGGTCGATGCCTACGATACCTGGCTCGAACTCAAAGGCACCGACGACAAGGGACAGACCGTTTTCTGGAGCGGCATGGTCGAAGACAATGGCCACGGCCCCGTGGAAAAAGGCGCGCACTTCTACCGCTCTCTGCAGATCGATGCCCACGGCAATCCGATCAACAAGCGCAATGCCTGGGCGACTCGCGCCGTCGTTTACGTGCGATTGATCCCACCCGGAGCCGCCGACACAGTCCACTACCGCATGCACATCCCGGAAAATGCGGGCAGTAAGATCATGCTGCATGCCCGCCTCTGCTACCGGAAGTTCACTTGGTACGGCACGCACGAGGCTTTCGCTGGGGTGCCGGATCCCTCAAAGCAAAACGCCGTTTCGCCTGACTTCGATGACCGCCAAACTCTCTTTACAGCATCGCTGAACGGGGTCTCTGCGAAAGAAGAGAAGATTCCTGACTTGCCCATCGTTCCAGTCGCTGAAGACGAAGTCACGCTTCCGGTCTTCGCCCACCGCGCGCACCCCGAGGCGCCGAAAACGATTGTTCGCAAGGAAGAATGGCAGCGCTGGAACGACTACGGTATCGGACTCCTGCTCCAGGGTGACCTGAAAGCCGCCTCTGCAGCCTTTGAGAAGGTCACCGAAGCTGATCCCAATAATCCCGACGGCTGGGTCAACATCGGACGCTGCGCCGTTCAGGAAGGCGACATGGAGCGGGCCCGCAAAGTCCTCGAAAAGTCCCTTACTCTGTCCCCGAACCTAGCGCGAGCGAACTTTTTCTACGCTAAGGTCCTTCGCTCAGACGGAAACTACGACGGCGCCGCCAGCCGTCTCCATGCTGTGCTGGCCCAGTATCCCCGCGACCGCGTCGCACTCAACGACTTGGGCCGGATCCTCTTCCTGCAACGCAAATACGACGACGCCGTGAAGGTCCTGCAGTCGGTGCTCGAGATCGATCCCGAGGATCTGCAGGCTCATTACAACTTGATGCTCTGTTACAACGGTCTCGGCAACGAGAAGCTTGCGCAGGAACACCAGGAACGTTACATGCGTTTCAAAGCCGACGAATCGGCGCAGGCCATCACCGGACCCTATCGCCAACTCCATCCCGAAGACAACAACGAGCGCCAGTCAATCCACGAGCACGTCTCAGTGCCCCTGCCGATAGGTACAACAACTCATCTGGGGACAGCCGCCTCGGCTGTCCCGCGAAGCGAAGCCAGCCGCACCTCAACCGCCGCCGGAGCCTCCCGATAAAATGTCCGTAAAAAATAAGTTCACCACCGAGTCACACAGCCACAGAGAAATTTTCTTTGTTGTCCTTCTCTGTGCCTCTGTGTTTCTGGGCGTAGTGCTTCCTTGCGGCGCGCAAGAACACTTCCGCGACATCACCACTCAGGCCGGCATCCACTTCACCCACAACAACGGCGCCTTCGGCAAGAAATGGCTGCCTGAAACGATGGGGCCAGGCTGCGCCTTCATCGACTATGACAACGACGGCTACCCCGACATCGTTCTGATCAACGGCGAAGATTTTTCGGGGCATCCCCACGCCGGCACGACCACGCTGAAGCTCTACCACAACAATCACGACAGCACATTTACAGATGTGACCCGCAAAGCCGGACTCGCCATCCCGATCTACGGACTCGGCGTTGCTGTTGGCGACTACGACAACGACGGCTTTGACGATCTCTTCGTGACTGGCCTAGGCCAGAGTCATCTCTTCCACAACAACGGCAATGGCACATTCACCGACGCCACGAAGTCCGCCGGCATGTGGGGACCGAGCGAATTCTCGACCAGCGCTGCCTGGGTCGACTACGATCGCGACGGCAAACTCGATCTCGTAGTAGCCAATTACGTCCAGTGGACCGAGCAGACCGATCTCTACTGCACACTCGACGGCGCGCACAAGTCCTACTGCACCCCGGAGTCCTACAAGGGCACCTCAGTTCGCCTATGGCACAACGTGGGCGGAGGTAAGTTCGAAGACGCCACGCAAAAAGCTGGCCTGAACGATCCCACTTCGAAAAGCCTGGGAATTGCCGTCCTCGACTACAACTCCGACGGTTGGCCCGACATTCTGATCGCCAACGACACGCAGCCCAACAAGCTCTACGTCAACAAGAAGAACGGCACATTCGAAGAGCGCGGAGTCGCCGCGGGCGTCGGCTTCAGCGAAGACGGAGTCGCCCGCGCAGGCATGGGTGCCGATGCCGCCGACTACGACCGGAGCGGTCATCCGAGCGTTCTGATCAGCAACTTCGCCAATCAGATGGTCTCGCTCTACCACAACGAAGGCAACGGTCTATTCGTCGACGAAGCTCCGCAATCCGAAATCGGACGCGACACGCTCGTTACCCTTGGTTTCGCCTGCTTCTTCCTGGACTACGACAATGACGGCTGGTCCGACATCTTCGTCGCCGACGGCCACATCGAAAACGAAATCGAACGCGTGCAGAAGCGCGTCAGCTACGCCGAGCCTCCGCATCTCTTCCGCAACCTCGGCGGCGGAAAATTCACCGAAGTCACCGAACAGATGGGCAAGTCGTTTGCCGCGGCAAAAGTCGCGCGCTCCGCGGCTT
>Ga0126371_10002548_pt1 | contig 15716 bp, 16 predicted proteins | sample PanSoiMetaPlot_4_FD_110145 | JGI IMG/M metagenome (GOLD analysis project Ga0126371, IMG submission 110145) | Tropical forest soil microbial communities from Panama - MetaG Plot_4 | ecosystem: Environmental > Terrestrial > Soil > Tropical forest > Bulk soil | place: Panama | collected 2016-02-17 | reverse complement strand
CTCGGTGAGCTCGCCGGCGAAGAAGAAGCGCGGCTGCTCGAGCGCCGTCTGCTCGTCCATGCGAAAGTCGATCATGTTGGCGACCACGTTGGCGTGGCCCATCGCCTGGTAGGCGGCGCCCATAACGCCGAAGGCGAGCTCGCAGCGCCCATTGCGCAGGCCGAGCGCCGGAATGAGCGTGTGCAGCGGCCGCTTCGACGGGCCGATCGTGTTCGGATGCGCTGGATCGACCACGAATCCCGAGCCGCGATTGTGCAGCAGAATGCCGGTCTGCTCGGTCGCGATGCGCACGCCGAACTCGCGAAACACCGAGTTGATCAACGTCACCGCCGTGCGGTCGCGATCGACCACGGCCACCAGCACGGTGTCGCTGCCGGGCGTCGGCGCCGGCGGCAACGGAACGCGCTTGTTGCGGTCGATGCGCGCGGCCAAGTCGCGCGCGAATGCCTTGTCGAGCAGCCCCGGCACGGACACGCGCATATGGGCCGGATCCGCGATGTGGGTGTCGCGCACCGCATAGGCGAGCCGCGCGGCCTCGAGCTGGATGTGCATGCGCTCGGCGCCGGCCGGATCGAGCGCCGCGAGGTCGAAGCATTCGAGAATGTTGAGGATGAGCAACGCCACCAGGCCCTGCCCGTTCGGCGGCAGCTCGACGACATCGAGGCCGCGATAGTTGGTGGCGATCGGGTTGACGACGTCGCCGTGGTGGCGGGCGAAATCCTCGCGGGCCAGAAAGGAGCCGCGCGGCGCCAAGGTGGCGACGATATCCTCGGCGGGCGCGCCCTCGTAGAACGCCTTCGGTCCGCCGGCCGAGATCGCGCGCAGCGTCGCGGCGAGTGCCGGGAACTTCATGATATCGCCGGCCGCCGGCGCGCGGCCGTTGCGCAGGAAATGACGCGCGGCGCCGGGATCGCGCGCGAGCCCGCCGGCAAAGAGCGCCCAGTCGTAGGCGACGCGCGGCGCGACCGGTGCGCCCTCCTCGGCGAAGCGGATCGCGGGGCCAAGCGCGCGATCGAGGCCGAAGCGTCCATGGGTCTTCAGGATTGTGTGCCAGGCCTCGACCGCGCCCGGCACCGTCACGGCATGCACCGAGTCGGCGTCGATCTCGCCGATGCCCTGGGCGAGCAGGGCCTCGGCGCGCGCCGCCGCGCCGGCGCGGCCGCAGCCATTGTAGCCCCAGACCGGCGCGCCGGGCTTGGCGAGCAGACAGAAGCAGTCGCCGCCGACGCCGGTCATCTGCGGCTCGAGCACGCCGAGGGCCGCGACCGCCGTGACGGCGGCGTCGGCCGCGGTGCCGCCGGCGCGCAGCGTATCGAGGGCGACAATGCTGGCGAGCGAATGCGAGGTCGCGACCATGCCTTCGGCGGCATAGACCGGCGAGCGGCCCGGCATGTGGAAGTCGCGTGTCATGCGATGCGGATGGGCGGAGCGACGGCGTTCACGCGGAGTGCGCCGGGTGCGCGTCGTCGGCGCCTTCGACCGTGATGTCGCGCTGCGCCGTACGGATGGTGATCGTGAATCCGCCCGCGACGTCGACGAAGCTGATGACGAGCAGCAGGAAGAACGTCCCCGAGGCGGCCTGCGGGACCAGCAGGAACTCGACGAGCATGCCGATGAACAAAATCGTGGACAGCACGTGATCGATGATCGTGCGGGTGCTCATGCGGGTCGCCTTGAGCATCTCGAAGAAGAGCACGATGATCGAAAGACCGATCAGCAGCTCGCCCGGCGTGAACGTCCACTCGGCGCCGGAGAGCATGTGAATGCGGGTTATCTCCTGCGACCAAGCGATGCCGGGCAGCAGGAACGCAATCATGTTGTAAAGCGCGAACGGGATGATCAGCAGCGGAATTCCGATGAGGAACATGCGAGCCTCCCTGCGGATCCCCCACCGCGCCGTTCGCCGATCGAGCCTCACCCCGGGCTCACGCCAGGGCGCCGGGCCCTCCGCCGCATGGCGCCTGCGCGCTCACTCCTCGGTCTTGAGCTTGAGCACCTGGCGGCCGCGATACATGCCGGTCTTGAGATCGATGTGATGCGGACGGCGCAGCTCGCCGGAGTCCTTGTCCTCGATATAGGTCGGCTTCTTGAGCGCGTCAGCGGAGCGCCGCATGCCGCGCCGCGACGGCGACGTCTTCTTGCGAGGCACGGCCATGGCGTTGATCTCCTTGGATTTTCGCGAGGCGCCGGGCGCCACGTGAGAGCAGGTCGGGTTCGGAAGCGGTGCTTATAGAGGAAGCCGGCAGCCGGCGCCAGAGCTTCGGCGGATCGCGCCGTGGTGGGGAGTGCCCGGATATAGGGGCGTTCGTTAACTGAAACGCCGCGGCGAATCTTTCCGGGAACCTTTCGCGGCACGCGACGTCCAATTCCCCGACCGATCCTCACGACGGCAGCTCTCCGGGCCGTGGACGTTCGACCAGGCCCCAACCTGGCCGGCCGATTGCGACGCACGCGTCCAATCGTCCCGCAAGCCGGGGATCGAGCAAACGACGGATCAACACGGGGGATAACGCGAGGAGGAGCATACATGTCGCGATTCATCGTCTCAACGCTGGCCATGTCAGTGGCGGTCCTGGCGGCTGCCGTTTCGCCCGGGCGGTCCGAGGATGGCAACGACGGACGATCCATCTTTCGGTTCGACACATTCGCTGACGAGCAGCTCTGGACCGAAACGCTGCAGATGCAGAACGTCATCAAGAATGTCAGTCCGCGCACCGCGCTGTCGGTTGGATTGAAAGTCGACGCCGATGCGCTTCCGTCCGACGTGATCAAGGCCATCAAGGCCGGGCAGGTGAACCTCGACGATCCCGCCGTGACGATCGAATTGCTCAAGCTCAACGCGGTCGTCGGCGTGATCGGAAAGGTGGTCGGCCCGAGCAACACCCTCAAGTCGGTCGGCATCACCTGCGCGCTATGCCATTCGACGGTCGACGATTCGATTGCGCCCGGAATCGGCCGGCGTCTCGACGGCTGGCCCAATCGCACGCTGAACGTCGGCGCCATCGTGGCGCTGTCGCCTGCGGTGCTCAACAAGGCGCCGTTCCTGAGCTGGGGGCCAGGGAAATTCGACGCGCGCCTGCAAATCTTCAACGGCAAGACGATCCAATCCCTGAACAGCCCCACGGATCCGGTCGTCATCGCGCCTGCCTTCGGCCTGAAGGGCGTCGGGTTCGAGACCTACACCGGCGATGGCGTGATCTCCTACTGGAACAGCTATGTCGGCGTCACGCAGATGGGCGGGCACGGCAGCTTCAGCGATCCCCGGATCGGGGTCAGCGTCACGCAAACGCCCGATCGTGTGACGCCCAAGCTCCCGGTGCTGTTGAAGTATCAGCTCGGTCTGCAGACGCCCGCGCCGCCCCAAGGAAGCTTCGACGAAGCGGCGGCGCAACGCGGTCAGCAGGTGTTCAACGGCGCCGGCGGATGCGCCCGGTGCCACCAGCCGCCGCTGTTCACCGACGTGCTCAGCGGACCGGATCCCCGCGTGCCGTTCCTGCACGCGCCGGCCGAGGTCGGAACAGAGCCGCTCTATGCGGCACGCAGCGCCACGAAGGCGTACCGGACGACGCCGCTGCGCGCGCTCTGGCAGCATCCGCCGTACTTTCATGATGGCAGCGCCGCCGACTTGCTGGCCGTGGTCAACCACTATGACGCGCAGTTCAAGCTGTTCCTGAGCGATCGGCAGAAGGCCGACCTCGTCGAATACCTGAAGACTCTGTAGCGACGCCGGCTACAGACCATCACGGTCTCGCCCCTCCCGCGAGACCGTGGTTGGCAGGACCGCTTCCGATCGAGGCGGTCCTGCCTAGCGTGCGCCGTCCCGGCGCCCGATCCGTTCGGACACAACGCCGAACGTGCCCGGTTTGCTCCGGACGCAGGCAGCCCTTGCCGGCGCCCATGTGGCCATCCGGCGTTCATAGATTCCGGCAAGCCGCCGCAGCGTCGGTGCGGGCGCACGGGCGTCGCGGCGATGCGGGTTCGGCAGCGCGGTGGCGAGCAGCGCAGCCTCCTGGACATTGAGATCGCGCGCCGGCTTGTTGAAGGCGCGCCGCGCGGCCGCCTCGGCGCCGAACTCGCCGTTCGGTCCCCATTCGACGATGTTGAGATAGATCTCCATGAGCCGCCGCTTGCCCAGCACCGTGTCGAGCCAGAAGGCGAGCGGAAATTCGAGCACCTTGCGCACATAGCTGCGGCCCTGCCAGAGGAAGAGGTTCTTGGCCACCTGTTGGGTGATGGTCGAGCCGCCGCGCACCTCGCCGAGGTCCCCGACGTCGTCGACGTCGCGGAGCACATCGCGAAGCTCGCCGAAATCGACCCCGTGATGGCGGCAGAATTGACCATCCTCGGCCGAGATCACGGCGAGCGGAAGCGCGGGCGATATCTGCCCGAGCGGCGTCCAGATGCGCTCGACGCGCTCGCCGCGCGCCCAGCGCCAGAGCATCAGGGCCGAAACCGGATCGACGAACCGGTAGAGCGGCGCGATCAGATAGGGCAGCATCAGCAGGATCACGCCGACGAGCAGCACGGCGCGCACGACCGCGCGCAGGCCGCTCCTTTCGCCGGAACCGAACGGGCCTGCCAAGGGTTACGCTCTCCATCGTGTGGCGGGCTTGCCCCACGTCCCCGCCGGCGCCCATCATAGGCCGCGATGCGCCGGCGACAAAAACGAGGAGACGGGCCTATGCCTGAGACGATGTCCGGGACGATGCGTGGCGCGGTCTCCGCGACGATGCGGGGCATCCTGATCGGCCTTGGCATGCTCGTCGCGGCGCTGCCGGCACGCGGCGACGACAGCGCCGATCGCGCCCGGATCGTCGGCACCTGGAAGCTCGTCTCGGTGGTCTACGAGGACCAGGAGAGCAAGCAGCAGACGCCGGTCTATGGCGAGCACCCCAAGGGCTACCAGATCGCGACACCCGAGGGACGCTGGCTCGCCCTCGTCACCGCCGAGGGCCGCCCGGTGCCGCAGAACGATGCGGAGCGCGCCCAGGCGCTGCGCACGATGATCGCCTACACGGGCCGCTACCGGGTCGAGGGCGGCAAGGTGGTCACCAAGGTCGAGGCGGCGTGGAACGAGGCCTGGGTCGGCGGCGAGCAGACCCGCTTCATCCGCTTCGAGGGAGACGATCTGCTGCACATCGAGAGCCCGCCGATGCCGCATCCCAATCTCGCCGGCCGGGTGGTCCGCGTGATCGTCACCTGGCAGCGCGACAAATGAGCACCGACAAACCCTCCGCTTCGGCGCGCACGCGGCGCAAGCTGCCGCGGGTCGTGCGCATCGTGCGGGCACGCCCGCGGCTGTTTCTTGCGGCGCTGTTCGGTCTCGTCGTCGGCATTCTGCTGCCCGGCGAATGGCGGGTGGTGACGCGGCTCCTCACCGCCTGGGACGCGGGCGTGACGATCTACCTCGTGCTGTCCTTCGCGACATTCGCGAATTCGGATGTCGCCCGCATCCGCCGACGGGCGGCGGTGCTGGACGAAGATCAAGTCGCCTTTCTGATGCTGACGGCAGGCGCCGCAGCCGCGAGCCTCGGCGCGATCGTGGCCGAGCTCGGCGTCAAGGACGCCGCGAACCAGCAGCCCCATCTGATACTCGCGGTCGGGACCATCGCGCTCTCATGGACCTTCATGCATACGATCTTCGCGCTGCACTACGCGCACGAGTTCTATTTCCAGGCGCGCAAGGAACCCGGCCTCGCATTTCCCGGCAACGAGGAGCCGGACTACTGGGACTTTCTCTATTTCTCGCTCGTCATCGGCATGACGTCACAGGTGTCCGACGTGGCCGTCACCTGCCGGCCGATCCGCCGCACCGTCACGGCACACGGCGTGCTGTCGTTCTTCTTCAACGCGACGCTGCTGGCCCTGATGGTCAACATCGCGGCAAGCGCGCTCGCCGGATGATGGCAACGCCCTGAAGGGATTGCTGTTATCCCAGTTAGGTTTGTTTTGCGCGGTTTGCCAATTTTGGATTGGTCGGGCCCGGAGGCGCCTTGTCAGCCAGATATGCCGCAGTCGCCCGATCAGGCGGCTCGCTGAAATCATTGGCTCTTTTGACCTAGCTTTGTTTTGCCGTTTTGCCCTCGAGAGTCTTCGGGCCCCATACTAAGGCTATTGCCTAAGTGTCCCGAAGGTGATAGTTAGGCATATGCTTAACCAACAGACCGAGCTCGACCGTCTCTTTCACGCGCTCGCCGATCCGGCGCGGCGCGCCATCGTCGAGCGGCTCAGCCGCGGGCCGGCGCCCGTAAGCGAGCTCGCCCGCCCGCTGCCCATGTCGCTGCCCTCGGTGATGCAGCACCTGGACGTGCTGAAGGCCGCCGGCCTGGTGCGGTCGCAGAAGGTCGGCCGGGTGCGCACCTGCGCGATCGAGCCGCGGGCGCTGAGCCAAGCGGAGCAATGGATCAATGCGCGCCGGAGCGAGTGGGAGGCCCGCCTCGACCGCCTCGGCGCCTACCTCGAGGAAATGAAGCGCGAGGAGGAGAGCGGCGAATGACGCTTCCGTCCCCTCCGCGCTCGGGCCGCGAGCCGCATCGCAGAAGTCCCCGTGTTCAGTCGTACCCGTGACAGTGACCAAGTGGAGATGACCATGACCAAGCCGTCCCAAACCGCCGCGCAAACGAAGCCCGAGGAGCTGCCGCCGCTGCGGCTCTCCCGCACCCTGCACGCGCCGCGCGAGACGGTCTTTCGCGCCTGGAGCTCCGCCGAGCACGTGAAGCGCTGGTTCTGCCCGGAGACCTACACGGCTCCGGAGGCCAACGTGGAGATGCGCGTCGGCGGTCCGTTCGAGGTGTGCATGCGCGCGCCCACCGGCGAACTCCACTGGACCCGCGGCACCTTCGTCGAGGTCACGCCGACCACGCGGCTCGTGATCGACGCGGCGGTGACCGACGGCGCGGGAAAGACGCTGTTTCGCGCCTTCACGGAGGTCGACTTCGCCGACGCGCTCGGCGGCACGCGCATGGACGTGACGCAGACTTACACCCCGCTCGATCCGGCCTTCGTCTGGATGGCCAAGGGCGCGCCGGAGGGCTGGCGCACGACGCTCGACAAGCTCGAGCGCGAGGTGGTGCGCATGCAGGGCGCAGGCGCGACCGGCGTGCGCTCGGTCGTGCACGCGAGCTTCGATCTTGAGCGCACCTACGACGCGCCGGTCGCGCGCGTGTGGCGGGCGTTGACCGATCCCGCGGCCAAGCAGAGGTGGTTCGCCGGCTCACCCGGAAAGTGGGAATTGCTCGAGCGGCACATGGACGTCCGCGTCGGCGGCAGCGAGCGCGTGCGCGGCCGCTGGGAGGGCGGCGTGGTCTCGACCTTCGACGCGGTCTATCACGACGTCGTCCCCAACGCGCGTCTGGTCTACAGCTACGTGATGCATCTCGACGACAAGAAAATCTCGGTGTCGCTCGCCACCATGCAGCTCAAGGACGTGGGCGGACGCACGACGCTCAAGGTCACCGAGCAGGGCGCATTCCTCGACGGCTACGACGACGCCGGCTCGCGCGAGCACGGCACCGGCTTCCTGCTCGATGCGCTCGGCAAGTCGCTGGCGGAGTGACGGGGAGCGTAGGTTGGGTCGAGCTCTTGCGAGACCCAACAATCGCGCGCCGGTGTCGCGTTGGGTCTCGCTTCGCTCGACCCAACCTACGATTTGCATCCTACTCCGCGGCCGTGCGCCCGGCCCCGCCCGTCCCGTAGCGGCGCTCGATGTAGTCGATCACCATGGTCTTGAAGTCGGCGGCGAGGGTCGGGCCACGCAGGGTCGCGGCCTTCTTGCCGTCGATGAACACCGGCGCGGTCGGCTGCTCGCCGGTGCCGGGGAGCGAGATGCCGATGTCGGCGTGCTTGCTTTCGCCCGGGCCGTTGACGATGCAGCCCATCACGGCGACGTTGAGCGCCTCGACGCCCGGATAGCGCGTCTTCCATTCCGGCATCGAGTCGCGGATGAATTTCTGGATGTCGCCGGCGAGCTCCTGGAACGTGGTCGAGGTGGTGCGGCCGCAGCCCGGGCAGGCGGCGACCAGCGGCACGAACACGCGGAATCCCATGGTCTGCAGGATCTCCTGCGCGACCTTGACCTCGACCGTGCGGTCGCCGCCGGGCTCGGGCGTGAGCGAGACCCGGATGGTGTCGCCGATCCCCTGCTGCAGCAGGATGCCGAGCGCCGCCGAGGAGGCGACGATTCCCTTCGAGCCCATGCCGGCCTCGGTGAGGCCGAGATGGATCGCGTAGTCGGAGCGCTTGCCGAGCTCGGCATAGACGCCGATCAGGTCCTGCACGGCCGAGACCTTGGCCGACAGGATGATGCGGTTGCGCGGCAGGCCGATCTCCTCGGCGCGCTGCGCCGAGAGCAGCGCCGATTGCACCATGGCCTCGCGCGTCACCGCGCGCATGTCGGCCGGGTTCGCCTTCTTGGCGTTCTGGTCCATCAGATGGGTCAGGAGCTCCTGATCGAGCGAGCCCCAGTTGGCGCCGATGCGCACCGGCTTGCCGTGCTTGATGGCGGTCTCGACGATCGCGCCGAACTGGCGGTCCTTCTTCTCCTTGAAGCCGACATTGCCGGGATTGATGCGGTACTTGTCGAGCGCCTCGGCGCAGGCCGGATGATCGGCGAGCAGCTTGTGGCCGATGTAATGGAAGTCGCCGACGATCGGCACGTCGACGTTCATCCTGAGGAGCTGTTCCTTGATGTGCGGCACGGCGGCGGCCGCCTCGTCGCGGTCGACCGTGATGCGCACGATCTCGGAGCCGGCGCGCGCGAGATCGGCGACCTGCTTGGCGGTCGCGGCGGCGTCGGCCGTGTCGGTGTTGGTCATCGACTGCACGACGATCGGCGCCCCGCCGCCGACCTTCACGTGGCCGACTTCCACGGGAACGGACTTGCGTCGCGGCAGAGGCGCAGCGGCATCGATCATGACGGTCTCCTCGGCCCACGGCCGGAACAGGCAGTGCCAGACAAGCGGTATGCGGTCAATTTGGGAACGCGGACGGCGTTAAGACAGGGCGGAACCCGCATCGCGCGTCACCCTTTGCGGCAATGCGCGCAGGTGCCGGTGATCTCGATCACCGACAGCACGGGCGTGAAACCGGCGCTGCGGGCCGCGTCGGCCAGCGTCTGCGCGGCCGCGGCCGCCGGCGCCTCGCCCACCGCTCCGCAGGATTCGCAGATCAGGAACGCGACCAGCGCATCGGCGCGGTGATTGCGCACGCAGGCGACGAACGCGTTGAGGCTCTCGATCCGGTGCACCAGGCCGTTCTGGCGCAGGAAATCGAGCGCCCGGTAGACCGTGATCGGCGCCGGGCGCGGCCCCTTCTCGGCCACCTGATCGATGATCTCGTAGGCGCCGAGCGGCTGGTGGCTCGCGGCAAGGACTTCCAGCACCCGCCGCCGCATGGGGGTGAGGCGCTCGCCCCGCTCGGCGCACAGCGCCTCCGCATGCGCCATCGCATCCGCGCTGCAGCGGGCGTGGTCGTGATCGGGAGCGGGAAAGACGCTGGCCATCGCCTTGGTTTTAGCCTGTGCGGACGCGCGGATCAAAACGCCACGGAGTCCCCCATGGTGGTATTATACTAGGGCTCGCAAATCGACATCAAGGGGTTATATTGCAGTGCAACATTCTCCGCCACCTCTGCGTTCTCGCCCCCCAGAGCGTCACCTCTCGGCCGCAAGGATATCCGCCATGATCAAGGGAAGATCCGCTGTCGTCACTGGCTCGACCTCCGGGATCGGGCTCGCCATCGCCCAGGCACTCGCCGAGGCGGGCGCCAACGTCACCATCAACGGCTTCGGCGACAAGGCGGCGATCGAGGCCGAGCGCACCGGCATCGAGAAGAAGTTCGGCGTCAAGGCCGCCTATTCGCCCGCCGACATGACCAAGCCGGCCGAGATCGCCGACATGATCAAGACCGCCGAGACGACGTTCGGCTCGGTCGACATCGTGATCAACAATGCGGGCATCCAGCACGTCGCGCCGATCGAGGAATTCCCGATCGAGAAGTGGGACCAGATCATCGCGATCAACCTCGCGTCCGCCTTCCATACGATCCGCGCCGCCGTGCCGGGCATGAAGGCGCGCAAGTGGGGCCGCATCATCAATACGGCGTCGGCCCATTCGCTCGTCGCCTCGCCGTTCAAGGCCGCCTACGTGACGGCCAAGCACGGCCTCACCGGCCTCACCAAGACGGTCGCGCTCGAGGTCGCGACCTTCGGCATCACGGTCAACTGCATCAGCCCGGGCTACGTGTGGACGCCGCTGGTCGAGAAGCAGATCCCCGACACCATGAAGGCGCGCCACATGACCGAGGAGCAGGTCAAGAACGACGTGCTGCTCGCCGCCCAGCCGACCAAGCAGTTCGTCACCGTCGAGCAGGTGGCCGCGCTCGCGCTCTACCTGTGCACCGACAACGCCGCGCAGATCACCGGCACCAATCTCTCGATCGACGGCGGCTGGACCGCGCAGTGAAGATCATTCATTGGCTTGATCCGCGCCCCATTGTGCGCCGGGCGGCGGCGCGCGCCCGCGGCAGCGCCGCCGCCACGAAGAAGATCAATCTCGCGCTGCAGGGCGGCGGCGCGCACGGCGCCTTCACGTGGGGCGTGCTCGATCAGCTGCTCGACGACGGCCGGCTGACGATCGAGGGCATCTCGGGCGCCTCGGCGGGCGCCGTCAATGCCGTGATGCTCGCCGACGGCCTCGCGCGCGGCGGCCCCGAGGAGGCGAAGACGCGGCTTGCCGCGTTCTGGCGCGCCGCGAGCCTCGGCGGCGATCTGCCGCCGGTGCAGCGCGCCGTGGTCGAGCGGCTCTTCTCGTTCCTGCCGCTCGAAGGCTCGCCCGTGCAGGCCTGGGTCAACGCGGTGTCGCGCTATCTGTCGCCCTACGACCTCAATCCGCTCAGGATCAATCCGCTCAAGGACCTGATCGAGCGCTTCATCGATTTCGAGGCGGTGCGCAACGCGGATCGCGCGCTGTTCGTCTCGGCCACCAACGTGCATACCGGCCGCCTGCGCATCTTTCCGCGCGAAAAGATCGACGCCGACGTCATCATGGCGTCGGCCTGCCTGCCATTCCTGTTTCGCGCCGTGGAGATCGACGGCGAGCCGTATTGGGACGGCGGCTATCTCGCCAATCCGCCGATCTTTCCCTTCTTCTCCTCGACGGAGAGCGAGGACGTGCTGCTGGTGCAGATCAACCCGCTCGAGCGCCAGACCGTACCGACCTCGGCGAAGGAGATCATGAACCGCATCAACGAGATCACGTTCAACTCCTCGCTCATGGCCGAATTCCGCGCGATCGATTTCGTCGACCGGATGATCGACCAGGGCAAGCTCGCGCGCGGCACAGGGGCCGGGCAATACCGGCGCATCAACGTGCACCGCATCGTGCTCGACCGCTTGGGCAAGCACCTCACCAGCAACACCACGCTCTCGACCGACTACGATTTCTTCGAGATGCTGCGCGTGGCCGGCAAGCGCGCGGCGCGGCGCTTCCTCGACGCGCATTTCGCCGATATCGGCGTGCGCAGCACCTTCGACCTGCGCGCCGAGGCGCACGCCGAGTGGGCGTGAATTCACCGTTGTCAGCGCACCCCTCTCCGTCGTCATCGTCCGCGCACCCGCCTACGCTCGCTTCGCGAGCTACGGCGCGGTCCAAGTCGCGCCGACCCGCCTTCGCTTGCTTCGCGAGCTACGGACGGGTTGCAAGTCCGCCGAAGCGCGGGAGCGCGTAGGCGGAAGCGCAACACGCGCGAAGGCGGAAGCGGACGATCCAGTATTCCGCAGCGGATCAACGGGGCGCTGCCCGCATTCCTTTCACCCGTTCGCGAGTCCTGGATTGCCCGCTTGCGCGGGCAATGACACCGATCCAAGATCGGCGCGCTCCTCGCAATGACGGGGAAAGCCATGTCGCAGCCCGAACCTCTCCTCACGGCCGAAGCCGGCGCCGCGCGCCTCGATGTCCTGGTCGCCGACATCACGACGCTCGATCTGGATGCGATCGTCAATGCGGCGAATTCCTCGCTGCTGGGCGGCGGCGGGGTCGACGGCGCGATCCATCGGGCCGCCGGCCCGGGACTGCTCGCCGAATGCCGCACGCTCGACGGCTGCGCCACCGGCTCGGCCAAGATCACGCGCGGCTACCGCTTGCCGGCGCGGCACGTGATCCACGCGGTCGGCCCGGTCTGGGGCGGCGGCGGCGCCAACGAGGAGGCGCTGCTCGCGTCCTGCTATCGCACCGCGCTCGGCCTCGCGCGCACGCACCGCCTCGCCTCGATCGCGTTTCCGGCGATCTCGACCGGGGTCTATCGCTTTCCGCAGGAGCCGGCGGCGCGGATCGCGGTCGGCACGGTGGTGGCGGAGCTTGCAGCAAGCGAGTCGGATATCCAGCGCGTCGTGTTCTGCTGCTTCAACCGCGCGGCCGCGGAGCCCTATGAGGTCGCCTTCACGGAGCTCGGGCTCGCGTAGTTACCGGATGGTTGCCGGCTGCGCGCGATTGCGATTACTTTTTACTGATTGGCTTAGCCTGAAATCAAAGCCAGGCGGGTAAGCTCATTTCCATGATGGCCGAGAGACGGCCGCGAGCCGCGCGGGAAGCACGATGAAAAAGTATTTTTTCGATGTCGTCGCCGGGGACCGTCCCGCGTACGACTTTCATGGACGCGACCTCGCGGAGGAGCAAAAAGCCTTCCAGCTCGCGCATTTGCTCGCCCTCGACATCGAGGTCGGCGACGGTGACGAGGGCGCGGGCGGCAGCATCGCGGTGCGCAATGCCGCCGGCCGCCACCTCTTCACGGTCCCGATCCGTCAGCCCGACGCCATCGCAGCCTGACGTTTGCTTTAACCGGAACTTAACGCTGGCCGTCAAAAGGTCGCGGGCAAATCCGCAGCGACGCGCGCGATGACGCTCGCCCAGTCGTCCGGCTGCGGCTGGCGATAGAGGCGCGCTGCCGGGTACCACGGGCTGCGCTCGGCGGCCGCGGTCCAGCGCCAGTCCGACGAAAACGGCAGCAGCACCCACAGCGGACGCCCGAGCGCGCCGGCGAGATGCGCGACCGCGGTGTCGACGGCGATCACGCGGTCGCAACACGCGAGCACTGCGGCGGTGTCGTCGAAGTCGGCGAGGTCGCGGCCGAGATCGAGCACCGGCGCGGCGGCGACGGCCTCGGCATCGCCCGGGCGCAGGTCGCGTTGCAGGCTCACCACCCGGGCGCGCCCGGATGCCCATAGGGGCCCGAGCTTTTCCAGCGGAAGCGAGCGGTTGCGGTCGTTGGGATGGGCCGGATTTCCGGCCCATACGAGGGCGACGCGCGGCCCGCCAAAGGCGTCGAGGCGCGGCCGCCAGCGCGCGACACGGTCGGGGTCGGCGGCGAGATACGGGATATCGGCGGGCACCGCGGCGAGCGTCGTCTTGAGCGCGCGCGGCAGGCTGCCGAGCGGACAATGAACGTCGTGGGGCGGCCGCGGCTCGCCGAGCGCGATCACGTGCTTGACGCCATCGAGCCGCGACAGCAGCGGCTTGAGCTCGGGATGGACCTCGAGCACGACGCTCGCGCCGGCGCGGGCGAGCAAGGCGACATAGCGCACGAACTGGATGGTGTCGCCGAGGCCCTGCTCGGCGTGCAGCAGGATGGTCCTGCCATTGAGCGGACTCTCGCCGAGCCAGAGCGGGCGGGGGAAATGCTTGCGAAAGGCCTCGGCGCCCGAGCGCTTCCAGCGCCACTCGTACTCGGCCTGGCCCTGCGCGTAGTCGCCGATCGCGAGCAGGGCGAGCGACCGGTTGAAATGCGCATCGGCGTAGTCGGGCGCGAGCGCGAGCGCGCGGTCGAAGCTCGCGATCGCATCGGCATGGCGGTTGAGCGCCTGCAGCGAGACGCCACGGCCGCTCCAGGCCGCGACGTGGTTGGGGATGAGGGCGAGCGTGCTGTCGTAAGAGGCGACCGCGTCGGCATGGCGGCCGAGCGCCGCGAGCGCATTGCCGCGGTTGCAGGCGACGATCGGCTGCGGCCCGGCCGCCAGCACCGCGTCGAAATCGGCGACCGCCTCCGGGTAGCGGCCGAGCGCCGCGAGCGCGACGCCGCGATTGGCGCGCGCCTCCCGGTGACCGGGGGCCGCGGCGAGAATCGTCTCGAAGCAGGCCAGCGCGTCGGCAGGCCGGCGCAGCGTGAGCAGCACGTCGCCCCTGTTGCCGAGCGCGTCCACATGGTGCGGATCGAGAGCGAGCGCCTTGTCGAAGCTCGCCAGCGCATCGGCGTCGCGCTTGAGCGCGCGCAGCACGTGGCCGAGATGCACGCGCGCGTCCGCCGAGGCCGGCCGCGCCGCCACCGCCGCCGACATCAGGCGATACGCCTCGCCGGGCTTGCCGCGCTGCAGCTTGAGCTGGGCGAGCAGCTCCAGCGCGTTGAACTGGTCCGGCAGCACTTTGAGAATGCGGGTGTAGACCTTCTCGGCCTCGGCGAGCTTGCCCTGCCGCTGCAGCACGATGCCTTCTTCGATGGCGCTGGGCAGCGCGGCCAGGAATTGCGGGGATGCCGGCTTGGGCATGAGGCGACGGGCTGCTCGGGGTGCGGGGCGAAGGACGGTGAATGTCACATCCGGCGCGGCTTTGGCAACCCATGCAGGCGACGCGCTCGGCCGTTCACGACTTGCTCGCGATGAAACACAGCGCTTCCGGGCTTTCGACCACGCGCGGGCTGCCGAACCCGGCGGCGGCGATCGCTGCCGTGACGGCCGCGTTCGACTGCGCCGCGTAGGGCGTGAAGCCGAGCGCAAGACGGCCGCCGGGCTTGAGGACGCGGCGTACCTCGCGCAGGCCCGCAACCGGATCTGGCCAGACCTGGACCGAGTTGATCGCCACCACCTCGTCGAACGAATTGCCGGCAAAGGGCAAATTGTCCGCCGAGCCCTGTCGCAGCGCGACGCGGCCGGCGCGCATGGCCGCGGCATTGCGCGCCGAGGCCTGCGCCACCATTTCGCGCGACGGATCGATTCCGGCGACCGTCCCAGGGCTCGCGCGCTCCGCCAGAGCACCGAGCGCGACTCCCGGTCCGAAGCCGATCTCCAAGACGCGGTCGCCGGGCTGCACGTCGAGCAGGCCGATGACACGCGCGGCCGCCCGGCGGTTCGCGCGCGCCATGATGCGGCCGCCGAACCGGCCGAGCACTCCGGTCGGACGGCCGAACATGCGCATCAACAGACGGCGGCCGATGGCCATGTCGGCCTCATGTCGGGCTTTCGCAAATTTCCGCGCGCGAGCCGCGCGCCTTACTCGACGACGCCCGCCACCTGGCGGATGCGCGGCGCCGTGACCACCCGCTCCGCCACCGCGGCGCAGCCGATCAGGCCGGGCTCCGTGCAGGTGATGAGCCAGGTCGGGATGGCGGCGAGCAGGTCGCGATAGGGCGGATGGTTCTCAAATGCGCCGCGAAAGATGTCCACATCGAACAGTGGCCCGAGCTTGAAGGCGACGCCGCCCGCGATGTAGACGCCGCCCGTCGCCTTGAGCGCGAGCGCCATGTCGCCGGCGAAGCGGCCGAGCAGCCGCACGAACAGGTTGATCGCGGAGCGCGCCTCGGCGAATCCGGCGCGCGCCTGCGCGACGATCGCGCGCGCCTCGAGCGGAATGCCGAACGGGTTGAGGGCGCGATAGATGCGCTCGAGCCCGGGCCCCGAGATCGCGGTCTCGGCGGTCACGAGCTCCGATCCGTTGCGCAGCCGCTCGAACACG
>Ga0126371_10002547_pt1 | contig 15721 bp, 10 predicted proteins | sample PanSoiMetaPlot_4_FD_110145 | JGI IMG/M metagenome (GOLD analysis project Ga0126371, IMG submission 110145) | Tropical forest soil microbial communities from Panama - MetaG Plot_4 | ecosystem: Environmental > Terrestrial > Soil > Tropical forest > Bulk soil | place: Panama | collected 2016-02-17 | reverse complement strand
ACTGGACAACGTTGCCGGCGCAAGAGAAAAAGCCGAGGCTGGCAAACTGGCATTCGGCACCGTTGATGCCTGGCTCATCTGGAACCTGACCAGCGGCAAAAAACATGTCACCGACTACACCAATGCCTCCCGCACCATGCTCTTTAATATCGTGGAAGGCAAATGGGACGAGGACTTGCTGCGCCTGTTCCGAATTCCAGGCCAGATGATGCCCGAGGTTGTATGGTCGAGCGGCGAGATTGGTGAAGTGACGACCACCCTCGGCCTCGGTTCCGTACCAATAGCAGGCATCGCGGGCGATCAGCAGGCTGCGCTATTCGGTCAGTTATGCCTTCATCCCGGCGCTGCAAAAAATACTTATGGCACTGGCTGCTTTCTTCTGCAAAACATCGGCGAAAGATTCATTTCATCCAAACACCGCCTCATTACGACGCTGATATGCAGCCTAAGCAGGCGGCTCGAATATGCTTTTGAGGGCAGCGTCTTCATTGGGGGAGCTGTCGTGCAGTGGCTACGTGACAATCTCAAACTGATCCGCGCATCTTCTGAGGTAGAAGCGCTCGCTCAATCGGTTGAAGGCTCCGATGGCGTCGTCCTAGTGCCTGCGTTTGTCGGCCTGGGCGCTCCACACTGGGACGCACATGCCAGCGGTCTGCTCATCGGATTGCGCCGCAGCACACAGCCGGGACACATTGCCCATGCAGCGCTTGAAAGCATCGCTTTTCAGGTTGCTGACGTTATCGACGCCATGAATTCGGAGTCAGCCAGCAAATTTACCGAACTGCGCGTGGATGGCGGCGCGGCAGTCAATGACATACTCATGCAGTTTCAGGCCGATCTTCTCGGAATTCCCGTGCTGCGTCCTGCGATAACGGAGACAACCGCTCTCGGGGCCGCATACCTCGCGGGTCTTGCAGTCGGCTTCTGGGAAAATCCACAGCAAATCTGGTCACAGCGAAAGAACGACATGCGGTTTGAACCAAACGCGGACCAAAGCAAAATCACCGCAATGCGCAAGTGCTGGCAAAAGGCCGTCGAACGTTCAAAGCGTTGGACTGAGGACGAGCCTGCATGAACCGTGAACACATGATCGCGCGCATCGCGCACCGGACCACGCCCTGGGACATAGTCGTTATCGGAGGCGGAGCAACCGGAGTGGGCGTTGCTGTCGATGCAGCGACACGCGGCTTCGACGTGCTATTGCTCGAAGCCAAAGACTTCGGCAAAGGCACATCCAGCCGCAGCACCAAGCTAGTGCATGGTGGCGTTCGTTATCTTGAGCAAGGCAACGTTTCGCTGGTGATGGAAGCACTCAAAGAACGTGGCCTCCTGCGCCAGAACGCTCCGCACCTGGTCAGAGACCTTGCCTTCGTTGTGCCTAACTATTCGTGGTGGGAAGCGCCCTTCTACGGCATAGGACTGAAACTCTATGACATGCTCGCCGGGAAATACGGCTTCGGCAAATCGCGTGTCCTTTCTTACGAAGAAACGCTGGAGCGTTTGCCTACTTTGCAAACTGAGGGGCTACGCGGCGGTGTAGTCTACTACGACGGCCAGTTCGACGATGCTCGTCTTCTCATCCATCTCGCGGCGACCGCAGCCGATCACGGCGCGGCGCTCGTCAACTACATGCCGGTCACTGACCTGCTCAAAGACGAGGAAGGATATATCGACGGCGTTATAGCGCACGATGATGAAAGCGGCACTGAGCATAGAATTCAGGCGCAAGTGGTGATCAACGCAACCGGGATGTTTACCGACCACATCCGGCAGATGGCGGACCCTGAAACTGTCCCGATGATCGAGCCTAGCCAGGGTATTCATCTAGTTTTTGAGCGGTCTTTTCTCGAAGGCGATACCGCAATCATGGTGCCGCACACGAGCGATGGGCGTGTGATGTTTGCGATTCCGTGGCACGGGCATACACTCGTCGGCACTACTGACACGCCGATTGAGGAGCCATCTTACGAGCCGCGACCGTTTGAGCAGGAGATCCAGTTCATTCTGGATACAGCGGCACTCTACTTGAGCCGTCCGCCAAAACGCAGTGATGTGCTCTCGGTCTATGTAGGTATTCGTCCGCTTGTGAGGTCTGGCGGGCCCGCCGCGAAAACATCGTCGCTCTCACGCGACCACACGATTCATGTCGATAATTCAGGATTGCTCACCATCACTGGCGGCAAGTGGACCACCTACCGCCATATGGCAGAAGATTGCGTCGATCACGCCATTACCCTAGGAAGATTGCGCGAAGAGCCCTGCGTTACCAAGACGCTCAAGATTCACGGCTATCGAAAAGATACAGAAGACCTGGGAAGTCTTTGGATCTACGGTTCAGACGCCGATGCAATCCGCGATATCGCAGCCCGCGATTCCAAACTGGGCGCGCCGCTGCATCCTGATCTTCCCTACATCGGAGCGGAAATCGCATGGGCCGCACGGCAAGACATGGCGCGCACTGTAGAAGACGCCTTGGCCCGCCGGACGCGCGCGTTGTTTCTCGACGCACAGGCGGCAACAGAAATGGTGTTGCCCACCGCGCGTATTCTGGCGGAAGAACTACATCGCAGCGAAGACTGGATTACTCAGCAGGTTTCTGAATTCAAAACACTCGCAAGCCAGTACAGTTTGCGATGACTGGCGTTTCGCACACATGCTACATTGCTTACTCAAAAACAATCTTTTCTTAAGGTGAGAAGAAACGAATGAGATCGCCATTCTTCGGTGAATTTATGGGCACGCTGATACTCATTTTGCTCGGCAACGGCGTAGTTGCGGGCGTGCTGCTAAAGCGCTCGAAAGCAGAAAATAGCGGTTGGATGGTCATCGCAACAGGCTGGGCGCTTGCCGTGATGTGCGGCGTTTTCACCGCAGTCCTTTGCGGCAGCCAGGACGCGCATCTTAACCCAGCCATTACGCTTGCAATGGCTTTTCAGTCAGGCGATTACAGCAAGCTTGCGACCTATATACCCGCGCAAATGCTGGGCGCACTTGTCGGCGCAGCGCTCGTGTGGCTGCACTATTATCCGCATTGGAAAATTACGGAAGATGCGGATTTGAAACGACTGACCTTCTGCACGGCGCCAGCCATTCGGGGCTACGCAGCCAATTTCTTCTCCGAAGCGCTCGGCACTGCGGTGCTGGTCTTCGTCGTGGGATCGATGACCTCGAAGCTGGTGCTTTCGACTGGCCCTGCGGCCGGACTTTCGCCCTACCTCGTAGGGTGCCTCGTCTGGTCGATTGGCCTCTCCCTTGGAGGCACAACCGGCTATGCGATCAATCCTGCGCGCGACCTTGGTCCGCGCATCGCGCATGCCGCGCTTCCCATCGCTGGTAAAGGGCACAGCGATTGGAGCTATGCGTATATTCCGGTCCTCGGCCCTTGTGTGGGAGGCATTCTCGCCGGACTGCTGCTCCGCGCTTTGGGCGCTTAGAAGTGGTGCAGCTTTTCTTCTACCTGCGACTCCACAGGACGGTTTGCCTCGCGCTCCAGCGACCGGCTTACCAGATCGCGTGAACCGAGACCAACGGCCAGCGCGAGCGCAAGGACAATTCCGCCGAACAGGATGCCGAAGGCAAGATCGACAATCTCCCCACCGATCGCCAGGTGATCAAGCACCATCGCTGCCGTGAGCACAAATACAAGCCAGCGAACGCCGGCCGCAAGCAATCGGGCATATTGCAGATTCATATTGACCGCGCTGATCAGCACGCTGCGCGACAGAAAACGACCAATAACAGTCCCGAAAAACAGCAGCACCGCTGCACCAATCACACGCGGAAGATACGCAAATACATATGCGGACAACCCTGACTCTGCTGATGCTGCTTCAAAAGCAGATACCCCAACAAGAACACCAACCGTTACAAACGACCAGAAAACGATCCGGGTAACCAGAATCGTTGGCGTATACGCTGGAGTCCATTCCGTCAAAGTGCTCGCGCCTGAGATAGTATGCTCATCAAATCTCACCGCAATGAGTACGCGCCGGACAATCATAGCGGCCAGCCATGCAATCACCAGGAAGATGATCAATACGAGCACAAACGCAAGAATCCCGGGCAGCAGGGTCGCGATCTTGGTAAAGACCCGCCCCATGGATCCGCGCAATGATTCTTCAACTTGTTGCCACATCGCTTTCTCCTCCTCTAGGGATTGAACCGATCCGGCCATCTCCAGCGCGACACCAGATACGGTTTTGCTTCTTCATAAGTCCTTGCCAGCTGTTCGAATCTCTGTTCAGCAGCCAATGGCGAGCGCGCCGCCATTTCCTGCACGTACGACGCCACCCATCCCAGATAAAGAGGAGTAAGCGCTCCCATAAGATGTCCACGATTGATCGTGCGTAATCGATATGCCAGGGCAAAGTCATAAACAATGCGAGCCCATAACTCATCCGGCATCCGAAAAGACTCCGGCGCACTGCGGGCAAGCTTTCTTAGTTCAAGCAACGTAGCCGGAGGCAAAACCAGCCCCCACACTTCCTGCAAATTGCGTGATCCCAGTATGAAAGAATCAATTAGCGGCTTTGCATCAACTGGCTCGCCACCTGTGATTTGCTGGTCGATGTTTCCCGAAGTTGCTGTAGGGTGGGAGCCACGAACACGCTGCCAGTAAGGTGCATAGGTTTCCATCTCTGTGAAGGCTGCACCGGCCACATTTGCCAGCACGGCACTTAATTCAAGCCCTTCGGTCTGAGTTGAGTGATGTGCATCTACATTTACTTGACATGTCTTGTAATTGCTGATGGCAGCGACCACAGAGGGCCACATCAGTGCTCCATCACCGTGCTCACGGGATCTGACAGGCACGCTGAGTTTCTGAAACATGCCGGGTGAACAGCCGATGTCCTGCGCCAGCGGATATCTCACGCGCTGGCCATATAGGGCGCGAACCAGGGGAGCAAGAATACTGTGATTAAGAAGGCCGCCGAACTTTCTTGAGGGATAAACCGGCAGCACCAGATCACATTGTTTTTCCAGGACTGGCCCGGTAAGCATCTGCACTCTCTCGGCGCTCAACATTAGCAGGTCTGCTTGAAGAGCGACGCAGACTTTCGCATTTAAATCCAAAGCGAGAGAACATATTGCTTTCAGTGCGATTGAGGAAACGACCCACGGAAAATTGACTGGACCGGATGCTGCAAGAGGATAGGGCACCAGGTCCGAATTGGCCGCTTCCACCTTCCCGCTTTCGGGATATGCAATCATGATGCGCGAGACTCCGCTGCTTTTCCGCAACCCATCCAACAGGGCAGATGCTTGCTGTTGAAGGGCTTCCGCGTTTACCGCGCCAGAAATACCAACGAGCAGATCCACTTCGCCTGCTTGTTGTATTTCCGCATTTGCTTCCTGGGCCAGGTCGCTTTTCGGCATCTGCTCTACCTTCTGTTTGCTATGGCAACAGTGACAAAATTCCAGTCAGCGGAATATGTACCCAATCGGGACGATTGTTCAACTCATAGCCAAGCTCATAAAGCGCCTTGTCAAGCACATAAGCGTTCAGGACAATCTGAAAATCATTTTCATTGCCCGGAACTATAGGCGACTCAGCCAAGTTGCTCCGATATGCCTGCAGAAACTCCTGTGACACGGCAGAAGTCCAGAGCTTTGCCCATGGTTCCATTTGCTGCCGGTCTTCAGGCCGACGGGCCGTATACCTGGCCAATCCAGAAAATGCCGCATAGTGAAATGACCGCAGCATCCCCGCTACGTCTTTCAAGGGCAACTGCTTCTGTCTTCGTTCAGCAAGTGGGCGGGCCGGCTCGCCTTCAAAATCCAGAATCACAAAATCAGCTTTTGCCCTCAATACCTGGCCGAGATGATAGTCCCCGTGAATCCGGATTCGGACCAGATTCTCTTTTGCTCTTGTAAGATCGCGGAATCGAACTGCTATATCACGCCGCCTCCCCATCACCAGTCCACCTAATACAACTACATCATCCGGAAGGCGGGAAAGGTTGCCTTTTAGTAACTCAATAGCCCGATCGGCGTCTCCTGCCATCTCTTCGCTTATCAGTTCCAGGTCGTTCGGCAACAGAATTTCCGGGCGAAAATCTTCGATTTGCTCCGATGACGCAAGCGCGAGATGCATCTCCGCAGTTCTGCGTCCAAGCATCGCGGCGGCTTCCAGATAGAAACCCGCATGGTCACGTACTGAGTCGCTCGCAATGGCCGCCTGGTGTTCTCCGGGCAGCACTGCTCGGGCGCAGCTTTCGAAATATCGATCTAGCTCCTCTAATGTCCATTGCCATCCATCACCCTGATTGGCGACGAGCCCTTGCAGCATCGCTAAGGTCGCAGGTGGCTGGTCGCCTCGCAAATATTCTATGGAACCGCCATATGGCGCTACTTGGGTGAAGTTCGTATGCTCAGTGAAAAATCGGGCAATTTCGGTATCAGGATTCGACCCGAATTCCAATTTGCGGAAGCACTTCATAATAAGGCGGTCGCCAAACAGGACTGACGTATTGCTCTGTTCAGCGGTACTACGCTTCGCCGCCATCTCACCATCTGCTCCGTTCATCAGTCCAGGTAATAACTTGCTGGCTGTTCCTCGGATGGTTCCGTATTTGCTTTGCAGCGTCTCATTTTGCGAAATCAGCGCTAGAAGGGCTTGGCACGCGCTTTCAGAATTCAGGGAGTCGCATAGGAAACCTTGGCGGCCAAACGAAAGAACAGATGCTACAACTGCATTTGCATTTTCTTCTTTTATCTGTTGCCCAGCTTCGTCATAGAAAAGACTCAGAGGCAGGAAGTAGCTTTCCGCCCCTCCCCGATCAAATTCGACATTCACAACCGTCAATATGGAGGCTCCATTGTCAATCGAACACCAATCTGTAACCGCCGCAGACACGATTTGTCTTGATTTGGAGCCGAACCATCTTTGCCGCGGCAGGAATTCCGGCAGAATTGCTGTTCTCAGCAACTCGAGATTTGCATCGGCAAATAAAGCTTCCCAATCGCCTTCACGTTCGGTTTCAAGCGCCGCTCCCTGAGTTTCGTCGTTCGAATTACTCCAATCTGCTCGCGCAGGCTGAAGTTCGAGCCAGAGGAATCCATAGGGTCCGATTGTCAGTGGGTATGCCTGCTTCATAATGACAGGAAATTCGACATAGCCCAGCATTTCAACGGGGATCATCCCCTCAAATTCTGACAGGTCCAGTTGCACAGGCTGCGCAAAACGTGAGAGATTCGCCAGGCAAAGCACTTGTTCAGAGCCATATTGGCGCACGTATGCGAGTACTTTTCTGTTTGCCGACGGCAGAAATTTCAGCGTTCCACGGCCAAACACCTGAAACAGTTTGCGCAAGGCGATCATGTTACGCATCCAGTTCAGCAGTGAGGAGGCATCACTCAACTGAGCTTCCACATTGATCGCCTGATAACCCCATACAGGGTCCATAATGACCGGGCTATAAAGCTGTGCAGGATTCGCGCGAGAGAAGCCCGCGTTTCGGTCCGCTGTCCATTGCATCGGTGTGCGAACGCCATTGCGGTCGCCGAGGTAAATATTGTCACCCATCCCGATTTCATCGCCGTAGTACAAAATCGGAGTTCCCGGAAAAGAAAACAGAATGCTATTCAACAGTTCGACGCGGCGACGGTTGTTATCGACAAGCGGCGCCAGCCTGCGACGGATGCCGATGTTGATGCGCATACGCGGATCGGCGCTGTAAGCCAGATACATGTAATCACGCTCATCGTCCGTCACCATTTCGAGCGTCAGCTCATCGTGATTTCTCAGGAACAAACCCCATTGGCAGTTCTCAGGAATTTCAGGTGTCTGCGCCATGATCTCCGTAATGGGTAGGCGGTCCTCCTGACGCAGCGCCATGTAAATACGGGGCATCAATGGAAAATGAAACGCCATGTGGCATTCATCGCCATCGCCAAAGTAGGGACGCACGTCTGTCGGCCATTGGTTCGCTTCGGCAAGAATGACGCGGTTGCTGTACCCCTCATCCATCGCCGCGCGGATTTTCTTGATGACAGCATGCGTTTCAGGAAGATTCTCGCAACTCGTGCCATCGCGTTCAACAATATACGGAATTGCATCAAGACGGAGCGCGTCAACACCCATATCGAGCCAATATCGCAGGACCATCAGCACCTCTTCCAAAACTTGCGGATTGTCATAGTTCAAATCCGGTTGGTGTGAGAAGAAGCGGTGCCAGAAATACGCCTGCGCCACCGGGTCCCATGTCCAATTGGATTTCTCGGTGTCGGTAAAAATTATGCGAGCCTCTTTATATCTCTGGTCTGTATCACTCCACACATAGAAATCACGTTCAGGCGAACCCGGCGGAGCGTGTCGTGCCCGTTGGAACCATGGATGCTGATCGGACGAATGGTTGATGACCAATTCGATCATCACTTGCAGGCCACGGCTGTGTGCCGCGTCAAGAAAAGCTTTAAAGTCATCCAATGTTCCATAGCTTGGGTGAACAGTCAGATAGTCAGCAATGTCGTAGCCGTCATCCCGCAAAGGAGACGGGAAAAATGGCAGAAGCCATAGGCAGGTCACGCCCAGATCCTGCAGATAGTCGAGTTTTTGAATCAGACCCGGGAAATCGCCAATGCCGTCATTATTGCTGTCGGCAAAGGCGCGCACATGCAATTCATAGACAATTGCATCCTTGTACCAGAAAGGATCACTCGCACTGCCAGCACTTTTTACTTTTTTCAATGGAATCGCATGCGCGCCCATAATTAGCCGTCACAAGTAGTAATCAAAGTCCTTCTCCGTTCTGATGCGCCGCATTACGCGAAAAACATGCGCCGGAATCTCAAAAGGAGAAAGCTCCACATAGTTCCTTGGGCCTTGCCACAGATAGCGTTCATCTGCCAGTTGATCGTGTATCTGGAATGGCTCGTGCGCATCCACCCCCAGTTTCACCAGATCCAGGTCAACCCATCCTGCCTGTACATGAACAGGATCCAAACTTACAACGATAAGGACCACATTACTACCGTCCGCACTTCTCTTGCTGTAGCAGATCAGATATGGGTTATCAGTCGCATGGAAAGACAATTCATGGTTCGTCTGCAGAGCAGCATTCTCATGCCGCGCTCGGTTCAGATCACGAATTAAAGGCGCGAGGCTCTTCTGATCATCAAGATTCCAGTGCTTCAACTCATACTTTTCTGAGTTGAGATACTCTTCGCCGCCACGTTTGACAGGAAGATTTTCCAATAGTTCAAAGGCCGGACCATAGACGCCGTAGTTGGTTCCCAAAGTAGCAGCCAACACCAGCCGCGACATGAATGCAGCCCTGCCGCCCATCTGTAGTTGTTCCGGCAAGATATCTGGAGTATTCGGCCAAAAATTTGGCCGAAAATATTCTTTAACCTCGGCGTTAAACAGGTGATTCAGGTATTCGGTCAATTCCTGCTTTGTGTTCCGCCAGGTAAAGTACGTATAGGATTGCGAGAATCCAAGCTTGGCCAGCCTCTCCATCACCCGGGGACGGGTAAATGCTTCGGCGAGAAACAGCACATCCTTATGCTCCCTCTTGATCTCGCCGATCGCCCACTCCCAGAACGGAAATGCTTTTGTATGCGGATTGTCAACACGAAAGATGCGAACGCCGTGCTCAATCCAGAATATAAATACATCCTTCAGCGCATCCCACAACCCAGCCCAGTCTTCGCTCTCAAAGTCGAGGGGATAAATATCCTGATATTTCTTTGGTGGATTTTCCGCGTATCGAATTGATCCATCGGCACGGTGCTTAAACCACAATGGATGCTCTTTCACCCAAGGGTGATCAGGAGAGCACTGAAATGCTATGTCCATCGCGATTTCCAGCCCGAAGCTCTTCGCCTTCGCGATGAACAGTTCGAAGTCTGGTAGAGTGCCGAGTTCTGGATGGATTGCAGTATGCCCGCCCGCCTGCGAGCCAATCGCCCAGGGGCTGCCAACGTCCCCGGGCTGTGCTGACACGGAATTGTTTTTGCCTTTACGGAAACTCGACCCGATGGGGTGAATCGGCGGTAGATACAACACGTCGAAACCCATCCCGGCAACGTATTCCAGTCTCACTTCTGTATCCTGAAATGTCCCGTGTTTTCCGAGCGCAGGGGAGCAGGAGCGCGGAAACATTTCATACCAGCTTGAAAACCGCGCCCGCTCGCGATCTACCACAACACTCAATTCCCTGTCGTATCTTGTTTCAAAATCCGTGTTGGCATAGCGCTGCATAGTTGCGGTAAGCTCCGCATCCAGCGCTGTTTGCTTAGTCTCTTCATCTCCGCTTTTCACGCGTAGAATATACGCCCATTCTTTCAGCCGGATTGCGTCTTCATCTACGGCTCGCAGCGCCGCCTGCTCAATTAACATCGCGCCCGTCTGTAATTCGAGAGCGACATCCTGCGCGGCCTCAAGCCGCTTGATCAGGTCGCTTCGCCACGTTCCGAAGTGATCAACGCTTCCCGCAATGGTATAGAAAAACTCACCGAGCTTGTTGACCTGAAATGCGGCCCGCCAGCGATCGTTCCCCAGAGGTTCCATTTTTACGCGGTGCAGCTGGGTTTCACCCTCATGGCGGAACAGAAGATGGCAGGCAATGCGGTCATGCCCGTCCCCGAAGACATTCGCCTCCACATGGACCGTGTCTCCAATAATCCGTTTGATTGGGAAACGTCCCGCGTCGATCTCGGGATCAACGCCTTCTATCACTACGCGTTTTCTTCCATCCACAGGCTTCATCATGATCGAACCGTTCTGGCTGAATTGAACACACAGCTATGCTTATGCCCCGCGGACGGCGGAATACTCATCTCTAACAAGATGCCGCCTGGCGCAAATTCGTTCGTTACGGTCCGCAAGAAATTGCTGAGTGCGTGTACGCGAAGACTAATATACGCGATGACGGGTGTCGCAAGTGTAGGATAGCCAGAGATAACAGGCGTCGTAGCGATCTGAATTGAGCGGATAGATGGTGGCGTCGTACGCTGTCTTGACGAAGCCGACGCCCAGAGTAGCTAATTTTCCTGGAGAAGACTCGGTTCTTCCGGAGAACGCAACCGCACCAGTCGATCAATGGTATACGGAGCGCGCTGGGTAGCAGTGTGATAGTGCCGCACCTGCAGCTCGCCAAGCAAACCAATCGCCAGCATTTGAATGCCGGCCAGAATCAATACTCCTGCAATCACAAACAGCGGGCCATGCTGGTCCATCACATGCTGATGCGTAAACACCTTCAACAGCAGAAGGAAGAATGAAATTGCGCCGCCACCAAGCATGCTCAATGCGCCAAAACTGCCAAAGAAATGCAGCGGACGCGTCATATACCTGAGCAGGAATCGAATCGTCAACAGATCAAAGAAGACGCGGAATGTCCGGCCAATTCCGTAATGCGATTTGCCGCGCTCGCGATTTACGTTCTTGATCGGGATCTCACAGATGCTCGCTCCATACCACGAAGCCAGCGCTGGAATAAATCTGTGCATTTCGCCATAGAGCGGGATGTTGTGGATCACTTCGCGGCGATATGCCTTGAACGTCGTTCCAAAATCATGAATGTCCACGTCCGAGAGCTTTGCCATCAGCCAGTTGGCGCAGCGCGAAGGAATACGGCGCATGACGAAATTGTCGATGCGTTCCTTGCGCCATCCGCTCACAACGTCGTAGCCCTCTTCGAGCTTTGCCAGAAAGTTCGGAATCTCATTCGGGTCATGCTGCAAATCACCGTCCATGGCCAAAATGAACTCGCCCTGGGCGTGGTCGAACCCCGCCGCCAGCGCCGATGTTTGTCCGAAATTGCGGCGCAGCTTTACAACCAGCACCCGGCTGTCTACGGCGGCAATCTCCTCCAGCAGCTTATAAGTACGATCATTGGAGCCGTCATCCACAAATACCAGTTCAAAACTGTCCCCAACCTGTTCCATCACCGCCTTTAAGCGGTCATAAAGAGCGGTGACATTGTCTTCTTCGTTGTGGAAAGGGACGGCGATGGAATACTTAGGCATATCCATATTATTATAGACGTTCGACTTAGCCAGACCGGTTCAAAAGCTTGAGAAAAGTACCCAGGGCTGCACCCTGTCACTGCAGACACCATACTGTCAGCAGGCCCGGCATATGTTCCTTATGTGAGTCATTCTTAACTCGTCAGAAAGGACCGTATGCCAACCTTAGAGGAAACCGTCACATCCGCCATCACCTGGTTTGAAATTCCTGCAGCTGACTTTCCCCGCGCTATCCAGTTCTACGAAACGATTTTCGGAGCAGCGCTGATTCATCAGGCAGCATGGCCGAACCTCGCCATCTTCCCCTACCAGAAACCCGGCATCTCCGGCGCCATCGCACATGGCGAAGAGTTCAGGCCGACCGGCGATGGCGTCATCATCTACCTCAACTGCGACGGCAAGTTCGACGCGGTCCTCAACCGCGTGGAAAACGCCGGCGGAACTATCGTTGAGCCGAAGAACCACCTTCCCGGTGTGGGCTGGGTGGCACAGATCCGCGACAGCGAAGGTAACCGGATCGGCCTCCATGCGGCAGCGTAACTACAGTAGTCGGTTGTTAGTCTTCAGGTCACAATTGCCGCATCATCAATCGATGGATCGGGGACTGAGAACTAACAACTGGGAACTTGCCGCAGTAGTATTAGTCCCGTATGCGTCGTGCCGACCGGCTCTTTCGAATCGTTCAGTTGCTCCGTTCCGGACGTCTGCAAACTGCACGCAATCTGGCACAGAAGCTGCAGGTCTCGCATCGCACCATTTATCGCGATGTGCAGGACCTGCAGCTTTCCGGCGTTCCCATTACCGGCGAGGCAGGCGTCGGCTATACGCTTCGTCGCGACTTCGACATTCCTCCGCTGATGTTTGACCGTGAAGAGATTGCCGCCCTGGTGCTGGCGCGTATGGTGCAGGCTTGGGGTGGCATGCAGCTTACAGAGGCAGCCAATCGCGCCATTCGTAAGATTGAAGCTGTGCTGCCCGCAGACCTGCGCGAGCGGATTGACGATGTTTTGCTCTACGCTCCGGGCTTTCGCGTAAAAACGGAAGTGCGTTCCAGGCTTGATGCTCTGCATACAGCCGCGCAGGAACGGCGTGTCGTACTCATTGCCTATGCCCGTGAAGATGGCCAGCAAAGCGTTCGCCGCGTGCATCCGCTGGCGCTTTATTTCTGGGGCGGCGCATGGACGCTGGCCGCATGGTGCGAGCTGCGGCATGACTTCCGCAGCTTTCGCGTAGACAGAATGGAGCATCTGGAAAGCCTCGGCGAAGTATTCGTCTCCAAGGCCGGCCAGATGCTCTCAGACTTCCTGCGGCACGTTCGCGAAGAACTTGACCGCAGAGATGAGTCCCAGTCTAGAAACTGAGTTTCAGACTCAGTTGTACCTGCCGTGGTGGATTAGCGCTTGAGATCGTCCCAACGTTTGTATTGGAAAGATTCGTGTTCAATGTGCTGAAATTTGTTCGGTTCAGCGCGTTGAAGAAGTCTCCCTGAAACTTCAGGTTGAACCGCTCAGTCAGCAGGAAATTCTTGCCAAGCGACGCGTCAAAGAGTGCCAGCCCAGGACCAACCACAGTGCCTGTTCCCGCCGTTCCAAATCGTCCTGTGGGAGCAGCCGTATAGGCAGCGGTGTTGAACCAGTGCTGGATCGTCTTTTTGCCGGTATAAGCCGAGCCACCGATGAAGTCCGCCCGACGCGTTCCCGTAGCTGTGTTGCCGGTAATGGTGTAGTACTGCCCTGACTGCAACCGGGCCACTCCGCTCAACTGCCAGCCGCCGACAGCAGTGCGAAGGACTGCATCGTGGCCGTTCAACTTGGGCATCTGCCACACAAAGGTGCTGAAGAAGGCATTCCGGCGGTCAAACGATGTCGGACCATAGTTGTAGTGCCGCACCGTCCAATTCTCGCTGTTATCGCTCTCGCTTGACGAGTCTCCAAGAGACTTCGCCCATGTATATCCAGCAGTCATTTGCAGTGCGCCAACGCGCTTCGACAAATAAGCCTGTAGAGCGTTGTAATCAGCAGATCCGTCACTGCGAATCTGCGTGATCGAACTGAAGCCGCGATATGGAACAAACGCATTCGTCGATATCCCCGGATTCGCAGCTACCTGTGTCAGGTCCGCGTAGTTAACGTTTGGCTGCCGCAACATGTGGCGGCCTGTGGTGCCGACGTAAGAGAGCTCAGCCAGCAGGCCAATCGGCATCTCATGCTGCACATTCAGACTGTATTGCGCAATGGTCTGGCTCTTCAGGTTGGGGTCAATCGCCGAGATGCCTCCAAGCGGCGCCAGCGAAGTCGATCCGCCGGTAATGTTAGACAGATTGCTGTTGCTGTAAGAAGCGATCTGCAGGAATGGAGGGGCGTTTACCTCCGAGAAAATGATGTTGCCTTCCGGACGGTTATAGAACAACCCAAATCCTCCCCGAAGAGTCGTCTTATCATCCACTGCATAAGCGAATCCAACCCTGGGAGCAAAATTGTTCGGTGATTTGTAGAAGCCACGCGGCGCTCCTGAGGGAATCACTGAATATAGCGGCCCATTCGCTCCAGGCACGCGGAATGCCTGGTCTTTAGGAACGCCGCTACCGGCGCGAATGAGTCCGTTATAAGGGTTTCCTGACCCGGCAACAATCAGCCCTTTACTATCATGTGTGATCTGTACCTCCTGAGCCGGGTCAAATTTAGAAGGATCGAAGTTTGTCATGTTGTTCGCCTGCGTGTAGAACGCCTGCATGAACTGGTAACGCACTCCTAAATCCAGACTCAGCTTTTGAGATACTTTCCACGTATCCTGCACAAATGCCTCCGGCTGCCAGAAGCGGAAGAATCCGGTTGGATCGGCGCTCGCTTCTGAATACGAGGCAAAATTTCCCAGAAGCGCATCCGCGAACGCATTGCCGGTGGTGTTGGGATTGTTGCTGGAATTGAATGAAACGTTGCCGGTATAGGTTGGCCGGCCGTTCTGGTCGACTCTATCGCGGATCAGCACAAACCCCGCACGCAGAACATGCTGGCCGTGCGTCCAGGACACCGTGTCCGCAACCTGAATGTCAGTCGTTGGTGACGCAAGTGCGAAGTTCGGCCCCTGGAAAGTGGCATACCCAACAACGCTGGTTAATGGAATGCCATTTGGATACTCTGCTCCACCAAAGAGAAGCGGGTACTGGAATCCATAGGTGCTGCGCTCCCAGGCAGTGCCGTAAGGAATAATGTGCTGCGAAACCCATCCAAAGTTTACTCGCGCTTCATTCACAAGATTCGGTGTCGGAATCCAGGTCTCGGCTAAGAGGATGCTCTCTCCGGGACGATTCCGAGTGGTCGGCGTCGTCGGCAAGGTCGAACTTGAAAAAGTCCCGAATGGATCAATCAGGCTGTTGTAATCCTGAATCCAGCGGCCATAGGCAAAGTTCTTGGGGCCGAACACGTAGTCTAGACGCACAATGTCTTCGCGATAGTTCAGCGGGTTGAGCGGCTCAAGTGTGAGGTTATTCGCCACTGGCGCGTCATTGAACGCGGCCCGTCTGCGACATCAAGTGGTATACATTCGCAATCGCCCGCCCATCAGGCGTAATCATTGATGAGATATTGTTTCCAGGAATCGGCGTTTTGGTACCCGGATAAAAAAGCGGCTTGCCGAGCGCGCTGAAATCGCCATTCTGGAACGCCGTGTCCGGTATTGTCTGCCGCTGCGTGTTCTGGTTCTGGCGCAGCCGCTTCCATTCCTCCCCAACAAAAAAGAACAGCTTGTT
>Ga0126371_10002545_pt1 | contig 15723 bp, 17 predicted proteins | sample PanSoiMetaPlot_4_FD_110145 | JGI IMG/M metagenome (GOLD analysis project Ga0126371, IMG submission 110145) | Tropical forest soil microbial communities from Panama - MetaG Plot_4 | ecosystem: Environmental > Terrestrial > Soil > Tropical forest > Bulk soil | place: Panama | collected 2016-02-17 | reverse complement strand
TGGGCCGGCACATTTCTCCTCGTCGGACTGTTCGAGGAATTCGCGTTCCGCGGATACGTCCAATTCACTCTCGGTTCCGGAATCGGTTTCTGGCCGGCCGCCACTCTGCTGTCCGCTCTGTTCGGCTTGGGCCATCTCATCGCCAATCCATATGAAAATCTCATCGGCTCCGCTGCCGTCGTGCTCTTCGGTCTTCTCCTGTCCTTCTTCCTCTGGAAGACCGGAACTCTGTGGTGCGCCGTCGGTTTCCATGCCGCCTATGACTGGGGCCAAACCTTCTTCTACGGTGTCCCTGACAGCGGAATCACGCCGTATCACAATCTTCTGCATTCCGTTATGAGCGGACCAGCTTGGCTCACCGGCGGTATCGTCGGCCCGGAAGCCAGCATCGTAACGCCCGTCGCTCTGCTGATTGCCGCGTTGCTCTTTGGCCGCTACTATCGCAGCCGCCGTTCTCATGCGGGACAAACGCTTCCAACGCAAACGGTGATTTCGTAATGTCTCTAGTCCCCAGTCCGATCCTTCTTCGATTGGACTGGGTGACCTGCTTGCAGACGAAAAAAACTCTGTGACCGACAATCGCCCAGCACTGGAACAGCAGTTCGAGCGGATACTCGCCGAGCACGGCCCAGCCATATCGCGCCTCACCTTCAGCTACGAGGCAGTGCGAAGCGTGCGGGAGGAACTCATGCAAGAGATCGCTATGGCTATCTGGAAAGCCTTGCCGCACTTTCGTGGCGAATGTTCCGAGCGCACATTCGTATACCGCATCGCTCACAATCGCGGCCTCAGCCACGCCTCTCGTCGCCGCCCAGCGCATGATCCGCTCGACGAGCTCACAGACGCCGACCATCCGGCTGACCCGCAACCGGATCCTGAGCAGCGCGCGTTGCATACCGATGAGCGCACCCGGCTCGCTTCCGCAATTCAGAATCTGCCATTGGCGCAACGTCAAATAACTGTGCTCATGCTCGAAGGCCTTTCGCACGTGGAAATGGCTGACGTGCTTGGTACCACGGAAAACAACATTGCCGTACGACTCACGCGTGCGAAAAATGCTCTGAAGCAAGCTCTCGGAGGAAAAGAATGATCCAAGATCAGGAATTTGAAAACTGGCGTGAACAATGGAACAAGTCCGCAGAACCGTTACCGGAAACTCGACGCATCCGCGAAAAGATCAAGCGCCAGGAGCACCGCTTCATCCTCGACAATGTGCGCGACGCTGTCGCGGTCCTTGTCGGCCTGTATCTCGCATTTTATGTAAAGCAGCACGAATACGTACTGGGAACCGGCTTTGGCATTGCTGTATGTATCGTGGTTTTTGTTAGCGCCGGCTATCAAATATGGTTCCAGCGCGGCACGTGGCGCGCCGAAACGCAGTCAACTCGCGCCTTCCTCGAACTCTGGCGGAAACGGGTAATCGCGAAGATCCGCATTCTTCGCTTCAGCGCCCATTTGTCCGTAACTTGGATTTTCGTTTGTATAGCTCTAGGGCTTGCGAATTGGGGAACTCTGGGTCCGAACCTCAAGTCCCATCCTGCTTCTTGGATTGTAACTCTCATAGCAAACCTCTTCGGCCTTCCCGCTCTATTCGCCTGGGCAACATGGCTTAAGCGCCGCAAGCTCGCTGAATTAAACGAAATAACTGGCCTTCTGGACGAAATGAGGGAATAGCCACAGTACTTCAGAGTTCTCTCTTTTCTCGTCTGATTGTAAAGTGTACTTGACAACCACAGAAGAACGTGTCAAGTTTGCTTGACTGCTAGGAGGCCTTGTGGCACAGGCACAACGTCAGCTAAGACGGCGCGCTATCCCCATTATGAGTACCTACTTTGTGTTATTCGGGATTGTCGACTGGATTTTCTCACGGCACTCGATTCATGGCGCGGGCGCGTACTTTATGGCTGTTGCTCCTGCTCTGCCGCTCATTGCAGTCATCGTGATTCTTGGACGTTATATCCGCGAAGAGACCGATGAATTCAAGCGCGCCGTTTTCGTCGAGGCGTTGCTCTGGGCCATTGGGCTCACGATGGTGCTCACGACCGCGTGGGGATTCATCGAGATGTTCATCCCCGGCATTCACATCCCAGTGTTGTGGGTGTTTCCCGTTTTCTGCGTGATGGCCGCCGCTTCGAAGCTCTTCGTCCGGCGCAGGTATCAATGAAAAATCGCCTTCGGGAACTGCGCGCGGAGCGTGGCTGGAGTCAGGCAGACCTGGCGCAACGCCTCGATGTGTCGCGCCAGAGCGTAAACGCTGTGGAGACCGGCAAGTTTGATCCCAGCCTGCCGCTGGCATTCGCCATTGCGCGCGTTTTTGGGATGCCTATCGAACAGATTTTTCTGGATGACTCAAGAAATTCGGTGCAAAGGTAAAGCAAAACGGAAAACTTAAATGGAAAGGCAAAGACAATGTGTGCAGGATACAGAATGAGCCGGGATCGGCGTTTAATTGTCATCTTTGCAGGTTTGCTGTCGGCAATCTCCGCGAGTATGCCGCGCATTTCCGGTGCGCTAAAGATTCCCGAAACGATGGTTCTCATTGCTGTAATGATCGCGGAAACGCTGCTGGTCGCTCGTCTATATGTTGTGTGCCGCCGGGAAGGCGCGTCCAAACCGCCGCGGACCTAACGGATCGCGCCTTTACGCGTTCTCAACTCGCTATTCTGAGGCGAGGGATTTGGCGGCGGAGTCGAGAATGCCGTTGATGAAGGGCGCGGCTTCAGCGGTGGAAAATTTCTTGGCGAGTTCCAGCGCTTCGTCAATCACGACTTTCACCGGCGCGGTGCCGGAGCGCAGTTCGTAGATGGCCAGCCGCAAAATACCACGATCAATTTCCGCCATGCGCTCGATGCGCCAGTTTTTGGAAAGCTTCTCGTAAATTTTGTCGTTTTCTTGCGCCTGCGAGAGAGCGCCTTCAAAAAGTTCGTTGGCGAATCGCCGCGTGGATTCGGCGGCCTTTGCCGATTTCCAGAATGAGCGCTCGACTTTTTCCACGGGCTCGTGATTCATCTCCCACTGAAAAAGCATTTGCAGGGCGCACTGGCGGGATTTGCGGCGCAGGGTCATTTTCGCTTTAGCGGCGGCGGGCGCGGGATTTTTTTGCAGACAAATTGTTGCGGGATGCACCAGCAAGCTGGCGAGAGACATGGGCCATTTCGATCGCGGCAAGCCCGGCATCAAAGCCTTTGTTGCCGCTTTTCAGTCCGGCGCGGTCGATGGCCTGCTCGAGCGTGTCGCAGGTGAGCACGCAAAAAATCATTGGCACGCCGGTATCGAGCTGTGCGAGCTGGATGCCGCGAGCTGTCTCGGTGCAAACATGATCATAATGCGAAGTCTCGCCGCGCAAAACGCAGCCGATGCAAATGATGGATTCGCAGCGGCCGGTTTCGGCAAGTTTTTTTGCGGCTATTGGAATCTCGAGCGAGCCCGGAACGCGCACAATTCCGATCTGACTTTCCGCAGCGCCCGCACGTTTCAGTGCGTCGAGAGCCGCATCGAGCAGGCGGTCGGTGATGAACTGATTGAAGCTGCTCACCACAATTCCGAAACGCAAGCCAGCAGCAGAGAGTTTTCCGCGTGTGCCAGGCCCACGCTTATGCGGCGCTTCGGAGGACATCGGCTATTTGCCTTTGAATTGCGCGGCACGCTTTTCCACGAACGCGCGCGTGCCTTCGCGCATGTCTTCGGTGGCGCAGCAGAGCCCGAAGAGCGTCGCTTCGAGGAACAATCCGGCCTCCTGCGGCATTTCGGTGCCCTGCTCGATAGCGTCCATCGAAAACTTCACGGCGAGCGGCGCATTGGCGATGATTTTCTTGGCGATAGTTTCGGCGGTGGGAATCAACTCGGCGGCCTCAACAACATGATTCACAAGCCCGATGCGCAGAGCTTCTTCGGCGGAAATCATTTCGCCAGTCAGAATCAATTCGTGTGCGAGTCCTTTACCGCACAAGCGCGCGAGGCGCTGTGAGCCACCGTAACCGGGAATGATTCCCAGTTTGACTTCAGGCTGGCCGAGCTTCGCATTTTTGCTGGCGATGCGCATGGAACAGGAAAGCGCCAGTTCGCAGCCTCCACCGAGAGCGAACCCATTGATCGCTGCGATGGAAGGTTTTCCCATCGTTTCCAGGCGATGAAACACTTCCTGACCGAAAAGCGAAAATTCCTTGCCATCCACGGGCGTACGCTGCGCGAGTTCGTTGATGTCCGCGCCAGCGACGAAAGATTTCTCGCCTGCGCCCGTGAGAATGAGCGCACGAACTTCGGCATCTTCGCTCGCGCGCGTCAGCGCGTCGCCGAGCTCTTCGACCGTGCGGCGATTTAACGCGTTTAGAACTTTCGGGCGATTGAAAGTGATGAACGCAATCTGATTGCGAACTTCGAAGATCAAATTTTCGTAGGCCATCCTGGGCTCCAAAGCAAAGATTCCGCGCGAGAATTAGCTAAGCTGTATCGGGCGCGGTTTCGCCGGATCAGAATAATCATAAAATCCGCGGCCAGCCTTACGACCGTTCCAACCGGCAAGCACCATGCGCTTGAGCAGCGGAGGAGGCGCGAAGCGCTGCTCCTTGAATTCGTCGAACATAATGTTCGCAATGTAATACGTGGTATCAAGCCCCACGAAATCGAGCAGCGTGAGCGGACCCATCGGATAGCCGCAGCCAAGTTTCATCGAGTTATCGATGTCCTCAATCGAAGCCACTCCGCCTTCGAGAACGCGAACTGCATCGAGAAGATACGGCACCAGCAGGCGGTTGACAATAAAACCGGTGCGGTCGGAGGTGCGCACCGGAACTTTGCCGACGCGCTTCGCGAATTCCACTGCTTGCTCATAGACCTTTGCGTCCGTGGCTATCGTGCGTACCACTTCGACCAGCTTCATCAGCGGAACTGGATTGAAAAAATGGAGGCCGATAAAGCGCTCAGGCCGCTTGGTGAAAACGGCCATTTCTGTGATGGAGAGCGAGGAGGTGTTGCTGGCGAAAATCGTCTGACTGCCGCAGATTTTGTCGAGCGCGGAGTAGAGTTCGCGCTTTTCGGGCAATTGCTCGATGATGGCCTCGACAACTAAATCGGAATCCTTCAGGTCTTCGAGCCTGGTGGTGCCGCGAAGTCGCGCGCGAGTCGCATCGCGATCGGCGGCGGAAAGCGTTCCTTTTTCCACGAATTTGTTGAGGCTCTTGTCAATCGATTGCAAACCCTTGTTTAGCCGCTCGTCATTCACTTCTCGCACCACCACGGAGCAGCCCGCCTGCGCCGCGATTTGCGCAATGCCAGAACCCATCAGGCCGCAGCCCACCACTCCTACCCTCTCAATTGCCATTCCACGCTCCTAAGTAATTTGAATTTCGTGCGCTGCTGATTATGAAAGCGATTCCACAATCATGGCGATTCCCTGCCCTCCGCCGATGCACGCGGTGGCCAACCCGTAGCGTTGATTCCGCCGGCGCAGTTCGAGCAGCAACGTAAGAACCAGGCGCGTGCCAGTCGCGCCAAGCGGATGCCCGAGCGCGATTGCGCCGCCGTTGACGTTAGTCTTGGCGCGATTTAGGCCAAGAGCTTTCTCGACCGCGAGATACTGCGGTGAAAAAGCTTCGTTCACTTCAATCAAATCGATCTGCTCAAGCTTGAGTCCAGCGAGTTGCAAAGCTTTTTTGCTCGCGGGCACCGGGCCGATGCCCATCACGCGCGGTTCAACGCCGGTTGTCGCCCACGAAACGATCCGACCGAGCGGCTTGGCGCCGCGTTCCTTGGCTACTTTCTCTGTGGTGACGACTACTGCCGCCGCGCCGTCCACAATTCCGCTGGCGTTTCCTGCGGTGACGATGCCGTCCTTGCGGAAAGCAGCCGGAAGCGCGGAAAGGCTTTCCATTGTCGTATCTGGGCGGCGATGATCGTCCTGCGAAAAGAAATGCGACTTCTTGCCTTTACCGACTTCGACCGGAACAATTTCCTCGCTCATGCGACAGGCTTTGTACGCAGCTTCGGCAGCTTGCTGGCTGCGGAGCGCGTATTCGTCGGCCTCTTTTCGCGTGATTTTGTACTCGAGAGCGAGATTTTCCGCGGTATCAGACATGGTGCAGCCGCTGTAGGGATCGAGAAGCCCAACCATCAGCGCATCTTCGAGTTTTCCTTCGCCGAGACGAAAGCCGCTGCGCGCGCCGCGAATGACGTGCGGCACCTGCGTCATGTTTTCCATGCCGCCGGCGAGAACCATTTTTGCTTCTCCCAGCAAAATGCGCCGCGCGGCCTGACTGATGGCTTCCATGCCGGAGCCGCAAAGGCGATTCACGGTGACAGCAGGAGTTTCCACGGGCAATCCGGCTTTCAATCCGACGTGGCGCGCGCCGTAGTGCGCATCGGAACTGCTCTGCTGTACATTGCCGAAAACGACGTGCTCGATTTCTTTGGGGTCGACGCCGGACCGCTTGATGGCTTCTTTCGACGCGACGGCGCCGAGGTCTATCGCAGAAATTCCGGCGAATTCGCCGTTATAGCGCGCCATGGGAGTGCGCGCACCGGCGAGAATTACAACATCAGTAGGGAACATCATTCCTCCTTGCAAAATTATGAAACAGGCTGCGGCGAGGCCAGCGCAACCACGCGATTGCCGCCGTGCCGGCGAATTTCTTCGAGGCCGAATTCCGCGCGATTCATCCACTCGGTGACACGGTCTTCGTTATCGTCAGCGGCGTGTTCGGACGCGTCGGCTACTACTGCGGCAAGCGTAAGCGGCTTCTTGGCCCAATCGGGCTGAACCTGAGCAGCCAATTGGCGAAGCTTTTCGGCGAACGCTTCGGCGTTTTCGCGCGTGGTGTCCGGAAGCACAAACGCGAGCGACCATGCCGTATACTTCACGCCCAAGTCTCCCTGCCGGATGGATGGCTCGACGGCGCGAGCAATCTGATTCATGTAGGATTCCAGCGCGCCATCGCCTTCTTCACGCAAAAGGTCGGCGCCACGATCAAGTTCCAAGATGACAAGCGCCAAGGGATTTCCCTGCGCGCGAGAACGCTTGGATTCAGCCAGCAAGCAATCAATGTAAGCACCGCGGCCGAGCAGACCGGTTTTTTCATCGGCAACGGCAAGAGTGCGAACAAGAGAGCGAAGCCGCGTGTGATTGACAGAAATCATGATCTGGTCGCCAATGGCCTGAAGGAAATAGCTCTCGTTCGGCTTCCATGCGCGCGAAGCCTCATCGCCGACAAAGAGAATCCCCGCGGTTTTCTGCGTGTCCTTGTCCGTGAGGCCAACGCCAAGCACGGTCTGCAGCTCGAGCGATTTCAACTCAGCGATCTGCTCGGAACGCGCAGTAAGTCCGCCCAGCGCGTCCGGCGCACACTTGCTGAGTTGAGCCGCGGCCTTCGCGAGCGATGCAGGTGTCGCAGTTTTCAGGCCCTGCGCGGCAAATTCGGCGGAGAGCTGGGATTTTTCTCCCGGCTCGCCAATTTGCGCGACGCAGCGGCGCGCCGAAAGATACTTCCCGATTTCGCGCACAGCCGTGCTCAGGACTTCTTTCGGTGTGATCTCACGGTACATCAGGCGGGTGATCTCCGCAATCTGACTGAGGTCGCGATGCGTTTCAGTTGCTGAAGCAGCGGCGACAACTGGAGGCGCCGCAACAGGAGGAACCGCAACCGGCTTCTGCAGTTGCGCGCCGCCTTTGGGCCACCAGTTAGCGCGTTCATAGAGCATGCGCAAACGTTCGTTTTTCTCTTCATGACCGGGGTACGCTTTCGCGATTTGCTCGAGCCGCTCAACTGCCTTGTTCTGGAGCGAGTACTGCAGAAAAATTTCGGCCTGGACGATCAGGTCATCAAGTGCGCGTTGTGACTTCTCCTCTTCAGTGGCCGGCGCGCGCACACCTTCTCCCATGGCCGCAGCGCCGAGCGCCGAATCTCCGCTTTTGCCGGAGACTTTTGCAGCGCGAACATTGATGTTTCGCAGAAATGATGCGCTGGCTTTCCCTTCCAATTTCGAAATGCGTTCGTGGATGCGGTAATCATACGGATCGATTTCGACGAGGCGATCGAGCGCGTCACAGGCTTCGGTAACATTGCCGCGCTCAAGTTCGAGATCGAATAGCCGCACGAGTGCGTCAAAGTACTTCACTTCACGGTTCAATTGTTCGTAGAGGTGTGCCCAAAATTGAATCAACACAACGGAGTTCGGATGAGCTTCAACCAGCGAATCGAGTTGTGACGCGAAAGAAGTTTCCAGCCGCGCCGCGAGCATCCATTCTTTAGCTTTCTCCAAAACAGAAACCGCACCGGCGTCATTTCCGGAAGCAAGATACTTCGATGCCAGATCGAAAAGTTTTTCGAAACCTTCAGGTTTTTGGCGGCAGACGGCAAAGAGCGTGTCACGAGCCAGATCGAGCTGGCCTGTTTGCACCAGAGCCTCGCCGTAAACGCCGAGGAATGCGACATCCGACGGATCCGGCGGCGCGAACGGCTTCAGAAGTTCAAAGGCGGCAGCGGCTTCGCCATTGTGCAGGCGCGCATCAGCAAAAAGCAGGGTGATGCTGCGGTCGCTGGGTGCGAGACGATGCGCATTCGCGAAATGCTGCAGCGCGCCAGAAGCATTCCCGCCAGCCTGAACCAATTGCGCTGCGCGCAGATACGCTCGCGCGGCGGCTTCGGGATTGGCCAGGTCCTCAGCGGTTTTCGCGAGCTGCTCTTGCCGTTTGGAATTCTCCGGATCGAGCTGGGCAATGCGCTGCAGGCACTCGTATTCGCCTTTGGCGTCTCTTTGCGCGCGGAACTGCTGCGCGGCCGTCGAGTAGTACTCCATGGCATCAGCTGTTTTGTTCTGCTTTTGCAGCAGAAAAGCATAGCGCACCAAACGAGCGGGCGGCTGCGGATAGGCTTTGAGATACCGTGTGAAGATCGCCGAAGCGCGCGCGGTATCGCCCGATTCCGCAAGACGGTCGAACTGCAGTCCAAAATAACGCGCGGCCTGCACCAGATCTCCCAGCCGCACGTAAATGTCTGAGAGCATCTGCACGGCTTCGGGATGATTCGGCGATTCCTGCAACACCGCCTGATACTCGGCGAGGGCGTCCTGAAGCTTGTTTTTTTCGAGGTGCTTGCGCGCGCGCTCGAGATGTTTGGCAGTTTCTTGTTGGCTCATGCGAGTTGTGGCACGCCATTGGATGGGTTCGCCCGGCGAACCGCTCGTCCGCAGCCCGACGGCGCTTGGAGAAAAACCCGCTTGCGGCTGCTCAAACAATATACCGGAAGGGGCGAGCCCCGGCAAAATTTTACGGCGGCGACAGTGCTTTCGATGCCTTCACGTTGCCGAATACTGCGGCGATTGCTACCATACGCCGGCCATGATTCCCATGCGCGACCTTTATCTTTGGGTTCAAAAGACAGAAGCGCGAACGCTCAAGTTGCTGAAGCGCTTCGTGGAAATGGAATCGTTCACGTACGAAAAAGCTGCCGTCGACACGTTTGCTGCTACGCTCGCTGCTGAATGGGAAAGTCGTGGAGCAACAGTGCGGATCCTGCAAAATCGGCAATGCGGGAGTCACGTGCGCGCGGAAATCAATCTTTACGCGAACAGCGCTGGCGCGAAGCAGATCATGGTGCTCGGGCATCTCGACACGGTCTACCCCAGTGGGACGTTGGCAAAAATGCCATTCCGGATCGCGAATGGATACGCGTACGGACCTGGCACGTTCGACATGAAAGGCGGCTTGGTGATGGCGCTCACGGCTGTCGACGCGCTGCAGGCAATGAAAATTCCGGCTGGAAAGCTCGTGTTCCTGTGGACTGCGGATGAAGAGACTGGCAGCAAGCATTCGCGCGAAGTTATCGAACGCGAAGCACGCAAGAGCAGAGCGGTTTTCGTGCTGGAACCGTCCTTTGGCCCGAACGGCTGCGCGAAAACGCGGCGCAAAGGCGTTGGCGAAGCCGAGATTGCTGTAACTGGGCGCAGCGCGCACGCGGGAATTGCGCCGGAGACAGGAATCAACGCTGTGCACGAACTGGCTCTGCAAGTTACGCGTCTACTCAAATGGAACGATCCGCGGCGCGGCATCACAGTTCAAGCAAACGTAATCGAGGGCGGGACGGCGTCGAACGTCGTGCCGGCAAGTGCGCGCGCATTGCTGGACGTGCGCGTGGCGCGCCTTGCGGACATGAGCAGGCTCAACAAAAAGCTGCATGCATTGAAACCAATTTTGCGCGGCGCAGAAGTCAAGGTGACCGGCGGCTTGAATCGCCCACCAATGGAGCGCACGCAGAAAACAGCCGCGCTATTCGCTCGCGCGCAAAAACTGGCGGAGGAGATTGGTTTTTGCCTCGGCGAAGCTTCGACCGGCGGCGGCTCGGATGGGAATTTTACGGCAGCGCTGGGCATTCCCACCCTCGATGGAATGGGCGCCGTGGGTGATGGTGCGCACAGCCCTTCGGAGCACATTCGCATCAGCGCGCTTTCACAGCGCGCGGCGCTGCTCGCAGGATTGCTCGCCAGCGTCTAAACATCGCCACAAATTACGCTTGCTTGCTGGACGCGTGACGGATTGTTACATTCAAAGCCGTGCGAATGGCGGCCAGCTTCGTTATTGGATTCTGTTTATGGGCCGCCGGTTCGTGCTCCGCGCTTGGACAGCAACTCCCTCCCACCGTGGCGTCAGTCGCCCCTGAAAATTCGTTGAATCCACAGCAGCTCTACGAATCTCTTGCATCCGTGCAGCTCGATACCGCGAAAGTTTATTCCGTTCGTAATCTGTCCGTGCGCCGCGACGGCGTAGAGATCTTTCTCGAAAACGGCAGACTCGCATTCTTACAGCCGGTTGAGGGGCAAATCACCGGCGCGGTTTTTTCCGGCCATGGCCGCATTTTCGCCGTGCCGCCGGACCCGGCCGAACGCGCCTCTCTGGCGCAATATCTGAAAGTGCCGCTGATTGACGTTGATTTCGGGCAAGCATACTTCCGCTTCGATCCGTTGACGGCGAGCCGAATCTCGGAACAAGTCACCACTGAAAAGGACCGCGCCACGAGTGATGCGGATTTGGCCGCCGCGTGGAGTCCGACGATTTCCGGGCTCAATATCAGCTCCACTCCGCGCGTATTCGAAGGCCTCTTGTCCGCGAAACCGCCCGCGTATCTCTATGCTGCCGTGAGTTCGGCTCAGGTCGGCGGATTTGACGTGGTTGTCGATGAGAGCCGCGCAGAGGCCGTGCTGATCGGCCAGCCTAGACGCGTGAACGATGAGGACTTCTTCAATGTCTGGACCTCCTACAAACCGGTAAACGCTCCCGTTCCTTCGGACGATTTCGCGACCATCAGCGACACGCAAAACACAACCGTCGAAGATGATCTCACCCTCGATGCTGATGCCGTCTTGAAGCTCAAATGCCTGGTCGGTGGCGAACGCGTGCTGAATCTTGAGCTTTCGCGCTTTCTCAAAGTGCGGTCAGTCTCGGATGCAAATGGGAACGCGCTCGTTTTTTTTCAGAATCAGGACATTCGCCGTCAGGATATCGCCCGTCGTGGAAATGATGCTCTGTATGTTGTGCTGCCGCAGCAGGCCACGCCGGATTCTGTGTACGAGCTCCATTTCAAGTACAAAGGCACAGTGATTGAGGATGACGGCAATGGAGTCTATTTCGTCGGCGCGCGCGGCAGTTGGTATCCACACCTGTCCGGAACGCCGCAGTTCAGTTCATTCGACCTGAGATTTCACTGGCCCAAAAAATTGCGGCTTGTCGCTACCGGCGAAGAGATTTCGCACGGAGAAGATGGCAATCAACTGACCGGCGAGTGGCGCAGCACGCGGCCGTTTATCTTCGCCGGATTCAATCTCGGTGAATACGCGATGGAAACTGTGCCGGGGAAACCGGAAATCCAGCTCTTTGCCAATCAGCAACTTGAGCAAAGCATTGCCAGTCTTCTGCAGCAAAACGCTGGCCGGCCACTACTTCCGTTGCCTCGGTTTTTGCGTCCCTTGCCCACTCCGGCTGCCGTGCTGAAGGACTTGGGCAAGAATTTGCTCGATTCGGTTCGCTATTACGAGCGCTTGAACGGCCCTTTTCCTTTTCCGGAACTCGACGTCTCGCAAATTCCGGGAACTTTCGGCCAGGGCTGGCCAGGGTTGCTTTACCTGACGACATTCGTTTTCCTTCCTCCGCAAGCACAGGCGGAGGCCGGCTTGCCGCAGATCTCGCAGGAAGAGGTGCAGCGGCTCGTTCCCTATCACGAGGTTGTCCATCAGTGGTGGGGAAACGTGATTGCGCCGGCGAGTTATCGCGACAACTGGATCGTGGAAGGCATGGCCGATTATCAATCGCTCATGTACGACCAGGAGAAAAAGCGCTCGAAGCCGGCATTGCAAACGTGGCTCTTGCAATACCGCGATGCGCTCATCGCCAAAGAACCCGGCACAGGAAAGCCCGTGGATTCCGCCGGCCCGCTCGACTTCGGCTATCGCCTGAGCTCTTCGAACGCTCCAAACGCTTATCGCATCATTACGTACGAAAAAGGCGCATGGATTATTCACATGCTGCGAATGATGCTTCGCGAACAGCGCGCCAAGAACCCCGATGCCCGCTTTGAGGAGTTGCTGAAAAAAATGCTGGCGCGCTATCGCGAAAAGACATTCTCTGCGCGCGACTTCCAGACGGAAGTCGAACGGCTGATGACGCCTCCCATGGACCTCGAGAACAGCCGTTCGATGGACTGGTTTTTCGACCAATGGGTACGCCAGACGGGAATTCCTGAATACAGCGCAGATTTCACAGTTCACCCGCGCAAATCTGGCGTGCTTATCGAAGGCGCTTTACACCAGTCCGGCGTGTCTAAAGTTTTTACGGAACGCGTGCCAATCTACGGAGTCGAACCGCAGGGCCGCAGAGTATTCCTGGGCAGCGTAGTCACCACCGGCCCCTCGACTCCATTCCGAATGTCGATAAGCGTCCGGCCGGTGAAGCTCTTGATTGACCCAGAGCACACAGTTTTGTGCCGCACGAAATGAGCCTTCCCAAACGGCTTCGCAAATCTTAGATCAGGCGTGAAAATGCCCGGCGTGGCGGATTTCCCGCCGGTAATCGGGCGCGAGAATCTCGACCGTTTGGCACATTTCGTACAGCCGCGAGCGAATGCGCACGCCAACTCGGTCCGTCAGCGTGTCTTCCGCCGGCGTAGGCCGCGAGTGCGGCTGCCGCGCAGCTGAAGGCAGCGCATCGAGGAAATTGGTCGTCAAAATCGTCATGCGGTGGTCGTTGTAGCGCGTATTGAGAATGTGTCCGACCGTCTCAAGCGCCCAGAGCGAGGGTTTCGAAGAACCCAAGTCATCCAACAGCAAGACTTCGGCTTTCAGTACCGGTTCCAACACGCCCATTTCAGTGGAATTACTCTCTGGATTGTAGCTGTCCTGAATCTCTTTAAGCAGTTCGCGATAGTCGTAGAAGAGCGCGCTGTGCCCGCGCAATGCGATTTCGGCAAGAGCGGCGACCGCAAGATGAGTTTTTCCGACGCCACAGGGCCCCATCAACATAAGCCCATGTTCTGTGCCCATCGGAAATCCGCGCGCGAAACCCTGCACAATCAATTTTGCTTGCGCGAGGCTGCGATTCCATGCGGGAGCGTCCGTTCCGTGAGTCTCACGGTCATATTGATCCGTGTCGTAGTTTTCGAAATTGCAATGCATGTACCGGCGAGGCAGGCGCGCACGATCAAGAATCCTCGACTGCCGGTCCGTTTCCGTGCACTCGCACGGCACAGCCCAAATTGTCTTAGGTTCGCCCGCCGCAGAGCCGGACCGCGCGGCATTGGCTGGCGCAAACCGCCGCGCGTGCTCGTTCTCCGAAGGATTCTCGACGACACACCAGCCCGTTCCGCTGCACTGCGGGCAATCTGCTTTAGCCATGCAGGAAGAATATGCGTTGCGCGCCACGCGCGCAAGCCGCCGGCCTGTGCATGGCTGTGCATTCTGTGGATTCTGCGCAGCACAGAAACGCGGCGATCAGCATCCATTGCACAATACGGTCGTTTGTGGCACTTCTGTTCGCTTGAAATCGAGGTATTGAAAACAAGAGGCGCAAAATGGCAGAAACAGCCGCGCATCCGCATCACCGCAAGACTAGCTTTCTTCACAATCATTCGCTGACTATCGCTGCCTCCATGATCCTTCTGACGTGGATTTTTCTTTACGTGTTTTCGAATCCCTCCACCCATGTTGGCTCGTTTTTCGGAAACGCCATCGCCGATTGGACCGGCACGGTGGTGATGATCCTTGCGACGAAGTACCTGTATGAGAAAGGCTCCGCCGAGAGCCGTCGCTTACCCAAGAGCATGCTACCGCCGGCTCTCGAATGGCTGCGGGACCACTCGCTAAGCATTTTTCTGCTAATCACCGGCGTCGCCTGGGTTGTGGCTTATGCGCGGATGGATTCAGAGGGCAAATGGGGTCAAGTAGTCGGCAACATCGTCTCCGAGTGGACGCAAATTTTTGGCGTGGTTGTCATGACCAAGAAGCTTATCGAACGCCATTCCAAAGAGAGCGGGCGCTAACCTGCAAATACGCCACGAGTCTGGCGGAATGCCAATGTACAAACACGTCACCCAAATTTCCGCGTTCATGTTATAGTTAAGACCGCAGTACCAAGAAGGTTCGGATCGCGTCTTTGCCTCTGGCCAGATTTGCCGGCCGCCTCGACTCCATCCGCTTCCTGACCCAACAGGAGCATTGAAGTTAGTTCGGCGCAGTACCCGCCACGCGGCGCATCACTCACACGAGAATTAAGGAGAGCATCAGCATGAAGAATTTGTTTGTTGGAAATATGAATTTTCAGACCACCGAGGATGAGCTGCGCGAGCTGTTCGCACCCTTTGGACAGGTCACGCGCATCCACGTGGCTAAAGACCGGGAAACGGGACGTGCCCGTGGATTCGCTTTTGTGGAAATGGCCAATGATGACGACGCGGCAAAGGCGATTGCGGCGCTGGACGGAAAAGAAGTCGGCGGGCGTAATTTGAAGGTGAATGAAGCCCGGCCCAAGGAAGGCGGCTCGCGCCCCGGCGGCTCCCGCTCCGGAGGCCCGAACTATGGGCGCGGCGGCGGAAACCGCAGTGGCGGAGGCAATCGCGGCGGCGGACGCGGCGACCGCTTCTCGCACGAGGATTATCGCGAATCGGCCCGGCAGCCGCGCGAACCGCGCTGGTAAGCCCAAAAAATTATTTCTCGATGTGAATGGCTTTCGGCGGCATGGCGCGGACAATCGCATTGCGCAAGCCGCGGCGCTCTTCGGCGCTGAATCCGCGAGACAACTCGCCGCGCACAAATCCGATAAATGCTTCCATTTGCTGTTGCATTTCCGACATTTTGTCACGCATGTTGAGGATGATCTCGATTCCCGCTAAGTTAACGCCCAATTCCCGCGTCAGCGTCAGAATCACTTCCAGCCGCTCCAAGTCCTGATCAGTATAGAGCCGGGTGTTCCCCTGCGAACGCGACGGCTTCAGCAATCCGACGCGTTCGTAGAGGCGCAGCGTCTGCGGATGCAGCTTGTACAGTTCCGCAACCGCGCTAATCATGTACCCAGCGCGAGCCTTTTTTCTCGGACGAGCCATCGCTAGTTCCTCTACAGAGCCGCGTGGGAGAAGATTTCCTTGCGCGGATCCTCCTGGTCGTGCTTTGCCAGATCGCGGAGCAGCTGCCGCACTCGCTCATCTTCAGGACGCGGCACCACTACGCGCACTTCCACAAGCTGGTCGCCAC
>Ga0126371_10002544_pt1 | contig 15725 bp, 16 predicted proteins | sample PanSoiMetaPlot_4_FD_110145 | JGI IMG/M metagenome (GOLD analysis project Ga0126371, IMG submission 110145) | Tropical forest soil microbial communities from Panama - MetaG Plot_4 | ecosystem: Environmental > Terrestrial > Soil > Tropical forest > Bulk soil | place: Panama | collected 2016-02-17 | reverse complement strand
TGGCTGCAAAATCAGCTTGGAGAGCTTCGAGAATGGGTCAAGTCACGTTCCTGGTCGGCGTGCTTGGAGAGGTATTTGCCAATGGAGGGCGCGGGCCCTATTGCGCGAAAGATTCGGCCGGGCCGCGAACCCCGTGAGGCCCCCTCGGCCGCTTTTTTCTTCAACCACTATTCCTTTGCGACCGGTCTCGTGATATTCTCCGGGGGTCCTGAATATTTGACTCCAAAAGGAGCCCTCATCTATGGAATGGACCACGCCTCGGCACGAAGAGATTGACCTCAACTGCGAAGTCAGCTCCTACGCCAACGCCGAGCTCTAGGCGTTCGGTCCGCCAGACGAGCACGCTGACTGGCGTACTGGAATGCGTATAAAGGTCCTCGGGTCCGCAGCCGGGGGCGGCTTTCCGCAATGGAACTGTCGGTGTTCGAATTGTAGCGCCCTACGCGAGGGCAGGCTAAAAGCTCGGGCACGCACGCAAACACAGCTAATCTTCTCTCCTGATTCTAGAGTCTGGTTCTTGCTGTGTGCTTCTCCGGATCTTCGTCAGCAGGTGCTCTCGGCCCGCGAACTCGCTCCGCCGCTTAATGATTCCTGTTCATCACCGATCGGCGGCATATTCCTGCCCAACGCCGACGTCGATTCGGTATTGGGCCTGCTCCATCTTCGCGAATTTCAGAGCTTTTTTGTGTTTGCCACTCGCGGCGTGCAATGCGTTCTCCAAAAGGAGAACCGCATCTTCCGCGTGCTGGAGCGCTCCAGCCCCCCGGTGAAATGGCAAACGCTGTCCAGCAAAGGCCGCTTGGGATGCCATCTGTCAGAAGATTCTTCCGGGCCATCGGACTTCACCTGCGGAACGGTGCCGCTAGGAGGCGGTTATCCCGATTACGTCAGCGAGGAAATGCTCCGAGCGGTCCCGCCAGAGGACGCGTCTATCGGCTTTGTGATGGAACAAAGCGAGAGGCGTTTCTTCTTCGCCCCGGCGGTTTCCGGAGGTTCAGGAATGTGGAAGGCTGCTGCCGAATCGGCGGACGTTACCTTCATCGACGGCACGTTCTGGGGCGACGACGAGCTGATGCGCGCAGGCCGCAGCAGAAAATCCGCGCGGGAAATCGGCCACTTGCCGCTTTCTGGCCCCTCAGGCCTACTCGAGCAATACCCCGGCAATGCCAAGGGTCGCCGAATCTTGATTCACATCAACAACACTAACCCCATCCTCAACGAAGCCAGCGCCGAGCATGGCGTGGTGCTGGATGCCGGCTTCGAAATCGCCTACGATGGCATGGAGCTCGAGCTGTGACCGTGCCAATGACAAGCGCGTTCGAAAAGCCCCTGCTTTCTGAAGCCGAGTTCATCGCCGGCTTTCATGTTATCGGCGAAGAGCGCTATCACCACAGGCATCCCTTTCACCTGCTGATGCACGAGGGCAAGCTGACGCGCGGTCAACTGCAAGCCTGGGCGCTTAACCGCTACTTCTATCAAAGCCGAATTCCGATCAAGGACGCCGCCATCCTTGCGCGTAGCGAGGATCCGGCGTTCCGCCTCGCCTGGCGCAAGCGCATACTCGATCATGATGGTGACGGCAGGAAACCGGGCGGCATCGAAAAGTGGCTGAAGTTGGTCGAAGCCACCGGGCTTTCTCGCGAGCACGCTCTCGGCGGCGACGGCATCCTTCCCGCCACGCGGTTCGCAGTACAAGCCTACGTAGAGCTCGTCTCGACGCGTTCGCACCTCGAAGCGGTCGCTTCCTCATTGACAGAACTTTTTTCGCACAAACTAATCGCGCTGCGGTTGGACCGCATGCGCCAGCACTACCCATGGCTTGCCGGTGGCCTCGACTATTTCACCAGCCGCCTTACGCAAGCTCCCGAGGATGCGGAGTTCGCGCTCGAGTGGGTGCGGGCGCATGCCCGCACACGCGAAGAGCAGGACCAGGCGCACGCCGCCTTGCGCGCCAAATGCGACATTCTCTGGGCCCAGCTCGACGCTCTTCATTTCGCTTACGTGAATCCCGGTTGGCCGCCCCCCGGGGCCTTCCAGCCGGCCGAGGACAGTCGATGAGCCTCGATTTGAACAGCCGGCCGCGCTTCGCCGCGGGATGCCGCATGGGTGAAAACAACAATCAGCGCGTCCTGCTCATGCCCGAACGGGCCTTGCGCTTGAATGGTCCGAGCCTCGAAATCGTTTCGCGCTGCGACGGCCAGCATACCGTGGCGCAGATTGTCGGCGAGTTGCAATTGATTTATTCCAAGGCCGAGCCGCGCAAAGTCGAACAGGACATTCTGGGCTATCTCGTGCTTTTGCAAAAGGAGCGCGCCCTCGATTTTGACCCGTAGCGGTCCCGCTGTGAGGCGAATTGCGCTTCGCTATCTATGCCAACCACGGCACCAAACCCGCTTGCTCTGGTCGCCGAACTTACCCATCGGTGCCCGCTTCACTGCGTTTACTGCTCGAACCCTCTCGAGCTGCAATCCCGCGCGAACGAACTTTCCACCGAAACGTGGTCGCGCGTTTTCAAAGAGGCCTCCGAAGCGGGTGCTCTACAGGCCGACTTCACGGGCGGCGAGCCGCTCGCGCGCCCCGACATCGTTGAACTGGTCCGCAACGCCCGCGGTGTCGGGCTATACGTCAGCCTCATCACCTCCGGCCTGCCCCTCGACGAAGGCAAGCTTGACTTGCTCATCCGTGCCGGGCTCGATCACTTCCAGCTCAGCTTTCAGGGCGCGCGCGAAGAAACCGCTAACGAGATCTCCGGCACGAAGTCCCATCAGCACAAACTGCGTGTTCTTGAATGGATCAAGCGCTATCGCATCGGCCTCACACTGAATTTTGTCATTCATCGCCGGAACATCGACGAACTCGAGGACATGCTCGCCATCGTTTACAACTCCGGGCCGGGGTCGGTCGAGTTCGCCAGCGTGCAGTATTACGGCTGGGCTTTTGCCAATCGCGAAAATCTCCTGCCCACACGCCGGCAATTGGATTATTGCGTTGCGCGGCTGAATCGCGCCGAGGACGAGCTGCGAGGCAAGACTCGCGTCGTCTTTGTTGTACCGGACTACTACGCCAAATACCCCAAACCTTGTGTGGGCGGCTGGGGCCGCAAGCTCATGCTCATCACCCCGAGCGGCGACGCGCTTCCCTGCCACGCCGCGCCGGTCATTCCCGGCCTGAAGTTTGAAAACGTGAAGAATCGCAGCTTGCGCGAAATCTGGGAACACTCCGAGGCGTTCGAGAGATTCCGAGGGGAAGATTGGATGCAGGATCCTTGCAGGTCCTGCGAGCGGCGCACGCGAGACTTCGGCGGTTGCCGCTGCCAGGCGATGCTTCTGGCGGCTGACCCCGCCGCTACCGATCCCGTTTGCTCGCTCGCTCCCAAGCGTCCCAAAATCGACGCCATCCTTGCAAAAACAAACGAGTCGCAACACGCGGGGTCCGCCGCTACACCGCCCACAAACCTTCCCGCAAAGCCCGACTGGCTGTATCGCCCGAACCCCGCATGATTCGAGCCTCTTTTCCGGCTCTTTTTGGCGCTCCGGCAAGCAAGTCCTTCCACCTCAGTCGCCGGCGGCGGCCTTCGTGGGCTCCGCCGATGTTCGCTCGAGCCTCATCACCACACGGAACAGGAAAACCAAGCTGGCCACGAGCAGCAACCCTCCAAACACTGTCAGCGTGTAGGGCGCGCCGATGCGCTTGGCGACTCCGCCCGCGAGCAGCGCGCCAATCGGCTGCACGCCCATGAACATCGTTGCGTACACTGCCATCACGCGGCTGCGCAGCTGATCCGGTACGCGGTTTTGGATCAGCGTATTCGTCGCGGCCATTTGCGAAGTGGCCGCGAACCCCACCACGAACAGCACCACTACGCACAGCCAGTAAATTTTGGCCCCGGAAAAAATCAGCAAAGCAATGGCGCAGGTGGTCGAAGTCGCCCCAATCCAGCGCGCCAGTCCCCTGTAATTTGTGCGTGCCGCAAAATGCAACGCCCCCAGCACCGCGCCGACTCCGGCCGAACTCATCAGCAATCCGAGCGTCCGGGCATTTCCTTTCAGAATGTCCTGGGCGTAAATCGGCATGAACACCGAGTATTGCAGGCCAAAGAGACTGAGAGCGCTCAGTAACAGCAGGGTCGACCGTATCGGAAGATCGCCGATGGCGAAGTGGAAGCCCTGCACCAGACTCCTCAGCGGAGATTCGTCGCCCGGTTTCATCTCCGTCTTCGGAATCCTCATCATCAACAGCGCCACGATCACCGCAACAAAGCTCAGCCCGTTCAGAAAAAAACACCATCCCTCGCCAAGCCAGGCGATGGCGAATCCGGCAATCGCCGGACCCACCACACGAGCTCCGTTAAAAATCGAAGAATTCAGCGCAATGGCGTTGGGCAAATCCTCTTTCCCGACCATTTGCACCAAAAAAGCCTGCCGGATCGGCACGTCAAATGCGTTCACCATGCCCACCAGTAAGGCAATGCCAATGACCACCCACGCCCCTCGCCAGCCGCGTATCTCCCCCGTCAGCTTCAATGTCGCCAGCACGAACGCGAGCACCATCGAAACGCTCTGCGTGCCGATCACGCCACGGTGCCGGTTGTAGTGGTCGCCAAGGTATCCGCCGAGCGAAGAGAGAAACAACATCGGCACTTGGCTCGCAAATCCAAAGATCCCCAGCAATGCCGCGGAACCGGTCAGTCGGTAGACCAGCCACAACTGCGCGGTGGTCTGCATCCATGTTCCAATTAACGACGTAAGCTGTCCGGCGATGAACAGCTGGAAGTTGCGGTGCTGCATCGCGCGGAAGCGGGTGGAAAGACTGTTGCGGATGCGCGTGGAAAGACCGTTGCGAAAGCGCGTGGACCGGGATGCGATAATCTTCCTCCACTGATTCGATGCGGCAGATTTGAAGTAGTCACCATGCCGTGAACCAGCGGCCTTGTCAACGCAACCTCGCGCAACGTCGTTTAAGCGCCAGGTGCCGAATTGGCAGGATTGTTTTTGTTTGTGAACTTACAAGCTTCGGACTTACGACCTAAACCTGCCTCACTCCCCTGGCGGGTCGGGCGCACCCACATGCATGTGGCTCAAGTCGCGTAGCATTGCCCTATCTTCTTCACTCATGCCGCGCGTGAAGTTCGGGTCATTCAGATGCTGGTTTCGCGCAGATTCGGGCATATTCTGGAGCACCGCCAAGCGATTGCTGATGGCTCTTTGCCGGGCCGGTGGCAATTGCTTCCAAAGCGGAAGCACCTCGTTCTTGATATGATTCTGCTGGTCTGGCGTCAGCTTCTGCCATTCCCTGGCGCGCTCCCGGATCTCCTGCTGCTTCTGCGGCGGCAGCTGGTTGAATTTCTCCCGATTTTGCAAAACCCTTTGTTTGTCCGCCGGACTCAAATCCTGGAAGCGCTTTGGCGGACGATTTGGATTGAAATTGGGCTGCCGGTTGACCTCGCCAGAAATATTCTGAGGGCGATTCCCTCCGAGCATGCCCATCGACTCGGTTTGTCTGTTCGGAGTTGGTCGGTTCGCGGCATTGTTGTGCGGCCGATCCGCATTCGGTCGTCCACCGGGCGCCCCACGTTGTCCCTGTGGCGGCCGGTTCGCCGGTCTCGGAGCTTGCGGTTGTCGGTGCTGCTGGGGTGGCTTGTTGTTATTGCGATTCTGCGCCACACACGGCAGCGCCAGCGCCGCGCTAATTGCCGCTGCGAGCAGCCATCCGCCGAATTGGAGCCGAAGTCTCATTTCACCCTTACAACTGCGGGTTCTGTTGCTGCCCGCCGTCGTCCGCCGGCACCGGCGGAGGCAATTCCGTCAACGGCTCGAAGTTCGAGAGCACGTCGTAATTCTCCAGCACCGGAATATCATCCTGCGCAATCTGCGGCTGGTTGCGGCCAGTATGCGTCCCTACCCACAGCGTCGCGGCCACCAGCATCGCCGCGGCTATCGCGACGCGAGGCGCAGGCATCCACCACGCCCACCAACTCTGCTTCACCGGCACTGCCGCTACTCGCGCACGCACTCGCAAGTCAAACGCCGCCGAAGGCTCGATCATCGGCAACTCGTCCAGCAAGCCGCTCACGGCGCGAAATTCGTTCACACGCAGACGGCACGCCGCGCACACGGCGAGGTGCTTCTCCACTTCCAGCCGTTCGCTTTCCCGCAAGCGCCCGTCCAGGTATCCCAGAATTTTGTTTTCCATCCGGCTGCAACTCATGACTTCACCTTCCCTGGCCCCATTGCTACGCCTTCCCGTGCTGCGCCACGAGGGGGGCGAGTTCCACTCGCAGCGTTTCATACGCCCGGAAGAGCAGCGACTTCAACGCGCTCTCCGAACATTGCAAAATCTTCGCGATCTCTCCGTAATCCAGCTCCTGATACTTGTGCAGCAGCACGGCAGCGCGTTGTTTCTCCGGAAGCTTTTCAATCGCGTGGCGAATCATCTTCTTTCGTGTTTCCTCAACGAGGTGCTGCTCGATGTTCGGATGCTTCTCGGCGATGTCCAGAGTTTTTTCTTCGCCTCCTTCAGCATCCACGGTCACCGGCGCATCGAGCGAAATCTCCATTCGCTGGTACCGCGTGTCACGTACGGAGTTCAACGCCAGATTCGTCGCAATCCGGAAAAGCCAAGTCGTGAACTTTGCGCTCGGCACGTAGTCTTCCCGCGCTCGGTACACTCGCAAGAAAACTTCCTGCGCCAAATCTTCCGCCTGCTCCCGGTTGCGCACCATCCGGTACAGAAAATTGACTAAGGGACTCCGGTAGCGATGCAGGAGTAGCGTGAACGACTGCTCGTCGCCCGCCTTCACGTCCAGCATCAGTTGGACGTCCGACCTGGCCATAGCGGCCACACTGTATCAAACCCTTGCGGTCACAGAAAGTTGCGAATGAAAAGGCTTTCAGAATCGAACCTAAGGTGTTGGTGGGACAGAATTTAGTGTGTGCCTTTGGCAGGGGCCCTAAGCCTGGTTACAGTACCCTCAAGTACGCAATAAGTGGTGCATTATCAATAAACTAGCGACGCCGACAAACACGAGCAGGGCCATCCGCCAGTTGGGCTCACGATTGACTTCCGGCAGCAGGTCGGTCGCCGCCACGTAGACCGTTACCCCTCCGGACAACGGCAAGGCGTACTTCAACTGCCCGGCAAGTGCGCTTGTCAGCAGCACGCCAAACAGCGTTGCCGCTCCTAATAACCCAGCTCCCAGGATCGCGTTGCGCTTCCCGCGCCCGCTGGCCAGCGCCACCGAGGCGATGGTGAACCCTTCCGGCAGCTTGTGCAGGAACACCGCAACGAAAAGAACCAAGCCAAGCCAGGTCGAAACCAGAAATCCGGCCGCGATCGCCACGCCGTCAAAAAATGTGTGGATGGTCATGCCCAGCAACACCGTTTTGCCGGCATGCATCCCGCTGAACTCTTCGTGATGGGTCTCTTCGCCAAAATGAAAATGGGGCGCAATCGTATGCTCGAACAAATGCACGAGAAAAAACCCGATCAGCACGAACAGCAGAGCGCTTTCGCCGGAAAGCCGAACCGACTCGGGAATTACTTCGACAAACCCTACCGCCAGCATGTATCCCGCGCCCAGCGCCAGGAAATATTGCAAGTATTGCCGCGGCCATTGCTTGCGCACAACGAAGTATGCGCCCACCAAATTGCCCACTGCCGCCACCAACCCGAGCAGCGCCGCCAACCCGGTCCGAAATGCCACATCCTTTCCCATGACTATCTCGAGTGCGGCGGCTTGACGCCGCCTTTACCGCCCTTCCAGCCAAGCAACGGAACATCACAGCAACCCGTCCCCAAGCCAGGCTTCCTTTCAGTCATTCGCGGACACCCGGCGTAGTCGCCACGCCATCCATGGCGTCATCGCAAAAATGGCCAGCCCAACCGGCATCAGTCCCCCGTGCGATAAGTTGTACTCTGCCGCAAGGCTCTCCCACGAACGCCCGATCACGTAGTGCCCGAAATTCCACTCGAAGACGACCGTCAGCACGACCCACAGCAGTCCGACGCGCAGGCAATCCGCGAAGCCTCGCAGTGTCATCCATGGCTCGCAGAAATACACAATCAGCAGGAACAACACGCTGCCGGTGAGAACCCCGATTTGCCCGGAACGAAGATCGCCCACACGCGGTCTCAAGAAAATCCATCGCAGAGTTCCGTGCACAAATTCCACCGCCATCACCAGCAGCCACACCGCGATTGCTCTTCCCCACATTTCTTTCACCTGGGCACTCGCCCGCCAACCCGGGACTCGCTTCTCTACCTATCTTGTGCAGCCTCTCTGTCCTTACTAGCTGATCTCCGTGATGGCGTTTTTTCTGCGCTCTTCTTTGCGGCCTCTGCGTTTTCCGTGAACACTAGGCTAAATTCCGGGCCCTTTTCTTCCTGACTCGCCGCTTTTCTTCATCCCGAGTGCCGGAACAAAATCACATCACCTTCCTCGACCACGTACTCTTTCCCTTCCAGCCGAACCTGAGCCTTTTCCTTGGCCGCCGCAATGCTTCCCGCCGCCACCAGATCGTTCCATCGCACCACTTCCGCGCGAATAAACCCCTTCTCGATGTCGCTATGAATCACCCCCGCGGCCTTTACCGCATGATCTCCCTTGTGAATCGTCCACGCCCGCACTTCCGGCTCTCCTGCAGTAAAAAACTGGATCAGCCCGAGCAAATCGTACGTCGCCCGAATCAACCGGTTCAGCCCCGGCTCCTTCAATCCGTACGAGGCCAGGAGCTCCGCCGCTTCTTTCTCTTCCATCTCCGCGAGTTCCGCCTCCAACCGCCCGCAGATCGCCACCACCGCCGAATTCGGCCGTCCCTCGAGGGCGCTCAACTGGTGCCGCCCTACGGCGGTGTCCAGCTTATCCGCTTCCTCGTCCCCCAGGTTCAGCACATACAGTACCGGCCGCGACGACAAAAACAGAAAGCCGCTGGTCGACTTTTTCTCGTCCAGGGTCAGCTCCAATTCGCGCAGAGGCTTTTCCGCTTCCAAGTGGGCCTTGCACTTTTCGAGCGTCGTCTTCTCGCTCTCCAGCGCCGGGTCGCGCTTCTTCTTCAAATCTTTTTCTACGCGCTCGAGCCGCCGTGTAATCTGGTCGTGGTCGGAAAGCATGAGCTCCAAGTCCAGATTGGTTGCATCCCGCAGTGGATCGATGCTCCCTTCCGAATGCGGCACGCTCGGATCCTGGAACACGCGAATCACGTGCGCAATCACGTCCACCTCGCGCAGTTGCGCCAGCGCCTCGCGCATGCGCTCCTTCTGCATGCCGCCCAGGTCCACGTAATTGACCGTCGCGTAAGTGATCTTTTCGGGATTGTAGAGCCTGGCCAGTTCGAGCAGCCGGGGTTCCGGCACTTTCGCCACGCCTACGTGCGTCGCCGACGCCCCGCCCTTCCCTTGGACGTGCGCTTTGGTCAGAATCCGGAACAGCGTCGTCTTCCCTACTTGTGGTAGTCCAATTATCCCCGCTTGCACTCGTGTCCTTTCTCTCTGCTAATTTTCCTCCCGCACAAATCCCTCATCCTAGCACACGCACCGGTTCCATCCGGCGGGGATGTACATCAGCAGAACCCGTCCTACGCGGGCGGCCTGGTTGTGAGCAAAAGAGCATGCCCGCGACGCAGCCGTAAGGAAGCGCGCGTCTCGCTCGAGCCCCCCTGCCATCCTCAACGCCCGGCTCTCGCGTCCTTTGCTGCCGGGCGAAATTCTAATGTCACTCGAGTGAAACGTTGCTGCCGATCGAGCCGTCTCAACACCTATGTTCGGTCACTACCGCCCATGGCCCTAACCGTCCTCGACCTCTCTGCGTATGTCGGCCTGCTGGCCGTCGGTGCGGTCATGCTGAACCTGCTCCTTGGCATGCTTATGGTCTTTCGGTACAGCCCGCATCGCTGTTGGCCGCATCGCCGATTCAACTACTTCCGCCTCCACAATTGCTCCGGCTACATTGCTCTCTCCCTGTCTTTGTTGCATCCCGCCATCCTACTGATCAACAAAGACCCACGTTTTCGCCTTCGGCACCTCGCCTACCCCGTTCACTCTCCCGGCCAGCCTCTAGAAAACACGATTGGCGCCGTCGCGCTCTACCTCCTGGCCCTCGTTGTCGTTACTTCGTATCTCCGTGTTCGCCTCGGCCGCCAGGTCTGGAAATCCTTCCATTTCAGCATCTATTTCGCCGCCGCCGCTCTGTTCTTCCACAGCCTGTTCACCAGCCCTGGCCTGAAGAATGATCCCGTCGACTGGCTCGACGGCGGCAAATTGTTTGTCGAATCCGGTTTCGTGCTGATCGCCTCGGTCAGCTTCTTCCGCTGGCGCCATTCCCGCAGAAAAGCCGCCCACCTCCGCCAAGCGGCCGCCTCTCTCCGAACCAGCCGTCAACCGGAAAAAGCAGATCCCTTGTTTCGCTCGGGGTGACACCCCATCGAGTTTCGAACTGCAGGGTTAAGGCCCGTCCTTGACTTGCCTCTATCCGCCGACTTGCTAATCTAATCACCCCGTTTCCAGATTGGAGTTTCACCGTGGTTACGGAATACGAACTTCCTCCCTTCGACTTGCGCTTCGCCATGGACACGCTGGCGGCAAAGGACCCGCGTCTTGCTCCTTTAATCAAAGAAACGCAGGAATTCCGGGTGGAAAAAGGCGGTGCGGAGAATCCTTACGAAGTTCTGGTGGAAGCCATCACCCACCAATCCATCTCGGGCAGAGCCGCCGCCACGATTTTCGGCCGTGTCAAAGCGCTTGGTTCCAACGGGCGCATTCCCACACCACGGGAAATGCTCAAGCTGCCTAAGCCGGCGCTCCGCAAGGCTGGGCTGTCCGCGGCGAAAATCCTGGCGATGAAGGATCTCGCCCAAAAGACCATCGACGGCGTTGTTCCGACGCTCGAGGAAGCCCAGAAACTCTCCGACGAGCAACTGGTCCATCGGCTGGTATCGGTCCGCGGAATCGGTGCCTGGACTGTGGAAATGTTCCTCATCTTCCGCCTCGGCCGCCCCGACGTGCTTCCCGTCCACGACCTCGGCGTCCGCAAGGGCTGGGCCATCACCTATGGCAAGAAGCACATGCCCGCGCCCAAGGAACTGCTGAAATTCGGCGAGCGCTGGCGGCCCTACCGTACGGTCGCCTCCTGGTACATGTGGCGCGCCTCCCAACGCGCGGGCCGCGCCGCCCTGCGCAAAATCCGTCCCCACAAAACCAACTCCCGCCCCCGGCCAACTCCTGCTCACCGCAATCAGGAAGATCCCCCGCGCCGCTCTGATAGGTCCAAGCCTTTCGCCACCAAACGCCCTGCTCGCCGGCGGCGCTAGGGCTCCTCCGCCCGGCCATTTTTGATGGATATTCGATACGTGAACATGCGGCGGCTTGGGGGCCGCTTTTTGTTTTCTTGGTTGCTTAGGCAGTTTCTGGTCGCAACGAATCGGCACACAAAAAGCGGCGGCAGGGGATGCACGTCGGGGTACAGGATATGTGCTTGTCAAAGAGGTCGAAACGCTAACTCCCTCACCATCAAATACATAGCTGCAATTCCCGCCAGCAGGACGCCACTTTCGAGCGAAATGGAGATCCGATGCAGCCGCTCAAACTCGAGCAGCAATGGACTATCTGCCGCGGTCGCCTGAATCGAGCCCATCTGAACTCGGAGCGCCGCCATCTTCGGGCTGACCGTGAACTGCGAGATGGCCGTCAGCGCGATCATGGCCAGGACGCACAGCGCCACTGGGGTGAGCAGGCTCACAAAGGTTTTCGTTCGCGCCATCCGCGCGAGAACTAGCACCAATCCGCAGACGACCCCGCCGATGTGCATCGCACCGAGGGCGTATCCCACCATGGCGCCCGCCTGGTCCCGGCTGCTCAAGATCCGGAACGCTCCCGGCGCAACAACAAAGCTCAGGAACACATCGCTCCCGAGCCACAGGCTCAAACTTAGAAACTCGATCGCACGAAGCAAGGATGACATGCGGCGATTTTAGCTAGAATGGCTTGTGATGCAAGTGAGAGATGGTGGGCGACAAAGGACTTGAACCTTTGACCTCTCCCGTGTGAGGGGAGCGCTCTAACCAACTGAGCTAGTCGCCCGAGGAAAGAAACGCGACGCCTCGAGGTGTCATCTATTTGTAGCAGGAAGGGCGCGGGTTTTCAATTGAAAGGATAGCCGCAAAGCGGTTCGTGATGCCGACAGCTACCTCACAAGTCGTTTCGCAACTGCAGCGCTCCATCGCGCGCGCCATCTTCGGCAAGGAAGAGGCTATCCAGCTTGCGCTCGTCGCGCTTCTTGCGCGGGGCCACTTGCTCATCGAAGACGTTCCGGGCGTCGGCAAGACCACGCTGGCTCAGGCCCTGGCCAAGTCTTTCCATTGCAGCTTCCAGCGGATTCAATTCACTTCGGATTTGCTTCCAAGCGACGTGCTTGGCGTCAGCGTCTACAATCCCGAGAACCGCGAGTTTGAATTTCGCCCCGGGCCGATTTTTGCCAACGTCGTGCTGGCCGATGAAATCAACCGCACCACACCGCGCACGCAGTCCGCGCTCCTCGAAGCCATGAACGAAGCGCAGGTCAGTATGGACGGCAAAACACAACCGCTCCCGAAGCCGTTCTTCGTGGTCGCCACGCAAAATCCCGTGGAGCACCACGGCACGTACCCGCTGCCGGAATCGCAACTTGACCGCTTCCTGATGCGCATCAAGATGGGTTATCCCTCGCACGAGACGGAGCGCGAAATCCTGCGCAACCGCATCGGTGACGATCCGCTGCAATCGCTCGAGCCCGTTGCCGATTTGAGCGAAGTCCTGACCATGCAGGAAGGGGTCAACCATATCAAGGTCGACGCTAGCCTGCACGATTACGCGCTCGAAATTGTCAATCGCACGCGCCGGACCGAGCAGCTGGCTCTGGGCGTGAGCCCGCGCGGTACGCTCATGCTGCAGCGCGCCGCGCAAGCCCGGGCGTTCCTGGATGGGCGTGACTATTGCCTGCCGGATGATTTCAAGCGGCTCGCGGTCCCGGTCTTCGCGCATCGCGTGGTGGCCAGCTCGCGCCACGCGTCGTTGCAGAAAAAGTCTGAGACCACCGAGTCGGTTCTGCGCGAGATTGTCGAATCCGTTCCCGTGCCGTTGTGAAGTTTTGTTTGGACAAACAAGGCTCTCGTCTTTTGGCACTATGTCGTTCAGAGCAAAGGTTCAAGAAAGCGCGGCGCCGCCCGCGAAAATGCATTCTGCGGGCTCGACTTTCGCTCGACTCCTAGCCCGGGCCGACCGCCCCGGCGTTCGGGTATTTTTCCTCTCCATGGCCGCGCTGTCCGGAGCGCTTCTTCTGGCGCTGTACTCAAGCGCCGCTGCGGAACTTGGCCAGCTCGTTCTTGCCAGCACTTCGGCACTGGTAGCGCTGGCCATCGCGGGATGGGTGGCGGTGACGCTAGTGCCCGCGTTGGCGCGACGCACGCCGCTGCGCTGGATCGGCCACAAAATCGAATACAAGGTTTCACGCGAAGGCTGGATCTATTTCGGCGGGCTTTTGCTCGTGGCGCTTGCCGCCCTGAACACCGGCAATAATCTGCTCTTTCTGATCCTCGCGAGCCTCATCGCGCTGATTCTCATGTCCGGGATTCTGTCTTCCATCAGCCTCTCCGGCATGACCATGAGGCTGGTCCTTCCGGAGCACATCTTTGCCGGGCAACCCATCCGCGCGCTGGTGGAACTCGAAAATCAAAAACTCACGCTGCCCTCTTTTTCTCTGCGCGTTGAAGCGGTCTCGGGAAAAGGGGCGCCCGTTTCGGCGATTCTGGAGAAGCCGGTCTACTTTCCGTATCTCCGCAAGCAAGATCGGCTCCAGCAAGTCGTTCCGATGAAATTTCCCCGGCGCGGCGTTTACCACCAGGATGCTTTTCGCGTCGTTACGCGCTTTCCCTTTGGGTTTCTCGAAAAGGCGCGGCGCCTGAACCTGAAAACCGAAGCGCTGGTCTATCCTTCCGTGGACCCCACAACGGAATACCGAGACGTCCTGCCGGTGCTCCAGGGCGCGCTCGAAACCGTCATGAAGGGGCGTGGCCAGGATCTGTACGGCGTGCGCGATTACGTTCACACCGACAGCGCTCGCCTGGTGCACTGGAAAGCGACGGCGCGTTCCGGGTCGTTAATGGTCCGGGAATTCACACGCGAAGAAGATTCCCGCGTCCTGCTGGTGCTCGATCCGCATTCCGCGGCCGCAACAGAAAAACCCTCGGCCGACCCGGCATCAACACTGCTCAGCGATCGCTTCGAGCGCGCCGTGGCGCTTTGCGCGAATATCGCCTGGCATTTTTATCAAGCCAATACCATGCTGCAATTCCGCAGCGTGGACTTCGATGTACCACTGGCGCCAGCGGAAAAATACATTTTCGACATTCTTCGGCATCTCGCCGTCGTTCGGCCGCTCCCGCTCGATCCCGACCAAAAGCTCATCGCCGAACTCGCGGCATCGCCGGAACTGTTCAAAATCATCGTCACCAGCCAGCGGCGCGGCTTCTTTCCCCACGCGGTGTGGAGTTCTTCCTTCATCGTCTTCCTCGAAGAGGAGGAGCGATAGCTTGACAAGATACTTGCACGATTCCTTGTCCAATTGTGGGAGAATCGCGACGCGCCATGCTCACAGGACAAGCACTCGCGGTATTCCACAAACAACTGCTTGCCTGGTTTCGCCAATTCCAGCGCGACCTGCCCTGGCGCGGCACACGCGACCCGTATCGCGTGTGGCTCTCGGAAATCATGCTGCAGCAAACCCGCGTCGCCGCAGTAGTTCCTTATTACCAACGTTTTTTGGAACGCTTCCCTAATCTCCGCGCGCTGGCCGCCGCACCGGAAGAAGAAGTGCTGCGTCTGTGGTCCGGTCTTGGTTATTACCGCCGCGCGCGCAACCTGCAGAAAGCCGCGCAGCAAATTGTTGCAGAACACGAAGGCGAATTTCCGTCGCGCCTCGAAGATGTTCTGGCACTTCGGGGAGTTGGGAATTACACCGCTCGAGCGATTTTAAGCATCGCATTCGAGAAGAAGCATGCGGTGCTGGACGGCAACGTCCTGCGCGTGCTGGCGCGTCTTGGGGCCGTTCGCGGAGATTTGCGCGCCTCGCTGCGCTCGAAAGAGTTGCAGGCCTGCGCAAACGCGTATCTGGACAGAGAATCGCCAGGCGATTGGAACCAGGCCATGATGGAGCTGGGCGCCACGCTGTGTGCGCCAAAATCGCCGCAATGCCTTCTCTGCCCGGTCGCGCAATTCTGCAAAGCCCGCAAGCGGGGCATCGCTGATCTTCTCCCGGAAAAGCGGAAGAAACGAGCAACCGTCCTGATTCGTCTGGCCGCGGCAGTTTTTGCCGATGAACGCGGGCGGACGCTTCTGCTGCCTCCGCCGGAAGAGCGCAACACGGAACGGCTTGTGGATTATGGTCCGGCGCTGGCTTCCAACCTGTGGCATTTTCCGACCGTCTCGTTCGACGGCGATCCCGTCGCGAAATTGCGCAGCCATCTGCGAAAGCTGCGAATCCAAGATCAGGACGGGAGTTTGCAGTTCCTCGCGGCGGACCAGGTGCGTCACACGGTGACCTACCGCTCGATCACCGTGGAACCGTTTCGCATCCGCGTGAGAAAACTTCCTCGCATCAAGGGTGCAGAAGGCGTTCCGCTAGGGGAGATCACACGGCTCCCCGTTTCCAACCTCACCCGAAGAGGGGCTCGCGCAGCGCCCGCGCCCGCCGCCGAGGA
>Ga0126371_10002543_pt1 | contig 15732 bp, 18 predicted proteins | sample PanSoiMetaPlot_4_FD_110145 | JGI IMG/M metagenome (GOLD analysis project Ga0126371, IMG submission 110145) | Tropical forest soil microbial communities from Panama - MetaG Plot_4 | ecosystem: Environmental > Terrestrial > Soil > Tropical forest > Bulk soil | place: Panama | collected 2016-02-17 | reverse complement strand
GTCGACCTGGACGAGCGCATCTCCGACGGCTGGCGCAAAGAGCTTGAGCGCGTCTGGCAGCCGGAGACGCAGCGGGTGCTCGTGACCTGTTCCGCACCGGTGGCCGCCGCCGGTACCATCACGCCGTTAGCGCGGCCGGACCGCTTCACCGACAACCGCCGCATCCACCGCAGGCGGGGCTACCTCTGGAAGTACCCGTGCCACGAGTCACTCGTCTGGCACGGGCTGGGGCCGGATGCCGTGACCGATTCAGCCATTCACATTAGCCAGCCGCCGAGTACGCACCAGTACCTCGAGACGCTCCGGCAGGGCTACCGTGAGTACAATTACTCACCGCGTGCGACCTTCTACTACGGCCGCGAGCTGTACAACACCGGTGACTACGCAGGCGCCGCCATGGTGCTCGAGCGTCTGATGCGCTTCCCGCGGCTGGAGCTGGCGATCACCGAGGAGGACTACGCGCTCGCGGCGATCATCCTCGCCAGCTGCTACCTGGAGCTGCAGCTCTGGCCGGAGGCGCTCCGCTGGAACGAGTTTGCCACCGGCCTCATTACGGTCGAGTCCGAGCGCGCGAAGCTTACGGAGCACCGGCAGCTGATCCTACGCTACCGCGACAACCCCCAACAGCTAGTGGACTAGGCGCCGCCTGCGCTCCATCCGGCGCGTGACGCTGCCGTTTGAGCCCATACGGATGACGAGGACGACGTCGCCGTTGCGGTAGGTGTCGGGCGGGGTGGTGACGGGCGGTGGCTTCTTACTTTTCTTCTGCGGCATTAGTTCACCTGTAAGAGGTCCACGAACAGGACCGGTATCTCCGGATTGTCGATCACCTGGATGTAGGTGCGGTAGGTGCCGGGGGAAAGCGTGATGGTGCCGCCGGGGCCGACGAGGCAGATCGCATTGTAGACCGGCCCCGACAGGCCGACCTCCGTCTCCCAGCTGCCCGCGACCCAGTCGCTTGGCGTGGGCTGGACGTCGTCGGGCAGGAAGGCGAACTTGACGGTGTCGGTCGTCGGGTCGACGTAGGCGCCGCTCACCTTCCCCTGGACGTTGTTCGCGGCGACGTAGGCGAGCGAGGAGGACTGGATGATCATGTCGCGCAACCTCCCGACGGACCACCGCTCCCCGAGCAGCGCCGTGGTCCAACGATCGATTAATTGTGCAACGACCGCCCAGGTGGGGGCGAGCGCCTGAGCCACCCAGCCGAGCGTGAGCGTTGCGCCGGTGGCCCAACGCTGGCCGAGCCTGCCGACGGTCGCGATCAGGTGCCGGGGGAAGAGGCCGGTGAGCGTCGAGACAGGGTGGACGTTCGAGACCATGCGCTGCGACAGCTGCTGCGCGGTGATGGCTAAGCGCGACAACGGCGTGACGCTACTGCTGATGTCGCGCGTCTGGGCGTGCGGCACGATCGTGCCGACCAGCATGTTGTGGATGACCGGCGCCGAGGCGATGGCCCGCTGGGCGTGGGTGAGGATGCCGAGGATGTTCGCAGGGGCGATGCTGCTGAGCAGGCTGCGCACGCTGGTATGAATGGAGGCGAGCGCGTTCGATTGCACCACCGCGGAGGTGAGGGCTTGTGACGCGCGGCGTAGGTACGCGAGCGCATTCGCAGGCGTCACCGACGAGGTGAAAGCCGCGAGGTGGTGTGCGACGGCGGTGAGCGTGCTTACAGGTGGCACGCTTGAGCTCAGCGCTCGCTGGACCTGGCGAACGTAGGCCAGCGCGTTCGCCTGGATCGGTGACGACGCTAGCGCCTGGTGCAGGTTCGCGACCCTGGACAGCAGGTTGTTGGGCGCGACGCTTGAGCTGAGCGTCTGGCTGGCGTGACCGGACGACCCCAAGGTGTTTTGCGGCAGCACGTTCGAGGTGATGGACCGCAACGCGTGCACGAGGTTCGCCAGTGTATTTGCCTGGGTGACGTTTGAGCTCAGTGCCTGATGGAAGGCAGCGAGACGGCTGAGCGTGTTCACCTGGGCGGGGGTCGAGTGCATCGTTCGCTGCTGGTTGTGCGTCTCACCGACGAGGGTGTTGCTGATGGTCGGGCTAGACGTCATCGTCCAGTGCAGCGCCTGCTGGTACGCGAGCGTGTTCGCCTGGATCACGTTCGAGATGAGGCTGCGCAGGGCGTGCGTCAGCTTCGCCAGCGTGTTCGTCTGGACGACGCTTGAGGTGAGCACCCGCGGGACGGAGCGGACGTAGGCGAGCGTGTCGACGGGCGTCACGCTACTGGTGAGCGCCTGGTGGTAGGCCGCCAGGTGCGCGAGCGTGTCGACCGGCGTCACCGAGGAGCTGAGGGTCTGGTGCGTCAGGCGGGTGAAGGTGAGCGTGTCGACCGGCGTGATGCTCGACGTGAGCACCTGGTGGTAGCCCGCCAGGCGGGTGAGCGTGTTCTGCGGCAGGACGTTTGTGCTGATCGCGCGCGGCACGCTGCGGGTGCGCACGAGCGTATCGACCGCCGTCACGCTTGAGCTGAGCGCCTGGTGGTAGGCCGTGACAGCGGCGAGCGCGTTTGCCTGGGTGACGGAGCTGGTGACGGTACGCGTCTGACCGCCGGTATGCACGTAGGCCAGGGTGTTGCTCTGGGTGACACTGCTGGCGAGCGTCTGGTGGTAACCCGCGACGCGGGCGAGCGTATTGGCCTGCATAACATTACTGGTGACGGTCTGGTGTAGGTTCTGCAGCTTACTGAGCGTGTTACTCTGTACAACTGCCGACGTAATGGTCTGAAAGGTGTGCCGGATGAGCGCCAGCGTGTTGAGCTGGGTGACGCTGGACGAGATTGCCCGCGGGACGCTGCGGATGCGGGCGAGGGTGTTGAGCTGGGTGACGCTGCTCGTCAGGGCCTGGTGCGTCAGCCGCACGAAGGACAGCACGTCCGACAGCGTGATGGACGAAGTCATGGTCTGGTGCAGGTGCTGCACATACTTCAGCGTGTTGTTTGGCGTCACATTCGAGCTCATGGCACGGCCCTGCGACTGCACGTAGGCCATCCAGTCGTACGGGGCCGGGCCGCCGCCGTAGAAGCCCGCGCCGTACAGGTACTGGCCGTAGTAGCCGCCGGGCGAGCTGCTCATGTACTGGCGGAACTTGGGCGTGTACGTCGCGACGTTGCTGGGCGCGACGCTACTGGTCATCGCCTTTGTCTGCGCCTGCGCACGGTAGCTGAGCACAAGCGCCCGCCAGTTGTCGGAGTGGCCCAGCGTGCCGCCAACGGACTGGGTGGCGGCGACGGCGATGATGCGGTAGTACGGGAAGAAGCCCAACGTCCGCGCACTCGTGCCGGTACCGCCGTTGGCGTTGACCTGGGTCAGGGCCGTGCCGGTGCCAACCCCGGAGAGCGCACTGATGGTCTCGGTGTAGCTATGGCCGGAGCCCGCAGCCGAGTCGTACCAGATGATGCCGTAGACGATCTCCGCGTCGGCGGTTGGAGTACCGGTCGTGCCCGAGGCGGGCGCTGTGCTCGTGCCGGTGGCGCCCAGATTCAGGTCTAAGGCTGCGGCGGTGCTCTCACCGGTGGTCGACCAGGACGCAATGGCCGCCCAGCTCGCGGTGGGCGTGGTGACGGTGATCGTGCCTGTGGTGGCGGCGATGGCATGCGTAACCGCTTGGCATTTATAGACCGCAAAGGTCGCGCCCGTGAGCGCGGTGGGACCAACGGCGGCGACCCAGGTGTTGGGGCCGCCCGTGCTGTTGTCGGTGATGGACCAGCCGGTGACCGTGGTCGTGCTGGCAAACACGACGACCAGCACCGAGGCGTTCAGTGCGTAGCCGGTGGCGCCCAGCGTGACGACGATGGTCGTGCCGGACGAGTTCGCGCGGGTGTTGGAGACGTACCCGGCGGGTGCAGAGACGGCCATAGCCTACTCCGCGATGGTCAGCGTTGCACGGGCCAGCAGATCACCGGTGATGCCTTCGGGCAGGACGGTCAGAACTTCGACGACGTAGCGGCCGGGGGTAATGGGGCCGGTGTCGGGCACGGAGGCATCGATGCAGCCATCGTCGGCGATGTAGCTGTCGCCCAGGGCCATGGCGCGGTTGGGCGCTATGACGAGCATGCGTACCTCAGTCTCGGGCGGTAGGTCCGTACCCGACAGCCATAGTGCCCGCTCGGGCTGGCTGGGGTCAGGGGAGATGGATAACGCCATTAGTACTCGGGGCAGGGACGGCCTGCGCCAGTTTCTCAACCAGCGCGATGCCCGCACGGGCGGCTTCGAGGCCATTCCATGGCACCTTGTTCAGCAACTCGATCAGCAGGTCGCGCTCGGCCTCGGTCAGTTCGACGGTGTAGGTCGTCGTCCCGCCGAGCATTGAATGGAGTTCAGGCATACGTTCCTCCTCTACGCAAGCTGCGCCCATGAGAGCGTTGTCGCTGGGGGGTTGCCGCCACTGGTCAGTGCCTTCGCGGTCGACGCAGCGCTGATGGAGATACCGATCATAATAATGTGCTGGCTCGCCGTAAGCGTCATGAGGGCGGCGACCGTGAGGCTGCCCCAGTCGCCGCCAGGAATGCCGTTCTCATCAACGGCACAATCAAAAGACACTCCACCGTTATGCGAGAGGAAGAGCTCCATGTGGCTTGTCGAGGCACCCTTGAGGTAGACCATCTGCCCACCGGCGAGGTAGGTCCCCGCAACCAGTGCGCCTGAGTCGAGCACCGTAATTGGCGTGCCCGCGGTAAGCGTGGTGTCGGATCCGAGCGTCACGATGCCGCTGTTTGCGCCGAGGCTTGGCCCTGCCGTGACAGCACCCGTACTACTGGTTTGCAGAAAGCCCGCGCCGTACGTCGGCAGCGTCAAGACACTCCCGCTCCCTTGCGCGAGCACAAGGACGTCCCGCGTTGCGTTGGAGATACGGTACGTGTTCGAGCTGCTAACTTGGTTATAGAAATACCACTCGATGGTCCCACCGTTGTAGAACAAAATTTCGGTCGCCTGCCCGGTGTTGGCGCCGACGTTCAGCGCGGTGACACCGGTACCGCCGGTCCAGGTGAAGTTACTGTCCGACTGCGCCCCACCCGTGCCCGAGGCCTGCGAGAGCAGGATGCGCCCCGCCGCCGCGCCCGAGCCACCGATGAGGAAGGTGCCGTCGCTGTTGTGGGACACGAGCAGGCAACTGTTGAGGTCGGTGCCCCAGGTGCCTGCATTGTCGCCTTGGACCGGCCAGCTTGGCATCTCAGGCTATCTCGTACGTGCCCTGTGCGGTGATGAAGTTACCGGATACAGCAGGCGCAGCATACGCAGAACTGGCAATAACGACATAGCCAGGATGGGGTGCACCGGAACCTTGAACGAAGGCCATACCTAACGTACCCGTCGAGGGATTGGACCCTGAACCCTGTTGCCACGCCGAGATCGGCGTCGCGATGGCAGTTGGTAACGAGTAGAAAAAGGGTCCGGTCGCGGTTCCGCTGAAGGTGAGCTGGCTATCGAGGTGCCACCACACCGTCTTACCGATGAGCTGGTAGCGGAACGTAGCGGAGCCGCCAGTAAGGGTGCCCCCCGGAATATTCGGGGTCAGTCCAGATGCTGTTGGAAAGCTGTAGCTGGTTTGTGTCCACGCCCCGTTCGCAGAGACGCCCCCGGTGCTGTTGGTGCCGAGGATGCCTGCACCGTACGTCGGCAGGATAAGCTGCGCGGGATTCTGCGTAAGGGCGAGGACGTCGTTGGCCGCATTGGAAATACGGAGCGAGTTGGCGAGCGCCGAAGGCGGGGAGTTGTAGATGTACCACTCCGCCGTGGCGCCATTGTTCAGGACAATTTCGGTCGCCACCCCGGTGTTGGCGCCGATGTACAGCGTGGTCGTCGTTGCCCCGCCCGACCCGCCATCCCACCAGAAGTTGTTATCGCTGACGACGCCGCCGACCTGCACCCCACCCGACTGACCGGGCGCCAGCAGTATCTTGCCGGAGGTGGTGCCCGGCCCACCGCCGCCAATTTTGAGCGTGCCGTCGGCATTCTTGCTGACGACGAGCCAGGTGTTGAGCTCGGACCCCCAGGCCCCGATGTCGCCGCCGACGGTTGGTAGCGTTGCCATTACATGTTCAGCGTGCCGGTCACGGCAAGGGTGTCTGAGATCTGCAGCGTCGAGGCGGTGCCGAACTTGTACTCCAGCCACATGTTGCAGATGGAGACGGTTGCGGAGTCGAACAGCGCCCCACCGTTGACCGTGTTGGCCTGCGTTGTATTGGTAAACGTGTTGGTGACGGTCACCTGAATCTGCCGGTCCATGGTGCCCGCCGTACCCTGCATGCCAACGTTCGTCACCGTAAGGGGGGACGTGCGCGTCAGCCCGAAGCCGGTGTACTCATTGGTCGTGACGAAGTGCGTCGCACTGTTGATCGACAGGTCGGTGTCGGTGACGGCGGTCATGCCGGTCGTGCCCAAGGCCATCGCCGTCGGTGGGCCGTTGCTCGCGTGGTCCGGCTGCGGCGCACCGGAGCTTGCGAAGACGAGCTTCTGGACGATGGCCGCGCCGTTGTTGCAGCGCTCGTTGTGGCCGATGGCTGCGCCGAGCGTGCGTCCGCGGAAGGAGTTGACGAACGCCTCCGGCGTGCGGTACTGGCGCTGGTAGTCCTCGTGCTCGCGCCAGGCCTGGCGTAACCCTGCCTCCGGCACGCTGCCGAAGCCGAAGGTGGCGTCGAGGATCTGGCCGTAGCGATAGTCACGGTTACCAGAGCGGTGCACGGCGCGGATCACCGACAGGTGCGTCGGATGGTTGGCGGGGCCGGTCCGGCCGGGCAGGAAGGTCAGCTTGGGGTTGTCGTAGATACGTCCGAGAATGTCATCGTGGGCAACGACGCTCATGGCAGTTGCTTCTCCATCTCTTCCTCGTCCGCCTTGCGGCGGGCCTGGTAGTAGGCAATGCGGTCCTGGGGGAAGGCTTCGAGCAGGGGGCCCATCTTGGCAAACAGCGCTTGTAGGCGGGGCTGGTCGTCGCCAGGCTGGCCGTTGACGAGCAAGTGCTCGGCGAGGCCCGCCAGGTACGCCTCGGTCGGGAGCGTGCCGCCGATGCTAAAGATGAGCGTGTTGCCCGCATCGCGCACGTCCGAGAGCGCCGAGGTGATGATCATCTCGTCCTCGTCGCGCATGTAGCGATTGGCCTGCATCTCCGTCATGGCGGTGGGGATGGCGTCCAGCGCTGCCTTGAGCTTGGCGACCAGCGTTGCCAGGGCGTCGTCAACGTCGTAGCGGATGGCGCGCAGGCCCTGCTCGACCTGGGCCTTGAGCGCGTTGTGCGGCTCGACCCAGTAGCTCTCACCATCGGCGTCGAACAGCTGCACCAGCTCGGGCGGGTTGCGCAGGGCGTCCATGCCGTTTTCAGGCTGGACGGAGCTGCTTGCATCTTCGCTCACAAGGGGCTCCTTTCGTTACTTACCTGCGCGACTCGAGCCGGTCGAGGCGCTGCCTGAGGGCGGTGAGCTGCTGCTCGAGCCCCGTCTTCTCCTGCTGGATGGTTCCTTCAATCTGGGTGAAGCGCGTCGCGAGGGTAACGCGGTCGTCGGACAGCTCGCGCCGGAAGGCGTCGTAGTCATGACGCGTCTCGATCTCGGCGCTGCGGTTGCCCGTGAGCATGCGTGTCATCTGCTGAAGGCTGCGGTAGAGCGCGATCGTCACGGCAATGGCGATGCCGAAGGCGACGATCGCGATGACGATGCCGATGACGATTGAGACCGTGCTAAGACCCACTGCAATCGCCGCCTGTTACCGCTGCGCCCGTCGCCTGGTTTGAGCGGGGTTAGACGCTTCGTCCGCGTCCGCGCCCGCTTCCGCTGGGCTCTCGCTCTCGACCTCTGCATGGGGCTCCTCTTCTGGTATATGCGGCTCGCTGACCGCACGCTCGGCGCCCAGCGCCGCCTCAAGATTACCTTGCTCATAGGCGAGCCACGCGAGCGTTGTGCGGTAGAGCGTCGCCTGCGGCTCCTCCTCGGCGTGACGGTCGGCCGCTTGCAGGGCGCGGACGCGCCCCTGCACGTAACCGCACACCGACGCAACCTGCGCCTGCATATCGATGGGCGTAGCTGCAGGCGCGACCGTAAGGTCGCTCACCGCGGTCGCGTCCGCACCGACGGTGAGCCTGACGGTGAAGTTGCCACCGCTCGCGTAGGCGTGCACGGGGGCGGGGTCGTCGGCGTAGGTCGAGTCACCGAAGTCCCAGTGGTAGCGCGCGCTGGTCGGCGGGTCGACGGTTGCCGCAAACGCGAGGCCCTTACCGGTGACCGGAGCCTCGGGCGGGACGATGGTAACTGCAGCCGGTGGCGGCGGGGACGCGGGGACGTCAAGCGCAAACGGCTCGGCCTCCGTCGTCGTCGTGCCGTTGGCGATCGCCGTGCAGCCGACGGTGAGCTTCGTCGCGTCATCGACGGTGACGAGCAGGGTCGCGCTCGCGTTGTCAGGGACCTCCTTGCCGTCAAGCGTCCAGGTGTAGCGCACGCTACTGGCAGGCGGGGCGAGCGCGGCGGTGAAAATGAGCTCATCACCGGCGACGGGGGCGGCCGGTCCGATGATGGTGAGAACGGATCCTTCGGTCATGGCGTGCTCCCTTTCACGGCAGCCTCGGGCTGATGTAGATGCGGTAGTAGCCGTGCGTCGGCATGATCAGCGGGCCGTTCATCAGAAAGTTACACTGCACCTCGGCCAGGTAGCGGCCAGGTGTGGAGGTGTCCCCGGGCTGCCACTGGTACTGCAGCTGCCCCAGCGAGGCGTTGACGATCTGCATCGGCTGGTTGTTGACCGCGAGCGTCGTTGCCAGCTCCGTCCGCATACGAAACTGCGCCGACTGCACCCCGCTGATATTCAGCGGCGTGACACCGTCGGCCTGCAGCAGGTAGACGAAGAAAATAGGCTCCAGTGCCCCCGCCTTGACTTCGAGGACGTCGTTGAAGTTGCCCATTACACTGACACATTCATCCCGGCAACGACCTTGTGCGTGCCGGTGCCGCCATCGCTAATGCCGGGGGCACTGACATTGGCACGAGCGACACAGCCCTGGATGACGTAGTAGTCCGCCGCGACCGCAGCCACCGCGACGCCGTAGCCGCCATTGCTGTTGGCCGTCGTACCGGTGATCTCAAAGTCGGTCGCGGCACCGTCGACGTAGACCCCGTGCTGGTTGTTTGAATTACAGGCGCAATTATGGATGTGGATGTCGTGCACCGCAGCAGCGATGCGAATGCCGTAGCCCGCATTGGAGGAGCAGTTCATGTCGTCGACGAAAACCCAGAACACGCCGGGGCCGATGAGGATACCAGACGTACCCGCGACCTGGGAGTTGGTCGAGCCTCCGCCGCGAATGTAGATGCCGAAGCCGCTACCCGCGCCGAATCCCATGATGATGCCGCCATGCTGGTTGTTATCGACGAAAGCATTGTTGATGAAGACGCCATTGATACCGAAGGCTACCGAAGGCTGCAGGTTGAAGGCGATGTCGGCTCCCTCGATATCGACACGCTCAAAGGTGATAAAGGCTCCCTGCTGGATGTACACCATGGTCTGACCGGGGGAGTCGCCCATCATATGCCCGATGTGCACGTTGTTGACACCGCCGGACGGCAGCGTGCCGTAGGTGCCTGTCAGTACCAGGCCAGTCGAGCGCGTGAGGCCAATCTCCAGCTGGTCGAACCACGCGCCGAACTCACCATCGATGACCACGGCGTTGTAGCCCCCGGTGATCGCGACATACTCGAACCTGTGCCAGAGGTCGCTGCGGAAATCCGTCGCGATGTGAATGCTGGCCTTCGTGCCCGTCGCTGCGCCGGTGAAGAGCCACATGCCGTGGAACTGGATGGCGCCGGTCGTGCCCGACAGGAGCAGCGTGTCCGCAGCCGTGTTTGTTGGCGTCAGCGTGACCGCCCCAGACGCGATGAAGTTGATGTTCGTCACATTCACCAGCGCGATGTTCGCCGTGTAGGTTCCGGATGCGCAGAAGATCGTGCCCCCGCCAACACCCTTGAGGTACGTAATCGCGCTCTGAAAGGCGTTGGTCGAGTCGCCCACGCCGGTGGGGTCGGCGCCGAAATCCTCGACGACGCGCACAAAGGTCATAGCAAGCAAGTCCAGACCCCCTCCGATAGGCTGCAGATTCGGCGAGATGAGGATGCGGTTGTACTCAAACGGCACGGTGAGAATGCCGGTCGGAAAGGTGCACTGCACCTCCGCCAGGTAACGACCGGGCGTCGCCGTATTACCGTCCAGCCACTGGTAGAACAGCTCACCGAGGGAAGCATTGGCAACGGTCATGGGTTGGTCGGTGACCGTGAGCGCCGTGCCGTTGGCTGGACGCATGCGAAATACGGCCGAGGTCATGCCGGTGAGGTTCACCGGCGTCTTGCCGTCCCCCTGGAGAATCTGCAGCCCGAACACCGGTTGGTGCGACCCTTGCTTGACTTCCATCAGTACACCTTTGTATCCGGCGGCAGCTGGATGTAGGAGTACAGGGGCGCACGGAACGATACACCCCCGATGCTCGCCAGCAGCGGTGGTCGCATGACCAGCGTGACGCCTGTGATCACCACGTTTGCTGCGCCGGTCGCCGTCACCGGTGACGTAGCGCCGTACGGGCCCGCACTGTACGCGCCCGACCCGTAGGCACTGCCACTGGGGTACAGCGAGAGGTGCAGCGCGACTGGGCTGATGTTCGCAACCAACTTGCTACCCCCCGCTGACGCTGACGAGGCCGCCCGTGCCGATCTGCACGACGAAGTTGCCGCCGGTGCTGATGATGGCCGTGCCGCCGAAGGTGTAGTAGGAGACGAGCGGGCTGGTCGCTGCCCCGGACCCCGTGCGCTTGGCGAGCCAGCCGCCGTACGCCGTAATGGTCGAAGTTGGCCACGTCGGGTTGGTGGCCGTCGTAATGGTGACGACGCTGGCCGTCTGCGACACCGTAATGCCGCTGACGATGACGCCTCGCGTGGTGTAGCCGCCACCAGCGCCGATCTGATCCGTTATCGACGACTCGAACGTGAAGCCCCGTTTGACGCTGTCAGGCGTCGCATCGCCGCCTGCGGAAGCGCCGTTGTTGACCAGCAGAAAGCCGAGCGTGTCCGACACGAAGTTGACGGGCAGGCCCGCAGTCGAGGCATCGAACTGCCCCTTGCGGAAGGCATCGGTGAAGACGTTGATGGCCATACGCTAACCTCCCAGACCTGGCGGGGTACCGTGCATTGCAACCGGATCAATCTGCACGAAGGCATCGCGACGGCCAGGTTGATCGGCGCAGTCGGCCAGCTGGCGGGCGACGAGCTTGGCGACGCTTAAGGGGAAGCCGATATCGACCGAACCTTGCGGGCTGTTGACGTGCATGATGACGGTATCGTCAATACGCTCGGTTTGAACGCTCACCGGACTGCTGGCTAGCTCCATCGTGGTCTCCTAATTCGGCGTCGTCATGACGTACAGCGGCGTCTGCACAAATGTGAAGCCTCCGAGCGACTGCAGGAACGCAATCTGGGAAGGCGAGCAGGTGTAGATCGTCGAGAGGCCATTGTTCGCTTTGTACACTGGCGTCGAGCCTGCGTAGGGCACGTGGGTTATCTGGCCACCATTGAGCACGCCATTGTTTGGCAGGTAGGCGATGGGACCAGCGAGATCATCGAGGGTGAATGTTGCACTCTGCTGCAGCCGGTTCTTATCGGCTGGCTGGTCGACGTAGTAGAACTGCGTTGGACCAGGGTCGTGGAACTCCCAGATGGGGGCCTTCCAGGAAGTACCGGTGACCAGATCACGCAGTAGGTTACTGTGCGTAAACGGCTGGTTGGCCGGGAGCATCGCCAGCGGCCCCTGGTACCAGGAGATGACATTCACCTGATCGAGAATGCCGCCACGGGCAAGGTACGTCTGGTGATAGTTGAGCACGTCGTAGTAGAACGCAGGGTCGTACGTCTGCCCGGACGGCATTAAGAGTCCAGGACCGCCGTCCCGCTCGCAGTTAAACATCACCCCAAAAGGGATACCCGCCGCACGCACCTGCGACTGCAGCGCCAGGATCTTTCCGATGCCGTCGTACGGTACCTTGGCCGAGGTGTTGTGCCCAGCCCACTCCAGTGCGTAGTCGTAGGGGTAGTCGACCTGCAAGTGGGCGAACGGCGGGAAGGAGTGGGACGAGAGCGTCGAGATCATCGCCGCAAGCGCCGCACTGTAGTCCGAGAGGCCAGCACCGTCGATCTCCGATGGCCAGCCGCTGCCTGGGTAGGTGCCGTACGGCCACTGCGGGAAGTTCACGTCGATGCCAATGGCGATATCGGTCCTGGAGGCGCGGAAGGTCGTGTAGTAGTTCACAAGCTCCGTCATGGCCTGCGCTTGGGTGTAGCCATTGACGTACATCTGGACTGGAAAGCCATCCATAGTCCAGTGCGTCATGCGACCGCCGTGCGACTCGTACGCGGCGATCCAGGAGAGGTCCTGTTGCGCCGAGGTGATGCCGCTGTTGTTGCCCGCACCTGAGGGCGGGTGCGGCATGGTGATGTAGCCGCCCGCCATCGAGGTGCCTACGCCGTGCCGTGCCAGGCAGACGGCCAGGTTGCCCATCCAGTTGCCGGTGTTGGTGAAGACGCTGTCGGCGAACAGACCCATGACGTTCACGTACGGCAGCACGTCGTCGAGTATCGTCGGGTTGGAGAAGTAGCTGCCCCAGGCTGCACTGGTGTAGTCGTGCTGTGGCGCACTCAGAACGTAGTTCGGATTCCACCACACGTCGGTCATAGCGGTACCACTCCCCAAATGCCCTGCGACGGCCCCTCGTTGCCATTGCCATCGAGTGCCGAGACTGTCATGGTTTGAAACGAGAGGGACCCCATACCCGTTGTGAAGGACGAAGCGCTCACCGGCAAATCAGAAGTCCAGCCAAGCTCGTTGAAGCTCCCGTACAGATTGACGCGCACGCGGTAGCCCGTGGCACCTGCCACCGGATTCCACGTGATGGTGCCGGTACTTGCACCGGCTACGACGCTCGTTACCTGGGGGGCCGCAATCGTCACGGGAGGTAGAACACCCTGCTGATCGCAGATGCCGGTCAGGGCCGTGGTCAGCGGTGGTGGCGGCGGTGCCACCGGCTGCTCGGGGTGCGTCGGGATCTGGGCCCCGGTCACGACGTTGGACTGGCGGGCGACGTACGTCACCAGCTGCGTCGCGACCTTCATATCCTGCTGCCAGCTGCTAACCATCAGCCGACTCCCAGACACGTACCAGTGTCTCACCCAGGCGCGGGTCGCCCAGCGGCAGGCACAGGTGGTCGAACGAGTGCGGCTGCCTGCGTCCGGCTGGCTGCCACGTCGTGAGCCGCACGAGCAGCCCGTCGTCTTGCTGGATGAGCACGAGTGCCCGTGCGGGGCCCGAGACGATCCACGTCGTGCCGCTGTGGGCAACGACGGTGGCGTCGTGAGCAGCGGCGAACTGCTCGATCTGCTCGTCAATCATCCGATCACCGTACTGGCTGTGATGGAGCAGGTCTCCTTGAGCAGGTCCTTGCGCGTGCTGGTGATGATTAAAGGCGGCGCATCCGCTATCTGTATCCAACTACCCGAGCGCACCTGGTAGTACGGGATGGTGCCGCCCATACGATCGTAGGCCTGCCAGGTATCGGTGAGGCTCACCGTGGCGGTGATCAGCGGCTCGCGGTAGCGCTGCAGGTAGCTGTCGCGGAAGAACTCCGCCTGCTGCTGGGGCCAGGAGGAGCTGGGCACGAGCATGCCACGTAAGAGGCAGCCGTGCGCCAGCATGAAGTCCTGCTGGTACTGCAACGAGGAGAGGGAGGTATAGGCCGAGGTGTTGTTGGTCGGGTCGGTAAACTGCACCGCCACGATGCCAATCATCTTGTCACCGGCGCGGCGCACGGTGACGTGCGTCTTGTCCATAGGCACGTAGTAGTCGGCGATGGTCTCGCCGGAGAGCGGGTCGGTAGGCGGGATGTTCGGGTACAGCTGCGCCAGGCGGTTCTCGTACACGGCGAAGATGATCTGGTTGTTGTTGACGTCACCGGCCTTGACGACTTCGTCAATGGTCTGATTGGGGTAGCGGCCATTCTGGCCCGAGCGCTTGTACGCCCCGCCCGGCTCGTAGAAGGCATCGACATCACCGATGCGTAACAGGGGGGCGCACTGGCCGACGACCTCGCGGATGAGCTGGCCACCGCCGATGGTCGGCTCGCCATCGAAGGAGGGGTAGTAGTACCACATATCCGTGGTGGCAGCCATGGTGCCCGCCCCGTAGCCGGTGGCGGTGAGGGCCGTGGCCTTACGTCCCGTGGGGCTGTCCATATCCTGCACCCGCCCCTCGAACACGCACCAGCCCGCCTCGCTCGTCTCGAACACCTGCACGTGGCCCAGGTCGACGAAGTCGATAGGGGTGCCCAGGAAGCCGCTGATGCTGTCGGTGAGGGCTAGCCGGTAGCCGAGTGAGAGGGCACCGTAGCCGCCGGGGATGGCATCCGACACCTGACAGTTGGTGATCTCGCTGTCGAAGTTGATGGCATCGATGCGCCTGCCTTCGGGCAGCGGGGTGGAGCTGGTCACGTGGAAGCGCATTACGGGACCGCGCTCTCGACGATTTGGAAATGATTCCGAGGTGTGTAGCGGCTGCTCAGCAGCATGGTCTGCGCCCCATCGAACAGGAAGTTGCCGTTGCCGTCGTCGGTGCCGGTGAGCACGACGAAGATGTTGTCGCCGTACTTCACGCTGAGGGCACCATTCACGTCGGCGTAGCCGACCAGCGTCTTGCCGCCGTTGCCGTACAGCTGCGCGTACGGACGGCCCCAGCGATTGGTCCCAATGGTCCAGGTGAGGTTGGCCGAGGTGAAGGGCGGCGGCTGCAGTCCGAAGGCTTTGGCGACGATGCCGCCCCACTCGTCGTCCCCATCGACGGGGAACAGCGCGATGCCCTTCACCGTGAGGCCTGCGGTGCGCTGGCCACCGGCCCTGGCCCAGACCTCCAGCTCCCACGGGTCCAGGTCGCGGTACTCGCCCTTGGCGCCGGGCGGCAGCTCGATCTCGCCCAGCTTGACCAGCTCCGTGCTAGCGTTGGCCACCCTGGTCCGCACGATGGGCTTATTGAGCCAGCGTATCGGCAGCACGCCGCTGCCCTGCGTGATGCCGACGCGAGCCTGCAGCTGGGCGTAGGTCGCGTACGGCGGTGCGGTGGGCGGGCCAACCACGATCTCCGAGCCTGGCGTGAAGGTCGAGGTGAAGGTGAAGCTGCCACCGGCGGAGCCGCCGACGCCTGGCAGTTTGTACCAAACAGGCGCGGCCGCACTGCCGGTGATGGTGATGGAGTAGTACAGATCGACGCTAGACGTATTGGGCGCAGCGGTCCAGCCAACGGAGGCCGACGAGCCGCTGAGGATGAAGCCGGGGTTTAAGGGCTCGTCGAAGACCGAGATGTCGTCGATGAGGTACGCCTCGTTGAAGACGCCCGACGGGTTGCCAATCGCATTCGTGCCCCAGGTGGCCTGGATGGGGATGGAGATGTCCGTCCCGATGACGCCGGAGAACTTGGCAAAGACGCCGCCATCGATGACAACCTCGTACGTACCGCTGAGGTTGGGAACACCTGTTGCGCCCTCCTGCACGTAGGAAACACCAATGGTATGCACGACGCCTGGGCTAAGGGTGAAGTTCGAGTTGGGAATGAGCACCGGTGAGCCCGTCGGCGGCTGCCGGTAGACGGAGAAGACGTTCACGTACGGGCTGGGGACAATCTGGACGCTGCCCCAGGTGAAGCGTGGGAAGGTGTCATGCGCTGGCGG
>Ga0126371_10002542_pt1 | contig 15732 bp, 13 predicted proteins | sample PanSoiMetaPlot_4_FD_110145 | JGI IMG/M metagenome (GOLD analysis project Ga0126371, IMG submission 110145) | Tropical forest soil microbial communities from Panama - MetaG Plot_4 | ecosystem: Environmental > Terrestrial > Soil > Tropical forest > Bulk soil | place: Panama | collected 2016-02-17 | reverse complement strand
CGCAGACTTCCTACTGGCCGTCATTCTGACGACAATAGGAAGGAAGAATCTCAGGTTTTTAGGTAAAAGCACCGGCCTTTAGGACGGTGAATAAAGGCGATAGGACCGGGCTTTAGCCTTGGCCAGCTTTGTATCAGGGCACGGCTTCAGCCGTGCCGCTACAGGTCCTCACAAAAGGGGCTTTGGCCCCTGAGGTAAAAGGTTTTCGAGTCCTTGACTCGAAAGATGTACGCCGCAGCAATGCGGTGAAATTTCAATCAATGGAGAAAACAGACGCAGACGCTGCAGAATGCTTCGCGGCCCTGGGTCAGGAGAAAAGTCGATATGCTTTGGAGAGGATTTCAAAAGCCGAAACGGTTGGCGGTCGATAACGAATCGCTGACAGAGAAGTATGGGAAGTTCAGCGCTCAGCCCTTTGAGCGCGGCTTCGGAACCACCATTGGCAATGCGCTGCGCCGCACGCTGCTTTCGTCCATCGAAGGCGCGGCTGTTACCGCAGTCAAGATCGAGGGCGTTCTGCACGAGTTCCAGTCGATCACTGGAGTCGTGGAAGACGCGACCGACATCATCCTGAACTTGAAGCAGATTCCCTTCAAGTTGAGCGGCGAAGGCCCCAAGGCGCTCTATCTGCGCGCCGAGAAGCCGGGCGTCGTGACCTCAGGCATGATTGAAGCCGATGGCGACGTGGAAATTCTCGACAAGGACATCTATATCGCAACCGTGAGCGAAGGCGGCAAGCTGGACATGGAAATGCGCCTCAAGCGCGGCCGCGGCTACATCTCTGCTGACAAGAACTTCGACTCCGATCTCGGAATCGGGTTCATTCCGGTTGACTCCGTTCACTCGCCTGTCCGCAAGGTCAACTACACCGTTGAAGCAGCGCGTCTCGGTCAGATCACCGACTATGACAAGCTGACGCTCGAAGTCTGGACCAACGGCACCGTTGCTCCGGCTGATTCGATTGGTCTGGCGGCGAAGCTGCTCAAGGACCACATGAGCATCTTCATCAACTTCGAGGAAGAGATCGAAGCCGAGGCGCAGGCCGAAGAAGGCCGCACGCTACTGCGGAATGATAACCTGAACCGCTCGGTCGAAGAGCTGGAATTGAGCGTTCGCAGCTACAACTGCCTGAAGAATGCCAACATCCAGTCGATTGGCGAGCTGGTGCAGAAGACCGAAGCCGAGATGCTGAAGACCAAGAATTTCGGCCGCAAGTCCCTGAACGAGATCAAGGAAATCCTTGCTCAGATGGGCCTTTCGCTCGGCATGAAGATCGACGAGCACGGCAACGCTGTGCCCGGACCGACCAGCGTTCTGCCCTCGGCCACGCTGGCTGCGGCAAGCTTCGGCCGGTACGATGACGACGACGAAGGACTGGATGAGGCGGACCTTCCGCTGCAGTCCGAACCAGAGAACTTTTAACAGGGCATAGGTCACAGGGCACAGAAGTGGATACTGAGCCCTGTGCCCTGAGTGCTGAGACCTAAGGAAGAAACCATGCGCCACCGCAATGCAGGATACAAACTCGGACGCAACACCAGCCACCGCCGCGCTCTGCTGCGCAACCTGGTAACGTCCGTCATTCTTGAAGACCGTGTCGAGACGACCGTCGCCAAGGCGAAAGCCGTTCGTCCGCATGTGGAAAAATTGATCACCCTGGGCAAGAAGGGCGACCTGCATGCGCGGCGTCAGGCGCTTTCTTTCCTACAAACCCGCGATGCCGTAACCCGCCTTTTTGACACCGTAGCGCCGCGTTATGGCGACCGCAATGGCGGTTATTTGCGCATTGTGCGCCGTGGTTTCCAGCAGGGCGACGGCGCCGAGAAGGCGTTTCTCGAACTCCTCGGGGCCGAAAAGCTTCTTGACGAAAAGCGCCAGAAGCGCGCCGAAACTCGCGCCAAGAAGCGTGAGGAACTGCAAAAGGCCATGGCCGAAGAGCAGGCCCAGGCTGGCGAAGGCGGCGAGCAGCAGTCGTAGAAGAGTGCTGTCATCCTGAGCGTAGCGAAGGATCTGTTTTAGCGTCGGCTTGACACAGCCTTCTACAATTAACTTGTAAGCACAAAGGCATGGCCCCACTCGGCTATGCCTTTATTTTCAAGACGTAAGTAATTGAAAATAAACGATCCCCGTACAGAATCGATACTGTAAGTCACAGAAAACAAAGGATCCCCGTACAGAATAGGCAAGGGGTAGCCTGACTGGCTATTTAGGCTGAACTTCAACCGCTCCCTTGAGCGCCGTTGTCTTCGCATTTCGCTCCGTCACGGTCACAGGTTGGCCGTGCGCCAGGTAGTGGCCGATGACATTCGGATCGGCCCAATTCAGCGGCCACCCATCGTCGATGGCGACGACGGTGTATATGCCGGGAATGACGTCGAGCAGGGCAAAGCTTCCATCCGAGTCGGATTGATCGCGGCGGAAAAGGTGGCAGTTGTTGGCCGGGTCTTGCGGCACGAGCACGATCATCGCACCGGGGGCGGGCTTACCGTCTTTCTTCGCGAAACCCGTCACTTCTAGATTTGGATCGGCATAGACGGTCGCGGCAATCATCACAGGATTGCTGCCGATGGTAATGCGGTCGCCATCAACCTGCGCTCCGGTTGCAGCGAGCTTCGCGACGAAGAAGCGTTTGCCGCTGATCAGTCCCTCCAGACGGTATTTGCCTGGACGGATATTGGCCAACTCGAAGTCTCCATCTTTGTTTACGAGAGAGCCGTTCCCGCCCTGTTCATCGGAAGGTGTCAGGGAGACGACAGTGTTCGGCGGCAGCGATTCGCCGGAAGCCATCGCCAGCTTGCCGGTGACGTTCGCAGTCTGCAGTCCTGTGCCGGCGTCCACACTCTGGTCGGAGGTGACATCGACAGTGGTGAGCCGCTCAGCTGGCGAGGTGGGACCAGCATTGACATGAATTTGGTATTCTCCCGGCGCGACGCTGATTTCAGTGAGTCCTGGCGCAATAAAACGGCTGCTAGTGTCGGCATATTCCGGCATACCGAACACCTCTCTGGAGACGCCGGGCATTGGCGTCCCTTGACGAGGGTCATCGGGCACAGGCATGTGAACGAGCAGATGAATCGCGGGCTGTGGGTGAAGTGCGAAGTTGATCTGTACCCGGTCGCCACCTTTTAGCGGGATGGGAGTGGCGTCGTCTGGGTTGGTGACATCGGCGTAGAAGGTGATTGGGTAGACCAGATCGAGCGGTGAGTGTTGGATGTCTTTTGCAGCAGCTTCCGGCGTTCCTGAGAACCGTACCATGCCTGGGCCATTGTCCGCGTACCACGGGTGTCCCGTTGCGGCGATGAAGTAATCGCCCGGCGGCAGGTTTGGGAACTCATAAGCGCCGTTGTCGTCGGTATTTGTGGCGCCTGCCATCTGAATTTTCTCGATGCCGCTGTTGTTGGTCTGGCGGTAGAGGGAGACACGGGCATTCTCCACCGGATCGCCTGAGTCTTCGGAAACAACGCCGGAGATGACGGCATCGGGAACCAATCGCAGGACGAGGTTTTCAGAGTTGAGTCCTTCACCAGTGACAATGGCAGTCGAATACTGGTAATGCTCGTCATATGAGGCGGAAATAAATCCGCGACGCGAGCCTGTCAGGGCATATTTCGCGGCGGGAAGATGGTCGAAGGTAAATTTCCCGTCGGGGCCGGTCTGCATGGCTTGAACAGTGGCGAAATTGCGCGGAAGAGCAATGGACACGCTGGCACGATCGAGCGGTTCGCCGGTGGCGGAATTCACAATGGTTCCCGTGATGCGATAAGGGCCGTCGCTTTTCTGTTGGGCCGTCAGGCGTGGACTGCCGGTATAGAACAAAGCAGCGGCACATGCGGCGAGAGCTACACAGACGTGAAGCATTCCAGATGGCCTGAACCGCATCATGGTTGCGTAGACTCCGCCGAGGTCACATCAAGATCAATGCTGGCTGTGCCGTTCGGCTCCAGCGTAACTGTCTGCCCTCTGTCTGCGTACTCCTGCAATGCTTTGGGGTTGTGATATTCAAGATCGACCGGATGATCTAGGGCGAAGACGCGGTATGTTCCGGGCTGAAGGTTGGGTATATTCACTGTCTGCTGCAAAGGTATGGATTCCTGCACTCCGGATGATGTAGCAAACTGCGGAACCAAATAGAGATAACCAAGTGGAGCTTGAACAGGAGCTTGCAATAGGAAGTTTTCAGATGGCGATGTTGATTCCATCGGCTGAGGTGATCCGTTCTTCACGCGCACCGACAGTGTCGCCATGTCGTTGCGCAGCACGATGTCGATAGGCGCTGCCGCGCCACCCGGTCCAATGACCAGCGAATCGCGGGCGAGGTCGGTTTCTCCGGAGGTGATCGACGCGACATAGCCTTGATTTGCATAGGCCTGGACCCAGTATCTTCCCGGCAGAGCATTTTCCAGGAGCCATGAAGAGTCGTCGCTGCCCGGTTCGTGGCGGATATTCACGCCGTCAGATTCGTCGCCTGCCACAGAGAAGAACATCAGGTTGACGTCGCGGGAAAACTCAACCTGCTTGCCATTCTCGATTTCGATTATTTGTGGTGGGCTGTTGGTTGACGCGAATTCTTTGTGGATGGTCACGGGTATGGGATGGATTGGCAGGACCGCTAAACTGCCCATCCGTACTGGCGTATTTCGCACTGTGATTGGCTGGCTCATGAAACCCGGCGTGGGTGGATAAGTCTGGATGGAAACGGTATAACTTCCGCTCGGAAGCCATGCGCGGAACTGCTGTTGCCGCGAATCGTAGAACATCGATACGTCGTTCAAGCGGCCGTTTTCATTGGATATCTGCATCGAATATCCTTGGGGATTTGCAACCGGAATGGTTACAGAATAAAAAGGCACGCGCGTCAGGGACAGTTCAGCATTCAACTGTTGTCCGGGGCTGATTTTTAAAAATCCCGCCGCGTTATCACCTCCTTCCTGCGGATAGGAGGCAGAAGGAAATCCCCATCGCACTGGGGCTTGTGATGAAGCGACGTCGGGATCAATGGAAGCGACCGTATTGAGCTTGTAATCACCCGGCTGAAGATTTCCAAACCGGAACGTTCCTTCACTATTTGTTACTTTCATTCCAAAAGGTTGCCAGCGCGCTCGGCCTTCCTGTATGGTGCGGCGCATCAGTTGAACGCGGATATTGCTGCCCGAGTCAGAGGAAGGCAATATGATATGACCTTCAATCACTCCAGCCGGCTCAAGTTGGAGGACATGGTCGGGAACGTTTGGCTCAACTGCGATAGGCAGGTCTAGGTCGCGACCAGAGCCGAGGGCGAAAAATCCGGGACGGCGGGCCTGCAACATACTTCTTCCTGCAGGAATGTTGGCGAAGTCGAAGCGGCCTTCGTTATCAGTTAGCAGTGAGCTGGAATTTGCTCCGGCAAGGGTGACCAGGACGCGGGCAATTGGCTCATGTGTGACGCTGTTGAGGACTGTGCCGCGGACGTCGAAAGTTTGCGGGCTGCTGGTTTCCTGTGCCTGGGGGAGGCTGGCAGGAATGATGAGCAGCGCGGCGCACAACACAGAAACTGTTCGCGAGTGAGCCATGCTGATCACAGAGTAGGCTGGAACCGATTCAGGCGCTGTCGTTATTTTATGAAAAAGCAAACGGCGTCAGAAGCTGTTCTTCAGACGGTAAGAAAGTGAAAAGGGTAGACAAAGGTCGCAGATTCGCGGCCAGTGAGGGAAAGCAGATCTTCGTCGCCTTCCCACCCCAACTCGCAAACATCGCGCGAGTCGGGGACCCGGATCGGCTTCTTAGGATGACAGCGCTTCGTTTCTACTCGACGTGATAGTTCGGAGCCTCGCGTGTGATGATGACATCGTGGACATGGCTTTCACGCAGGCCAGCGTTCGAGATGCGCACGAAGCGGGACTTCGTTTGCAGGTCTTCAATGGTGGCGCAGCCCAGATAGCCCATTCCGGAGCGCAGCCCGCCGACAAGCTGGTAGACCATCGCCTCAAGCGGTCCGCGATGGGGCACGCGGCCTTCAATGCCTTCAGGGACGAACTTGGCAAGACGATTCTGTCCATTGCGTTCGCGTGCGACAACGCCTTCCGTGCGTGTTGGCGCTTCTTCGAAATCGCGGCTGCTCTGGAAGTAGCGCTCGCCGGAGCCTTGCGCCATAGCAGAGAGCGACCCCATGCCGCGATAGGCCTTGAATGAACGGCCCTGATAGAGGATGGTTTCGCCGGGGCTTTCATCCACTCCGGCAAAAAGCGAGCCGATCATAACGCTGCTCGCGCCTGCTGCAATGGCTTTGGCCACGTCGCCGGAATACTTGATGCCGCCGTCGGCGATGATGGGAATATTGTGCTCGCGACCTGCGCGGTAAGCTTCGCTGATGGCGGTAATCTGCGGCATGCCCGCGCCCGTGACCATGCGCGTGGTGCAGATGGAACCGGGACCAATTCCAACTTTGACGGAGTCTGCGCCAGCGTCGATGAGCGCTTTTGCGCCTTCATAAGTAGCGATATTGCCGGCGAGCAGCTCCACATCCGGGAAGCGCATTTTCACTTCGCGCACGGCTTCGAGAACGCGGGAAGAGTGGCCGTGGGCCGAGTCGATGGAAAGAACATCGACGCGATTCTGGACCAGGGCGGCGGCGCGCTCCAGGTAGTCGCCGGTAGCGCCAATCGCGGCTCCCACGCGCAGACGGCCCTGAGTATCTTTCGACGCGTTGGGGTATTTCAGCTTTTTCTGAATATCCTTTACGGTAATCAGGCCCTTGAGCTCGTACTGGTCGTTAACGACCAGGAGCTTTTCAACACGATGCTGATGGAGAATCAGCTCGGCTTCTTCCAGCGTTGTGCCCACGGGGACGGTGATGAGATTATTCTTCGTCATCACGTCGCCGATGGGGACATCAGTGCGGGTCTCAAAGCGTAGATCGCGGTTGGTGAGGATGCCGACCAGTTTTTTGTTCTTGGTTACCGGCACGCCGGAAATCTTGTATTTCCGCATGACATCGAGCGCATCAGAGATGAGCTGGTCCGGAGTCATGGTCACCGGATCGACGATCATGCCGCTTTCCGACCGCTTCACCTTGTCCACTTCACTCGCCTGCTGCTCAATGGTCAGATTGCGGTGAACGATGCCAATGCCGCCCTGCTGGGCCATAGCGATGGCCAGACGCGATTCTGTCACGGTGTCCATGGCGGCGCTTAAGAGCGGCGTATTCAATAAGATGCGGCTGGTAAGCCGGGTCTGCGTGCTGACCAGGGCAGGGACAACTTCACTATAGGCGGGTACCAGCAAAACGTCGTCGAACGTTAAGGCTTCGGGGACGGGATGTTCAATCATTGTGTTCCGTAGGTGCGAAGGCTGCTTCGCGGGCTAAAGGCCAGTCTACTGTGGCGTTTCGTTTGAGTTCATTCGATTGTAGAGGGGTTGGGCCTGTACCGCAATCTCGCGGAACCCAGGCGCGGCTGCGTTCGTATCGATGTTTAACGGTATTCATGGGAGTTCCTATGGCATTTCGTGGCGGTCTTCCGGCAGTTCGTAGAGCGGCATGCGTACTGGCTCTAGTGGTTCTAGGAGCGGGTACGGCATTATGCGCTGATGACAAGCAAAGCGGTAATAAGGACTGCGACGGAAGGCCGCTGACTGCTGCTGACCGCGAATTCCAGCAGCAGCCTGGAGATGTGCTTGAGCCCCAACATCTTGAGATCGTCCGGCCCTTCAGCGGAACCGGCAGGCTTGACGTGAACGTTTGCGATGCACGACTGATTGTTCGCGTGAAGCCGGACGCCAAAGACCTGAAAGTCTCAGTCGATCTCGGAGACAAGTCCAAGACGTCTGCATTGGGCTTCGTTCATGTCCTGAAAGTTGCTCCGGACAATGGCGTGCTTCTTTTGAAGTTTCCTGAAGATGCCCATGCAGTTGTGACCTTGACTATCCCGATGAGCAAGGGACTGGAGAGTGAATTCAATCTTGGCAAAGGTGATTTGAATTTCGACGCTATCGGCAGCGCTGGCCAGCGGGAAATCAATGTGGGCTACGGACACGCAAAGCTGCTGGTCGAGGGCGATAAGAGCTACTCCGATATGCAGGTGAACATCGGTATGGGATCGCTCCACGACCACAGGCCCGGGGGACATGATGGGCACTTTGTCGTGAGCAGGAACTATAGCGGCAGCGGTGACGGTTCACTACAGGTGAATGTCGGGATGGGCAGCCTGGACATTGCTCAGGAATAGGAGGCACTTATGTTTTCCAAGGCGTTATGGGCGGGCATTGCTCTAATTTGCGTGAGTGCGGCGTATGCGCAGGATGCTTCCTCGCGGCAGAAACTTGAATTGCCGAAGCCGAACCCTCTGGTTATCAGCAAAACTCTTCCGGCAAACGGCACGCTGGTGATGGAGATGAATGTCGGCGAGGTTCGCGTTGTTCGTAGTGATGATCAGAAAACGATCCGGCTCACGATTGAGCCGGAGGCATTCTACGATGATGCGACGGTGCAGTCATGGGTGAGGCGATTTGATGTAGCAGGTGACCGCGCTTCCATCGACTTGAACTTGCCGAAGCACCAGAACAACCATGAAGGGGCGCGCATCACGATTGCACTTCCAGCGCAGACGGACCTGAAGCTGGAACTCGGCGTCGGCGATTTGTCGGTGAAGGGCATCGAAGGCAACAAGGACCTGCATGTTGGCATTGGGCAGCTTACTGTTGGTGTGTCCGACGGCGCAAAGTACAACGACATCCGCACCGGAACGAAGATTGGCGATGCTGAGGACGCTGTCTCTCATCAACATTCGGGCGGGTTCTTTCCAAAAACGCAGCACACTTCGCTGCAAGGAATCTATAAGCTGCGTGCGACGGTGGGCATTGGTCAGGTGGATGTGGTGCAGGACTGAGCTGGCTTAGGCGTCCGCCGCTTTGCTGGCAATCGCTTCCAGTTGCAACAGATGGTTTACATCGTGACCGGCCATGGTTTCTACGATGGTCTGAAAGGTCATGGTTCCGCGTTCCGGGTGGGTGACTGCTTTCGCGCGGTCTTCAGGCTTCGTATTTCGGATAAGAGCAAGGTTCCAGCGGCGGAGGGAAGAAAAGACAGCGAGCGCTGACGGAGCGTCATAGGCCGCATAGGTTGCGGCCCATATCTCTTGATCAAAAGGCTGGATGACGTGGTTATCTTCCGCTAATGTCTGCCGCAACCGGTAAGCGAAGGTAATTTCGCAATCCGCCAGATGGGTGAAGATTTCGCGGGCGTTCCACTTCCCCGGAGCGGAAGATTTTTCAATGCCGGCGGGGCCAAGCCTGGTAAAAAGTGTGCCAAGCCTGGCGGGAGTTTCAGCGATGATTTCCTGCGCATCGCGACCGCCGAGGAATTTTTCGTAGGGATTCAGCACGAGCGATCACCCGAAGAGAACTACACCTTTGTAGCATAATCCTTTTCGGCTTATATCCGGCAATTAGAGCGGTAGCGATTACGGGCCGTTTGTAGTTTTCGGATGGCATCTTCTTCAAGCAAGCGTGGACAGCCAAGTTCGTGAGCGGCAAGGCACACCTGGGCGAAATGCTCTGTCGTTTCCAGTTTCATGAAAGCATCCAGCAGGTCTTTGCCATAGGTGACGAGGCCGTGGTTGGCCATCAGGATGGCGTCGTGATCGAGGAGGTAGGGTCTAAGGCTGTCGCCCACTTCATTGGTTCCCGTAGTTGCATATTCGGCGAGGGGGATTTTCCCCAAGGTCATGATGAGTTCAGCGCAGAGCGGCATATCGAGTGCCATGCCGCACGAAGCAAATGCTGTGGCAATAGGCGGATGCGCGTGAACGACGGCCTGGACATCAGGGCGCGACTCGTAGACAGCCAGGTGCATGCCGATTTCACTGGTAACGTTGCGCGTACCCGCGAGCAGCTTACCGTCGAGGTCCACGACGACCATATCCGATGGGCGCAGCAGATATTTGCTGCAGCCTGTAGGGGTGGAGAGAATGCGCTCGCTGTCGAGGCGAACCGAGAGGTTTCCCGAGGTTCCCGGTGCGAAACCGAGCCGATACATCCATTTGGAATAACGCGTAAGCTGGCGTCGCACCTCGCGATCGGGCCGTTCGATATTAACAACGTTCGCCGCCGATGCAGAGCGGACCGGCGCAAGAGGTTCTGTCAGAGTGATTACCGGCTGCGACGTCATGCGAATGCGACCTCCCTCTGTAGGCTTCTGTATCTACTGACGTATTTCCCTAGACGTTCTGACAGATGAAACGGTTTTCTAAAAGCAATGCCCAGGTCAAATCCGCGACCAGAGAGTGGATCTGTACCAAGCTGAACATAGATAACGCCGATAGCGCGTTCTGGCAAGTTATTTTCGAGTCTCTTCACGAAATCCCCAAAATTTTGCGGAAAATCATTTCCGTTTTGGATTTGGACTGGCAGGCTGTCCCCCGATAGGAGGGAATGGAAGACTCTCTAGCAGCGCTGGACGCAGCCTGCTTCGCAGGGGGGCAAAAGGCCCGGGACAGGAAAATCCGCAGGCGGCGCCGGCTTGTCTGAATGCCGCGATTTTGGGGACAATATGCCGACGAGCCAGAAGGCAAAGAAGGCAAAAGTGGATATCAGGAAAAGGATGACTTGGAGGGCCTTGAGCGTGGTTTCCGGAGGATCAACCCAAGGCGCGATGCAGAGGGTGAGCACACAGATAAGACACAGCAATACCACAACGACTTTTATGGCACGCCCCATTCTGCAAAAATCGTAGATGGATTTCTTACGGTTGGCAACCGTTGAGGCAGGATTGGACCCATTATTGAGATCATTTATTTGCCGCCAGATTTTGGCAATCCTCATTGCTTAGGAGATGTATTTGGGTTATTCGCACGTTGATGAATTTCTGCAAGGGTCTTATCAACCTGTCCCCTGAGTCGTCTTCATCATCGGTTCGTATATATCGACCACTTGCAAGCCGCGCCCGTACCTTCTCGCACCATTGCCGGCCATTTTGTCATCGTGGCTATATGACAGAGCGAGCGATATCCCGGCACTCCGCTAACCGAGTTGGACGTCCGAATCTGCGACCATGTAGCCTGAATCGCACCCATCGTTCTATGTTGATTCGCAATAGTCTTAGGCTCGGGATTGCCGAATCATTTGCTGGCGGATTGGATGGATATCAAACAACCGCAATTCAACACAAAGAGGTTGCTATCCGATTCATTGCAATCTCCCTTAGACAGTACTGCCACCATATGATAGCGAACGCAGTGCTTTTATTACCTGATCTTCAGTTGCCTTTTGGCGGGGCTGAGAATTTGGCCCAGAATGCCGTTTGAAATCGCGCGCTGACAGGAGTATCCTGAAATAGCAGACGAGTTTGTCCGTGCCTGTTCGTGAGTCAGCCGGGGCGCGGAGGAATGAGTGGGCGAAAGCCCACTTTTCTTTTGCTGCAAACTCAATTCAACGCATGGCATTGCTTCTGGACCAAATTCGCGCCACGGCGCAGCGGGTTGCCGCTTCGCACGGTCTTGATGTGATTGAAATTGAGCACCAGGGCGGCGGCAAACATCGCATTTTACGTGTGTTTATTGAGAAGAACGCCGAGCAACGAGCGAAGCTGGCCGAGGCCACTAAGGCTCGGAATCCGGAAGAGAGTTTTCTCCCGTCGGACGTGGAAATCGACCAACTGGCGGGCATCACGCATGAGGATTGCCAGCAATTCAGCCAGGATTTCGGTACGGTTCTAGATGTGGAAGACTTGGTTCCGGGGGCGGAATATACACTGGAGGTTTCCTCACCCGGCCTGGACCGCAAGCTGTACGGCGAGCATGATTACCGGCGTTTCAGAGGCAGCATGGTGAAGCTGCAGACCTTTGAGCCGGTTGCGGGCAACCGTCATTGGCATGGCAAGCTCACAGAAGTAAATGGGCGTGGCGTTGTGCTGGATTTGTCCGCAATGAAGCAAAAGGGCAGGAAGAAAAAGGACGCGGCGAGCGAGACGGTCGAAATCGAGTTCTCCAATATAGAAAAGGGGAACCTCGTTCCGGAGTTCTGAAAATTTGTAATCTGCCATCCTTTCGCAAGTGCTCGAAAGGATGGGGTACCCAAGGGTTTGGAAGAGAGAGCAGCATGGCAAGTGTGTTGTATCAAAGCATTGAGGCGCTGAGCCGCGACAAAGGCATTGACCCGGGCATCGTTGTGTCCGCGGTGGAAGACGCGATTGCGCTGGCAACGCGCAAGTATTACAAGACGCAGGAAAACATGCGCGCCGAGCTCGATAAAGAGACGGGCGAAATTCGCGCATATATCTACAAAACCGTCGTCGAAGCGCCAGAGCAGATTGAAGACCCGGTGAACCAGATCGCCCTTGGCGAGGCGCGCGAGCTTGCGCCCGAGGTCGAGATTGGCGGCGAGATTCGCTATTACAAGCCGACCGACGTGCTTGGACGCATTGCCGCGCAGATGGCCAAGCAGGTCATCTTCCAGAAGGTGCGCGAGGCCGAACGCGACACGGTTTTCCAGGAATATAACCATCGCGTCGGCGAGGTCCTTAACGCGACGGTTAAGCGTCTGGAACCGCAGGACGTGATCTTCGACCTGGGCAAGGCGGAAGCGCGGATGCCCAAGCGCGAACAGTCGCGGCTGGAGCAGTTTGCCGTGGGCGAGCGCGTTCGCGTCGTGCTGCTGCGCGTGGATCGCGCGGCCAAGGGGCCGCAGGTGATTGTCTCGCGGGCCGCGCCGGAGCTGGTGCAGAACCTCTTTCAGAGCGAAGTGCCGGAGATTTACGACGGCACGGTGATGATTAAAGCCATAGCCCGCGAAGCGGGTGAGCGCACCAAGATCGCCGTCACGTCGCGCGACAAGGATGTTGATCCGGTCGGCGCGTGCGTGGGCATGAAGGGCATGCGCGTGCAGTCGATTATCCGCGAGTTGCGCGGGGAAAAGATTGACATCATCGAGTTCAGCGAAGAGGTCACAACCTTTGCAGAGAAGGCGCTGCAACCGGCGAAGGTAAGCCGTGTCAGCATTACTGATCTGGGCGAAAAACAGTTGGAAGTCATCGTCGATGACACGCAGTTATCGCTGGCCATCGGCAAGAAGGGCCAGAATGTACGGCTTGCCGCCAAACTGCTGGCCTGGAAGATCGACATCAAGAGCGAGGAAGAGAAGCGCCAGGAAGTGGAGCAGCAGATGCAGGCCATGTCCGGCGGTCCGACTACACCCATCGAGCAGGTTGGCGAGCTAGGTGAGGCCATTATCCAGAAACTGGTTGCGGCTGGAGTGACGACAGTGGAAGCGCTGGCCGATATGACGCCGGAACAGCTCGAAGAGATTCCCGGCATCGGGGAGAAGACACTGGAGAAAATCAGCTCTGCTGTTCGCCACTATTTCGGACAGTATGAGGAAGGCGAAGAGCGCCCGGGGCCTGCTATGCCAGAGCTCGCTGAAGCAGAGCACATTGCGGACGCTCAGGCAGAGGAAGAGATTGCCGCGCTGGAGCAGGACCTGACTCAGACCGGTGAAGAGCGGCCCTCAGAAGATGGTTCCGGCCTCATCACTGATGAATTGGCGGAAGAACGGCTGGCTGAAGTAACAGAAGAAGGTCCTGCGCTGGCAGACGAAGGCGCAGAGTCTCTGGAGCCAGGACGGGAAGACACCAGTGAAGTGCTGGCCGAGCATCATCCCAATACGGAAATCGCGCGCGCCGAAGCAGTTGTCGAAGGCAATGTGGACGAGCCGAAAGATGAGGCGGTCGAAGGCAAAAAGGTTGATGAGGGCGGCGCATAAGATGCGCTGCCATGAGATATGCAGGTCTGAGATGATGGGCGCGAGGCGCGTTATTTCAGGCGATAATACAAACAGGATTGACTTCCACAGGCATGAGGTTGCTATGAACAGCTGAGCGCTTGGGACGTAGAAACGCAAAAAGGGACGGATGAGCAAAGTTCGAATCAACGATCTGGCACGCGAGCTGGAAGTAAAGAGCAAGGCCATTCTCGACGTGCTTACAGATGTCGGCGTGACCGAGAAAAAGACGCACTCCAGTTCGCTGGAGGCGGATGAAGCCGAGCGTGTGCGCGCACATTTCAACCGCGGCGGCAAGACCGCAGGCGCATCATCACAGGCGCGGGCTGAAGCCGAGCCAAAGCCGAAGATTGACTGGTCGCGCGTTTCCAAGCCCGGCGATGTGCTGAAGGCAATCCAGGAACGCAAAGAGCAGGAAGCGCTTGCCGCCAGCCGTCCCGCGCCGCAGCCTTCCGCAGTGAAGCCTGCTGTTGCTCCTGCTGCTCCTGCTGCTCCGAAGCAGCCTACTCCGCAGGCGCCGGTAGCTCCTCCCGTGGAAGCAGCCAAACCGGCTCCGCGCAGAATTGTTCCTCAGCCCCGGCCTGCGCCGGCGGTGGTGGCGCCCCCTCCACAGACTCCAGCCATCGCAGCCAAGCCCCCGGCTGGTCCGGTTGTAGCGAAGCCTCCGGTTGTTCCGCCTGAAACCAAACCGGCGGTTGTCGCTGCTCCGCCTGCTGTCGCGTCTGTAGCCGCCAAGCCGGTAACGCCGACTGTGGCTGTTCCTGCGCCGGTGAGTGCTCCGGCTCCTGTGGCTGCTGCTCCGTCTGCGCCTGTCGCCACATCTGAGACAGTCGAACCGCCGGCTCCAGCAACCGCAGCGGCTCCTCAAGCTGACACAGCCGCATCTTCAGCGCCAGCCCGCCGCGTGATTATGCCGCAGACGGGTCCGCGCCCGGTATACACGGCGCCGCCGCCGTCACCTGCGCCGACAGGGCAGACTCAGGGTGGTTTGCAGCGCGGCCGTCCAATCTTTGATCGCCGCCCCGGTGGCGCTCCCGGACAGCGTCCGCAGGGTGGTCCTCCGGGACAGTTCCCCGGCGGCCGCCGACCCATGCACCCCACGCGCACTCAGCCTGGAGGCCCTCCGGGAGCAGCGCGCCCCGGCTTTGGGCAGCGGCCCGGCTTCGGAGGTCCGCGTCCTGGCTTCGGTCAGCGTCCGGGAATGGGCGCGCCCGGACTCGTTCCGCCTCCGGGCGAAGCGCCGCGTCCGCAGCGGCCTGGCGGCCAGCAGCGTCGTGGCCGTCAGCAATATCCAAAGACCAAAGAAGGCCCGATGAAGGGCTTTGCGCCGCCGTCGCGTTTTGGCGGCGCGCAGGTTCCCGCCGAGCCAATGCCGATCACGCGTACTATCACTGTGACGGAAGGCATTAGCGTCAAGGACCTGGCGGAAAAACTGGAAGTGCGCGGCAAGGACCTTATTGCTACCCTTCTCATGCGCGGTGTCTTTGTCACCGTCAATCAGTCCCTCGATGCGGAACTGGTGAAGGATGTGGCGCGTCAGTTTGGCGCAGACACGCAATTCATTACCTTTGAAGACCAGATGGCCAATGAAGCCATCGAGAGCATGTTGCAGCAGGAGAACCCGGACGAGCTAGAAGTCTCGCGGCCTCCGGTGGTTACGGTAATGGGCCATGTCGATCATGGAAAGACCTCCCTGCTCGATGCTATCCGCGAGACCGATGTTGCTGGTGGCGAAGCTGGAGGTATCACGCAGCACATTGGTGCTTACAAGGTCCGCATCGGCAAGCAGGACTCGCCAGCGTTCGGACGCGAGATTGTCTTCCTCGATACTCCAGGCCACGAAGCCTTTACCCGTATGCGCGCTCGCGGCGCCAAAGTTACTGACATCGTTGTCATTGTTGTTGCCGCCGATGACGGGGTGATGCCGCAAACGCTCGAAGCCATCGACCATGCCAAGGCTGCGAACGTGCCCATGATCGTAGCGGT
>Ga0126371_10002540_pt1 | contig 15734 bp, 13 predicted proteins | sample PanSoiMetaPlot_4_FD_110145 | JGI IMG/M metagenome (GOLD analysis project Ga0126371, IMG submission 110145) | Tropical forest soil microbial communities from Panama - MetaG Plot_4 | ecosystem: Environmental > Terrestrial > Soil > Tropical forest > Bulk soil | place: Panama | collected 2016-02-17 | reverse complement strand
CCTCTTCCTCACCCCAAATGCGGGCGGCTTCCTAGAACACGGGATCGTCGGCGAAGACGTTGCACAGATAGCGCGTGTAGTCGGCGCCGTTCTGCTCGACCAGGCTCGCCGCCTTGGCAAGGCGCACGATAGCCGGTTCGACCTTCGCCGGGTCGAACCGGTCCCACGGAATATCGTTCAGCGTCCAGTGACTCACGGGCACGTTCCTCGCCCGCGATTATAGCGTCGCTGCCGAGGCGCGCCTATTTCGGCGCACGCCGGCGATCAGTGTGCAGCGGCCCGCAAAGCGTCGAGCTTGGCCTGAGCGGCCGCGAGGCGGCGTTCGGCGGCGCGCAGCTGCGCCAGCGCCTCGCTCTTGTCGTCTCCGGTCGCACGCGCCACCTGGTCCTTGAGGCCGGCGTGGTGGCTCTCGGCTTCCTTGACCTCGGATTCGGTCGCGGCGCGGTCGATCTCGCCGACCGGCAGCGCCTCGTCGGCGAGCACGGTGCAGCGCTCGGGCGTCACTTCGGCAAAGCCGCCGGAGACGAAAATCCGCTGCGACACGCTGCGCTGATCGTCGGCGTAGACGTCGATGATGCCCGGCCGCACGGTGGAAATGAGCAGCGAATGGCCCGGCAGCACGCCAAAATTGCCCTCGCCACCCGGCACCACGACCATGGCGACGTCTTCCGAGAGCAGCAACTTCTCGGGCGAGACCAGCTCGAATTTGACCTTGTCGGCCATCGCGCCTTACGCCGCCTCCGCCGCCATCTTTTTGGCCTTGGCGACGGCCTCGTCGATAGTGCCGACCATGTAGAAGGCGCTCTCCGGCAGATCGTCGTAGTCGCCGGCAACGATGCCCTTGAAGCCCTTGATGGTGTCTTCGAGCTTCACGAACACGCCGGGCGAGCCGGTGAACACTTCGGCGACGTGGAAGGGCTGCGACAGGAACCGCTGGATCTTGCGCGCACGCGAGACCGTGAGCTTGTCGGCTTCCGACAGCTCGTCCATGCCCAGAATGGCGATGATGTCCTGCAGCGACTTGTAGGTCTGCAACACGCGCTGGACGTCGCGCGCCACCGTGTAATGTTCCTCGCCGACGACGCGCGGATCCAACATCCGCGACGTCGAATCCAAGGGATCGACCGCCGGATAGATGCCGAGCTCGGCGATCTGGCGCGACAGCACGGTCGTCGCGTCGAGATGCGCGAACGAGGTTGCCGGCGCCGGATCGGTCAAGTCGTCGGCCGGGACGTAGATCGCCTGCACCGAGGTGATCGAGCCTTTTTTGGTGGTGGTGATGCGCTCTTGCAGCGCGCCCATGTCGGTGGCCAACGTCGGCTGATAGCCGACCGCCGACGGAATGCGACCCAGCAGCGCCGACACTTCCGAGCCCGCCTGGGTGAAGCGGAAGATGTTGTCGACGAAGAACAGCACGTCCTGGCCTTCCTCGTCGCGGAAATATTCCGCCAGCGTCAGACCGGTGAGGCCGACGCGCGCGCGCGCGCCCGGCGGCTCGTTCATCTGGCCGTAGACCAGCGCCGCCTTGGAGCCCGGACCGTCGGGGATGATGACTTTCGATTCCATCATCTCGTGATAGAGGTCGTTGCCTTCACGCGTGCGCTCGCCGACGCCGGCAAACACCGAGTAGCCGCCGTGCGCCTTGGCGATGTTGTTGATCAATTCCATGATGATGACGGTCTTGCCGACGCCGGCGCCGCCGAACAGGCCGACTTTGCCGCCGCGCGCATAGGGCGCCAGCAAATCGACCACCTTGATGCCGGTGACCAGGATTTCGGCCTCGGTCGATTGATCGATGAACTCGGGCGCCGGCTTGTGGATCGGCGCCATCGCCTTGGCCTTGACCGGGCCGCGCTCGTCGACCGGCTCGCCGATGACGTTGAGGATGCGCCCCAGCGTTTCCGGGCCAACGGGCACGCGGATCGGGCCGCCGGTGTCGACCACCTCGGCGCCGCGCACCAGGCCGTCGGTCGTGTCCATGGCGATGGTGCGCACCGTGTTCTCGCCGAGTTCCTGCGCGACTTCGAGCACCAGGGTCTTGCCCTGGTTCTGCACGTGCAGCGCGTTAAGAATGAACGGCAGTTCGCCTTCGAACTTGACGTCGACGACGGCGCCGATGACCTGCGCGACAGTGCCGGTGTTGTTCTTCGCCATGATGCTTCCCCTAGAGCGCCTCGGCGCCCGAAATGATCTCGATCAGTTCCTTGGTGATGGCGGCCTGACGCGAGCGATTATAGGTGATGTTGAGCCGGTCGATCATCTCGCCGGCGTTGCGCGTCGCATTGTCCATCGCGGTCATGCGCGCGCCCTGTTCCGACGCGGCGTTTTCCAACAGCGCGGTGAAAATCTGGACCGCAAGGTTGCGCGGCAAAAGTTCGGTCAGGATGTCGCTTTCCTCGGGCTCGAACTCGTAGATCGCGCCCTTGGTATCGGCCTTGTCCTTTTCCTTCACCTCCGGAACGGCAAAGGGAATCAATTGCTGCTTGGTGACGATCTGGCTGATCGCCGACTTGAAGCGGTTGAAGACCACGGTGCAGGTGTCGAACTCGCCGGCCTCGAAACGTTCGACCAGGCGGCCCGCGATGTCCTCGGCATTGGCGAAGGTCAGACGCGGCCGGCCGATCTCGGTCAGACTTTCGACGATGAGCTTGGCGTTGTCACGCCGCAGCGCGTCGCGCCCCTTGCGACCGACGGTGAACAGTTTGACCGTCTTGCCGTCGCGCTGGAGCGCACGGAGCGTGCGCCGCGCCTCACGCAGGATACTGGCGTTGAAGCCGCCGGCGAGACCGCGATCCGACGTGGCGACGAGCAGCAGATGGGTTTGCTCGCTGCCAGTGCCGGCCAGCAGCTTGGGCGCATTCGGCTGGTTGCGCAGATTGGCGGCGAGCGAGCCGAGCATGCGCTCCATCCGCTCGGCATAGGGCCGCGCAGCCAAAGCCTGCTCCTGCGCGCGGCGCAGGCGCGACGCCGCCACCATCTTCATCGCCGACGTGATCTTCTGCGTCGAGCGGACGGAGCGGATGCGGTTGCGCAGGTCCTTGAGGTTCGCCATGGCGCGCTGCTACCTGTCGCTCAGGCGAAGGCTTTGGCGAAGCCGTCGAGGAAAGCGACCAGGTCCTTTTCCGTATCCTGCGCCAGCTCGCGCTTGTCGCGGATCGACGCCAGAACCTTCGGCGCCTTGGCGCGCAGCTCGCCGAGCATCTGCGCCTCGAAGCGCGTGACGTCGGCGATCTCGACCTTGTCGAGATAGCCGCGCGTACCGGCGAAGATCGAAACCACCTGCTCTTCGACCGGCACCGGCTTGAACTGCGGCTGCTTCAGCAGCTCGGTCAGCCGCGCACCTCGTGCCAAGAGCCGCTGGGTCGCCGGATCGAGGTCCGAGGCGAACTGCGCGAAGGCCGCCATCTCGCGGTATTGCGCGAGCTCGAGCTTGATTTTGCCGGCGACCTGCTTCATCGCCTTGATCTGCGCCGCGGAACCCACGCGCGAAACCGACAGGCCGACGTTAATCGCCGGCCGGATGCCGCGATAGAACAGGTCGGTTTCGAGGAAGATCTGGCCGTCGGTGATCGAGATGACGTTGGTCGGAATGTAGGCAGAGACGTCGCCCGCCTGAGTCTCGATCACCGGCAACGCGGTGAGCGAGCCCGAGCCGTGATCCTGATTCATCTTCGCGGCGCGCTCGAGCAGGCGCGAATGCAGATAGAAGACGTCGCCCGGATAGGCTTCGCGGCCCGGCGGACGGCGTAGCAGCAGCGACATCTGGCGGTAGGCGACGGCCTGCTTCGACAGATCGTCGTAGACGATGACCGCGTGCATGCCGTTGTCGCGGAAGAACTCGCCCATGGTGCAGCCGGCATAAGGCGCCAGGAACTGCAGCGGCGCCGGCTCCGACGCGGTGGCGGCGACCACGATCGAATAGTCGAGCGCACCGTAATCGGCGAGCGTCTTGACGATCTGCGCGACCGTCGAGCGCTTCTGGCCGACCGCAACATAGATGCAGTAGAGCTTCTTCGATTCGTCGTTGCCCGCGTTGACCGCCTTCTGATTGAGGAAGGCGTCGATCGCGACCGCGGTCTTGCCGGTTTGGCGGTCGCCGATGATCAGCTCACGCTGGCCGCGGCCGACCGGCACCAGCGCGTCGATCGCCTTGAGGCCGGTCTGCACCGGTTCGTGTACCGAGCGGCGCGGGATGATGCCCGGCGCCTTGACCTCGACACGCATGCGCTTGACGTCCTTCAGCGGGCCTTTGCCGTCGATCGGCTCGCCCAGCGCGTTGACGACGCGGCCGAGCAGGCCGCGGCCGACCGGCACGTCGACGATGGCGCCGGTGCGCTTCACCGTATCGCCCTCGCGGATGCCGCTGTCGTCGCCGAAAATCACGACGCCGACATTGTCGGTTTCGAGGTTCAGGGCCATGCCCTTGACGCCATTCGGGAACTCGACGAGCTCGCCAGCCTGGACCTTGTCGAGGCCATAGACGCGGGCGATGCCGTCGCCGACCGACAGGACCTGACCGACCTCGGCGACGTCCGCCTCGGTGCCGAACTCGGCGATCTGCTTTTTTAGGATCGCGGAAATTTCCGCGGCACGGATTTCCATATCAACCAGCCCCCTTCATCGCCAGCGCGAGCCGCGCCAGCTTGCTCTTGAGCGACGCGTCGACCATGCGCGAGCCCACCTTGACGACCAGCCCGCCGAGCAAGCTCGGATCGACGCGGAAGTCGATTGCGACCTTGCCGCCGACGGCCTTGCGCAGGCGCTCGTCCACCGCCTGGCGCTGCGTCGCGGACAATTCCTGTGCCGCGATCACCTGCGCCGTTACCTCGCCGCGGCGTTCGGCGAGAATGCGGAGAAATCCCTGAATCATGTCGGGCAGCGCGAACAGCCGCCGGTTGCGCGCCAACAATCCGAGAAAATTGTGCGTCAGCGGATTGACGCCGGCGCGTTCGCCGACCGCGTCGATCGCGCGCGCCTGTTCGTCACGCTGCAAAACCGGACTACGGATCATGCGGCGCAGATCGGCGCTGTCGTCGATCAGCCGATGCAGGCCCGTCAGATCGGACGCCACCGCGTCGAGCGCCTTGCGCTCGTCGGCAAGATCGAACAGCGCGGCCGCGTAACGCTCCGCCAAACCGGCTACGCTTGTCGCTTCGGATGCCACGTCGAGCTGATGTCCTTAAATTTCGGTCGAGACCGACGCCGAGACGGTCTCAAAATGAACGCGCCCTCCGTCGGGTTTTCGCCGTTCGAAAACCCCAACCGTCACGGTCCGGCCGGAAAGCGCGGCGGTTCTAACATAGGCATTTCGGGCACGCAACATGGCCGCCCAGCGGCGCCGTGTCGCGTCGTCGCAGTCGGAAAATCCCAGCCGCCGCAAGGTTTTCGGCGCTATAAGGGGCCCGCGCCACAGCGCCCGAATGCGTGTCGTCCAAGCCGCGAAAAGGTTGATCCACGGATGAGCTCCGAGACCGTCTTACGCCCTTCCGCAGCCCTGGCTTTGACGCCGCCGATCGGCCTCGTCCGGCTGTCCCTGTTGGCGGTCGCGGTCGGCATCGTCACCGGCGTCGGCGCGGTCGCCTTCCGCGCGCTTATCGCCTTCGTCCACAATCTGTTGTTCCTCGGGACCGTCTCGGCCGTTTACAACTCCAACGCGTTCACGCCGCCGCACCCGTGGGGCGCCGCGGTGATTCTGGTGCCGGTCGTCGGCGGCTTGCTGGTGACGCTGCTGGTCACGAAATTCGCCCCCGAGGCGCAAGGCCACGGCGTGCCCGAGGTCATGGACGCCATCTACTATCGCGAAGGCCGCATCCGGCCGGTTGTCGCGGTGGTCAAGTCGCTCGCCTCGGCGATCTCGATCGGCAGTGGCGCCTCAGTCGGACGTGAGGGCCCCATCATCCAGATCGGTGCCTCGTTGGGCTCTACCTTCGGCCAGATTTTTCACATGGCGCCGTGGCAGCGGATCACGCTGGTCGCCGCCGGCGCTGGCGCCGGTATTGCGGCGACCTTCAACACGCCGATCGGCGGCGTGATGTTCGCGATCGAATTGATGATGCCGGAGGTCAGTACGCGCACGTTCCTGCCGGTGGCGCTCGCCACCGGCACGGCGACGTTCATCGGCAATGTTCTTCTCGGCCCGAAGCCCGCCTTTGCGGTGCCCGATCTGGCGCTGATCGGCGACCGTCCGGTATCGACCGCGGCGCTTCTGCTGTTCGCGCTGTTCGGCGCGATTATGGGGCTGGCCGCCACCGCCTTCGTGCGCGCCCTGCCAGCCGCTGAAGACTTCTTCGAGCGCATCAAGAACCCCTACCTGCGCCACGCCATCGGCATGCTGATGGTCGGCGTGCTGATCTACGGACTCCAGCGCGGCTTCGGCCACTACTACGTCGAAGGCGTCGGTTACGCGACGGTCCAGGCGATCTTGTTGGGCCAGATAACGTTGATCATCCTGCCGCTGCTGTTCGTGAGCAAACTGTTCGCGACCTCCGTCAGCCTTGGTTCGGGCGCTTCAGGCGGGATTTTTTCGCCGTCGCTTTATATGGGCGCGACGCTTGGCGGGGCGTTCGGCGCGCTCGTCAGCGCCATTCATCCCGTCGCCGGCGCAACGCCCGAGGCCTTTGCGATGGTCGGCATGGCGGCGATGGTTGGCGGTGGCACCGGCGCGGCGATGACGGCGATTGCCATGGTCTTCGAGATGACGCGCGATTACGGCATCGTGATGCCGATGATCCTCGCCGTGGCGCTCAGCATCGGCGTGCGCCGCATGCTATCGCGCGAGAACATCTACACGATCAAGCTGGTCAGCCGCGGCCACTTCGTTCCCAAGGCGCTGCACGCCAACATGTTTTTGGTGCGGCACGCCAAGGACGTCATGGACACGGACATTCTGGTGCTGCCGGCCAGCACCGATTTCGATGCGTTCCTGCGGCAGCCCGAAAACACGGGAGCACTCAAGCACGTCGTGGTGACGGATGACGACAGGATCGTCGGCGTATTGCGTATCAACACCGGCATTCGCCGTGGGCTTGAAAACGCACATTCCAGCGTCAAACTGGGCGACGTCGCGCAGAAGAATTTCACCGTTGCGCACGAGGACGACATCGCCTTCGACGTCATCGACCGGATGTGGCGTGAGGATGCCGCCATGGCGGTAGTCGTGCGGAACGCGGCGGCCGGGGCTCCGGACGTGCGCGGCATCATTTCGAAGGAACACGTTGCCGATTCGGTGGCCGAGAGCATCCGGCCCTACGCGACCGACTGAGCGTCAGAGGAAACTGTAAGGATCGACGTCCACCTGGACGCGAACGGCGGCTGGCAGTTGCATGGCATCGAGCCAGGCCCGCAGGGTGCTTTGCAGCGACGCGGCGCGTTGCGCCTTGACCAGAAAGCGCCGCCGGTGCCGGCCGCGCAGCATCGCCAGCGGCGCCGGCGCCGGACCCAGGACCTCGATGCCTTCGACATGCGGTGCCTGCCGGGCGATAACGCGCGCGGCACGGTCGGCGGCATCGGCGTCCGGGGCCGAAACGATCAGCGCCGCCAGCCGACCGAATGGCGGCCAGTTGCCGTCGCGCCGCGATTCGGCCTCGGCGGCGAAGAAACCGTCGCGGTCGTCGCTCGCCAGCGCCTGCATCACCGGGTGCTCCGGCATATAAGTCTGCAGCAGGACCACGCCCGGCCGCTCGGCCCGACCGGCGCGGCCGGCGACTTGATGCAAGAGCTGGAAGGTTCGCTCCGCCGCGCGCAGATCGCCGCCCGACAAGCCGAGATCGGCGTCGACGACGCCGACCAGGGTCAGCATCGGGAAATGATGGCCCTTGGCCATCACCTGGGTCCCGATCAGCATGTCGACCTCGCGGCGCTCGACGCGCTCGAGCAATTCGGCCATGGCGCGCGGACCGCTCAACGTATCGCTGGCCATGACGGCGATGCGCGCCTGCGGAAAGCGGTGCGCGGCCTCCTCCGCCAGACGTTCGACGCCCGGACCGCACGCGGCGAAGCTGGCGGCGGCGGCGCATTGGGGACAGGCCGGCGGCATGGCCGTCGCATAGCCGCAATGGTGGCACTGCAATCCGCCGGCGCGGCGATGCTCGATCAGCCAGGCCGTGCAGTTCGGACATTGCATGCGGTGGCCGCATTCGCGGCACAAAGTGAGCGGCGCGTAGCCGCGACGATTGAGGAACAGCATCGCCTGCTCGCCTGCTGCCAGCGTTTCGCCCAGCGCCTGCACCAGCGGCGGCGACAGGAAGCGCTGCCGCTCGGGCTTCTGCTTGCGCAGATCGATGACGCGGATCTCTGGCAGCCGCGCCATACCGTGCCGCGCTGGCAGATGGAGCCGCGCATAGCGGCCGGACAGCGCGTTGATTGTGGTTTCGAGCGACGGCGTCGCCGACACCAGGACAATCGGCAGCTGCGCCAGCGACGCCCGCACCACCGCCATGTCGCGTGCGTGATAGATAACGCCGTCCTCCTGCTTGAACGATGCGTCGTGCTCTTCGTCGACGACGATCAGGCCGAGATCGCGGAACGGCAGGAACAGCGCCGAGCGCGCGCCGACAACGACGCGCGCCTGGCCGTCGGCGACGTGGCACCAGGTCGCGCGGCGCTGCGCGTGGCCGAGATCGGAATGCCACAGCGCCGGCGGCGCGCCGAAGCGGTCGGCGAAGCGTTTCAGCAATTGCGCCGACAGCGCGATCTCCGGCAACAGCACCAGCGCCTGGCGGCCGCGTTCGAGCGTCGCAGCGATTGCCGCGAAATAAACCTCGGTCTTGCCCGAGCCGGTGACGCCATCGAGCACGGTCACGCCGAAGCCGCCGCGTTTCACCTTGCCGATCAGCTCGGCGGCAGCGGTCTCCTGCGCCGATGACAACGGCGGACCCGGCAGTCGCCAATCCGGCATTGGCGGCGGCAACGCAGCGGGCAACGCGACCGGCGCCAGCAGACCGGCGGCCGTCATCGTCTTGATCACACCGGGACCGCACGCCGCGCGTCGCGCCAGGTCGCCGGCGGTCGCGGCGCCGCCTTCGGCTAGCAGTTCGAGCACGCGGCGCCGCTGCGGCGTCAGCCGCGCCGCGGGATCGTCGAGCGCGTGCCGTCCCGCGTCGGCGATCTCGTAACCGCTGATCGCGCGCGGCGGCTCGAGCGCATCGGGCACGCTCATCGTCATGCGCAACACCGCGCCGGGGGCGGTCAGCGTATAATTCGCCACCCAATCGACGAATCGCCGCAGCTCGTCGTGCAGCGGCGGCACGGACAGCGTCTCGGCAATCGGCTTGAGCTTGGCTTCGGCGACATCGGCGCGATCGGGACCCCAGACGACGCCGGCGACTCGCCGACGGCCGAGCGGCACACGCACGAAATCGCCGACGGCGACGCGCATTCCGTTCGTCACGCGATAGTCATAGGCGCCGGCGAGCGGCAACGGCAGCAGCACGCTGACGCGATCGGCGCGCGCCGGTTCGGCGTTGGCAGGGTGCTCCGGCATGGTCTACACTCTCTTACGAAAGGGGTCTCGCCGGAAGTAGCAGAGAGGCGCGCATGAAATTTTTCCTCGATACCGCCATCATTGCCGACATTCGCGAGCTGGCCGCGACCGGGTTAGTCGACGGCGTGACCACGAACCCCTCGCTCATCGCCAAATCGGGCCGCAATTTCATCGAAGTCGTGCGCGAAATCTGCTCGGTGGTTCCCGGCCCGGTGAGCGCCGAGACCACCGCCACCGATCATCCGACCATGTTGGCCGAAGGCCACAAGCTGGCGAAGATCGCCAAGAACATCGCGGTCAAAGTGCCGTTGACGCCGGACGGGCTGAAGACCTGCAAAGTGTTGCGCGGCGAAGGCACGATGGTCAACGTCACGTTGTGCTTCTCGGCACCGCAGGCGCTGCTCGCCGCCAAGGCGGGCGCCACGTTCATCTCGCCCTTCGTCGGCCGCCTGGATGACATCGGCGAATCGGGCATGGCACTGGTCCGCGACATCGTCGAGATCTATCGCCAGTATCCCAACTTCAAGACCGAGGTTCTGGTCGCTTCGATTCGCCATCCGATGCACGTGCTCGAAGCGGCGAAGCTCGGCGCGCATGTCGGCACGATGCCGCCGTCGATCCTGCGCCAGCTGTTCGCGCATCCGCTGACCGACAAGGGTCTTGCCGCCTTCTTGGCCGACTGGAAGAAGACGGGCCAGTCGATCCTGGGCGACGACAAATCCGCCGCGGCGGCCGAATAGCGGGATCGTAGTGGACCGTACCCGGGATAAAGTCACTGCGCCGCCGTCGACGGTCACCGAACATGCCGCCACGGCGACGCAGGTCGTCGCCTATCTCAAGCGCCATCCGGATTTCTTCGCCGAGCATTCCGAGATCCTCGACGCGTTGACGCCGCCGGCCGCGCGTAGTGGCACCGGCGTGGTCGACATGCAGCAATTCATGCTCAAGCGGCAGCGCGACGACATCGCCAAACTCAAGGGCCAGCAGAAGCAGCTGATCAGCACGACGCGCGCCAACCTCGCGAGCCAGACGCGTGTCCACAGCGCGGTCCTGACGCTGCTCGCCGCCAACAGTTTCGAGCAGCTGATCCAGATCGTCACCACCGACCTCGCCATGCTGCTCGATTCGGACGTCGTCACCATCGGTGTCGAAAGCAGCGGCGGCACCAAACCGCGACTGCCGCATCCGGGCGTGCAGATCCTCGAAACCGGCACTGTCGACCGCGTGCTCGGGCCGGAGCGCGACGTGGCGCTGCTGGCCGACGCCACCGGCGATCCGGCGCTGTTCGGCGCCGGCGCCGATCTCGTGCGTTCGGCGGCGCTGCTGCGGCTGGCGGTGAGTCGAAACGCGCCGGCCGGCCTGCTGTGCATCGGCGCGCGCCGGCCTGGAAAATTCCATGCCGGCCAGGGCACCGAGCTGCTGGGTTTCCTCGCCCGTGCGCTCGGCATCACCATCGCCGCATGGCTCGACCTGCCGGTGTAAGGGGCGCGCGCCCGCTTCCCCGTTCACTCCGGCCCGAGCCGGTTCCGCTGGTCCGTTTCGCCGCCTCCCAGGAATTGATCGAGGCGATCGCACTGTGGCAGGCGTGGCTCACAGGCGAGCGGCGGGCGTCGCCGCACACGATTGCCGCCTATGGCCGCGATCTTGCCGGCTTTCTGGATTTTCTCACCGCCCATCGCGGCGGCGTGCCGGGATTGGCGACGCTCGCCGCGCTCGAGCCAGCCGACTTCCGTGCCTTCCTCGCCCGCCTCGCCCGCGACGACGCCGCGCGCGGCACCACCGCCCGGAAACTGTCGGTGCTGCGCGGCTTCTTCCGCTTTCTCAACAAGCGGAAAATCGTCGCCAACGGCGCGCTGGCGGCGGTCAAGACGCCCAAGCTCGGCCGTGCGGTGCCCAAGGCACTGACCGAAAGCGAAACCAAGGCGGCACTCGAACGCGTCGCGCTGCTCGACACGCGGCCGTGGATGGCGCGGCGCGATCTCGCGATCCTGATGCTGCTCTATGGCTGCGGCCTGCGCATCGCCGAGGCCCTGTCGCTGACGCGCGGCGTGGCGCCCGGAGCCGACGGCATGCTGCGCATCGTCGGCAAGGGCGGCAAGGCGCGGCTCGTGCCGGTGCTGCCGGCGGTCGCCGATGCGGTGCGCGATTACCTCGCCGTCTGTCCGTTTGATTTCAAGCCCGACGATCCGCTGTTTGTCGGCGCGCGCGGCCGCATGCTCAATCCGCGCCAAGTCCAGGCAACCATGGCCAAGCTGCGCGGCGCGCTCGGCCTGCCGGAGCACGCGACGCCGCACGCGCTGCGCCACAGCTTCGCGACGCATCTGCTTGCCGGCGGCGGCGATTTGCGCGCCATCCAGGAATTGCTCGGCCACGCGAGTCTTTCGACAACGCAGCGCTACACCGCGATGGACCCCGCGCGGCTGCTAGCCGTCTACGACCGCGCGCATCCGCGCGCCAAGGATTAAAGGCTGCGGATCGCGAACAGCGCGGCGAGCGAGCCCGCGCCCATGGTGACGAACGCCAGCCCCCAAGCGAGATAACTGGTGCCACCGCCGGCGAGGTCGAGCACCAAGCCAACCGCGAGCGGCCCGACCACCCCACCGCTGAAGCCCAAGACCGAATGCACCGCCAGCGTCGCGCCGCGCTGGCCCGCGGCCGCGCTGACGACGGCACCGCCGGTGAGCGCCGCCGAGTCCGCCATGATCAGCATCGAATAGAGGCAGCACAGCGCGGTCACCGTCCACACCGGCAAACCGCTGCTGAAACCGGCGGCGATCGACGCCAGGACCGACAGGATCATAACGCGGCCGATGATGCGGCGCCGGTCGGCGCGCGCCGCGACCTCGGCGCCATAGATGCTGGACACCGTGCCGACCAGCACCGTCAGGGTCGAGAGCCAGCTCGCATTCGAGATGTCGCCGCTGCCGCCGCGCACGCGATCGGCATAGATGAGGTAGGCGTTGAGCCAGCCGCGCAGCGCAAACAGCTCGAAAGTGTGGCCGGCATAACCGAGGACGAACGCCATCGCCGCGCGGTTTTTGAACACCGGTCGGAAGGCCAGACGCCGCAGCGCCGGAATTCCCGTCCGCACCGGCGGCGCCGGCGGCACCAGCAACGAGATCAGCGCAAAGGCGACTAGCGAACCGCCCGCGGCGCCCAAGAAGGCCGCCTGCCAGCCGAGCCAATCGGTCACTTCTCCGGTGAAGGCGAACGAGAACGCCGTGCCGAAGCTGAAACCCGCGGTGTAATAGGCGATGTAGCGGCCCTGACGCGGGCCGTTGTAGCGGTCGGTCAGCAGTTTGAGGCCGGGCATGTATGTCCCGGCAAGGCCCATGCCGGCGAAGCTGCGAATCACCGACGCCGACCAGAAGCCCTGCGCTAACAGCGCATAGGCCACCGACGCGGCACCACCGAGCACCAGCGAACCAAGATAGATGCGGCGCGGGTCGACATGATCGGTCGAGCCGACCAGCAGCGGCACCGCCGCGACATAGCCGGCGAAGAACAGCGCGCTGATCCAGCCGGCTTCGGTGTTGGAGAGATGCCATAAATTCTCGAACTCGGGCAGCAAGGCAGCGAAACTCGAGCTGCCGAGCATGCCGAGGATCGAGGTCGCGGTGAGGATCGCAATCAGCGCCTGATGCGACGGCCCCAGGGCGGGCGCCGGCGCGTCAGATATGGATGGCGTGGCCATCGACCGCGAGCGCCGCTTCCTTGACCGCCTCTTCGAGCGTCGGATGGGCGTGAGCGGTGCGCGCAATGTCCTCGGCCGACGCGGCGAATTCCATCGCCAGCGCCGCCTCGCCGATCATCGTGCCGGCGTCCGGACCGATGATATGGACGCCGAGCACGCGATCGGTCTTGGCGTCGGCAAGAATCTTCACGAACCCTTCGGTGAAGCCGTTGGCGCGAGCGCGTGCATTGGCCGAGAACGGGAACTTGCCGGCTTTGTAGGCTGTCCCGGCCTGTTTGAGCTGCTCTTCGCTGCGGCCAACCGACGCGACTTCGGGCCAAGTGTAAATCACCGCGGGAATCGCGTCGTAATCGAGCGACGGCCGGCCGCCGGCCAGCATCTCCGCCAGCACAACGCCTTCTTCCGACGCCTTGTGCGCCAACATCGCGCCGCTAATGGCGTCGCCGATGGCATAGACGCCGGGAACGCTGGTGGCGAACCGGCTGTCGACCTTGATTCGGCCCTTGTCGTCGAGCGCCAAGCCAAGCTCTTTGAGGCCAAGCTCGGCGGTGTATGGCACGCGGCCGACCGCGATCAGAACGACGTCCGTTTTGAGGTTTTCACGCGCGCCGCCCTTGGCCGGCTCGAGCACCAGCGCGACACCGTCTTTGCCGGCTTTGGCCTCGACCACTTTGGTTTCGAGGCGGAATTTGAACCCTTGCCGTTCGAGGCTGCGCTGCAACGCAGCCGACAGCTCGGCGTCCATACCGGGCGTGACGCGATCGAGGAACTCGACCACCGTGACCTCGGCGCCGAGCCGCCGCCAAACCGAGCCCATCTCCAGGCCGATATAGCCGCCGCCGATCACCACCAGATGCTTCGGCACCGCCGCGAGCGCCAGCGCACCGGTCGAGGTGACGATGCGTTGTTCGTCGACCACGATGCCCGGCAGATTGGCGCTGTCGGAGCCGGTCGCCAGGATGATCGCCTTCTTGGCGCTGAGCGCGCGTTGCCCGCCACCGTTGAGTGCGACCGCGACGCGATCGCGCGCGGCCAAACGCGCGGCACCTTTGACGTATTCGACCTTGTTCTTGCGGAAAAGGAATTCGACGCCGCGCGTGTTGTCGGCGACCACCTTGTCCTTGCGCGCCAGCATGGTCTTGAGATCGAGCGTCACGCCCGCGACCTGGATTCCGTGCGCCGCCAGCTCGTGTTGAGTAGCAGCAAAGCGCTCGGACGATTGCAGCAGCGCCTTGGACGGAATACAACCGATATTGAGACAGGTGCCGCCGGGCGCATCGCGCTTGTCGACACAGGCGACGGTCATGCCGAGCTGCGCGGCGCGAACCGCCGCGACGTAGCCGCCGGGTCCCGCGCCGATGACGATGACGTCGAACGCGTCGGCCATCGCTCAGACGCCGAACAGCAGACGTTCGGGGTCTTCGATGCAGTCCTTGACGCGCACCAGGAAGGTGACGGCTTCGCGGCCGTCGACCAGGCGGTGGTCGTAGCTCAGCGCCAGATACATCATCGGCCGCGCGACGATCTGTCCGCCGACGACGACTGGCCGCTGCTGGATCTTGTGCATGCCGAGAATGGCCGATTGCGGCGGATTGAGGATCGGCGTCGACATCAACGAGCCGTAGACGCCGCCGTTGGTGATGGTGAAGGTGCCGCCCGACAGTTCTTCGAGCTTCAACTTGCCGTCGCGCGCGCGGCGGCCGAGGTCGCCGATCTGTTTCTCGATGTCGGCGAAGTCGAGCCGATCGGCGTCGCGCACCACCGGCACCACCAGTCCCTGTTCGGTGCCGACAGCAACGCCGATGTCATAGTGGTTCTTGTAGATGATGTCGTCGCCGTCGATCTCGCCGTTGGCGGCTGGAATTTCCTTGAGCGCGACGATGCACGCCTTGACGAAGAACGACATGAAGCCCAGGCGGACGCCGTGCTTCTTCTCGAAGCTTTCGCGGTAGCGCTCGCGCAAGGCCATCACCGCGCTCATGTCCGCCTCGTTAAAGGTGGTGAGCATGGCGGCGGTGTTCTGCGCTTCCTTGAGACGCTCGGCGATGCGTCGACGCAGCCGCGTCATGTGCACGCGCTCTTCGCGCGGGCCGATTTCGCGCGCAACGGCGGGAATGGCGGCCGGCGCGGGAATAGCGGCGCCCTTTTCGATCGCCGTCAGCACGTCGCCTTTGGTCACGCGGCCGTCGCGGCCCGACGCCGGAATGCGCGCCGGTTCGACTTTATTTTCCTCGACCAATCGTCGGACCGCCGGACCGGAGCGCTTGACCAGGTCGGAAGCCGGCGCGGGCGCGAATGCGGGTGCCGGCGCTTTCGCTGCTGCAACCTTTGACGGCGGCGCGGCCGGCGCTTGCTTGCTGTCGACCTTGGCGGCGGGCTTGCCCTTGCCGTTGCCTTCGGCGATGCGGCCGAGAACGCCGCCGACGGGGACATTGCCGTCTTTCGGCACCAGCACTTCGGCCAAGGTGCCGGCAGCCGGCGCGTTGACCTCGAGCGTCACCTTGTCGGTTTCGAGCTCTACCAGCGGATCGTCGACTGCGACCGCGTCGCCCGGCTGCT
>Ga0126371_10002539_pt1 | contig 15735 bp, 7 predicted proteins | sample PanSoiMetaPlot_4_FD_110145 | JGI IMG/M metagenome (GOLD analysis project Ga0126371, IMG submission 110145) | Tropical forest soil microbial communities from Panama - MetaG Plot_4 | ecosystem: Environmental > Terrestrial > Soil > Tropical forest > Bulk soil | place: Panama | collected 2016-02-17 | reverse complement strand
TCGCAGTTGTTGCCGTAGGTCTTGCCATTGCAGCCGCAGACCGGCCTGAAGATCTTGTTGCAGAACACCGGCACCCTGACGCATCTGCCCTGGGCGTCCGAGATCCTGCAGGATCCCGGCCGGTGATCGCAAAACAGCCCGGGGTCGCACGCGATCCCCACGATGCCGCCGCAGACCCTGCCCACACCGACCGCATTCGCGCCGGTCGGGACCAGAACCGCCAGGCCGAGGGCCGCCGCCAGAACCATCAAGACTTGCCGAGAAGACATCGTCGCCATCTGCTCCTCCCTGTTCTGGATGTTCGGTGGCGATCCGATGCGCGGAATCCGCAAGGCGGACGTCGCGCCCGTCGCCCCGAGCCATCGATGCTATCTCAGATAGAGTATGACAGAAATACTATTGTTGAGCGTTTTCGGCCCACCCGCCCGGGGATGCACGCGGCAGCGATTTGATCGCGGCCGCGACCTCGCCTCACTGCAGCACCACATTGAAGCTCAGCGCGATGCGCTCGCGATGCGACGCATTCTGCGAGACGTGGTGCGGCACCTGGCTGTTGAAGAGGATCACGCGCCGCTCCACCGGCTCGAAGCTGACCGCATTCCAGTTCTCCCGCCGCGTGCGCGCCGAGGCCCACAGATTGTCGTCCATGCTCTCGAAAAAGAGGCGGCCGCAGTCCGGGGCGCTTTGAATGTAATATGTGCCGCTGACATACGAGCCGCCGTGCGTATGCATGCGCTCGTAGTTGCCCGGCGACGAAATCCCGATCCACGAGTCGCCGATGACGGCGCTGCGCGCCGGGTCGGTCTCGATCCGCTGCAGATAGGCCTGGATGTCGCCGGCCAGCGCCTCGCGCAACGGCGCGAAGTCCTCGATGGCGAGCACGTCCGCGACGCTGCCGTAGGTCGTGTAGAGATTGGGCCGTGTCGATGACGGGAAGCGCTGCCGCAGCCGCGCCGCGGCCGCGCGCAGCCGGTCGTTCGCGTCCGGCGCAAGCACGTCGTCGCGATAGTAGAACGTGCGCGGAAAGTAGAACTCGAACGGCATTACGCCACTTCGCCCCGATCCCTCACGCGATCCGCATGGCGGCCATCAAACCGCCGGTCGTATCCTTCGCGGCCTCCTTCACCTGCAATCCGCCGAGCGAGCCGCCGAACGCGGCGCCGAACACGGCGTTGGCCAACCCCTCGTCCCAGGGATTGCCGGCCGCGAGATTGGCGGCCGTATTGAGCGATACATCGATCAGGGCGGACCGGCCGATCGTCGCGGCCGTTCGCTTGCCGAGGTTGCCCCAGCCCGCCTTGTAGTCGGGTGCGCCCGGAACGACCACGTCGACGACGCCGCCGATCACCGACCACAGGGCGGCGTCGGCGAGATCGGCGCCGGGCGTCACGCCCGCCGCCACGTCCTTCAGCGTCGTCGTGAGCACCGCGGTCGCGGCCCCGCCCGCGATCGTGATTCCATTCTCGATCACGAAGCTGCCGGCGCGCGCGAGCTTGGTCACTTCCTGGCCCATCTCGACCGCCGCCTTCACGCCGGTCGCCGCCTCGGCCGCGATGCCGCCGAGCGCGCCGAACCCCGCCGTGAGGAACCCCGCGAGCGCACCGATCCCCATCTCGATGCCGTACTCCTTCCAGCTGAAGTCGCCGGCATTGAACACCGAATACGTGATGGCGCTGGTGCCGGCGCCGTAGAGCGCGCCGGCCGTCATCGCCAGCCCGACGCTGAGTGCCGTGGCGGTGCCGAGGCTCACCACCTCGACGATGCCCGCGATCACGTCGACGACCACGCCGGCAAGGACCTCGACGACGCCGATGATGAAGCCGGCGATCGCGCTGAAGAGGCTGCCGATCGACCACCGCCCCGACGGGTCGATGTAGAGCACCGGATTGTTGGCGGCGTAGATATAGGGGCTGAAGAACTGCCGGCCCGGATCGGTCGCGAGGAAACGGCCGAGCGCGCCGGAGAAGAAACGGGCACGGTAGTTGTAGAGGCCGATCTCCCAGTCGAACTCCTGACCGGTGAAGAGATACGTCATGAAGCCGGGCGAAGGCTCGTTCACCAGCGCCGGCGTGCCGAAGGTGAGGTAGTCGTAGCTCGCCACCACGTCGCCCTTGGCGTCGACCACCGCGCGCACCGAGCCGAGATGGTCGCGCACGACGCCGTAGCTCGCGCCGTCGCGCCGCAGCGCGACGATGCCGCCGGGCCCGAAGATGTATTGCGTCGCGCTCACGCCGCCATCCGCGCGGACAAGCTCGCACAGCGGCAAGGCGTTGGTGCCGCGCACATAGAGCTTGCGCGTGACCGGCCCCGCGGCCGGCGTGATGCGCTTGAGGATGCGCTCGTTGCCGCCGCCATAAGCGAAGTCGAGCGTGGCGCCCCCCGCGTCCTTCACCTGCGCCGTCATGCGCGTGCCGCGGTCGTAGCCGATCGTCAGCCGGTGGGCGCCGACGGCGCCGAACGGCTCGACGTTGAACGTGATCGCGTCGCCGTTCGCGTTGTAGCTGCAATCCGCGACGGTCGCGCCGCCCGATACGTTGGTGATCTTCTGCAGCTGGTCGGTCCCCGGATAGTAGCTGTAGGTGCGCGGCGTGCCGCCCTGCGCGACGGACACGAAATTGCCGTTGGCGTCGTACGAGACCGGCGCGACGACGCCGAGGTCCCAGTCGGAATTGGCCGACGCCTGCGCGTTCTGGACCTGCCCGAGATCGCTGTAGGAGTACTTGAACAGATAGTCCTCCGGGGTCGCGCCGCCGACCTGGTAGTGGGCGGACGCGACCGTCCCGTCGTAATAGCCCGCGCCGCCGAAGCCGTCCTCCGTGTAGGTCAGCGCCTCCTCGAACAGGCGGTCGCCGGACGGCTTCTCGCAGCGCACGCGCGAAACCCATAGCGGCGAGTTGAACGCGAATCGCTCGACCGTCGTGGCCCCGCTTCCCGCGAGGCTCAGCGTCCGCGTCGCCATGCGGCCGCTCGCCCCATAGGTGAAGCCCGCGAGCGGCGTCGCGAAGTCGCCGGTCTCGGCGATGGCGACGATCTGGTTGAGCGCATTGTTGCGGTAATGCAGGTCGAGCCGGCCGCCGGCGACCGGCGGATAGATGATGCGGGTGATGTTGCCGACATTGTCGTAGCGATAGTCGACGCGGTTGTCCGCCGTCGCGTCGAACTCCGGCACCTCGAGGCCGAGGCTCGCGACGCTGCCGGCGAGCGTATAGGTGAACGTCTCGGTGACGTCGGCGTTGCCGGCATCGGCATTGTTGGCCTCGACGCGGCGCACGCGCCCGAGCCCGTGGGCCGCCGGATCGGCGTCGTCATAATAAAGCTTCTTGCGCCAGGTCGCCGGGGTCGGCGGCCAGCCCGGATCGGTGTCGGCGGTGCGCTGAAGGTCGCCGCGGTTCCAGGTGCCGGCAATATAGCCGGACTCGACGACGCGGCCGGTCCGATCGTACTTGGAATACGTGAAGTATCCCTGCTGCGCGCCCTGCGGGTCCTGGGCAAAGCGCGGATTTCCGCCCGGATCGTAGACCAGGACGGTCGCGCCGAGCTTACCCGGCTTGGTCGAGATCGGCTGCCCCGCATAGTCGAAGGCCTGGGTGGTTACCCAGTCCGCCGCCACGGAGCCGGCGGGCGGCGCGTAATAGTTCGGGGCGCGCAGCTCGATCGGGTTGGCGGTCGCATCGAAGATCGTGACGTTGCGCAGCTCGCCGCCGGTCTGCAGCGAGACCTTGCACAGCACCTGCGCCAGCTGGTTGCTGATCTGGTAGCTCGTCTCGTCGTTGGGATTGACGATTGAGGTGCGGCTGTAGGTCGCGAGCTTCGCGCCGATCCGCATGTCGGTGGTGCCGTAGGCGATCGCGGTCGCATGTGCGCCGATGCGGAACTGTTCGCCCGGCATTCCCTGCGCGGTCACGCGGCCGAGCGGCGAAGTCTCGTAGACCTCGCGCGAGAACGGGTAATCGCCGTCGTCCGGATACGCGTTGGCGACCAGGCCCGACATCGTTCCGGTCTTCCAGTCGAAATGCGCGAAATCCGCGCAATAGGTGAACGGCGGGTTCTGCGCGTGCTCCACATAGGCCGCCTTGGTCCGCACCGCGGCGCGGCCCTGGTCGTCCGGGATGGTCTGCGAGACGACCGCGCGATCGTCGACGAACTGCTGCAGCTGGATCGCGATGCCGTTCGGATCCTGGAACGAAACGTTCGCCTGCGGCGCGGTGCCGGCCGCGAGATGCGCGATCGCGACGCGCGTTCCGAAGAAGAATTCCGGCGCGGCATCGAATGCCGCGGACGCCCGGTAGCTGAAGATGCAGCGGCCATCGACCCAGAACGCGAAGCTGCGCTTGCCGACGAGCGCGAACCACCGCCAGCCCAGCGGCGCGACCTTGATCACGCTGCCTTGTTGCAGCAACGCGTAGCGGGCGCCGCCCGCATCCATGGCCGTCCAGCGCCCCCGCCCGCCCGGCGTGACGGCGGCACCGGCGCGAAGCGGCGTGCCGGCGGCGTGAAAATGCGCCGCGGCGGTCTCGGCATCGAGCGCGCCGCCGCCAGGCGCCGGAAATTCGAAGCGCGCGCCGCTCACCGACTTGGCAAGCTGCGCCCCGCTCCCGTCCACCAGCTCCCAGGCGAGCTGCTGCGGCTGCCACCGCACCGTCAGCGTGTTGCCGAGACGCAGGCCGGCCGGCTGCGTGACCTCCTCGGTCGGGTCGAACTGGACCGCGACGGCGTAGTCCGCGCGATAGCGCGGATCGGCGATCGCAAGCGTTCCGGCGAGGCCCGCCTTTGTCTGCGTGAGCGCGGCGCCGTCGACTTCCCACACGCCCGGCTGCGGCACCCACAGCGTCTTCCATTCGTCGCCGCGCGTGAAGCCGGTCAGCTCGCCCTGCCCGGCGGCGCGCAGCTGAAAGTCCGCGTTCGGGTCCGCGACCGCAAATCCGGCGTTGCCGCTGCGCGACAGATACGAGGCCTGCATCCGGTCGAGCGCATCCGCCGCGTTGGTGTTGAACACCGGCTGCTGAAAGACGTCATAGACCGTGCGGGCGGTCTCGCCGTTGGCGCCGAGCGAGCCGTTCACGGCCCAGAATCGGGTGTCGTAGCCGCTGCCCTGGAACGCGCAGCTCACCGGCGTGAAGCGCAGATCGTCCACCAGCACGTGGCTTTGCGTGTTGGCGTTCTCGGCCGTGATCTCGATGCTCGGCGCGCCGGCCACGGGCAGATCGATCGCCTGGGTGAGATAGGTCCAGCGGCAGACGGTCGCGGGAAACGCCACGTCGATCGTCGATCCGCCGGAGACGACGATGTGCCAGCGCGCCTCGCCCTTGGCGCTATCGAAGCCGGCCGGCTTCTTCACCCAGGCGGAGAACACGTAGCGCTGGTCCCGGCGCTGCGGCCGGAAGGTACGGCGCAGGCCGGCGGCGCCGGCGGTCGCTGGTTGCAGCCGCACGCTGCAGCGGCCGAGATGGGCATCGATCTGCGGATAGGTCGAGTTGGGGACGATGATCGCGCCCGCGCCGCGCTGCCATCCCTCGTCGGATTCGTACTCCTCGAAGCCCGTGTAGCTCGCCTCGTCGCCGATCCGGCTCGCGCCGGGGAATTTCGCGATCAGGCTGCGTTGCGCGCGATCGTAGGCGAACGAGCTCGGCACATCGCTCCAGTTGACCTGCTCCTCGACCAGGCCCTCCGGCACCGAGCGCTTGACCACGCGCCGTTCGAGCTGCCAGCCGGCGCGAGCGCCCCCGGTCTTGAAATCGAATGACGGCGCGGTGTCGCCCGGGGTTGTCCAGCGATAGGTCTCGTAGGCCGCGAACCGGCAGGTGGGCGGATCCGCGCAGTCGGCCGTCACCTCGCTCTCGGCCCAGTTGCGATAGGTCGTGGTCTCGCTGCGCGTAAAGATGCGCGTCGTGTCGTCGCGATCCGGATCGCTCACGCTCATCGTCGTCTGCGCGACGCTCGCGTAGTCGTGCAGGGCGAGAAATGCCGGCGCGTATTCCGCCACCTGCCAGGCGTAGAGACTCTGCGTGCGCTGCAGCTTGTCGTTGCCGTCGCCATCGACATAGCTCTGCTCGCGCCAGAGCTCGACGCCGGTCAGCGCATCGAACTGCGAATAGGTGTCCTGGGTGAGCCCGTCGCTCGCATTGGTGGTGCGCATCAGCCGCGCATAGCCGCCGTAGAGATCGGTTCCGGCATTGGAGTCGTTGGTGAAGACCTGCCAGTAGTTGAGCTGCGAGGCGACCAGCTTGCCGTCCGAGGCGTAGTCATGGCGCGCGAGCAGCATGCCGTTGAGCACCGCTGCGTAGTTGTAGAGCCAGCCCTGCGGGTAGTTGAGGTTCTGCTGCGGCGAAAGCCCGTTCGAGTAGAAGAACTGGCTGCGGCCTTCCGGCTGCACCGGCGGCGGCAGGTCGTCGGTCGACGCGACGGCCGGCACCACATAGACCAGCGGGTATTGCGCGACGCCGGTCGCCGAATTGTACGAGATCTCCGACTGCTCCGAATTGGCGTAGAAGTACGACTGCGCGAAGGATTGCGCGGGATCGTACGGGTCGTCGATGCGGATGATCGCGACCGGATAGTCGAACACGTAGTCGGAGAGGTCCGCCTCGTCGAGGTTGAACAGCGACAGCCTGCCGGCCTGCTTGAACGGGGTCGACGACGGGTAGCTGACGATGAAGCGCGGACCGGCGAGCACCATGCCGGGCGTGCGCTCGCTCGCCGGCACGTAGATCTTCTGGGTCCCGCCGGCGAGCGCTTCGGGCGAGGCCGCGCCGCCGTTGCGCAGGAAGCTCACATAGCTGCGCGCGCTGGCGTCGGCCTTGTCCTGGAACGCGACGTAATAGGGCCCGCGATTCTGGACGCTCTCCTCGTAGGCGAGGCCGTTGAGCGCGGTGTCGAGCTCCTGCCAGACGCCCTGCGCGTCGCGCGCGTAGATCTTGCGCCCGACCGTCATGTAGCCGTTGCTGACGGTCGCGCGCTGCCCCTTCTGATCGATGTTCTTCGATGTCGACCAGGGCGCCCCGAGCGCGTCGGGATCGAAGGTCATCAGCGTGTTGGTCTGCTTGTTGCCCTCGCTGACGCACATGACCGCGACGTCCTCGCCGCTCGCCAGCACGACGCCCGCATCCGGGCTCGGCGCCGGGAATCGTTGATCCATCCACACGTCGGACGACTGGTCGAGGTCGCCGCCGATATTGCGCAGCACCAGCCGGTTGTTGGCGACCGTCGCGCCGACCGCGATGGTCTGGAAGACCTCGTACTGGGAGACGCCCTGCTGCACGGTCGAGCTCAGGTCGTAGACCGGCGGCTTGCTCGCGCCCGCAATGTAGAAATTCTCGTCCCACTGGAAGATGCGCAGGCTGTAGTCGATCCGGTCGTTGACCATCGTTCGCACATAGGTCGCGATCGCGTAGGCGGGCTGCGCATTCCAGGCGAACAGGAGCTGGCCGTCGGAGATCGCGACGTCGAGGCCGGAATTCGCCCACTCCTGCGACTCCTGCCAGGCGCCGGCGAGATCACGATAGAAGATCTGGAACTGCGCGCGCTTCTTGCTGGCGAAGTAGAACGTCACGATCCAGTAGTTCTCGACCGCCGCGATCGCGACGCCGTCGGCGCCGCGATCGGAGGTCGGCAGCACCCACGGCTTCGTCCAGCCGCTCGTCTTCCAGTCCCAGGAAAAGCCCTGGAACGGCCCGGACGAATAATCCTTGTTGTGGGCGAGGACGAAATCGGCGCCCGCGACGATCTGCGAGCGACCGGCGGTGCCGCTCAGATTGAGCCGATACGGCTGATCGTTGTAGAGCACCCACTGGCCGAAGCGGGCCGGATCGCGGCGATAGAGGTAGAGCTCGTCGCGATTGTCGTCGAGATTGCGGAATGAGAGCGCGATGAAGCCGTCCTGCGCCAGCACCTGCACGCTGTCCGGATCCGCGCGGGTGCTCGCCATGGCGCCGGACGTGATGTCGTCGGCGACCCACTGGCCGCTCCACGAATAGACCGTCGCGTTGAAGCCGCGCGCGCCCGTCGGCCGGCAGAAGGTCAGCGCGACGTAGTCGCTGCCGTGCCACACGCCCGGCACGCTGCCGGACAGCGGGTTGACGATGTCGACGTTCTTCGGCGCATAAAGGAAGTTCTTCTTGTACTGGTAGCCGGCGCGGCCGCCCGACGGATAGGTGATCGACTTGAGCGCGCCGGCGTTGACGTCCGCCGGCTGGTCGAAATAGGCGAACTGCATCGCCGGCAGCGCCTCGCCGTCCGGGCTGTGCTGGAAGAACGACGCGAGATAGCGCTTCCACATCAGCGCATAATGGGGATCGCCGGTCGCCGCCATGTTCGCGAAGGCATAGACGAACTGGATGCCGTAGAGGTGATCGCCGTCGGCGTCGGCGAGGTCGACCGAGTCGAGATAGCGGGTCTCGTATTTGTCCTGATAGGCGTTCGGGCTCTGCTCGGAATCGTTGCGCGCCTGGTACTCGAGCATGCCGCCCGGGCCCGGATTGAGCGCGCCGTATTTGTCGCCGTAGTTGAACGTGAGCACGCGCCCGTAGCTGTCGGTCACCGAATGCAGGTAGCTCGCCTGCGTGAAGGCGAGGCCGTCGCCGACCTTCCGCTCGACGTTCTCGTAGGCGTAGAGGACCTGATGGCCCCAGGTCGACGTGATCGAGGCCAGGTTCCACGCGACCGGATAGCGCCCCTGCCCGAGCGTCTCGGTGCTGCTGCCGATCCAGTTGCCCCACTTCACGGCCCACTGGATCGCCGCGGGATCGTCTCCGCCGTAGCGATAGACCGAGCCGTCCTCCTTCACGACGGTCCAGACCCGCGCGCCCGGATCGTACTGGATGCTCCAGAACTCGTGGTTGCGCAGCTGGAACGTCCAGCGGCTGTCGGTCTCGCCGGTCTTGACCATCGGGCTCGCCGAGCCCCCGCTCACCAGATAGTAGGTATCGCTGGTGGTGGTGCCGGATCCGGCCTTGTCGACCATGATCCTCTCGATCGGCATGTCCCAGCCGAGGCCGAGGATGCCGGTCGGCGCCTCGACGTTCCACGTCGTCACGTTGTTCTTGACCGCGCTCGAGTAGATCGCGCTCAGCTTCACGTCGAGGCCGGGGCGTCCCGGCAGCGTGAGCAGGTCCATCGGCAGCGCGACGCTGCCGCGGAACTGGTTGACGCCGGTCTTGACCTTGCCGATCGCCTTCTTGTCGAACTCGAAGGAGCGGATCGGCGGGACCTGCGAGAGCGTCGGTCCGGTCGAGCTGGCGGAATCGGATTGGTTGGTCATCGGGACCCTCGTGGGTTCGGTTCGATCAGGCGCGGCCGCACACCGCTTCCCAATGGGAGGCGAGCTTCGCTTCGGTGAGCTCGCCGACGCGGCGCGGAACGGTCTTGAGCAGCGTCGCGTCGCGCGGGCGCGTGCCGATGTCGTGGTGGAGGTAGAAATCCTCCGGCACCGCGAAGACCTCGACGATCCGCTGGCCGTCGATCTGGTCGCGGTGGCAGTAGAGAAGCTGGCTCGCGCGCGGGATCGCGACGCCCCCCGCCACCGGACGCAGCGTGGCGGTGCGATTGGGCGGCGACCCGTGGAAGGTGCGGGTGTCCATGAGCAGCATCTGCCCGGGCCGCATCGGCAGGAACTTGAGGTAGCGCTGCTCGATCAGGTCGCTCAGGTCGTGATACGGCAGGCCGCCGGGCGCGCGGTAATAGGGATTGAACCGATGGCTGCCCGGCAGGACGCCGAGCCAGCCGTTGTCCGCATTGGTCGCGACGAGCGGCGCCCATAGGGTCAACGCGGGCAGCTCGTCGTCCTCGAAGAAGGTGAAGTCCTGGTGGACCGCGACCGTGCTCATCTCGCTTTGCGGACGCTTGGCGACGAAGTTGGCGATCACGATCCGGTAGTCGTCGAGCAGCGGCAGCACGCGCCGGCGCAGCACCGCGCCGACATCCGTGAACACGCGGCGGCGGCAGTCGAGATCGTCGATCAGCGCCGTGGCGGTGAAGTCGCCGGTATGATGCGCATCTACGGCCGCGTAGCAGCTCGCGAGATACGCGACTTCGTCCGGGTCGAGGAGATCGAGGACGAGATATCCGTCCTCGCGGATCGCCCGCTCGTGCGCCGGATCGCGGAAGGCTTTTGCCACCTGACAATCTCCTCGTCCTGGTTCAAGGCACGCGCAAGCGCGGCGCCGCGGGCCGCCACAGCGCGGCAAGGATGGCGCGCGGCACGGCGGCGAAGACCGCGGGGCCGATCCAGGCGCGGCCGGTCACGTCGTCGGTGAGCAGCAGCTCGCCGCGCCACGCCGGATGCCGCTCGCGCAGCGCGGCGGTCTCGGGCGCGTCGAGCGCGACGCGGCGGATCGCATGAAACGACAGAGCGACCGCGAGGCGCGACAGCGTCCGGCAGGGCGGACAGCTCGCGTTGTAGAGAAGTCGGAATCGAGCGGGGCGCATCGTCAGGCTCCCGCATCCGCCAATACGCGGCCTTGCCTCGGCACTGAGTGCTCGCGCCCGGCGAGGAGCCGCGTCAGCACGCGCACGATCGTCGCGGTCGTGATGGTGCCGGCGTCGTCGACGTAGCACGCGCCGACCGGCGTCTCCCATGGCGCGTAGCTGGCGTCGTCGGTGACGCGCAGGTTGGCATGCCCGCGCCAGCCGCCGTCCGGCCGCTGCCATGCGAGAAGCGTGCGCAGGTGCGCGCCGAGCTCCGCCTCGCGACGCCCGCGCAGCAATCCGGCGCCGATCATGCAGCCGAGATCGAGGGCATTGTCGACCTCGATCGGGCGCGCCGCCGCGGCGCCCGGCGGCTCGGCAAGACCGAGCGTCTCCAGCGCCTCGAGCGTCACGAACGTGCTGTAGCAGGGCGTGCGCCACCAGTAGGCGCGCCACATCCCGTCGGCCATGCGGCTCGCCGCGAGGCCGCGCAGGAAATCATCGCGCAGCCGTGCCTGGTCGGCGCTGCGCATCGCGAGATAGCCGAGCGGCGTGACGTCCCAGTGGCCGCAGCCCCAGGCGCCGGGCCCCTCATAGGTCGCAAGCCCATCAGCTCCGCGCCAATGCGCGCACAGGAAATCTTGATCTGCCGGCGCGCAAGCGAGGCCGAGCTCCTGCAGCAGGCCGAGGCAGGCCGCGGTCGAATCCGCATCGGGGCCGGTCGCGCCGTTGTAGCCCCAGCCGGCCGCATAGGTGCGCGCGCCGGTGAGCCAATGCGCGGCGCGACGCGCGGCCGCGCGCGCCGGCGCGTCATCGCAACGCCGGCCGTAGCGCGCCAGCGCGAGGCCCACATAGCCGGTGACCCACTGGTCGCAGGTTCCGACCGGCAGACGGTAGTCGGTCCAGTATCCGTCCGCGTTCTGGATCGCCGCGAGATAGCCGGCCGCGTCGGCGAGCGCCGCCGCCAGCTCGTCGCGCTGCGGCGCCTCCACGGCTTGACCAGGTCGCAGATAGACGTTGAGGCGCGGCTCGCCCGCGACCGTCAGGCCGAGGCCGATGAACGCGACATCGCAGTCGTGCCGGGTCAGCGCCACGTCGAGCGAAAGCGGCGCGAGCGCGAAGCGCCGCGCGATCCGCTCCGCCACGCCGGGCCAGGCGGAACGCGCATGAGCGAGGCAATGGCCGCACAGGTCCACCTTGACGTCGGCGAGCGCGCCGCTCGCCACGTCGAAGCCGACGCACAGCACGAGGCCGTCCGCGTCGACGCCGAATTCGCCCATGGCGAGGCGAAGGAAATCAGTCACCGCTTCGCTCGCCATGAGATCGAGCCCGCACTCGGCGAGCGCCATCGGGCGCGCGAGGCGGAAATAGACTTTTGCGCGGACATCGCGCGAGCTCGTGCCCTCGAAGCCGGCGCTCGCCGCCACGCCGTGCGGGCGCAGCCGCGCGATGATCGCGGTCGCCCCGCGCGCATCCGGCAGCGTCGCGGCGAGCCAGGCGGCGACCGCGTCCCAGCCGCCCGCGATGCCGAGCGGCGCGAGCTCCGCATAGGCGGCGACGCCGGGCTCGCCGGGCGTGACGCCGATCCACAGGGTGCCGTGCCGGTAGCCGGGCCCGGGTGCCGGCACCAGCCGGGCGAGCATGTCCTCCGCCAGCGGCGCGAGCGCGCCGGCGCCATGCTGGCGCAGCGCCCGGTGCAGCGCCGCGCGGGCAACGCGATGGCGCACCGCGATGTCGTCGATGTTGGCACCGGGATCGCCGATGATGCGCAAGGCCGTGCGGCGCCGGCTCGCCGAGACGCAGAGCTGCAGCGGCGTGCCGTCGTCGTCGAGCCCCGAGGCGCCGACGCGAAAATCCTCGCCGCCGCCGGCGGCGAGGATCTCGCGACACGCATCGTCCAGGCCCGCAACGCCGGGAGCGAGCGCCGCGGCCGCCGCGAGCAGGCGGCGCACATTGCGGGCAAGGCGATATCCGGGTCGCCTGCGGTTCATGCGAACGCACTCGACTGGAGGCAGGTCTGCGGGCCGGTCTAGAGACCGCTCCCTTGGTGGATGTCGAACGTGCTTGGCTTGCCGGGCGAGTCGCCGTCCTGGCCGTTGTCCCCCCGGTTGCCGGTATTACCCGAACTTCCGGGCTCCCCGCCGCGCGACCCGCCGGCGCCTCCGCCACCACCGCCGCCGCCGACGCCACCGTTGCCGCCGTTGCCCACGTGGCTCGGCTCGGTGATCGGAACGAACTGCGAGCCCGGCGACAGCTTGCCGTAGACGATCGTTATCTTGGCGCCATCGCCGCCGTCGCCGCCCTTGCCGCCATTTCCACCATTGCCGCCATTGCGGCCATTGCCGCCGTTGTAGCCGTTGTGGCCGTAAGCACCGTCCTTGTCGCCGTTGCCGCCATTGCCGCCATTGCCGCCGGCGCCGCCGTTGCCGCCATTGCCGCCGTTGCCGCCATCGCCGCCGCGGCTCGCCACGAACACGGTGCCGGTCAGGGTGCCGACATACATTTTCGCCGGCGTGACATCGCCGCCGCCGTTACCGGCAGCCGCGTTCCCGCCGTCGCCGCCGATCCCGCCGTCCTTGCCCGCCGACCCGTCGGAGCAGCCGGTCTTCCAGTTGCAATGGGCATCGTTGCCGTTGGGACCGTTCGTCCCGGCTTGACCCGGCTGGCCACCGCTGCCGTTCGCACCGGTCGATCCCATGATGAGAATGTCGGGCGTGGACTGTCCCTGCGCGACAGCCCGCGATATGGCATCCATGACCTCTTGTGACATTTCAATTCTCCCTGGGCCGCTTGCTGCGGCCACGCTTGGATGGTTCGGATTGGATTGTCTTGAACGCGTGGACGGGCGCGCCTACGCGCGTCACGACTGCTTCTCGAGAATCTCGATGCGGATGTCCGCCTGGGTCTGGACGTGGACCTGGCCGCCCGGCTGGATCGTCACCTTGTTGAAGGTGCGATAGTCGTCCGTGATGTTGAGCGGCTTCTGCGGCGTCACGACGACATCGGGTGCCGTGCCGGCCTTGGGTGCTTGCGCCATCTTGGTCTCCTCGATGATCAGGGGGGGCCCCGACGCAAGGCGCGAGGCATCGCGCGCGCGTGATCATCGGGCCACGCGCGAGATCGGTGAGACGGGTTTCGAAAGCGACTGAGCGCGGCGATCGCCGGCGTTTCCGCCAGCGGTCGCGGCTATCTGCGTCGACCGGCGCGCTGCCGTTCCTCCTCGAACAGCCGATGTTGCAAGCAACTGGCCTGGTCGATCAGACGCGTTAGGCTCTCAATAGATGCACGCATTATTTATACACTCATTTGTCGTGTCAATGACAATGCTACCCCAGATCAATATTCCGCGATTGCAAGAACCGCATGAAGCGCGCACTACCGCAATCCGCCGTTTCCGATGATTCAATGAATACAACCACTGGATAAGCTGACCGCAAAGCCACGAACGACGATTACAACCGCACACACAATTTACAAGTGCATGCAGAAACGCCGCGCAGAGCTGCAGCCATTGCGGCTCGGGGCGAAGAAGTGTCGCAGCCGGTGCGCCGTCCGCGCGACGCCGGTCAGCGCGCGCGGCGCGCGGCTTCGATCATCGCCCACACCTTCGGCGGCGACAGCGGCAGCTCGCGCGGATCGGCGCCGAGGGATTTCAGCGCGGCCGCGACCGCATTGGCGATGATCCCGCCGACCGGGATGATGCCGCCCTCGCCGGCGCCCTTGGCGCCGAGCGGATTGTGCGGCGCCGGCTTGTCCTGCAAGGCGACCGCATGGATCGACGGGAAGTCGCTCGCGGTCGGCATCAGGTAGTCGGCGAGCGTGCCGGTGAGCAGCTGGCCATCGGCATCGTAGACCAGGTGCTCCATCAGGGCGCCGCCCAGCCCCTGCACGATCGCGCCGACGCATTGGCCGTGCAGCGTCTCGGGATTGATGATGCGGCCGACATCCTCGACCGCCACGTAATCGAGCACCTCGACCGCACCGGTCTTCGCATCGACCGCGACCTCCGCGGCATGCGCGCCGTAGCTGTAGGTGCGCTTGTTGCTGGCGAACGTGCCGTCGGCCGCGAGATCGTCGGCCGCGAGATCCGACCAGGCGATCGTCCGGCCCGAAGGACCCGCGGCCGTCATCTGATCGAGCGTGACCTCGTCAGGCGGACGGCCGAAGCGCTTGGCGGCGGCGGCGCGGATCCTCTCCTTGAGCTTGCCGGCGGCGTCGATCACCGCCGATCCGCCCATCACCACCGAGCGCGAGCTGTAGGAGCCGAAGCCCTCGGCGAGAAAATCGGTCGAGCCGTGGAAGACGGCGGCGATGCCGTCCATCGGCAGGTCGAGCGCATCGGCGGCGATCTGCGCGAACACGGTCTCGACGCCCTGCCCGATCGCGGATGAGCCGACGAAGACGGCGACGCGGCCGTCCGCCTGGACCTTGAGCCGCGCGTTCTCGCGCGGACCGGACGCGCCGCCCTCGATGTAGCAGCCGACCGCGCAGCCGAAATAGCGGCCGTCGATCAGGCAGCCCTGCCGGGCGGACCGATCGGTCCAGCCGAATTCCTTCAGGCAGCGATCGAGCGTGGCCGCGTAGTCGCCGCTGTCGGTCTCGGTCTCGACATGCAGCGGCTCGACGGTCGCGAGCCGGTAAGGCTGGGCGCTTTCCGGGATCAGGTTGCGCCGGCGCAGCTCGACCCGGTCGATGCCGAGATCATCGGCCACGATGTCGATCAGGCGCTCGCGGAAGAAGTCGGCCTCGTAGCGCCCCGGGCCCCGATAGGTGCCGACCGGCGTCTTGTTGCTGACCACCGGCGACACTTCGATGCGGATGTGGGGGACGTCGTAGGGACCGGAGAGCACCTGCGAGATGTTGCGTGCCGGTGTCGCGCCGGCGGTGCGCACATAGGCGCCGAAATCGCAGAAGGCCTCGCCGGCGAGCGCAATGAAGCGGCCGTCGCGATCGCAGGCGAGCGCGAGCTCGATCTCGGCGTCGCGCGCGTGATTGCACGCCAGCAGGTTCTCGCGGCGGTCCTCGATCCATTTCACCGGCCGGCCGGTCAGCCGCGCCGCGAACGGGATCAGGAAATCCTCGGGGTAGAACTCGCCGCGTGCGCCAAAACCGCCGCCGACGTCGTTCTCGACCCTGCGGATCGCACCTTCCGGAAGGCCGGTCAGCGGCGACAGGATGCGCCGGTTGGGGAACGCGATCTTGGCGGCGCCGAACACCGTGAGCTTGCCCGCCGCCGCGTCCCACTGCGCCAGGAGACCGCGCGCCTCCATCGGCAGCGCGGTGAAGCGCTGCACCTTGAAGCGCTCGCGCCGGACGTAAGGCGCGGTCTCGAGC
>Ga0126371_10002538_pt1 | contig 15736 bp, 10 predicted proteins | sample PanSoiMetaPlot_4_FD_110145 | JGI IMG/M metagenome (GOLD analysis project Ga0126371, IMG submission 110145) | Tropical forest soil microbial communities from Panama - MetaG Plot_4 | ecosystem: Environmental > Terrestrial > Soil > Tropical forest > Bulk soil | place: Panama | collected 2016-02-17 | reverse complement strand
GACCGACCGCATTGCGGCGGGCGAAGTTCCTTCCGAACCGCCTCGGCCGATGGGCGTCGAGCGCAACGTGGTGATCACTTTGTGGGACTTCGATACGGCGACGTCGTTCGTTCATGACGTTACGGGCACCGACGAGCGGAATCCGGTTGCCAACGCCAATGGCATGATCTACGGCCCGGACTGGTCGGCCGGCGCGATCGCCGTACTTGATCCGAAGACCGGCGCGAAAAAAATGGTCAACGTCCCGCTGCGCGATGAAAATGACCGCAAGAAATTGCGCACGTGGTCGCCTCAGACAATCGGCGCTCCCTCGCCCTATTGGGGCAACCAGATCGTCTGGAGCGACCCGGTCAATCCGATGCAGCCGCACATGGATTCAAAAGGCCGCGTCTGGTTCAACGCCCAGACTCGGGCGGACAATCCTGCGTACTGCAAGAGCGGTTCGAATAATCCCTTCACCAGAAATTTTCCGCTCGATCAGTTGGGAAAAGGCGTTGACTACTACGATCCAGCAACCGGCGAAATCACCACCATCGATCTCTGCTTCGGCACGCAGCATTCTATGTTTGCCAATGATAAAGACGAAACCCTCTATTTCAGCCTTCCTTCGGCCACCGGCGGAATCGGATGGATCAAAACGCGCGTTTGGGACGAAACACACGATGCGGAGAAGTCTCAGGGCTGGTGCCCGGCGGTCATCGATTACAACGGTGATGGCAAAACAGGCGCTTATACGAAAGCAAACGAACCCGCGGACCCCAAGCTCGATCGCGCAGTCGGCGGAGCCAATGGCTATGGCCTGGCGGTGAACCCCGTGGACGGAAGCGTCTGGTACGCGGCGGGAGTATTTTCAGGTGCCTCCGCGGCGGTGCCGGGCAAAATCATTCGCATGACTCCGGGAAACAATCCGCCGGCAACCTGCATGACGGAAGTTTACGAGCCGCCCTTTGATAATCCCGGTGCAGCGGGGAAGCGGGCATACTTTCCGCAAGGAATCGATTTCGATACAAACGGCCTGGTGTGGACCGCATTGACCGGCAGCAACGATCTGGCCAGTTTCGATCGAAGGAAATGCAAAGTGCTGAATGGCCCGATGGCGACCGGACAGCATTGCCCCGAGGGTTGGAGGCTGTATCCAGTGCCGGGTCCGACGTTCAAGGGCACGGACGTGAAAGCCGACTATTTTTATTACAACTGGGTCGACCGATTTAACACGTTCGGATTAGGAAAAAATGTGCCCATTATCGACGGGACCGGATCGGACTCGTTGATTGCCTTTCTACCGGACACGAAGAAGTGGATCACCATACGGGTTCCCTATCCGATTGATTTCTATACGCGCAGTGTCGAAGGCCGCATCGATGATCCGAATACGGGATGGAAAGGACGCGGACTTTGGGCCGCCGACGAGGAGCGAGTTATCTGGCACGTCGAAGGAGGGAAAGGCGCCACCAGTTTTGTGGCGCACTTCCAGCTCCGGCCGGACCCGCTCGCAAAGTAGAACAACGCTGTGAATTGGTATGCCCGGTCGGAAGCGTGGCATCTCGCGCGGCTTGGTTGTTCTGGAACTTGCCAAATCTCTCTTCATTTTGAAACTTGAGGCAGACAGTTACGACATGGTTTCGCTAGTATTGCCTACCGAAAGCTTTTTCCCGTCCAACGTTTAATTGAAACCGGAGGACTTATGAAAAGAACCATGAGAGTTTCGAAGCTGTTTTTTTTCGTTCTGATCCCAGCATTTGGTCAGCAGCCGGTTCCGATTCCCGAGATCAAATTTGAGTCTGTTCCGTTCTTGAAGATCACCTACGACCGGAATCTCGGCGAGGTGTTGGGCGTAGCAGTCAATTCCAAAGGCCACGTAGTGGTCCTCAATCATCCGGGCACAGGCGATCTTGGCGCGCCGGTGTACGGCGAGGCCACCACACAACTGTTGGAATATGACGAAAAAGGAAACTTTGTCCGCCAGCTCGGAAAAGGCGTCTACGGTCTGGCCTACGCTCATTCGGTCCGTTTCGACAAGTACGACAATCTCTGGGTAGTGGACAAGGCGACTATGTCTGTCATGAAGTTCAATCCTGAAGGCATCGTGGTCATGAATCTTGGCCGCCGGGACGAAGGGCCTGACGAACCCCGTTATCGCCACGCCAATCCTCCTCCCGTTCCGGTCGATGCCATGTTCAACGGCACGACCGACGTAACGTGGGATTCCGATGACAACATCTACGTGAGCGATGGATATTTCAACTCAGAAATCGCCAAATTCGACAAGCACGGAAATTGGATCAAGCGATGGGGGTCGGCCGGAAAGGGCGGAGAGCACGCAAATGAGAACCCCGGCCAGTTCAGCAATCCCCATAACATCGGTATCGACCGGTCAAATAACATTTATGTCGCCGACCGGGGCAACCGGCGCATCCAGGTGTTCGATACCGAGGGAAATTTCAAACGCTTTATCTTCCTCAATGTGCCCTACGACAAAACTCGCCATCCGGTGCTCGGAAACAGGAACCCCGATCCACCGGACGAAACGGCGCCTTGGACCATTTGCGTTACAAGCGGCACCCCGCAGTATTTGTATACATCCGATACCGAACCGGGCAGGATCTATAAGCTGGCCTTGCCGAGAGGAGAAATTCTGGGAACCTTCGGAAAATCCGGGCACGAACTTGGGCAATTCAACTGGGTTCATGGGCTTGCCTGCCCGGATGAAAATACGCTGTACGTCGCCGACATGAACAACTGGCGCCTTCAGAAAATCGTCATGCATCCCGATAAGCAAAAAGAAGCCGCCATTCTGCAACAAGACAAGCAAAAGGGAACGGCGGGAGGGCGTTGAACGGCCGTTGCCAAGCGGTGAATAAAGCGCTGGGGCGAGTCAGGTCAACTTGCGGCGATTCCAAGCGCCGGTCTTTCACGAAGCTTCACAGCCACGGCCCGCTGGCTTTTGACTGCCACACTATTCAGGGCGTGCTGGAAACCGGGCGCTGCGGCGCCGCGGTGGCCTTCCCCTGGGCGAGATGGCTGCCGCGGAATACTCTGGCGAACCAGTGTTGCATCTCCTCCATGTAGATGTAGAAGACCGGCGTGAGATATAGGGTGACAAACTGAGAGAAAAGTAATCCGCCGACCACCGACACTCCCAGCGTTCGGCGCGCCTCGCCTCCCGCGCCGAGTCCCAGGGCAATCGGCAGCGTTCCCATCAGCGCGGCCATGGAGGTCATCATGATGGGACGAAATCGCACGAGGCAGCCCTGATAAATCGCCTCTTCCGGGCTCTTGCCTTCTTTGCGCTGCGCATCCAGCGCAAAATCGATCATCATGATGGCATTCTTCTTCACGATGCCGATGAGCATGATGATTCCGACGAAACCGTAAATGTCGAGGTTCATATCGAGCAAAGGCGAGATCCAGCCCTTCAGTACAGACACATGGAATAGCTCCAGCGTCAAGAGCGCCCCAAATCCCGCTGCAGGCAGGCCCGACAGAATGGTAATGGGATGAATGAAGCTCTCGTAGAGAACTCCCAGTACGATGTAGATCACGAGAATGGCCATCAGCAATAACAGCCCCAGCCCTGAAATGGACGACTGGAACGCCTGAGCATTGCCTTGAAAAGAAGTGGTAACGCTTCCGGGAAGCGACGTCCGCGAGAGATCGCCAATCTCGTTTACCGCGTCTCCAATGGATGTGCCTGGGCGCAGATTGAAAGAAATCGTGACCGCTGGAAGCTGGCCGAGGTGGTTTACCGAAAGAGGCCCAAGCGTATTGGTAAGCGTCGCCACCGCGTTGAGCGGCACAAGTTGCCCGCTCTTCGAGCGCACGTAGAGAGATGCCAGCGCGTTCGCGTCTCGCTGATATTGCGGCTCGGTTTCCAGGATTACCCGGTATTGATTGTTGGGCGCAAAAATGGTGGAAACTTGCCGCTGCCCATACGCCGAGTAGAGCACGTCTTCGATCTGGTTGGCGGTCACCCCGAGCGACGAAGCCTTGTCTCGCTGTATGAGAACGTTCACCTGCGGATTTTTGATCTGCAAGTCGCTCGACACGTCCATCAAACCGGGCAGCGCCCGCATGCGGGCCACGAAATCCTGCGAAGCAAGAAAAAGCTCTTCCGTGTTTGTTCCCTGCAGCGTGAACTGATAGAGCGCCTTGCTCATCATTCCGCCAATGCGGATGGGCGGATCGTTTCGCAGAAATACGACCATGCCCGGCACCTTCGCCAGCTTCGGCCGTAGTTCCTGGATCACCTGCTCCACCTGCGGCCGCTCTGAACGAGGCTTCAGCCGGATCGTGAGCGTTCCCTGGTTCATGCTGCGGATACTGGCGCCGACCGACGACATCACGTAGGCCACATTGGGATCGTTCAGCAGGACCTCGACCACCTGCGCCTGGTGTTCCACCATGGCTTGGTAGGAGATACCTTCCACCGCCTCAGTGGTGCCATTGATCTGCTCGATGTCCTCGCTGGGCAGAAAGCCCTTGGGGATCACCAGGAACAGATAGACGGTTCCCACCAGCAGGAATGCGGCCAAGGCCATGGTGCTGCGCCTATGCCGCAACGCGACTTGCAGGCTGCGATCGTACGCGTTTGTCATGCGGCTCTGCAGATTTTCAAAAACATTGAACAGCCAGCCGTGCTGTTCTTCTTTCGGAGCGCGCAGGAACCTGCTGCAAAGCATGGGCGTGAGCGTCAGCGAAACGACGCCCGAAACCAGAATTGCGGACATAATTGTCACCGCAAATTCGTTCAGCAGCCGCCCCAGCACGCCGCCCATGAACAGCACGGGAATAAATACGGCCGCGAGCGAGAGGGTCATGGACAAAATGGTGAAGCCGATCTCTTTCGATCCGTTGAGCGCCGCTTCCAGCCGGCTTTCGCCGCGTTCCATGTGGCGTACGATGTTTTCCAGCATCACGATGGCATCATCAACCACGAACCCCACCGAAAGCGTCAGCGCCATCATCGATAGGTTGTCGAGTGAAAAGTTGCAAAGATACATCACGGCGAAAGTGCCGATCAGCGAAAAAGGCAAAGCCAGGCTCGGAATCGTGGTGGCCGGTATATTCCTCAGGAACAGGAAGATGACCATGATTACCAGCACTAGCGAAAGTCCCAGCGTGGACTTTACGTCATGAACCGAGTTACGAATGGTGATTGAGCGGTCCGCCAAAGTCCGCATTTCCACCGAAGGCGGCAGTTGCGCCTGCAGGCCGGGTAACAGTGCTCGTATGCTATCCACCACTTCCACCGCATTTGTGCCTGGCTGCCGGAAAATAGCGAGTTGGATGGCGCGGTCGCGGTTGTACCAACTTGCGTTCTTGTCGTTTTCGATGCTGTCGATCACACGCCCTAAGTCCGATAACCTCACCGGTGAACCGTTCCGGTACGCCACAATCAGTGGTGCATAATCGGCGGCGTTGAAAAGCTGGCCTGTAGCTGCGACGTTCAGGGATTGCTTGCTGCCCCAAAGCGACCCGGTCGGCATGTTCACATTCTCATCGTTCAAAGCCGCCGACACCTCGTCCAGGCCAACTTGTCGCGCGGCAAGGGCGCGCGGGTCGACTTGCACATGAACGGCAAACTTCGTCGAGCCGAATACCTGCACTTGGGCCACGCCGTTCACCATAGATAGGCGCTGCGCAATCAGGGTTTCGGCGTACTCGTCCACGTCAGACAGCGGCATGGTTTGGGAGCTCAGCGCCAAAAAAAGGATCGGCTGCTCGGCAGGATTCACCTTGTTGAATGAGGGGGGCGCAGGCATATTTTGCGGCAATTGCCTTCCGGCCTGTGTGATGGCTGCCTGAACATCCTGGGCGGCGCCGTCGATATTGCGCTTGAGGTTGAACTGCAGCGTAATGGAAGTCCTGCCAAGGTTGCTGGCGGAGCTCATTGAATCCAGACCTGGGATAGTTGAGAACTGCTTTTCCAAAGGCAGCGCTACGGCGGATGCCATGGTGTCCGGATCGGCCCCAGGCAGGTTGGCCTGTACGTAGATCGTGGGGAAATCCACGTTTGGCAAGTCGTTCACCGGCAAAAGCCTGTACCCAGCGACACCAACCAACAAAATGGCGGACATCACCAGCACGGTGGCAATGGGACGTCGAATAAATATTTCCGAGATGCTCATGGCACACCTGCCGTCTTATGTGGGGTTCGCTTCTGCGGTCTTGCCTTGATCCGCGGGATTCTTGATTTCTACTCGCATCCCCGGCGCGAGGCCGGATTGCCCGTCCACCACGATCGTTTCGCCCAGTTGGAGTCCCTTGTCGATTACCGCTACCCCCTCGACCGTGCGATTGGACACGACCGGTCGGGCCTCCACGGTATTGTCCGACTTCACCACATACACCAGCGGTCCTTTTTGGCTCGGCACAACGGCGTGGGAGGGTACAACGATCGCGTTCGCTTCTTTTGAAAGCGTCAGAAGAACGTCCACATAAAGTCCCGGCCACAGCCGGTTGTGCGCGTTATCGAACGTACCGCGCAGGTGAATCGTCCCGGTGGTTAGGTCGACGTTGTTGTCGATGAACGTTAACGTTCCATGCTCGGGCGGGCCGGAATCATTGGGCAAAGTAGCTTCCACCGGAATGGTGCCCCGGCTCATGAACTTCCGGATGTCTGGTAAAAACTGCGTGGGAACGGTGAAATTCACGAATATGGGGTTGACTTGGTTGATCACTACAATCGGAACATCGGCTACTTTCACGAGGTTTCCCGGTTTCAACATCAGGTAGCCGGTCTGCCCGTCTACCGGGGAATAAATCTGACAGAACTCTAGGTTGAGTTGGGCCGTTTGAATGGCGGCCTCGTCTGCCGCAACAACCGCATCGGCGGCATTGGCCGCGCTAATATAGGATTCCGCCTCCTGGGAGGGTGAAATCCCGGCCTCAAGAAGCTTTTGGTAGCGCTGGGCCTGAGCCCGGCTATTGATGGCGACGGCTTTATCCCGGGCCAGAGCCGCCTGGGCCTGTGCCAGTGCGGCCTGATATGGGCGCGGATCGATGGTCAGCAGCAACTGCCCTTTGTGGACCGTTTCGCCTTCCTTAAAGTGGACCTCCAGCAGTTCGCCGGAGACCTGCGCTTTGATCGAGACTGTTGAGAAAGCTTCCACATTTCCGATGGCGCTGAGATTGATGGGAACAGCCTTGTGCGTGACATTTCCGATGACGACTGGTACCGCCGGTTGCGGCGGACGGGCCGCTTCTTGCTTGGCGCAACCTGCCAATATTGCAGCCAAGGCCGCCAGTAACAGTCCTGAATGCAACACGCATCGCGCGGGGCCTGATCCAATCGTCATGTGCAAGCAGCACCCTCTTGTTTGTACCGAAAAAAACCGTCGTATCGTAGCAGAAGCCGATCGTTTTTGTACTCCTTAGACGGTTGCCGCGTCAAAGTCGTTTCAGACTCGCGACTCGGAGTGGTCGCAGCCGATTCGGCCCGTAAGCTCCGTTTTGCCAAGGCGATAGATTTGACGGTGTCACATCCACCCCATTTCCTTGCAGGGTCACCCGGGGGAGCAAACCTACAACTTTGCCGCGCCATCCTGTATCATCGGCGTGTCTTTGCTGCGCCTGCATCTTCCTGCTTGATTCACGCGAGAGGGGAAACCCGATGTCCACTGCCGCTAAACCCATTCCCATACAGCTGGCCGTGCTCGGTGCCGGGAAAATGGGCGGCATCTTGATCGAAGCCTTTGTCAAACAGGGGCTGGTATCGCCGGCGGACATTCACGCAACTGTGGGCCACGTCGGTGGCGAGCGGAAAAATCTGTCAAAGGTTTCGGTCTCCACGGGCACGGACAACCGGGCCGCGGCGCGCGCAGCGGACGTGATCATCCTGGGCGTGAAACCTCAAACCCTCGGCCAGGTCGTCGACGAAATTCTGCCCGAGATCAACGAAAGTAAGCTGCTGATTTCCGTGGCCGCCTCGGTACCCACCGATTACATCGAGCGCCGCATTGGTTCCAACGTTCCCGTAATTCGCGCCATGCCTAACACACCTTCCATGGTGGGAGAAGGAATTACGGCCATCTCGCGCGGGAAGTTCGCCACGCAAAAACATGTCGACACCGCCCGCAAGCTTTTCGACGCCGTGGGAAAAACAGTGGTCGTGGACGAAAAGCACATGGACGCCATCACCGGCCTTTCCGCCAGCGGCCCGGCGTTTATTTACATTATTCTCGAATCGCTGGCTGAAGGCGGTGTAAAAGTGGGACTGCCGCGGGATCTGGCCACACTGCTCGCCTCGCAAATGGCGCTGGGTGCCGCGAAAATGGTGATTGAGACGGGCGACCATCCCGCCCTTTTGAAAGATACGGTTACCACTCCCGCCGGCTGTACCATCGACGGCATTCTCGAATTGGAAGAGGGTGGCCTGCGCGTCACCCTGATTAAAGCGGTGGTCAAGGCCACGCAGCGCGCCAAGGAATTGCTGCTCACCGGCGGATGAGCGCCAAACTGGCGATTTGGTAATGGTTGACTCTGCTGGCCGCGGTCGTCAAGCCGTGAGAACGCGCAGCCCTAAGCCAACAATGTCGCTCACTCCCAGCTTATACGCTGCCGTTTCACCGGTGTGGACCGACATCATTTTGGAATAGAGGGCCGGTTGAGCCGCGAACAAGCGCAAGGTCTTGCGGCGAATCCAGTCGCTGCGGTCCATCAGCAACAAGAGTTCGGTCATGAGCAGCGCCGTTTTTATAATCTTCCGGTGCGCGTGTTCGTAGACACGAAGATCCCCGCGAGCCAAGGCATCCCCCAGGGCGATCGCTTCCTGGAAAGCCAGACTCAAACCCTGGCCGGCAATCCCATCGATCGAGCAGGACGCATCGCCGGCCAGCGCCACATTGCCTCGAGCGACCCTCCCCGCGCGGCCCAGCGCGGTCACCGCTCCGCCTTCCGCCATCACGGCATGAGCGCCTTTGACGTGTCGAGCCACTTCCGGGAACCGTTCCAGCGCCCGTTCGATTCTCAGACCCGAATCGCTAGAGAGCACCGCAACACAAATTTCATCGGCTTGCGTGGGTGTAACGAACATCTGGCAGTGCTTTCCCCAGTGAACTTCCACCACGTCGGTCCATGGCTCGACTCGGTAGTGCCGCCGGAAGCCGAATCGCGACCTCCGGTAGCGCGTCACTCCAAGACCAGTCCAGGAGCGCACGGCAGAGTTCTGGCCATCGGCGCCGATCAGCCATCTGTAGGTGACTGTCCTCCCGTTTACATGAACGTGGTTGGCCTCGAGCCCTGAAACTCGCGCGCCCCATAAGAAGCAAACGCCGAGCTCCTGCGCCCGCTGCACCAGCATTTTGTGCAGCGCCGTGCGCCGAACTCCGAAGGCTTGCCCGCGGGCTATGCGTGCGACGGCGCAAGAGTCTTCGTCACGAAACGAAATCCCGTAGAAAGGGAAGGCTAGCGAAGAATCGAGCTCGATGCCCAGCCGGCGTAACGACACCACCGCTTCCGGTAACAGTCCTTCACCGCAAGGCTTATCGATAGGGGGAGTACGCGAATCTACCACAGTGACTCGAAAACCCTTCAGCGATGCAGCAATGGCCGAAGCTATCCCCGCTGGCCCTCCGCCCACAACCACCACATCCGCTTGCATGCTCCGGCACCCTCACTGTTTTCACCACCGCAGCAGGACGAGTTCGGAGCAGAATCCTGGGCCCATAGCTGCAAGGATGCTCAACGTTCCGGGTTCCGGGCGGCGATGCGCATAAACGTCCTCTAGTACCAGCAGGACCGACGTGGAAGACAGATTGCCGACCTTCCGCAAACACTCCCACGACGCCGCAAGATCCTTTGCCGTGATGCCCAACGCCGCGGCGGTTGCCTCGAGCACTTTCGGGCCGCCCGTATGCATCACCCAGCTGGTCACGTCGTTTCGGCTGAGTCCATTCTCGGCCAGGAACGCATCCACGTCCTCGCCCAGATGCCGCAGCACCGTCTCAGGAACTTCCGGCGACAATACGATGCGGAAGCCCTTTTCCGAGATGTCCCAGCCCATGACTCGTTCGGAGTTGGGATACAGAACGGATTTGGTGGCGAGAATTTCCGGTCCGTCCGACTCCACCTCCGACCCCACGACGATAGTCGCCGCTGCTCCGTCGCCGAACAGCATCGCGGAGATCAAGTGCGCCATGGACAAATCGTCGCGCTGCAGCGTAAGCGAACACAGTTCGATGGAAAGCAGCGCCGCGGCCTGATCCGGGTAGCCACGCACATAGTCCGCTGCGCGCGAGATGCCTGCTGCTCCTGCCACGCAGCCCAGCCCGAAAATGGGAATGCGCTTGATATTCGGCGACAGCCCCATGCGATTTGCCAGTCGCGCATCGAGCGATGGCGCCGCAATTCCGGTCACCGACGTCACAAAGATAGCGCTGAGCTCGCGAGGCTGCAGTCCCGCTCCCACCAGCGCCCGACACAGCGCCTTCTCTCCCAGCTCCAGTCCTGCTTCGATCCATACGTCGTTGGCCTCACCAAAAGTGTTCATGCCTTCGTAGAAGCTGATCGGTCGCACCAGATAGCGCCCGTCCACCTTCATGCTCTCATCGAGACGATCCAAAATGTCCGGATTGGGCAGCCGGTCACGCCAATAGTTTTTTAGCGCCTCCACAAGAAGTTCCTGACTGTAGTAGTACTTGGGGAACGCACTCGCCACACCGGCAATCCTCATGAACACTCCTTTTTATGATGCGATCAGGTGTACTAAGTCGGGCCAGTGCAAGGTATCGTGACTCCGCTCTATCTTCAACAAGGATTTAAGAATAACTCACTCAATTTGCGTTCGCGACAATCGCGGATTGCAGAACAGGTCTTCGCGGGGCCAATTCGAACAGCGCGGCGGCAGTCTGCTAGCTCTTGGTTTGGATGGCAAGCTGGCCTTCGATGGTTTGACCTGTCTTGTCGCCAGTCCGCGAGAAACCCGCGTACAGAAAGCCCGCGCACACGAGGGAAGCCAGAATTAACGTAACCCCCGCCTTCCATTCGAGCAGACACATTTTCCCAACGCCAAAGAGCGCGCAATAAATCATCGCACAGCCCGCTATCCAATCTATCAGGTTGCGGCCCAGGTCGCGCTCCGGCTGGATTTCCGCTAGCCCTCGCGCCACTGGTTGCCATCCGAAAGCATCGGGCCGCACGCGCCGGTAGAATTTTGCCAGCGTTTCGGCGGGTTCAGGTGGGGTGAGCAGCGTCACACAAACCCACACGATTGTGGTGAGTGCGGTCGTCACCAGTGTCTGCTGCGCGAACACGGCCGGCTCGGATCCGTGAAATGGGGCAACCCAGCGGACACCGATCGAAGCGGCCAATGCCGTGCTCATGGCGGCTATCTCGCTCCAGGCGTTGATTCGCCACCAGTACCAGCGCAGAAGATAGACACTCCCGGTTCCCGCGCCCACTTCCAGCAGCACCTCCCAGCCCGACCGGATGGTCACCAATTCCCAGGAAACCCAGGCGGCCAGCACCACCAGCAGGATAGTGATCCACCGCGACAGTTGAACATAATGCTTTTCGGTCTCGTGCCGCCGCACGAATCTCCGGTAAAAATCGGAAACGAGATATGATGTCCCCCAGTTCAAATGCGTAGCGATGGTGGACATAAACGCGGCCAGAAATCCGGCCACAAGCAGCCCGCGCGCGGCGCGGGGCAGGTGATCGACGGCAAGCAGCACATATCCGGATTCGGGCGCGGTCAGATTCGGATAGAGCACCACCACCGCCAGCGCCGCCAGAATCCAGGGCCAGGAACGCAGCGCGTAATGCGCGAAGTTGAACCACAGCACCGATAGCAGACCGTCACGTTCGTTCCGTGCGCTCAAGATGCGCTGGGCGACATACCCTCCGCCGCCAGGCTCCGACCCCGGATACCAAAAAGCCCACCACTGCACCCCCAGATACACACAAAACGTGAGCACCGGAATGGTCCAGAGAGCTTCGCCTGTGAGGCCGTGCGAAAAATCCGGAAACACATGGGTGATATTGCCTGTTGTTGCTCCTGCAGCACCCTTCATTGCGGCGAGTCGGGCGAGCATGGACCGCATTCCGCCTGACGCTCCAACCCCGTACCATGCCACCGCAATCACCACGCCCATCTTCAATACGAACTGAAACAGGTCGGTCCAAAGCACGCCCCAAAGCCCACCCATGGAAACGTAAATGCCTGTGAACGGAATGAGAACAAAGACGCACAAGGCCAGCGCGGTTCGCTCGTTGACGCCCAGAATTACGCCCACGATCGTCGTCATCGCTTTCGTGACCCAGCCCAGGATCACGCAGTTCACCAGCAGCCCCAGATAAATGGCGCGAAATCCCCGCAGAAAAGCTGCAGGCTTGCCCGCGTAACGCACCTCGGCGAATTCCACGTCGGTGAGCAGACCGGCGCGAACCCACAGCCGGGCGAACAGGAAAACGGTCATCATTCCGGCTGGTAACAGGCTCCACCAGATCCAATTTCCCGCTACCCCATTGCGATAAACCAGGCCGGTCACCACCAGCGGCGTGTCGGCAGCGAACGTTGTGGCCACCATGGAGGTGCCGATCAGCCACCAGGACGCGCGCCGCCCGCTGACGAAGTAATCCGTCGTGCTGCGCCCCGACCGGCGCCGGAAATACAAACCCTGAATCAGTGTGAACGCAAAATATGCGGCGATGACCAGCCAATCGACAGGAGAAAGTCTCATGGGGCGCGTTTCGCGGGCTAGTGTCGTTGAGCCCGAGCCGCCGTGTCAAAGGAAATGCGGAACGACAGTCGCGCCCCTGTCACCTCAAAAATCGCGGCGCCGCTCCCGGTGCAGGGAAAACTTAGGCCCGGGCTTGGGGGTGGCAAACCCGGGCCTGTGGGGGTTGAGAGGGAACAACTGGGCCGAAGGAAAAATCTCTTGCTGCAAAATTCGACTCTGACGTCACATTCTAGTAGTTGAGTCGCCGCGCCAGGTGCATCGCTCGAAAAACTACTTGCCACGAGAGTACGAGCAGGGTGTCAAAAGCGATTGTCAGCCTTTCCCTCATCCCGCTTCCTCCCTTTGCGGAGAGTGGCCGGCGGGCTCCCGGCTCCGCTCTAATTCAGAACGACCACCGGCAAATCGTGCTCCACGGCTGCCACCATGGATTTGAAAATGTCGACATCCCAGCTATCGGCAATGCGCAGCCGCACCGAATCGTTTGTCTCCGATATAAGCCGCCCGCGCAGGGGCACGCGCATGTTGCCGGTTACGACTCTGAGAATCACCGGTTGCCCTATCCAGACTGCATAGCCGCCTTCCATCTGGTCCGCCTCTCCCGAAACGCCTCATTCGAACACCGCGATTCTGATCCACGCGCACGCACGGGCCAATGGGTACATAGGACTAAAACCGATGGGCGCAAAGTACTACCCGAAGCGGATCTTCCGGGGGGCGAGCCGGACCAGGATTTTCTGCTATTGTGGAGGTCTAGCTGGCTTGTGGTCTGCCAGAGCGAAGGATTCAGCCGCATGCTCCCGACTTTGCATCACCTGCTGTCGCAACTCTATGACGTGCGAGGACTGATCGAGTGGGGCGGGACTCTGCTCGTCTGCATTATCGTCTTTGTCGAGACCGGCATGTTCGTGGGTTTTTTTCTGCCCGGTGACTCGCTGCTGGTTACCGCCGGTGTGTTCGCAGGCGCGGGACAATTACATCTTGTCTACCTGCTTTCCTTGGTGACTCTCTGCGCGATTGCGGGGGACCAGATCGGCTATCTGATCGGCTGGCGCGCAGGCAAGGCTCTATACCAGCGTCCCGACTCACGCTTTTTTAGAAAGAAGCATCTCGAACGCGCTCACGAGTTCTATGAGACCTACGGTGGCAAGACCATCATTCTCGCCCGCTTCCTACCGATTATTCGCACGTTTTGCCCGCCGGTCGCCGGGGCCGCGCGCATGAGTTACACCCGCTATTTTCTATACGACATCGTCGGCGGCTTCTGCTGGGTCTGGGGCATGACTTTGCTGGGGTACACGCTCGGCCGCACCATTCCCAATATTGACAAGCGCATCCATTACGTGATAGCCGCGGTGATCGTGCTCTCCTTCATGCCCGCCGTTTACCACGCCTGGAAATCGCGCACCCGTTCCACAACGTCTTTGCGACGCCCCGAGCCCGAGCAGGAATAGCATCACCAGCGCCGCGGCAGCGCTCTTGAAGTCGGCACGGCCTTTATCAGCAGATTTGCTGAATTCCTCTTTTGACTACCCGAGGTAGCCGGCGTAGCGCTTTTCCTGAACTGAAAGCTCCCATTTCGTACGGCTGCTGGCCCGTATGCCTATCCGCAAGGAAATGTTGGGCATTCTCGCCTGATCGAAAGGCCAGCGTGACCGATTGGAGTAGTACTGTCTTTCCTCCTTGGCCGGTAGTCTCTACGTTGTGGCCTACTGACTGTTGCAGTGCAGTTCTTGCCAGGTATCTTCAAACACCAAGGAGCCTCGTGATGAAAAAATTGCCCTCTCTGGGTGCCGTCCTGCTTTTCGGCGTTTCTATTTCCCTATGCTTCGGTGCAGAACGAGCCGCAGCACAGGGACCTGCGGGCGCGGGGGCATCGGCTGTCGCGCAAGACAGTTCCCGTAGCCATTCTCCGAATCCGATCAAGTGGTTCAAGAAGGATTCGAAAAATTCCGACGACTCGCTCGGAAACCGAAGTGATGTAGAACAGAAGCTTACGCCCGGTCTGCAGGCGCAGGGCATTCTGCCCGCCAACGCGACAACTGCTGACGCATGCGCTCCATTTGTCGAATTGTCCGAATGCCTGGCTGCCCTTCATGCCAGCCACGATCTCGGGCTTGATTTCTATTGCCTTCGTGCCGGCGTGACCGGCGTGCACACCAACGCGGATTTGTCCGCCTGCAAAGTCGTTGACGGCGAAAGAGCTCTGGGTTTGGATAAGGCCATCCGTCAAATGAAGCCGGATGCGAACGCCAAGCAAGCGACAAAAGATGCCGAGCAGCAGGCCAAGGACGATTTGAAGGGAATTGGCGGGTAATTAGGCGACGGTAAGTTCCGGAAGTCTTCTGGCGCGGGTAATGAGACCAAGGCCGGCAAACAGAGATGCCGGCCCGGCCTCACTGCGTAGCTTGCGAACAGGGAGCAGGCGATGCGAGGCGCCTGTTTTCGGGAGTCGCAAGCTGTTTTTTCCCGAACTCAACTGCCGTCGATGGCTTCAAACGGCTCTCATCAGGTTGACTCAGAAGTTCAACCGCAGCACGAATTGCACCTGACGGTTCGTTCCAATTCCGACGGTCTGCGTTACGGTCTGGTTGAACTTGCCGAATACGCCTCCACCTCCCGCCGAGGCCGAAGTCAGCGGTTGTCCCGGCTGAACCTGGTTGGCGCCGGTTCCTAACGTCGGGTTGATGGTTGAAGGCGGATTGGCGAAATTCGGATGGTTCAGAATGTTGTAGATTTCGGCGCGGAATTCCAGGCCAACGGATTCGCGGATCGGGAACCGTTTCGACGCGGTCAAATCGGCCTGGACAAAACTCGGCCCATGCAGAAGACCGCGCTCGAGATTTCCGAAGGTGCCTGGTTTGGGTATCGCAAAGGCCGCCGGATTCAGCCAGCCATTGGGCAGAAACGGATCCACACCCGGTATCAAATCCGGACGCCGGACGTTTCGCGAAGCCCCGCCGCCTGGAGTGTTGATGACCGCATTGCGGAACGCCCCGGAAGTTACTTGAGATTGAAAAACGTTGCCCGCCGCGTCAACGAATACTGTATCCGGCCGG
>Ga0126371_10002537_pt1 | contig 15740 bp, 10 predicted proteins | sample PanSoiMetaPlot_4_FD_110145 | JGI IMG/M metagenome (GOLD analysis project Ga0126371, IMG submission 110145) | Tropical forest soil microbial communities from Panama - MetaG Plot_4 | ecosystem: Environmental > Terrestrial > Soil > Tropical forest > Bulk soil | place: Panama | collected 2016-02-17 | reverse complement strand
TTTCTGGCATTCATGCCCCGACCCTCGCGCGGATATCATCGGGCTACATCGCATGGAATTGCAAACAAATAAGGAGAGGATCTAGTCTTCCGCCGGAATGTCAAACGAAAGCGTTTCGCGAAAACCCTTGGTCTTCCATACGCCAAACGCGATGCCCGCCGCCATCCAGATGGAGCCGACAATGATGGCGGGCCGGCTGAGGTTGAGCCACAACGCTAGGCAAATGATGAAACCAAAAACGGGCGGAATCAGGAAACCCAGTTTCTTTTCGGTGGAGCGCACGTAATAGCGAAGGAATGCCGCGGCGTTCACGCCCATGAAAGCGATCAGCGCCCCGAAGTTGAGCATTTCCGCGCCCAAACCGTAGGCCTCGCCGCCATTCATGATCTTCTTGAAGGTCTCCCATGTCAGCCCTGTGGTGGCCAGCGAATAGGTCTTGTAGCCGGCGACGACTTCCAACAGGAATGCGCCGATCAGAGCGACGGCTCCCACCAGAAAAACGTTATTCCGGGGAATGCGGTGCTTTTCATCTAGTGCTCCAAAGAAGGATCTAGGCAGCGCGTTGCTCCGGCCCATCCCGTAAAGCAACCGTGCTGCGCCGATCTGCGAACCAAATCCCGAGCCGAAGTTTGCCAGCAGCAGTGTAGCGCCAACGATGGGGAACAGTGGCGCCCAAGACCGCCCCGCGACATAGGAATAGGCGGTGTTTATGTCTGGAAATGCTTCCGAGGCCGGCCAGATAAGTTGCGCGACATACACTTCAAAGGCGGAAAGGATTCCGATGACCAGACAGGTCAAAACTGTTGCGAGCAGAATGTTTCGCCGCGGATTGTCGGCTTCTTCTGACAGCGTCGAGATGCCGTCGAATCCGATATACGTCAAAACCGCAATCGAAGTGCATCCGAAGAGGCGCCCGAAGGTAAAGGTCTGTGGGTCGTAGAAAGGCCGCGTGTAGTAGGCAAGATCATGCGGCGCGCCGAAAATGTAACGTGCCCCGGCTATGAAGATGGCCACCACGACGATGCCCATGAAAAACGCCATACCGCTGTTGATGCGTGCGGACGTTTTGATGCCGCGAATGTTCAGCAGGGTGAAGACGACCGCAAAGAAAATCTTCCAGATCCAGGGCGGCACTCCCGGCGCGAACTGACTCGCCTGCCCCGCGCACCACACCGTGCAGATTAACGGATTGAGCATGTAGTCCATCACCATGCTCCATCCGGTGACGTAGCCGACTGCCGGGTTTACCTCCTGCGCCACATAGGTAAACGCGGAGCCCGCGCTTGGGTAGGCGCGCGCCATGCGTCCGTAGCTGATGCCGGTGAACAGCATCGCCACCATGGCGATCAGGATGGCCGTAACAACGTGTCCCTGACCGCGGTCGCTCAGCACGCCAAAAACGGACATCGGCGCCACCGGTTGAATCACGATGACGCCGTACAGAATCAAATCGGTGAGTGTGAGAGTTCGCCGGAGGCGAGGTCCCCGGTCGGTGCTGCCAGCCGCTGTGCTCAAGCACCTCTCCTTTTTTTCGCAAGGCCATTGCCGTTGGAGCCGAGCACCACCGCGCGCGTCAGGTTCTTCGGCGCGTCGGGGTTGAGCCCCTTCCGCAGACCAATTGCGGTCCCAATCAGGTGTGCCGGAATTGCCGAGACAGCGTATCGTGCAAACTCCGGTCCTTCAAGCCCCAGTTCGACGAGCAGATCCGAATTTTTTCGCAGTGCCGGCGTGGCTCGATTCGCGATCACGCAAATGCCCGCACCGAGTTGCTTGAGCTCTTCGACCAGCAGAGTCTCTTCTTCGGCTGCCGCGTCGGAAATATAAAAGGTGATCAGCGTGTTCGGGCCGGCGATGGAACGCGGGCCATGGCGGAACTCGAGCGAATGATACACCTGTGCATAAGACGAAGACATTTCTGTGACTTTGAGTCCCGCCTCTTGCGCCAGCCAGTAGTGCACGCCCTGGCCAAGAAAAACGTAGTCTGCAAATTTCGTTCTTCCCGCGAAGTCGCGAATTTTTTTTGCCTGGCCATCCAGCCAGCACTGACCGCGCTGCGGGAGTTGGTCGAGCGCCGTCGAATACTGGTCATCGCCAACGAATTGCAGGCCCAGCCGCTGAAAGGCCAGCAAAATCGCCGTGAACGAACGGGTCATCACCGTGCTTTTTTCGTCTGCCCAGGAAGGTCGGAAAGTGTGCGTGCAGAGCGGTTCGAGGGGACTCTGGGGATTGCAGGTGACCCCGAGCGTCTGCACGGTCTTATACTTTTGCAACAATTCCGCCACGCGCAGCACCTCGGTAGTTTCTCCGGACCGGGACATCAGCACAATCTGTTCCGCACCCAGTCGCCGCAAGGTCTCTTCCGGGGCAAAGAGCAGCTCGGAAGCCGGCACACCCGTCGCGGGGATATAAAAATGTTTGGTCCAGAGCGCGGCGATCAGCCGCGACAAGTAATAACTGGAACCGCAGCCCACAAAGAGCCACGGGCTGCGCGGGGAAAACAACGTCGCGTACTTCTCAAGTAGTCGGGATTCACGCAACCGGGTGTCGGTTTCGCCCCAGATTTGTGGTTGCGAAAGAATCTCCGCAAGGGTATGTTCGCCTGGTTTGCTGCGCTGCGGCCGCGGGGCCGGCGCGCTTTTGGCGGAATGCTTGGTCAAGGGGAACCTCGTATTGAATCGTTTCAATAAGGCTATATTGCGCAAAAGCGCGGCTGACCGCAAGTCCTATTTTTGCGATGTCCGTCCTCCGGTTGAGCCAAATGCGGGAGAACGACCTGTACCTTTGGACAGGCGAAATAATTTCCACAACGGATATCTCTTCGTTCACACATGGCAATTCCGACGCAACAGGACTGCCGGCTTTCGCGTCTAATAGGCTAAGGGGATAGGTCCCGGTAGCGGGTAGCCGGGTGGGCGCCATGGGCCAATATTCGATCATCTTCGAGCGGCGGCAATTTCAACGTGTTTTTTTGCACGCGGCCGGCTTTCTGTTGATCTTTCTCGCGGCGGACTGGCTCCGCGAGATTTCACTTCGGCCAAATCCCATCCTGCAGGGCTATCTTCAAATTACCACTGGGATTTTTGCCTTTGTGTTTGCGGCGGTGGCATTGGTGCGTTTCCAGGGCACCCAGGACCGCATTTCGTTGATTCTCGGCTCTGGTTTCATGCTTTCCGGCGGGACGCTGATCGCTTCCAGCATTCTTTTTTTTCAGTTGATCCACGAAAACCAGACCTGGTTCCTTTGGGCACCGGTCGCTTGGTGGATGAGCCGTCTCCTGTTGGCTCTGCTTTTTGCAATGGCCTTGGTCGTCGAGCATTTTTTGCCGCGGTCGCGCCATCCCAAACTGGAAATCGCCGGCGGGTTGTTTGCCGTGCTTGCCAGCACCTATCTGATCACCGCTTCCCTGCGAAAATTGCCACCGGATATCTCGCATCAGCCGGAAGCGCTCATTCCCAATCCGTTGCAGCTTGTGCCTGCGGTGATTTTCCTGATCGCTCTGCTGGGATATCGCCGCCGCAAATATCTGCAGAACTCGAGCTTCGACCAGTCAATCTATCTGGCGGTCTGGCTGAACCTGGCGGCGCAACTGGCCGCTTGCCAGTCCGTCAAGTTGCTCGACGGCCCGTTCGTCTTCGCCCAGGCCATGAACGTTTTGAGCTATGCGATTTTGCTGGGAGGCGCTCTGTTTGACAGCGCCAAGGTTTTTGAGCAGGTGCGCCACCTCGCGGCCAGCGACCCACTCACAGGGCTTGCGAACTACCGCAAGCTGCTTGACGTGCTGGACACGGAAACCGAGCGTACGCTGCGCACTGGTCGTCCGTTTGCCGTTCTGCTGCTCGACCTCGACGGCTTGAAACGCATCAACGATACCTATGGGCATCTGGTAGGTAGCCGCGCGCTCTGCCGAGTGGCTGACATTCTGCGCTTTCATTGCCGTGCGATCGACACCGCCGCTCGCTATGGCGGCGACGAATTTGCCCTGATTCTGCCAGAAGCCCGCGAGGAAGAAGCCGAACGCGTAGCCGCACGCATTCGGGAAACGCTCGCCGCGGACCAGGAACACCCGCCGCTATCGGCTAGCATTGGCGCGTCGGTGTATCATGGCGAAGGCGAACGCGTCGAAAAGCTTCTCAAGGAAGCCGACCAGAACCTATACATCGAAAAGGCGCGGCGGAAGGAAATCGCCCGGTCTTCTGACGCTTCCCGTCGCCGCTTGAAGAAGATTTAGTTTGTCGCGAGCCGCTTATTTCCCCGATTGAAACGGCGTTAACTGGTCCGTGATCTGCGATTTGTCGCCCACTACAACAATGGTCATCTCAGCCGGCTTGATATAGTCCTGGGTCATCTTTTGCACTGCGGCCGGCGTGACCGCGTTCACCTTCGCCACGTAGGTCTTCAAGTAGATCTCGCCGAGTCCCTGAAAATCCACGAATTGCAATTGGCCGATCAACGCCTCGCGGCTGGAGTTCTGGATCACAAAAATACCCGAGAGGTAGTTTTGAATTCCCTTCAACTCCATTGGAGTTACCGGCTCTTTCTGCATGCGGGTGATTTCGCCAAAGATCTCCTTCAGCGAGGGCCCGGTGAATTTCGTGGTGACATCGGCGGTTTCCGCCCAGTAGCCGTCGTGATAGCGGCGCGAAATCTCGCTGTGCGGAGAATAGGTGTAGCCCTTATCTTCGCGGATGTTCGCGGTGATGCGCGAATTAAAGGAGCCGCCGAGCAGGGCGTTGGTGACAATCAGAGGAATGGTATCGGGACTCGTGGCCGGGGGCACGGGCAGGCCGACCATCAATGTGGACTGGGGTGCGCCCGGGCGGTCGGTCACATCCAGCACGTGCTGCGGTTTGAGCACCGGCACGTTTTCCATGCGTGCCGGGCCCTTCGCCCATCCGCCAAAGCTGTCGGCAATCGCCTTCTTCACCGCCGCCGTGTCGAACTTGCCCGCGACGTAAAGGTGCGATCGCTGCGCGCCAAAATTCCCGGCATAGAAATCCTTCACGTCTTGGAGGGTCAGTTTTCTGACCTCATCCTCTGTAGGCACCACGATCGCGTATGGATGGTCGCCGTAGAGGATCTTCCGGAAGCGCGTAATGGCCATTGTTTGCGGTTGAGAATTGCGCAGTGCGATCTGCCGGAGGGCGTCATTCTTCAGCCGCTCGAGTTCCGATTCCGGCAAGCGCGGATGCAGGGCCACATCGGCAAGCAGCTTCACGGCATCGGGCGTGAACTCCTGCAACACGTCGAGCCCCAGTTTGGTCTGGTCTTTCCCCACACTGATGTCGAGAGTGCTGCCCATGTTGGCGGCGGCCTCGGCGACCTGCTGCGAAGTAAGCTTCTCGGTTCCTTCTTTCATCAGGTCGGAGGTGAGGCTCGCGACGCCTACGCGCCCGTTGCCTTCGTTGATTTCGCCCGCGTCCACAGCCAAACTAATCGCCGCCTTCGGAATGATTCCATAAGGAACGAGCGTGACTTTTAGTCCGTTCGGTAAGCTGTAAGTTTCGTTGGCCGGCACGGTAAAGGCTTTGGCCGGACCGCCTTCGGGCGGCGCTTGTTTCTGCGCAAGAGTCGGATTGCCCCCCGTGAAAATTGCAGCAACAACCAGCAGGCTTATCGTCGTGATCTTCATTTTTGTCGCCATTCTCCTTTCCTACTGGTTTTTCGCCGGCCCGGCATCTTTCGGCGAGGGTTGCAATTCGATGATCGTGCGGTTGGTTGAGCGCAGATACTCCTGCGCAGTCTTCTGCGCAAGTTCCGGCGTGACTTTATTGAACTGCGCGACCAACTCGTTCACGCGCCCCGGATTGTCGTCGAACAGAGCGAAGCTGGCCAACAAATCCATCAAGCCGAAGCCGCCGAATTGACCCATGGTGTCGTAAAGGCTGGAGCGGAGTTTCACCCGCGCTCGGTCCAGCGTTTTCTGGTCCACTACCTTGCTGCGCAGTGGCTCGATCACCGCGTCAATCGCTTCGATTACCGTTTCGGGTTTCGTCGTCGGGTCATAGGTGACGTCGGCGGCGAGCAACATCGGCCCGTTGTAGTTGAACATGTTGCCGAGCATGTTAATGCCGCCTTCGATGCTATCGGTCAAGCCGCGCTTTTGCACTAGTTCCTGCCGAAGCAGCGAGTCATCGCCTTCGATGAGCATTTGTTCCAGCAAACCCATAGCGTAATATTCCGGCGTGTTGCGTTGTGGCATCTGGTAGCCGACGGCAAGGGCCGGGCGCGGCGCCAGGGGATCTTTCTTCGTTACGATCTTTTCTTTTTCCTGGCGTGGCTCGGTCAGGTCGGGCAGCGGGGGCACCTGCGCCGGTTTGATATCGCCGAAATACTTTTCGACGAGTTTCTTGGCATCGGAAATCTCGAAATCGCCGACGATCACCAGCGCGGCGTTGTTTGGAGCGTAGTAGGTGCCGAAGAACTGCTTCACCTCGTCAAGTTTTGCCGCTTCGATGTCCGTCAGGTCTCCGTAAAAATTGTGTGCGTTGTACCAGTTGGTGTTCGCGGCCATAGGCAGGTCAATCCACGGGAAGCCGCCATAGGGGCGGTTGAGCACGTTTACCTTCACTTCGTTGCCCACAACGCCCTGCTGGTTCTTCAGGTTTTCTTCGGTCACCGCCAGGCCATGCATACGATCCGCTTCCGCCCACAAAATCGTCTCGAGCTTGTTCGAGGGAACCACTTCGAAATAGTTCGTAAAATCAAAGCGCGTGGAGCCGTTAAGGATTCCCCCATTGGTCTGGATCAGCTTGATGAATTCCATCTTGCCGAGGTTCTGCGAGCCCTGAAACATCATGTGCTCAAACAAATGCGCGAAGCCAGTGCGGTCCTTCGGCTCGACCCGGAAACCAATGCGGTAGTAGACGCCCACGCAAACCGTCGGCGCGGTGTGATCCGGCGAAAGCACCACGCGAAGTCCGTTGGCCAACTTGTAATACTCAACGGGTACATGGAACTCTTCCGCGGTAGTACCCGGCAACGCGATCGGCAACAACAGGCTCAGCAGTGCCAGCACACACCGCCCGGCACTCCTTTGTGCTACTTGCATGCATCCTCCCGATTTCAAACCGTCTAAGTAAATTTGGGAAAGGCTTGGGGCGAACTCCTATACAGGTAATGACGTAATTCGTTTGAGAAAGTTTCGTTGACCCTGGCCACCGCTAGTGGACCGTGCGGGCTTTTTGGGTGGCCTTGCTGGCCAGCGAGAAGCGAGGTTCCGCTTTCTGTTCGCCGCAAACCAGCCCGGCCAGATGCTCACCAAAGGCCGGACCGTGCTTGAATCCGTGGCCCGAGCCGCCCCCGGCGAGCCAGACGTTCGGCATCTCCGGGTGGCGATCGATCAGAAAATCCCCATTGGAAGTGTTCTCGTACTGGCAGACGCGGGTTTCCGTGATTGGCGCACCTTGCAAGGCTGGGAAACGCCGCGCCACGTAGTTGCGCGCCCACTCTGCACCCTCCGCGCTCACGATGCGCGATTGTGTATCGGGGTCGGCGGAGGGCCCGTGGGTGTCCAAGGCCAGTTTCAAGCCGCGTGATTCGATGTCCGGCATGCCGTAGACTTCGTCGTTGTTAAACAGCCATGTCGGCAACGTATCTGAGCCGAAACGCGGGTCCCCGGCGGGTGTGCCAAAGAAGAACACCTCCTGCCGTGTGGGAAAGATGCGCGATCCGAGCAACTCCGGAAACACCTTTGCCAGCCAGGGCCCGCACGCAAAGACAAAATGGTCAGCCGAAATGTTCTCACCGGATGCGGTCGTGATCGTTGCCCGCGGCCCTTGTCCTTTTGGCGTAACTACTTGTGCGATGCGGACCTCCACACCTTTTTTCCTTGCCTCTTCAATTACCGTTAGCACGCCGCGCCGTGCCATTAGCACGCCGCTGTCGGGTTCCAGCAAACCACGCGTCACACCCTCAAAATTCACCTGCGGATAACGTTCGGCCAGCGCCGCATGGTCCATTACTTCGTGGCGGATGCCGCAGCTTTGCAAGGCTTCCTGCGAATCGCGGAGCCGGCCGATGTCGTCGCCTTCCATCCAAAGCACGCCGGTCTGCTCAAACAGTTGTTGCCCAGAAGCGGCAGACAATTCTTTCCACTGCCTTAGCGAGCGCTGCGACCAGCGCGTGTAAATCTCGTCTTTCGCATAGCTCATGCGAATGATACGAGTCTCGCCGCCCGAGCTTGCGCGCGAATGTGCGCCTCGGTAGGCCTCAAGCAGCAACACCTTTTTTCCGCGTTGTGCCAGGTGCCAAGCTGTCCACGAGCCGAACACTCCCGCGCCAACCACAGCGACATCATAAGAACGGTCCGCCATGCTGCAGCTATTTTAGCGCGACATCTCTCTTCCCGCTGGCAGAAGCCCGCTTCGAGGGAGTACTATCTTCGTTCGCTGTATGGCATTTCAGGGGGACGATGTGGGCCGCCAAACGCGTTCAGTCTGTTTCGCCGCTGTCTTGTTCGCCTTCGCTGTGAGTTCTTTTGCGCAATCTTCGGTCGATCCCAAGGTTTATGAAGGTATGAAATGGCGTCTCATCGGACCGTTTCGCGGGGGACGTTCTTTAACGGCGGTCGGCGTCCCCAGTCAGCCGAATACCTACTACTTCGGCGCCGTCTCCGGGGGCGTATGGAAGACCACCGATGGCGGCCTTACCTGGGAACCGATCTTCGATAAACAAAGCGTTTCTTCCATCGGTTCGATCGCCGTCGCCGACTCCGATCCCAATGTTGTTTACGTGGGAACGGGCGAAGCCTGCATTCGTGGCAACATCTCTTACGGCGACGGCGTCTACAAGTCGCTCGACGCCGGGAAAACCTGGACCAACGTTGGCTTGAAGGATTCGCGCCATATCGGTGCGGTGATCGTGCACCCTAGCCATCCTGATATCGCATTTGTGGCTGCGCTCGGTCACGTATACGGACCCAACGAAGAACGCGGCGTCTTCCGCACGCGCGATGGCGGCAAGACCTGGGAAAAGGTTCTCTACATCAACGACCGCACCGGCGCGATTGACGTGGTGTTCGACCCGCAGAATCCGCACATTGTTTTCGCAACCATGTGGGAGGGCTACCGCACGCCCTGGAGCCTCACAAGCGGCGGCGACAAAAGTGGCCTCTATCGTTCGATTGACGGAGGTACCACCTGGAAGCGTCTGGAGGCCAATGGCTTGCCCGAAGGACCGCTGGGCCGCATTGGTGTCAGCGTTCCCGGCGGCGACGGCAACGTGGTTTTCGCGCTTATCGAGGCGAAAAAAGGCGGCCTCTATCGCAGCGAAGACGGCGGCGATCACTGGTCGCTCATCAACGACGACCATCGCTTTCGCCAGCGCGCTTGGTATTTCACGCACGTCTGGGGCGACCCGAAGAATCCCAACGTCGTCTATATCGCCAACACCGGCTTATATCGTTCGATTGACGGTGGAAAGACTTTCGAGCGCCTCAACGCACCACATGGCGACCATCACGGCCTGTGGATCGATCCCAGCAATCCCAGCCGCCTGATCAACGCCAACGACGGCGGCGCCACGATCAGTGTGGACGGCGGAAAAACCTGGTCTACCCAAATGAACCAGCCTACGGCGCAGTTCTATCACGTCACCACCGACAACGATTACCCCTATCGGATCTATGGCGCGCAGCAGGACAACTCGACCGTCGGCATCCTCACTCGGAGCGATCGCGGGTTTATTGATCGCCCGGATTGGGATGCTGTCGGCGGCGGCGAGAGCGGCTACATTGCCGTCGACCCGCGCAATGCCGACATCATTTATGCCGGATCGTATTTCGGGCATAGCACACGTTTCGATCGCCGTACCGGCCAAACGCAGGACGTGATGCAATGGCCCGACGATCCGGACGGCCACAATGCGAGCGGACTGAAGTACCGATATACGTGGACGATGCCGATCGTGTTTTCGCCGCACGATCCCAACACTATTTACAATGCGGCGCAATTCGTCTTCCGATCGACCGACAGCGGGCATTCGTGGCAGGTGATCAGCCCGGACCTGACGCGCAATGACAAGTCCAAGCAGCAGGATTCCGGTGGCCCTGTCACCAAGGACCAGGCCAGCATCGAGTTCTACGACATCGTTTTCACCGTTGCCGAATCGCCCAAACAAAAAGGCGTGATCTGGGCGGGTACCGATGACGGGTTAATTCAATTCACGCGCGACGACGGGAAATCCTGGACCAACGTCACGCCAAGAGGCATTCCCGATTGGTCCATGGTCAGCCTGATAGAGGCTTCCTGGCATGATGCGGGTACTGCCTACGCCGCCGTGGACGCGCGAAAGCTCGATAACTTCAAGCCGTACATCTTCAAGACCACCGACTTCGGCAAGACCTGGACTTCCATCACCACCGGCATTCCTGATGGTGCGTACGTGCACGCCGTTCGCGAAGATCCCGCGCGCAAGGGGTTGCTGTTCGCCGGCACGGAGCTGGGCATTTACGTTTCTTTCGACGATGGCGGGCACTGGCAATCCCTGCAGCTCAATCTTCCGAACACCCCGGTTCACGACATGGTGATTCATGGCAGCGACCTGGCAATTGCCACACACGGACGCGCGTTCTGGATGCTTGACGACATCGCGCCGCTGCGGCAGGCCGACCCATCGATCACCGGCGGCGATGGGCATTTGTTTAAGCCGTCGGCGGCCACGCGAACGCGCATGGGACACACAAAGCGCCGCCGCTATGCCATCGCGGAAAACCCGCCTGATGGAGCGATCCTCTACTACTACCTGAAAGAGGATGCCAAGGACCCGGTCAAGCTGGAGATTCTGGATTCTAGTGGCAAGACGATCCGCAGCTTCACGAGCGAAGAGAAAAACAAAGAGGCTCAAGAGGGGGAGGCTGAATTCGAGAAGGACGAACCAGTAGACCATATTCCTGCCAAGGCCGGCCTGAACGTATTCGTCTGGGATCTTCGTTATCAGGAGCCAGTTAAGATTCCGAAAGCGGTCTATGACGAAGGCGAACCGGCCGGTCCCCTCGTGCTCCCCGGGAAATATCAGGTGAGGTTGACGGCAGGCGGTAAATCGTCTACCGAGCCAATCGAGGTGGTGCTTGATCCCCGGGTGAAAACCAGCGCCGAGGATCTTCAAAAGCAGTTCGATTTAATGCTAAAGCTGCGTGACCGCCAGGAGGAAATGAACAAGGCGATTCTTTCCTCTCGCGATTTGCGTGGGCAGTTGCTGGCGCTCGAGAAGCGGTTGGTTTCCGCGGATGTGAAATCGCCGGGTGCGAACAAGGGTTTGATCGAGCAGTCGGCTGCCCTGCGAAGGAAAATCAGCGAACTCGAACATGAACTGGTCAATCCCGAAGCTACGGCCAGCGAAGACGAGCTCCACTATCCGACGAAACTCAACAGCAAGCTTGGTTCGCTGAACCAGGCGGTGGACAGTGCGGATGCCGCGCCTACCGAGGGCGAGATCGGCGTGTTCGCTGAACTGGACAAAAAACTGGATACAGAGTTGGCGAAGTGGCGCGAAATTACCGATACCGACATTCCGGCACTCAATAGCGCACTGCGTAACGCCAACGTTCCGCTGGTCGCGCTGAAATAACTGGAAACGTTCATTCCGAGCGCATTCTCGCGAGGATGCGGGAAAAATCCTAGCGCCGGAATCGAGCAGAGTGGAAAGCTTGAGACGCCCTGGTTTGCGAACGGATTAGCCCTCAGGATTGGCGTTGTGCGACAGCAGTCTCCGAGAAAGGGAGACTTCGAGCTGGGCTAGTTACCGAGCAGGGGAGCCCAGTGGCTCAGGTGATTTAGCGATTCGGTATGTGTGGGATCAAGATGCAGCGGTGTGACGGAGGCGTCGCCCGCGAAAATGGCTGCGTAGTCTGAGTCGGCGTCCAACTCCATGCGATTGCCGATGTGCTGTTCGCTCAGCCAGAAATAGGGCCGGCCCCTGGGGTCTTCACCTTCGCGCAAAACCGTTCGCGTAATCTTCTTCGATTGCCGTGTGAACTTTACCGTACCTTTCCAGTTCTCCGGCACATTCACATTCAGAAGCACTTGCGAGGGAAGGCCTTCCCTCAGAATCAGTTCTGCCGCTTTGCGCGCAATCTTTGCCGAAGGTGCGAAATCGGAATTCGCGCGCTTGGAGCAAAGCGACATCGCCAGCCCCGGAACGTGGTGAATCAACGCTTCCCGTGCGGCACCCACCGTCCCGCTGTAATAAACGTTTTCGCCCAGGTTCGCACCGTGGTTGATGCCCGAAATTACAAGGCCCGCCGGTCCCTGTAGCAACTGGTGCAGCGCCACAATCACGCAATCCGCAGGCGTCCCGTCGATGGCCCACTCGTTCTCGCCGGTGGCGTGACAAACGATCGGCTGCCGCAGTGTCAGGCTCTGCGCCGCTCCGCTGCGCTCCCAACTCGGGGCCACAATGCTCACCTCAGCGATCGTCCGCAACTCGTTCGCCAGCGCCTTTAAGCCCGCCGCCTGGTGCCCGTCGTCATTGGTCAGCAACACCCGCGCCTTCTTCACGTAAGCACACTCCCCCTACCTATTGTAGCCGTTCGTGTGGTTTTCGCGATAACCACATCATCGAACAGCGAGGAAAATGGTCTGGCACTCTTTCCTTCAGTCCGGTATAGCGAGTGTGCATGTAGGGAAAGGCTGAGAACGGAGCCTGCGCTGAATCAGGAAGGATCGGATCTCGTGTAACACAGCCCAGAATCCTACCTGTGGCGAGGCTGGCGAGCCGATGGCGAAACTTTGCAGGGAGTTTGGCATCTCCCGCAAGACCGCTTAGAGTATGTCTTTGGGACGTTATGTAAAGGATGTCTTCGGACCGTACAGGATTTAAGTGGTCGGGACGGCGAGATTTGAACTCGCGACCTCACGCACCCCAAGCGTGCGCGCTACCAGGCTGCGCTACGTCCCGACTGCCGCGGCCTCGAAATAGCCGCAAACGCGTAAATCAACGGTATCACTTGCCTTCGAGGAGCGTCAAGAAACTGCGCAGCGCATCGCGCAGGTCGAGAAGCATCTTACGGTTCAACTGCACGGCCTCGCCATCGCCCTCTGCTGCCACCGTTGAAGGTTCGGCAATGGCTGCTTCCAGCCCGCCGCCGTTTTTCAAGTCCCGCAAATGCCGGCGCACACCGGCCAGCGTGAAGCCCTCGTCATAGAGCATGCGCTTGATCTTCAACACGAGGTCCACGTCTTGCTGGCGGTACAATCGGTAGCCCGCAGGACTCTTCAACGGCTCCAACATCGGCAGTTCTTCTTCCCAATAGCGCAAGACAAAGGGAGGCACACCGGTTAGCCGGCTGAACTCGCCAATGCGGTAGTACCTATCGTCTTGTCCTTCGGCGACCGCTGCTGTGGCTGCGCTGCTCATGATGAGGGTGGCTGCGGCGGGCTAGCCTCCTAATCCTGTGATTTTAGCAGAAGGATTTTCCCTCAGCTACACTGCGCTACTTTTGGTCGCTGCTCGAAGACCGCTCGTCGCGCTTGCGGAGTCGCTGGATAAAGCGCACCGGCGTGCCGGTGAAATCCCATTTGGCGCGCACCTGATTTTCCAAAAAGCGCTCAAAACTGAAATGGAGAGGCTTTTTCTGGTTGGTGAACAGCAGGAATACGGGCGGCGCCAGCTTGGCTTGGGTCATGTAATAGATGCGCACGGGTCGCGCCTTGGGCGTGGAAGCGCGGCCGAGGTCCACGTCTTCCTTCAGCCAGCGGTTCAACTCGCCGGTTGAGATCTTGCGCTTCCTCGCCTCAGCCACCTGATCGATCAGGCCGTAGAGTTTTCCAGTGCGCTCGCCGGTCTTTGCGGACAGGAAAAGGATGGGCGCATAGCTCAGAAACTTGAACTTCTCCTTGACCATTCTTTCGTACTCAAACAATAGCTTGCCCTTGTCAAAGGGTTTGAATGGCGCCCCCGCAGCCCTGGCTCTGCCCTTGGCGGTTTTTGCGGCTTGGTTTTCGGCACGCTCGGCGGCCTCGACCGCCAGGTCCCATTTGTTGACCACAATGATCACCGAGCGGCCCGACTCTGCGGCGTAACTGGCGATCGTCGCATCGCCTTGCGTCACGCCTTGCTCACCGTCAATGACCAGTAGCGCCACATCGGCGCGTTCCAGGCCGCGGCGCGCCATCACCACGCTCAACTTTTCTGCTACCAGTTTGGTCTTGCCCTTGCGGCGGATGCCGGCGGTATCCACAAAGCGGTAGACACGCCCCTGCCGGACCACGTCGGTATCCACGTTGTCCATCGTGGTGCCGGGAATGGGTGAGACAATCGAGCGTTCTTCTCCGGCTAACCGGTTCAGCAACGTGGACTTGCCCACGTTTGGGCGTCCGATGATGGCAATTTCGACTTCCTTTTTCTCTTCGGGCTGCTCTGCAACAGCCTGGCCTTTCAGGTTGGCTAACGCAGCGTCGAGCAGATTGTCCACCCCAGTGCCATGCTCTGCGGTGACGGGAAAAACCGGTACGCCCAGCACGTAGAATCCTGCGGCGTTGGCTTCCTGTTGTGGCGAGTCCACCTTATTGACGGCCACCACAAACGGCTTACCGGTATTGCGCAAGTGCCGCGCCAGTTCTTCATCGAGCGGAGTCAGGCCCGCGTGGCTGTCGACCACCAGCACGAGCAGTGAGGCGTTCTTGATGGCCACGCTGGCTTGCCGGAAGATTTCTGACGGGATCAGGGCTTTGTCGTCCGGCACGATACCGCCGGTATCCACAACCTCCAGGACGCGCCCATTCCACTCCGCCTTGCCGTAGATGCGGTCGCGGGTGATGCCAGGTTCATCGGTGACAATCGCTCGCCGCGTGCCGGTGAGACGGTTGAATAGTGTGGACTTGCCCACGTTGGGCCGTCCGACAATCACCAGAGATGGGAGTTTTGCCGTCATGGCGTTACTAGTTAAATTGCTGTAAGGACCCCAATTCTCCAATGTAACCCATCCCCACAGAAGTAGCGAGTCGCCTTGAGGGCCCGGCAGGTTGCCGGTCGCCGCAATCACAATTCTCGACACCCTCGGTTCCTCTTATGTTTCACATAGAAACTTTTTCTTTTGAAAAACTTGCTTCTCTTTCCCTCTCTGAGTATGTTCATTAACAATATTCCTAGGTGCCCCCGGGGCGCTTGGTCGGGGAAGCGTCCGCAAGATTCTCGGGGTTACGAGAAGACATTTGAATCGGTCAAGGAGTAGCTGATGAACAGCTTTTTCCGCAGCCTGCGCGTGCTCGCGTTCGCAGTGCTTTCTTTTGTTTTGATTTCGGGAGGCTCATTGCTCGCCCAGAGCTTCCGCGGCACGGTCCTTGGCACCGTCACCGACTCCTCCGGAGCCGCCGTTCCCGGCGCCACGGTGACCATTAAAAATTTGGATACCGGCCTGACGCGTGTCGTCATCACCTCGGAAGACGGCAGTTATGCCGCACCGGAATTGCCCATAGGGACCTACAGCGTCAATGTTGAAAAGGCGGGCTTCAAGGTAGGAATTCTTCTGAGCGTCAAGGTGGAAGTCGCCACCGAGCGCCGCGCGGACGTCACCCTGCAACCCGGCCAGCTGGCGCAGACGGTGGAAGTGCAGGCCGAGGAGCTGCCCATGGTAGAGTCCACCTCGAATACGCTCGGCGGCGTCGTGGAATCCAAGGTTGTTACCAGCCTGCCTGTGAACGGCCGCGACTATCAGAAGCTGATCTTCCTGGTGCCCGGCGTTACCGGCTCGCCTGACCAGATCACCGACTCGCCCGGCTCGTTCGGTATTTTCTCGGTGAACG